>Ga0302320_10009072_pt1 | contig 21446 bp, 18 predicted proteins | sample Bog_T0_3_FD_202130 | JGI IMG/M metagenome (GOLD analysis project Ga0302320, IMG submission 202130) | Peat permafrost microbial communities from Stordalen Mire near Abisko, Sweden - Bog_T0_3 | ecosystem: Environmental > Terrestrial > Soil > Wetlands > Peat | place: Sweden: Abisko, Stordalen Mire...
CGAACCTGCGACCCTCTGCTTAGAAGGCAGATGCTCTATCCAACTGAGCTACGCTCCCACAAAGTTAAGGGCTGGCGCCCAGCATTTATTCTAGCTGAGTTCTCAGGCTTTGGCGCGGCCTTCGTGCGGCTGCAATTGCAGCAGGCAGATGCCGACCATTTCCAGGGCGCGCTCCCAGTGATCGACGGCTTCCAAGGGAGACGCGCCGTAACCAGTGAGAAAGAGTGTCAGGCAATATCCGGCATCGGACTCCTCTTCGTCGCCGCGATGAAAGTAACAGCGCCGCACTACAATCTCAACCGTTGCCTCCAACTCTTCGTCATCGTCAAGCTGCAATGCCGCTTTGCGAGCCAGACGCTGGTGGTCTTTCAGGCCGTCGCGCAGGCTCGCCGCGTCCCTGGTGAGCACGATATCGACATAGCATCCCTGGGCAAATGAAGCGCCGAAGATGTTCTCTTCGGGTTCAACCGTTTCGGCCCAGACGTCGCACTTAGCGGTTTGCCATGGGCTTGGCTGCGAATTCAATTCGACCAGAAAGCGACGCAGGGCAGGGAACTGCTGCGCTTCCGGTATGAGTTCGACATCGCGTTCAAGGAGATCACCACGCAGGTTCACGTAATGCAGGCGGCCATCGGGGTCTTTCCACGGAAGCTCCAGCGCATCTGCCGTGGGACCGAGTTCTACGCTGTAATCGGCATCCATCAGCGGGTTCCTGCGGCAAGGGCGCGAGCTTCCACTTGGGCCAGAAACTCGACGATCTTGCGTTCAGCCCAGCGTCCATCGTCGGTTCCGTCCGGCTGGCTAATGAAAGCGCAGTGGCCGCCGTGCCGGGTGGAAAGAAATGTCACGTTGGGGTTCTCGCTGAGCTTGCGCTGGGACTCCGGCGAGATTACCACGAAGGGATCGTCGTCGGATTGGATTACCAATGTCGGAATTGCGATCTGTTCGAGTACATGCGAGGCGCTTGCCTTATCGTAGTAATCGTCCGCTGAGGCAAATCCCATGTAGCGGGCGGTGATGCAGTCATCGAACTCGCGCACCGAATGTACGTTCTTGAGTAGCGCCGGATCGTATCGCCCCGGCCACAGCACGGCCTTGCGGCGAAAGCTTCTGCGCAAGGAGATCAGGAACCACCATTCGTAGAGAAAATTCGTTGGCCGATGAATCCGGTCCGACGAGATTGCCAGGTCGCAGGCGGGCGAAACCGTAGCGGCTCCCATCAGCTCCGGCGGGATATTCCCCGCCCACTTGCCCACGGCCCGCAGCACCTGGTTGCCGCCCATGGAGAATCCGGCCAACGCCACGCGCTGCAATCCGTCGCTGGCGATCAACTCCGCCACCAGCTTTTCTATGTCCCGCGAGAGGCCGGAGTGGTAGAGGGTAGAGGAAAGACGTTCGGTGCCGCCGCATCCGCGAATGTTCATGCGAACCACGTTCCATCCTCGCGACCAGGCGCGATTGCCGGTTCCGATCACATATCCCGAGTCGCTCGAGCCTTCCAGCCCATGCACGATGATCAGGGTTAATCGCTTCTGCCGTTCCGGTTGCCAGTGACAGTGGCAGAGGATTTGCACGTCGCGCTCCATGGAGAAGAGCCGCTCCTCGGGCGCGGGCAGAAGGTTTACGCGCTTCATGAAGTTTCCGGCGATGGTCTGGAGGTGGCCTCCGCGCATGAAGCGGCGCGGCACAAAAGCATCGGCGAGCGGAGCGAAATTCGAAGAATGGGAAATGCAATCCGTACTGTACATGAGCCGTTTGTGGGCAGAGCGCACCCGTATAATGAATGTATCAGCTTCACCGGGCGGTGGCCTGTCCCCGCAACGCGTGGAGCTGTCATGGAGGCTTGTAATGCCGATTTTTGAATATATCTGCAAGGGTTGCGGCAATAAGTTCGAAGCCATCGTTTACGGTTCCAAGAAGTCTGAATGTCCGGTTTGTAAAAGCTCGGAGCTCGAACAGCAGCTCTCAACGTTTGCGGCGCACGGCACGGATAAATCCTCCGGCACCGGCCCGGCCATGCCCTGTGGAATGCCTCCCGGCTCCTGCGGCGGTGGCGGCTGCGGAATGAACTAAGCGGGTGCCCGAATTGAACTGCAGCCGTTGCCAGGCGCCACTGCTTCCGGAGGACAAAATCTGTTCTCATTGCCGCGCGTTGGTGCATACCGATGAGATCGAGGCGCTACGTATACAGGCGCTCGGACTCGAGCGCGGCGGGCAAGCCGCTCAGGCGCGCGAAGTATGGCTCGGCATGGTGCAGTTGCTGCCGGCGGGTTCCGATCAGGCACAGTGGATTGAAGGCCATGTTCAGGTTCTCGAACGGTCTTCTCCCGCTCTCGTCGCACCGCAGAAACCGAAATCATGGGCCAAGCGTTTAGGCCCGCTGGCTCCGCTCGCCCTGTTGCTGGCCAAGGGCAAGACCTTTCTGTTCGCGATCTTCAAGTTTAAGTCGATTTTTAGCTTCGCCGCTTTCCTGGGAGTCTACTGGGCGCTTTACGGAGCCTGGTTTGGGGTCGGCTTTGCAGCGATGATCATGCTGCATGAGATGGGGCATTTTGTGGAGGTCAAGCGTCGCGGACTTCCTGCCGAGATGCCTGTTTTTCTTCCTGGGCTGGGAGCCTACGTCAAGTGGCAGGCGATGGGCGTCTCCCTCGAAACGCGAGCCCTGGTCTCGCTCGCCGGACCTGCTGCCGGAGTGCTGGCGGCACTGATTGCCGCAACCCTCTACTGGCAGACGCGCAATCCTCTCTGGGCCGCACTGGCTCACGCCGGAGCATGGCTCAATCTGCTCAATCTAATTCCCGTGTGGATGCTTGATGGAGCCGGGGCCGTTCTACCGCTCGACAAAATGGGACGAATCAGCCTGTTGGCCTTTAGCGTCCTGCTGTACTGGTGGAGCGGGGAGATGACGTTGCTTTTGCTGGCGGCGGGGTTTGTCTGGCAGCTCTTTCGCAAAGCGATTCCAACCGACGGGTCGGTCACGGTGCAATTGTATTTTGCGGGACTTCTCGCCGTTCTTGCATGGCTGCTGCACGCAATGCCGCTTACGAGGTTTTAGAGCGGTTATTGGCGAGAGCTGCTGCCCAGATTGCCTCCAGATCGGCAATGCCCAGTCCGGCCAAGATTGTGTTTCCGAAGACAATGGAACTCTGAATTCGTATTTCACAAAGTTCGGCGTTGTATTTGTGCGCCTCACTTTCTTCGTGTGAATGTGCATGCCACCATACGATCTAGGTCAATGTTGCTCAGACAGAGTAGCCCGCGAGTTGGTATATGTATTGCAAAGCAGGAAGAAGCGAGAAGTATTATGGGCGACAATTATGCAAGTCTGACGATCATCGCAAGGAATGCAACACCTGATCGCGAGGAAGACTACCCACGCACATGGATGGTCAACTCAGGCGAGCAGGCTATCACGGTACATGTGGCGCATGATCGTGCATCGCGTCCGTATGTCGAAGATAAGAGTGCCGCGTAACAGTCCCCGCGTGTGGAGATGATGCCAGGTCGGCGGCGGTGTCACTGTCGCGGTTAGGCCGCGTGCCGAAATTCCTTGCGAGTGACCGTTCGCACATCGGTGTTGCCACTCCATCACTGACCCTGAAGCCGGTTTCGGGTTACAATGATGTTATTCCAAAGTCCGGCAATCTTGCCACAATCGGAATGGAGGTCGAGGGAGCATTTCGAAAAGCTCTCTCTCGTATGAGTCACCCAGTCAGAACGCTGTTAAATGAAATATTCGTACTGCCACCCAAGCGGACAATCTTAAGATTATATGAGGTATGTATCCGCACAACCAGATTCATTGCTGCCGTCGTTATTCATCTTCGGAGGCACTTGAAGCTGCCGCATCCGGCGATGCCATAATCTCCCTGCCAATTCCACGGAACGTGGAGCACGCCTGATTTGCCGCAAAGACCCCAACACTCTTCGCCGTGTGCCTCTTTCGGTCCGCTCGTGCGGTGGCGTTAAACGTCCTTGAGTTGTTCCTCTGACATGCCGAAATAGTGCCCGAACTCGTGGATGACGGTGAGCCGGATCTGCTCACGGATCTCTGCCTCGGTGGAGCACGCTGCCTCGATATTTTTCTGGTAGAGGACGACGTAATCAGGCCCTGCCGGAAGATTGAACACGCTCTTCTTTGTTAAGGGCACGCCATGGAAGAGTCCCAGAAGGAGTTTCTTTGGGCGGCGGGATGGCTTTGGCGACTGGCCGGGCGGGTAATCTTCCACGAGTACGGCGACATTCAGGATGCGATCACGAAACTCCTCCGGGAGCGAGTCGAGCGTTTCCTGCATGATTTTCGTGAATTGTTCCCGCTCCATGTTGCCCTCTCTCCAAACGAACTCAGTCCAAATGATAACGCGGTGTTCCAGTCAAACTCACATGACTCACGGCAACGTCTGACCACAGTTGCGCGAAAAATATACTTTCTTGACAAGCCGTCGCGCCTTAGCGTAATAATTCGGCAATCGGGTGAAGGAGTTCACCCTTAACCGCTATCCCACCAATAGCCGGGATGGCTGATGACTCCTGACAAGGGTTCTTGTCGCGGAGTCATGTCCCCGGCGACGAACCACCAAGAATCAGAGGAGTCGCGTTCACTGGAGAACGTGCGGGTACTTCTTGCCGCCTTGGATTGCATGGTTGCTGAAGGGATGATTGCCATGTCAGACGTTGAGGTCAAGTACGCGCATCGGCACGGGAAGACCACGAAGTAGACGAGGCAAGCGTGAAGGTATTTGATAGGGCGGAAGAGCTGGACGCGCTGCGGAAACGGTTGGCGATCCGCAAATCCACGTTCGTCTATGGTCCCGCTGGCGCGGGAAAAACGCTCCTTTTACAACAAGCGATGCCCGAGTTCGACAACATTCTGTACTGCCCAAATTCATCGAGTCCTCAGGCCGTCGTTCGCTGCCTTGCCGAACTGCTTGCAACCAGGAAAGATGCGGCTATTCTGCGGATCTGCAAAGGTAGCTTGGATGTCCTCCTTGGCAAGTCTTCTATATCGCTCAAGGGAATTGTCTCCGATGCATTGCGCGCGGCAAATTATATGATCGTCCTCGACCACTTGAACCGTCCCTCCCCGGCCTTGGGTTCGATGATCAGGGAAGTTATCGTTATGTCTTCGACACCGGTTGTAGCAGTGGCTCGATCGGCGCACATGGAAGATGCTGGCTCGGTCCCGGCGCTGCTTCCGGATCGGAGCGAAAGGCTGGCAATTAAAAATTTCGATTCGGACACGGCGAAGGCTTTTGCCATACAGGTGAGCGGGCGGCAGCGGTTGGAGGCAGAGAACCTGCATAGCGTTCTCGACAGCATGATCAAGTCCAGCGAAGGGAATCCCGGAGCAATCATTCGCATGATTACGATGGCCAAACAGTCAAAGTACAGAAATGACGATCACATCAAGTGGTCTCCGCTTTATATAGATTTCCTGATGGAATGGGCGGCGGCGAACGCTCTCTGAGCTTTGGCCGTTAGGGTGCTTCTCTGGGGGTGGAATGTTAGACACGACACAATCCGGGCGAGCGCGCGGCGGCGACGGAGCAAGCGCGCTACTGGAATTGGCCGGGCTCGCGGCGGAACTTGGAAGCGGCCATGTTTCCAACGAAGGCAGCGAATTGGCTGCCCGCCTCGCTGAAGGCCGATTCTACGTCGCCTGTGTCGGCCAGTTCAAGCGTGGCAAGTCTACGCTGATCGGAGCGTTGATTGGCGAGTCAATTCTTCCCACGGGCTTTGTTCCCGTCACGGCCGTGCCGACTGTTATTCGGTATGGCAGCACGCAAAGTGCAAGGATTCGCTCAAGGGCCGGCATCTGGCAGGAGATTGCATTGCACGAGTTGGAGCAATACGTGTCCGAGGAGCACAATCCAGAGAACGTCAAGGGAGTCGCAGGAGCTGAAGTATTTGTGTCCAGTGCTCTGCTTGCGAAGGGCATGTGCCTGGTAGACACGCCTGGTCTCGGATCCGTATTTTCTGGTAACACGGCTGCCACGCAGGCATTCATCCCTCACATCGATGCAGCCCTTGTGGTCACGGGCTTTGATCCCCCACTAGCCGGCGAAGAACTTGCCCTGGCTGAATCGGTTGCCAAACACGTCGGCCATCTTCTCGTCGTCCTAAACAAGGCGGATAAGGCGAGCGACGCCGAGAGGGCATCGGCAATCGCATTCACCCAGCGCTTGCTGCAGAAGCGTCTGCAACGTCCCTCCGGCTTGATCTTCGAAGTGAGCGCCACCGAGCGACTGGAGAAGCATGGTCCCCTGCGCGATTGGGCAAAGTTGGTCAATACCCTCGAGCACCTTGTGCAGGATTCTGGGCGCGAACTCATTCAGGCTGCAGGTGATCGCGGAATCCAGCGCCTCAGTGAAGAGTTGCTGGCGATTGTCTATGAGGATCGCGACGCGTTGTCACGTCCCATCGAGGAGTCCGAGCAGCGCATAGCGGCGATGAAGCAGACCCTCGCAGAAGCCGGGCGATCCATAAGAGACCTCGGTTACCTGCTCATGGGAGAGCAGCATAGGCTTTCCGATTTCTTTCTCGACCGCCGGAAAGCATTTCTGGCCGCGACGTTGCCGAAAGCTAAGCACGAGTTGGAGGATTACCTGCAAACTGCTCCTCGTACGCTAGGCTCTGCTCACCGGCGCAATGCGATGCACAAGGCCCAAGCCATCGCGCTTCGGGACGTTGTTCCGTGGTTGCAGACCGAGCAGGATGAAGGAGAACGGCAGTACCGTGCTGTCGGTGGGCGCTTCGCACAAATGGGCAGCGACTTCTTGAGGGGACTGTCAGAAGCTGGCGTTCCCGAGCTTGGCCACATGCTTCACGCCCTCGATCTGGAAACGGGATTTCGAGTCCGCTCTGAATTTCGTTTCCGTGACTTTATCGAGATCGCGCAGCCGTCTTCGCCAGTTCGCAGACTTGCTGACGTGGTTCTTGGGCTTGCCGGACTCCGCAAATGGATCGATAAGGATGCACGATGCTTTCTCGATTGGTTATTTGAGGTCAATAGTTCGCGTGTGCAGAACGATGTCCTCAACCGGATTGAAGGAAGCCGCAATCGGCTTGAAGCCGAGATCCGTAAACTGCTCCTCGAAGTAAGCCGCATCGCAGAGCAAGCCTTGGCACGCGCCCGAAAGGCCCGCGATGAAGGGTCACCGGCGGTTGAAGCTGCTTTGTCGCGCCTTGACCGCCTGGAGAGCGAAATCCGTGCGATACGAGATTGCCAGCCTGGAATCACCATAGATTCCGTCAAGGCTTCGCGGGAAACCTAAAGAGGGATCATGGGGCCGCACTGCTCCAAGTAACCGGCACAAGAGAATAAGAATGCCCGGCCACTTTATGACTCCCAGTCACGTGAGATTGCATGGACGCCTGTCGAGCTTACGCGTCCTGTTCCCGGAGGATGAATCCAACGCCGCGAACCGTGTGAATTAGCTTACAGGTTGATATGTCATCAACTTTGCGCCGGAGATAGACCATATTAACGTCGATGATGTTATCGAGTGCGTTGTAGTTCGTTTCTTTCCAAATGTCACGGGCGAGCATTTCGCGTGTGACGACGTGCTCTCGGTGGAGGCACAAATACTTAAGAATCTCGAACTCAAGACGAGTCAGTTTCAGAGGGACTCCGGCACGTGTCACGGTCCGGGTATCGACATCGATTACGAGATCTCCACACTCAAGCGCATCTGCCTGGACGGGTCTACTGCGTCTCACTAACACACGAATCCGGGCCAGAAGCTCGGCAAATGCAAACGGCTTTACGAGGTAATCGTCGGCCCCGGACTCAAGTCCCAGAACGCGATCGCCAACCGTGTCCCTGGCAGTCAGAATAAGTACCGGAGTGCCAATCCTGTTTGCACGCATCTCCAGTAACATGTGCAACCCGCTCTTGCCTGGCAACGTAATATCAAGCAACAAAACGTCAAAAGAGCTCTTAGCAAGGAGACTTAACCCCTCTTCGGCCGTTCGAGTTCGCACGACCCCGAATCCTTCCACCTCTAAGCCGGCGCTAATCGAGTTTGCGACCTGATTATCATCCTCGACGAGGAGTATCTGAATTTGGCCATTTGCAAGGGAACTGCGGGAGTGTGGCATCTGCAAGACGTCTGCGTTGCTGCGGTTTCCACCCGATGCGCAGGACGCGCCTCCAGGACGGATCGCGCGTTCGGGGGTAATGCTCGAAGGCCGGTGTGCGTTCACGCTGGCTCCAGGTGTGCTTCCTCGGAACCGGCAGGAACGAGGTTTGGCACTTCGTCGTATAGCAGTAATTCAGATGAACCAGAGCATCTGTGAGTTGCACATTTATTCGCAACCTGGCATTCGACAAAATCGAAAAGACGTTTGCAATGTTCTGAGGCAGAAGGAGCAACGGTGACGGTAAGTCGGATCAGCAATGGATTCTATTGGGGGTAGCAGGACTCGAATTCCGGTGCAAGAGCGCTTCAACCTTATCTAAACTTGGGCTGAAAACTAAGTTCGGCACATGCCGGGCGCACGCCAAAAAGTAGCTTTGCAAGCTAATGATAACAAGAGTTTCATTGGGGTGGGTAGTGGGACTCGAACCCACACCATCCGGTGCCACAGACCGGCGTTCCACCATTGAACTATACCCACCATGGAACCGAGTTCGATTATAGCAGACGCGATCCCGCCAATTTGCGATCTTCGCGGGCAGCTTGTGAAAAACAACTGCCCCACCCTCCGCACAAAGACATGGCTGAAGGATGGAACACCCGCAACCACTATTGTTACGCGTGCATGCGCCCGATCCCCAAATACTCAAAGCCCATGCTGCGAAGGCGCTCGCAATCCAGCATGTTCTTGGTGTCGACGATTAATGGACGTCGCAATAGTGACTTCATGCGTGCGAAGTCCAAGCTGCGAAACTCGGGCCATCCGGTTGCCAGGATCAGCGCGTCCACGCCTTCGGCTGCGAGATAGGCCGAGTCGCAGAAGGAGACCGCCTGGGTTAACTCGCGTTGCGCATGAATCATCGCGAACGGGTCATAGGCTCGCACCGTCGCGCCGTTTTCCACGAGTTGCCGGGCCAGCGCAATAGAGGCCGATCCCGTCACGGAACTGGTGTGCGGCTTCAAGGCCAATCCCAACAGCCCGACGCTTTTATCGCAAAGCGTGGGCATCACCTCGGCAATCTTGCGCATGGTGCGCTCGGCGTGTTGCTGGCTGACCGACTGTGCCGCGGCCAGCACCTGCAGGGGCACTCCCTTGCGTTTTGCCAACGCAGTCAGGCTCGAGATGTCGCTCTCGACAAAACTGCCTCCCATGCCGACGCCGGCTTGGAGGCAGCGCGGGGCAATCCGCTTGTCCAATCCCAGTGCAAGCGAGAGATCGAGCGCGTCGGCGTTCACATGTTCGCAAAGCGCGGCCATCTCGTTGATGAATGAAATCTTGGTTGCGATGAAGGCTGTCGCGGCCTCCCGTACCAGTTCCGCCGTTTCGGAATTGGTAACGATGACCGGAGTGCCGCGCATGACCACCGGGCGATAGATGATCTTCAGCGTTGCTATGCATTCCGAGCTGCTGGTGCCGAACAGAAGGCGGTCGGGCCAGTTAAAGTCTTCGACGGCGCAGCCCTCTGTGAGTGAGAGCGGATGCGCCACCACGGGAATTTCGTAGCCGAGGGCGCAGAGCTTTCTGGCGATGCGCGTTGTCGTCCCCACCGGGGTCGGGGTGCAGATCATCAGCAAGGTTCCTGGCTTGACGTTCGCAGCCAACTTCACCGCTACGGCTTCAGTCTCGTCGGGATCGTCTTGCGCAAGAAAGATCACTTGGGCTCGAGCGACTTGCGCCTCGATTTCGATCGAGTAAGTCAAGCGTCCGGCGCGCACGTTGCGCTTGATGATTTCTTCCAGGTTCTTTTCGTAAAAAGGGATGCGTCCCTTCGCAAGATCCAGAATCTTTTCCTGCGCGGTATCGCAGCATACAATCGGCGTTCCAAAATCCGCGAGGCATGCGGAGAGAACCGTCCCCAAATATCCAGCGCCATAAACGGCAATTTGCATCGTGACCTCACTGCGTCGCCTCCCAAGGGCACGAGTTACGCGACACTCCAATCAGTTCGGAGGCTTGGCGCAATCTTCCTGGCGGACGCAGAGACCATTAAGCGTTGGAATGATTTTATTTGCAATGTGAAAGACGGTCATGTCCACTCGTGCGGGTTGCGCTGGGATTTCGTTTCTAGCCGATTAGTGGTGGACGGCAGAGAGATCGATTTCGGCCAGGTCGGTCCACGTATCTTCGCTGCCGCGGACGAAAGTCACCCGCTCCACGGAAATGCGATGCGATCCCGAATAATTTTGCCAGCCCGCTTTGCTTTTCTGCAACACTTGCATGGCCTGCTCATTGCTGTCGAGTTTGGCTACCGTAACGTGGGGCATGTAGGGGAAGGGTTCCGCGTAGGCGAGAGGGGCGTGATTCAGCAGGTCGTGCAGCTCACGCATCCGGTATCCAGAGTGGCTGACCCGGATGAACACCGTCGGAGTGATCGGCAGGAAGCTCTCCACCTCGCCCAACTCAACCTGGAAGGAGGCTACCGGAGCACTGAGTTGTCGCAGCATCGCGATGGCCTGCTCTTCCGTCCCTTGCAACGGACGCGGCGGCAGCACAGTAAGATGAGTCGGCAGGTGGGCGTGAACCGGATGGAGTTCGCGGCGCAACCCCTCCACGAACTCGCCGAGTTCGCTCCTGATATAGGCAACCAGCGCGTATTGGACGGAATTACGGTGATACGACATAGCGAACCTGTTCATTATAAGCGTGGAAAGTCAGAGTGCAAATCACCCCCTAGTCAACCCCCCCCGTTTAGTTTGCGGCCTTGCCATCGCGAGTCGCGGCCGTTGAGTCCTCCGTGCAGCTCTCCGCTACTTTTTTCAGGCTTCTGCATCTAACTTTAGCAACGGGTGTTTTGGGTGAGTGTCGGCTAGGTTTTCCGGGTAAATCAACTCTTAAGTGTTGTTCGTACAACGCGGAACTCTCGTTTCTTCATCTCAGGAAGCACCCTTCCACGAAGGAGGGTGTTCCCGAAATTAAAGGTTCGAACCTATGAAAACTGGATTGAATGCGAGCCTTGACCCTACTCGCCGCTCCAACGACGCGCAGGATTTCGATAATGCCATTCGGCGCAAGATTGTTGGGCAGGAAGATGCCATCGAGAAGGTTACCGAGATCTACCAGATGTTCCTGGCGGGCTTGAATGCGCCTGGGCGTCCGGTGGGCAACCTGCTTTTTCTGGGTCCAACCGGTTCGGGCAAGACTCGCGTGGTGGAGGCAGTGGCAGAGGCGCTGTTTGGCGATCCTCGCGCCATCGTCAAGATCGATTGTGCTGAATTCCAGCACTCGCACGAAATCGCCAAGCTTATCGGCTCGCCCCCAGGTTACCTGGGCCATCGCGAAACCCACCCCCTGCTGACTCAGGAGGCGTTGAACCAGTGGCACACCGACAAGATCAAACTCTCACTGCTGCTTTTCGACGAGATCGAAAAGGCCAGTGACTCTCTCTGGCAGCTCTTGCTCGGAATTCTGGACAAAGCCACCCTTACGCTCGGCGACAACCGCCGCGTCGATCTATCGCAGTGCCTCATCGTGCTCACGTCGAACCTTGGCGCTGGAGAGATGAATGAATTGCTGAACGGCGCCATGGGCTTTGCTCAGCCCAGTGGTGTGATCGATAGCAAGATCGACGACAAGATGAACCGTACCGCGCTGGATGCGGCGCGCCGGAAATTTTCTCCGGAGTTCATGAACCGCATCGATAAGGTTGTGGTGTTTAAGACCCTGCGACGTGAGCACCTTGAGAAGATTCTCGAGATCGAACTAGGTCTTGTGCAGCAGCGTATCCTGACGGCCACGGGAAACAACCAGTTCGTCTTCAGTTGCACGCCCCGCGTAAAGTCGCTGCTGCTGGAGGAAGGGACCGACCCGAAATACGGTGCCCGCCACCTCAAGCGCGCAATCGAGAAGAACCTCGTTTTTCCGTTGGCGAATCTGGTGGCAACCGCTCAAGTGAGGCTTGGCGACTTTGTCCGCATCGATCTCAACGAAGAAGGCACCATGACCTTCGTCAAGGAAGCCGAAGGCGCGCTGGTGCCAGTTCTGTTGGAAAAGTACGGCACTGAATTCAATACGCAGCACGTTGCCAAGGTTGGCCGCGCTGCTCGCCGCGATGCTGCCGCCTCCGGTGGTCCGCTGCTCGATCACAAATAAATTCGATTACAAACGATTTGCGCGAGGGAATGACGAACGTCATTCCCTCGCTTGCTTGAAGGCAAACAAGAAATGCCGGGGGCCCCACCTTCGACGCGCCGTTCTTGCGCGGCTAAGGTAGGACGCAAAGTCCGCCCCCTCTGCAAAGGTGTTGCTTCTGCATTTGGGGCTTGGCCGAGGTGACCTCTGAGGCCAAGCGGATACTTAAGCGGCGCTGGTATTCCTTCTCGGGCGCTCAGAAATCTAGACGGTGATCCCCAGGTGTTCCCGCACTTGTGCCAGCGCGGCCTCGGCGGTCAACCCGTATTTTCTGCGAAGGTCTTCGACCTTGCCGTGTTCAATGAACTGGTCAGGCCAACCGATGCGGACGACTGGCGTGCTCAAGCCGAGCCGGTTGATCTCTTCCAACACGGCGCTGCCAAAGCCTCCGGCCAGTGCATGGTCTTCCAAGGTCAGCAGAATCTCGGCGGAGCGTGCATATTGGGCGATCATTGCGCCATCAAGCGGCTTGGCGAAGCGGGCGTTGATGACTGCCGCAGCCACGCCCTCGCGCGCCAGCGCGCCGGCAATTTCTCTCGCCAGTGGCAGCATGGCGCCCAGTGAGAAGATGGCAACGCGATCATGGCCGGAGTGTTCCAGTAGCTCGGCCTCGCCAATGGGGATGGCGGTCGGCTGCTCCTTCACCGTAACGCCGGTGCCGATCCCGCGCGGGTAGCGCACTGCAATCGGACCGTTGTGCAGCATCGCGGTGTAGAGCATATCGGCGAGTTCGTCTTCATCTTTCGGATTCATGTGGACGATGTTGGGAATTCCGCGCAGGTAGCTGATATCGAACAGGCCGTGGTGGGTTGGGCCGTCGTCGCCGCTGAGGCCGCCGCGGTCCATGCAGAAGACCACGGGCAAGTTCTGCAGGCAGACGTCGTGAACGATCTGGTCAAAGCCGCGCTGCAAAAAGGTGGAGTAGATGGCGAGATACGGCTTGAATCCTTTCGTGGCCATTCCTGCGGCAAAGAGCACGGCATGTTCTTCGGCGATTCCCACGTCGTAATACTTGTCCGGATGCACGGCGCGGAAGCGGTCGAGCGCAGTTCCATTGGGCATCGCGGCGGTGATTGCCACCACGCGGTCGTTGCCGGAGGCTAGCTTCGAGAGCGAGTCGGCGAATACCTCCGAGTAGGTGCGCTGGGTGAGCGGCTTGGTCTCGCCGGTCTCGGGATTGTAGGGGCCAAGGCCATGGAACTTCTTCTGCTTCTCCTCGGCTGGCTCAAAGCCGCGGCCCTTCTGGGTGATGACATGGAGGAGGACTGGTCGCTCCAGGGTTTTGAGGAACTGAAAGGTGCGGATCAGGGTTGCGATGTCATGTCCGTCGACGGGGCCGTAATACTTGAGTCCAAACTCCTCAAAAATGACCGATGGCCAGAGCATACTCTTGGCGGCCTCTTCGGCCTTTCTGGCCACTTGTGCCGCCGACTTTCCGGCAACCTTTTCCACCAGCTTGGCGGCGCGCTCATAGAGACGGTGATACTGCGGGCTGGTGACGATCTTATTGAAGTAGCTGGCGATGGCTCCGACGTTCTTGTCGATTGACCACTTGTTGTCGTTGAGCACGATGATAAGGCGCTTGGTCTGCGAGGCAATATTGTTGAGCGCTTCGTAGGTGATGCCGCAGGTGAAGGCGGCATCGCCGGCAAGAGCGACCACGTGTTCCTTGCCACCCAATTTGTCGCGGGCAACCGCTATGCCGAGGGCTGCTGAAAGAGCCGTTCCGGCATGTCCCGCGCCATAAGAGTCGTGCTCGCTCTCGGTGCGCAACATAAAGCCGTTGAGCCCGCCGGGAGCACGGATCGTGGAGAAACGGTCGCGGCGCCCGGTGAGCAGCTTATGTACGTAAGCTTGGTGACTGACGTCGAAGAGAAAGTGATCCGCCGGCGTGTCGAAGACGTAGTGCATGGCGATTGTCAGCTCGACCACGCCGAGATTCGGTCCAAGATGGCCGCCATTGCGCGCGAGCACCGTGATCAATTCGCCGCGAATCTCCTCGGCAAGTTGAGTCAACTCGCCGAGCGACAAGCGCTTTACATCAGCGGGAGAATGAATGGCGTCAAGAATGGGCGTCATGCTGTTCGACTATGTTACTTCCAAGTGCCGTGCCGTGGGCTGCTTTATTCGCCGTGGAAACGGAAGGCGCGGAAAAGGCCCCACCTTCCAGACGGACTTTGCCCTAAGTGTGCTTCTTTGGTTTAGATGAAGGGCGGCTTGCTTTGGAGGCGAGTTTAATTTTCGGAAAAACGCGCTTAAAGATTTTGTCGACATTGCGGAGTTGGCGATTGAGGTCAAAAGCGCGATCCAGCGTCTTCTTTTCCACTCGGGAGGTTATCTCCGGGTCTGCCGAGACGAGCTCGCGAAAATTCTTTTCCTCCCGCCATGCCTGCATGGCATTGCGCTGCACAATGCGGTAGGCGTCTTCGCGGAGCACCCCGGCCTCTACCAGGTCGAGCAAAAGCTGGCCGCTAAAGACTAACCCTCCGGTGGAGTGAAGGTTACGCAACATACGCTCGGGGTAGACCAGCATGGTGTCCACAAGATTCGTAGTCCGGGCCAGAAGGTAGTCGAGCAGGATGGTCGAGTCAGGCAGAATGACGCGCTCGACCGACGAGTGCGAAATGTCGCGCTCGTGCCACAGGGCGACATCTTCAAATGCCGGCTGCACGTTGCCCCGTATCACCCGCGACAGGCCGGAGATTTGCTCGCAGGAGATGGGATTCCGCTTGTGGGGCATGGCCGACGAGCCCTTCTGCTTCTCGCTGAAGAACTCTTCGGCTTCGCGTACCTCGGTTTTCTGGAGGTGGCGGATTTCTGTGGCGATCTTATCCAGGGTGCAGGCAACTACGGCGAGCACCGCAACGTAGAAGGCGTGCCGGTCGCGTTGAATCACTTGCGAGGAGACCGCAGCCGGAGCCAGGCCCAGGCGTTTGCAGATCAACTCTTCGTATTTTGGATCGAGATGGGCGCCATTGCCGACCGCGCCGCTGAGCTTGCCGACGCGCATTTCTTCCGTGGCAAAGTCGAAGCGCTCCAGGTTGCGTTGCATCTCGCTGAACCAGTTGGCAATCTTCAGTCCGAAGGTAATGGGCTCGGCGTGGACGCCGTGCGTGCGGCCAATCTGCGGCGTGTGCTGGAACTCCAGGGCGCGGCGCTGCAAGACCACGAGAAACTTTTCGATGTCTGCCCGCAGCAATACCGATGCCTGCTGCACCAGCAGCGCCTGGGCGGTATCCACCACGTCATTCGAGGTTAGTCCATAGTGCAGCCAGCGCGACTCGGGCCCCACCTTCTCTGCGACTGCCGTGGTGAAGGCGATGACGTCGTGCTTTACCTCGGCCTCGACCTGGTAAATTCGCGCGACTTCAAATGCCGCGCCCTTAACGCGGATGGCGCGGGCGGCGAACTTGGGAACGATGCCCGCCTCTGCGAGCGTCTCGCTCGCGGCAACTTCGACCTGCAACCATGTGCGGAACTTATTTTCGTCGCTCCAAATATGGCCCATTTCAGGGCGAGTATAACGAGGGATCAAGGCGAACTCCTTACGCGATTTCCTGGTGAGAGGGGAACTTCATATTGTAGCAAGCTGGGCGGGCAGATTCAGAAATTGCGGTAAGCAAAAAAAAGGCCGGGAGCACCCGGCCTCAACAGGAGGTCCTCTTCTCTAATTGGTCTTGCTCCGGCGGAAAAGGTAAACCGGTCTTGCAAGCGAATACGGTTGAATGATGGCGAATCTTTAGCTTTTGGCTACCCCGAGTAATTCACTCATCTCGTGGTAGAGAAAACCTTCGCCGGGACGGTAAGGCTGAACCCATTTGCCATCAATGACGAATTGCGGAATGGCGCGCTTGCCGGTATTGCGGATGACCTCTTCGGCGGCGCCCGGAGTAGCCTCAATATCGATCAACTGGTAAGGGATCTTGTGTTTGTCAAGGAATCGTTTGGCTTCGCGGCAGTCGCCGCACCACGGTGCTGAATAAACGAGCAATTGCATAGTCATTGGATGGTCTGGAAGATGGAGAAGGTTCACTTTTCACGTGCGGAAATCACTTTACGCCCATCGTTTTGGCAAAACAAGAAAAGCGCCGCCAGAATGCCGGCGGCGCTTCGAGTCGCTTACGCGATGCGTTAGTTCAGCAGCAGGGCTCCGTCCGTTTTCTCCTCGCCCACTTCGCGATAGAAGAGCTGGTTGTTGTCGAGATAAACTTCGACAAACGCGGGACGGGTTTTAATGCTGCCCTGGATCAACGCCTCTGACAACGGATCCTCCACGTACTTCTGGAGGGCGCGCCGCAAAGGACGGGCTCCATAGCTGCGATCCGTAATGGTCTTCTCCAGAATCCACTTGCGTGCGTCTTCCGTGACCGTGATGGTGATGGCACGCTGCGCGAGATTGTGATTCAGTTGAGTTACCATCAGCTCCACAATCTGATTCAGATCGCTTTCGCTAAGAGCGTTAAAGATCACGACCTCGTCAACGCGGTTGAGGAACTCGGGATTGAACGTCTTCCTGACTTCGCTCTTCACCATCTCTTCAACTTTGTCGCTGATGTTCTCCTCTTTATTCGAAGAGAAGCCGAGACCTTCGCGCTTAATCATGTGACGCGCGCCAATGTTGGAGGTCATGATGAGAATGACGTTCTTGAAGTCCACGGTGTTGCCGAGTCCATCCGTCAACTGCCCATCCTCAAAGACCTGCAGCAGGATGTTGAACACATCCGGGTGCGCCTTCTCGATCTCGTCCAGCAACACCACCGAATATGGCGCACGCTTGACGCGTTCGGTGAGTTGGCCGCCTTCCTCGTAGCCGACGTAGCCTGGAGGCGAGCCGATCAGCTTGCTGACCGAATGTTTCTCCATGTACTCCGACATATCGAAGCGAATCAGGCTCTTCTCGCTGCCAAACATGAATTGCGCAAGCGTCCGCGCCGCCTCGGTTTTGCCGACGCCGGTGGGTCCCAGGAAAAGGAACGAGCCGATGGGACGGGCCGGATTCTTGAGACCCGCGCGGGAGCGGCGAATTGCCCGGGCAAGAGCGCTGATGGCCTTGTCCTGCGAGATCACCCGCTTGTGCAACTCCTCTTCGATGCGCAGCAGTTTCTGCGATTCTTCTTCCTTGATCGCCGACACCGGAACGCCAGTCCAGCGGGAGACTACTTCTTCAATGTCCTCGCGCTGCACAATGCCGGTGGCGCTCTCATCAAGGTGGAACTTCTCACGCATGGCGCGCAGGTTTTCGCGTTCCTTGCGTTCTTCGTCCGAGTAGAAGCGGGCCTTCTCGAATTCATGGTTCGCGATGGCGTTTTCCATGCGGTGAACGATGAACTTGATGCGCTTCTGCACCTCGGTAATTTCCTCCGGCAGGGCAGACTGGCGCAGTTTGACGCGAGCGCCCGCTTCATCGATCAGATCGATGGCCTTGTCCGGCAGGAAGCGATCCGGAATGTAGCGGTTCGAGTGCGATACCGCGAAGTTGATCGACTCGTCCGTGTAGCTGACGGCGTGGAACTTCTCGTAGCGGTCCTTGATCCCCATGAGGATTTTGATTGAGTCCACCTCATTCGGCGGCGGCACCTTCACGGATTGGAAGCGGCGCTCCAGCGAACGATCCTTTTCAATCGACTTGCGATACTCACCCGGCGTGGTGGCGCCAATGCACTGAATCTCGCCGCGCGACAGGGCGGGCTTCAGGATGTTGGCCGCATCGAGCGACCCTTCGGCCGAACCTGCGCCAACCAAGGTGTGCAACTCATCGATGAAGATGATCGAGTTCTGATTTTCGATCAGTTCCTTCATGATGGTCTTGAGCCGCTCCTCGAACTGGCCGCGATACTTCGTTCCGGCCACGATCAACGAAAGGTCGAGTGCAAGCACCCGTTTGTCGGCCAGGAATGAAGGCACCTCGCCGTCGGCGATGCGCTGTGCAAGGCCTTCGACGATGGCTGTCTTGCCCACGCCCGGCTCGCCGATCAGCACCGGATTGTTCTTGGTGCGGCGGCACAGAATCTGAATGGTACGGTCCACTTCGCCATCGCGCCCTACCAGCGGGTCGAGCTGATTCTCCATTGCGGCTTGGGTAAGGTCGCGCGAGAACTCGGCCAGCAGGGACGACTCACGATTGGCGGCGCGCGCCGGAGGTTGCTGCACCTTCTCTTGCGTGGTGCGCTGCAGTTCCTCGCGAATGGCGGCTAGCTTCAGTCCGCGTTCGGCGAGAATCTCCGCGGCAAAGCACTTTTCCTCGCGCAGCAACCCAAGCAGTAGATGCTCGGTGCCAATATGCTTGTGGCTGAGCCGCTCGGCTTCCTCGGAGGCATAAGCCAGCACCCGCTTGCACTCATTGCTGAGCGGCAAGTCGACGCTGGTAGACACCTTCTCGCGGACTGTCGTATGGGCTTCAATCTGCTTACGAATAGAGTCCACCGACGAATGCTGGCGAAGGAAGCGGTTGGTCAGCGCTTTATCCTCGCGCAACAGACCGAGCAGAAGGTGCTCCGTTTCAATATACGGAGAGCCGAACTGACTGGCTTCATATCGTGCAAAGAAGATCACGCGCCGTGCTTTTTCGGTGTACCGTTCGAACATGTTCGTCTCCAAAGGTCTCTCCGCTCCCAGCCTGCCGGTTGCGGGAAACCCTCCCACTGCTTCACACCTTGGACCCGGAGGGGAACCCCGTGTCCGCGAAAGAATCCGAATTCCGGATTCCGATCAGTCAGCCCGAAGGCTAACCTGAATTGCTACACCCTGTCTTTTAGCTACAGTCGAAAAGTAGCCACATTCCCCGATTCGTCTCGGTGCTCATTTTGGTGATTACGCCCACTATGCCACTAAAACGCGTCCGGCGCTAAAGAAATCTAACCCTGCGACGGCGACAAAGACTCGGGGGTAACCTCGGTGACCGTGCCGCCTTGCAGCGATAATATGCGGCTACATCTACGCGCGAACGCCAGATTGTGAGTCACGATGATCGAGGTCAGGCTGAAGTCCGCATGGAGCCGCGAAATCAACTCAAAAACGGAGTCCGCCGTACGGTTGTCGAGATCGCCGGTCGGCTCGTCTGCAAGCAGCATTTTGGGAGATGTCACCAGGGCCCGTGCCAGCGATACCCGCTGCTGCTCACCCCCTGAAAGCTCTCCCGAGCGATGATGACCGCGGTCCGCAAGTCCTACTTCGCTCAGCCACTTGGCGGCTTGCGCCTCGGCCTTGCGGCGGCTCTCGCCCCGTAGATACAACGGCATCGCGACGTTTTCCAAGGCCGTGAACTCAGGTAATAGGTAATGAAACTGCCATACGTACCCGATCTGACGGTTGCGGAACTCGGCGGCGTCTTCCTCTGACAGCGAAGTCAATCGCATACCGGAGAAATACACCTCGCCTGAGCTGGCGGTATCCAGCGCTCCTAGAATGTGCAGAAGGGAAGACTTCCCTGAGCCACTCTCGCCCACGATTGCCAGCATCTCACCCTTGCAAACCCGGAAAGACAGGTTGTCAAAGAGCACAAGGTCCGAAGTTCCAGAGCGATAGACCTTTCGGAGAGCCTCAACCCGGAGGATCTCTTCTGTGTTTATTGGATGCACCCTACGTTCTCCCTGGTGCAAATTCACGCGCAACGGGCTAAGGTTTTTCTCGTGGACCGCGTGGTCCCCATTGAGTGAGCAATCTACAACTACAATTAGACCACGATGTTGCCACCTTCGCGCCATGCTGCTGCTGCTGAATCTGTCCCTAGTCCCGAAATTAAAGTTCCTAGTTCTCGTGCATGAAAACGCCCTAACTGCTCCTCAGTGCGCCAGCACCGGAATGAAAACTTTCAGATTGCCATCGGTCGCCGCCGGTTTCAGATGAAGCAGCTCGGCAAGGAGCGAGTAAATGTGGATGTTCTGGAATGCCGGGAGGCGGCTTTTGCCCCGGAACGCCGGCCCAGAAGCGATGAAGATGGCGCGCATCGATTCCAGGTCGTTGTCAAAGCCATGATTGCCAAGATGGTCGCCATTCCAGCGGCTCATGCGTTCCCTGGTGTCAAAGGTCCATCCTTCGTCGGCAAGTGCCACCACTGGCGCGATGCGGCGATTGCCCGTAAAGTGCCAGCGCGCTGGAACGTCCTTTGCAAGGTAGGCGTGCAGATGAGGGATGAGGTTGAGCGTGGCTACCAGCGCCGCCTGATTGCCGTTCTTGGCACTGAGTTCAAACACCGGCGAGCCCTCGGTAATTTCCACGGTTGCGGGATTAACGTAGTCGTCGAGAGCGATGCGCTGCGAGGGCGGTGTCGAAGCCATGCCGTGGTCGGAAACTATGATGAGGTTCACCTTGCCCCAGAGTCCGCGTTGCTTCAGTCCGGCAACCAATTCGCCGATGTTGGAGTCCACCAAATGAACCGCATCGCGCGTCTGCTGCGCTTCCGGACCGAAATGGTGGCCCGCTGAATCGACGATGCTGAAATAGATGGAAACATAGCAGGGCGGCTTGGCTTGCTGCAGGTAGGCAAGGGCCTGCGCGACTCGCTTTGTGTTGGGCACCGTCTCGTCGTAGGCCGCCATGTGAGTCGGGAGGACGCCCTCGATGACCGTCTCTGAGCCGGGCCAGAAGATTGGCGCGGTCTGGCATCCTTGTTTTTCGGCTGTGGCCCAGATGGGTTCTCCCCACCACCATCGCGACTCATGTACGGACTTGCGGTCGCCCATCGAGAACGTCTGATGTAACTCCGTGTCGTACATCCGGTTGCCGATGATTCCGCTGTGTACCGGATAAAGTCCGGTGGCAATGGCGTAATGATTGGGAAAAGTGGTGGATGGAAATACCGGAATCAACGCGTCGGCGCGCACGCCTTCGGCTGCGAGCGTCCGCAAGTTTGGAGCATCGTAGAGATCGGTGCGGTCCAGGTAGTCATTGCGGAAGCCGTCGATGGAAACCATCAGCACGGGAGTGCGCTGCACCTGCGCAACAGCGAATTGCGTGAGCAGAATCAGCGCAGACAAAGCGGCAAAACACGGACGGGAAAAACGGTAGATGCGATTCATGAGAGCAATCCTCTGGAGGGTGTCCCGCCTTCGCCGCTGTTCTTGCGCCTAAGGTGAGACGGGCAGGACTCGTTATTCATAGCGCAGGGCCTCGGCCGGAAGTACGCGGGCGGCTGACTGCGATGGGTAAACCGTGGCAATGAAGCTGATGGCCAACGAAAC
>Ga0302320_10009073_pt1 | contig 21446 bp, 26 predicted proteins | sample Bog_T0_3_FD_202130 | JGI IMG/M metagenome (GOLD analysis project Ga0302320, IMG submission 202130) | Peat permafrost microbial communities from Stordalen Mire near Abisko, Sweden - Bog_T0_3 | ecosystem: Environmental > Terrestrial > Soil > Wetlands > Peat | place: Sweden: Abisko, Stordalen Mire...
GACGTAGAGTCGAGCACGGTTCAAACGCACGTTGGTGCGCAGCAGCCAGGCCAGTAGTGGGTGCTCCTCCGTGGGATTACCGCCAACGAGAAGGATGCCGCAGGCAGTGGAGATTTCGCGCAGGCTAGCGGTCTTTCCGGTGGTTCCGGCGAGAGCGCGGGCGAGGGCGGCGTAGTCTGTGCTGCGCTCGTGGTCGATGTTGTTGGTCCGCAGCACCGTCCGCGCAAATTTCTGCAGCAGGTAATTTTCTTCGTTGGTGGTGCGGTTGGAGCCGATGACGCCAATGGCGGCGCCGCCGCGCGTGTCGCGAATCTCTTTGAGCCTGCCGGCGGCAAAGCGAAGCGCGTGGTCCCAGGTGGCGGGCTCGAGTTTGCCTGCCGCGTTGCGGACGAGCGGCTGCGTTAGCCGTTCGGGGCTGTCGACAAAGTCGAAGCCGAAGCGGCCCTTGGCGCACAGGAAATCGTTGTTGATGCCGCTTTTGTCGCGATTGTCTGCGCGAACAATTTCGGCTCCGTCGTTGGTGGAACGCACGCCGAGAGTGACTTTGCAGCCGTCGGCGCAATGCGTGCAAACGGTGGAAACGTGGCTCATCTCCCAGGGGCGGGTCTTGTAGCGGTAGCTGCCGCTGGTGAGCGCGCCTACTGGGCACACGTCAATGCACATGCCGCATTGCTCACAGTCGAGCTGGTGCTTGTCGTTGGGCACGATGACGGAGTTGGCTGCGCGATTGTGGATGCCGAGCGCCCACACGTCCATGCCTTCGCCGCACATGCGGATACAGCGGTAACAGAGGATGCAACGCGGGCGATCGTAGAAGACGGCGGGCGACCACTGCTGCTCGTCGCGATGATGCTTGGTCTCGACGTATTGGCTTTCGCCTGCGCCGTATTTGAAGGTCATGTCCTGCAACTCGCACTCGCCGCCGGCGTCGCAAACCGGGCAGTCGAGCGGATGATTGGCGAGGAGCAATTCGATGGTGGCTTTGCGTGCCTGCGCGATCTCGGGAGATTCGGTGATGAACACCTGGCCTTCAGCGACCGTGGTGGTGCAGGCGGTTTGCAGCTTGGGCACCTTCTCCTGGCGCACGACGCACATGCGGCAGGCGGCCTGAAGGCTCAAGCCCGGGTAATAGCAGAAGGCAGGGATCTCAATGCCGGCTTTGCGGCAGGCGTCAATGAGAAGGGTTCCCGCCGGAGCGGTTAGCTTCTTGCCATCGACTGTGAAGGTTACGTCGGGCATTCGGATCCTTAAGCGGCCTGGGTTGTTCGAGTGGGAGCGAGAGATTGTGGGAGCATTACAGCAAGCCACTCAACTACGTATTGCTTGGCCTCCCGTCCGGGATCGAATTCTTCAAAATCGACGCTGGTCGCCGTCGCGTCTGGAAGTGGCTCTTGAGCTCTCGCGGTTTCGTTCAGATAGAGTTCCATCGCTTCGCGCATGTTTGCTCGAGTGTGTTCTAACGCATCGCCGAGCGACCCGCAGCCAGGCAGATCGGGAGAAAATGCGCTCCAGTTTGTTGCGCCCTTTTCGTAAACCACCAGAAATCTTTGTCTCATCTTAATTCCAATCTGTTCCAGCCAACGTCCCAGGCCTCAGAATCGAGACCTGGGACACCCGCCTTTCTGGTATGACAAAGCGGGGGCATCGGGGTTATTTCGGCCGCTTCGCCACGTCGATCTCGTTCTTGCTAAGGAAATCGGCGAGCGGCGAGAGGTTCTCCTCTTCCATTTTTCTCGGCATCCCGGCGGGATTCTGCTTACGCATCCTTTCGGCAGCCAAATCAAGAAACGACTTGGGACGATCAATCATAAATAGCTTCCTCCTGAAGCTGAGGGAAGATTAGCCCGGTCAAATAGGAAAATGGCCCCAGCAAGAAAAGATCAGGTAGCTTCGATAAACGCCTGAAAAACAATAGCTTAGAGGACATACGGGGCATCCTCATCCGTCGAGATCCCGAAGCCTCTCGATCATCGTAAATGCCGGAAACTAAAAACTATTGCGAAGAAAAATGGTGCATGCACCCCCCGTTGAAAATGTTACGTTTCCCTGTCAACCCCTTTTTTCATGCGTTGGAACCACGCCCCTATACAACCGTCAACTGCGGCACGCCTTCCCGTGCGAACGGGCATGGTTTGCCATTCAAATGATCTTCAAACTCACTGCGAAATTTTTTGAGGAATGCGATGGTCGGCATGGCCGCGGCGTCGCCTAGCGGGCAGAAGGTGCGGCCGAGCATGTTTTCGGCCAGGTATTGCATGTTGCCGATGTCGCTCTCGCTGCCGAAGCCCGCGTGGAAGCGCGTGAGCGACTTCTTGAGCCAGTCGGTCCCTTCGCGGCAAGGGATGCACCAGCCGCAGCTCTCGTGGGCGTAGAAGCTGATCGTACGCAGAGCGAACTCGACCATGCAGGTTTGATCGTCGATGACGACGACACCGCCAGAGCCCAGCATCGAGCCAGCTTTTCCCACCTGATCGAAATCCATGCCGATATCGATTTCTTCAGGCAACAGGACGGGAGTTGACGAACCGCCTGGGACGACAGCTTTTAATTTACGCCCGCCACGAATGCCGCCGGCAACGTCGTAAATCATTTTCTTGAGGCTGTAGCCCATCGGCAGCTCGTAGACGCCGGGACGCTCCACATGGCCGCTGATGCAAAACAGACGCGTGCCGCCGTTTCGCGGAGTGCCCACACCGGCATAGGCGGCCGCGCCCATCGTAATGACATGAGGGACGGTGGCGATGGTCTCGGCATTATTGATGACCGTGGGGCCGCCGTAGAGTCCGACGACGGCAGGGAACGGCGGCTTGATGCGCGGCACGCCGCGTTTGCCTTCGAGTGACTCCATCAACGCCGACTCTTCGCCCACTTCGTATGCGCCCGCGCCGGTTTGGGTCATGATCTGGAATTCCGCGCCGGAGCCGAAGATGTCTTTGCCGAGAAAACCGTGATCGTAGGCGTCGGCGACGGCGCGCTCCATGATTTCGAGAAGATAACGATATTCGCCGCGCAGGTAGATGAAGCCCATGCGCGCGCCGACCGCCAGACCGGCGATGATGGTGCCTTCGATGACAGCATGCGGATCGTGCAGGAAGATGAGGTGATCCTTGCAGGTGCCGGGTTCGCTCTCGTCGCCGTTGACGAGGATGTATTTGGGTTTGGCGGACTGCCGGGGAACGAAGGACCACTTCATGCCTGCGGAGAAGCCCGCTCCGCCGCGTCCGCGCAACCCGCTGGCCTTCATCTCGTCGATGATCCATTCCGGGGTCAGGGCAATGCATTTTTTCACGGCCTGATAGCCGCCGAGTTCGAGATAGCGATCGATCTTCGCCGCGCCCATGCCGAAGCGGCTGGAGACGATCTTGACTTCATCGGTGTGGGAGGCGAGCCTAGGCATCGCTGGCCTTGCCTTTCGCTTTCGCCTTGGCTTGTCCGCGATAGCCGCTCAGGATGCCGGGGACGAGATCGGGCTTGAGCTCATCGTGGAAGTCGTAATTCACCTGAATGGCCGGGGCCCAGCAACAGGCGCCAATGCACTCGACCTCTTCAACGGAGAAGATTCCGTCTGGGGTGACGCCCTTGGGTCCGACGCCAAGCTCTTCCTGGAAGCGTTCGTAAATGTCGTATGCGCCGCGCAACATGCAACTGATGTTGGTGCAGACTTGAATATTGAATTTGCCCGCGGGCTTGAAGCGGAGCATCGAATAATAGGTGGCAACGTTACGGACTTCGAGTTCCGTAATGCCGATGCGCCTGGCCACTTCGGCGACGACCGCGTCAGAAAGGTAGCCGATCTCATCCTGCGAGTAGAGCAGCATGGGAATGAGCGCCGAGCGTTTTACGGGGTACTTCTCGACGAGCGCGTCGAAGCGCTTGGCCAGCTTGGGCGAGAAGACCGACAGGGACTCGGGATTTTTCTTTTTGGGACTCATCGCATCAACTCTCGTGCCCAGGCTTCCGCCGCCATATCCATCTCTTCTTCGATCGTTCCGTCGCGCAATCGTCCCGATTCGGTGAATTCCAACTTCCCGTTCCCTCTATTTTCTCGCGTCCAGATCACGATTGCGCCATCGCGATCGAGTCGAAGCCACTTTTCCTCGAAGCGAACCGTGATTCTATCCTCATCCGCCTCAACCACAGCGTGACGATTGCCACCGAGTCCGTGTGCGGCGGTGTAACTGCGCAGCAGGGAAGCGAGCGAGATCCAGAACTCTGCGTAGACACGCGAATCCGTTGCGGCCGTTGTGCCGCCTGCAGCTTCGGTCGTTCTGTTTGGCCCCAACGTCAAGAGAATTCTCCCATGATTAGTCCGGAAACAATCTCCTCCGCGATTTTTTCGGGTACACAGTCGCCACCCAGCGGAAATTCCTTTCTTGCAATTTCGAGCGCATTCGGAGGGCCGGAGATCACAGCGGTGATTTGCCCCTTTGCCTCCTGCAGATCGGCGGTACAGAGCAATGATCCGAAACTTAAGCAGAGCCTTCCCTGGTAGGAGGGCAGGAAGAGGCGTTCAATCGCGGTGAGGCGCCGCTTGCGCAATTCCACGTTGGCTTTTTCAATCTCATGGCTGACGTGGACCTTCACGTTCTCGTAAACCTGGGCGGCAGTCACTCCGCGGCCGACCGGTGGGTCCTGGGCCGGACGGGCATGGGATCGCAGACTGCTTAATTTGTCCGCCAACTCGCCGTAATTTGTCACAAGTTCACCTATCAGTGCTTGAAAAAAATAACTTTTCTTGAGAACTCGTATTTCAGGGGCTAAAGCCCCCGGATTATTTTGTTGCGCCTGCGGCGCGAGTAAACTCGCGCCCTGATACAAAACTTGCTCAAGTCTCGGCACGACTGAAGTCGTGCCCTTTCGCGATTCTACTTTCACTGCAGCTTACGACACGACTTAAGCCGTGCCCTTTCACGAATCTGGCTTTCACCGCCGGCTCCTATCTGTCGATCTCACCGAGCACAATGTCAATGGAGCCAACCACGGCGACCAGGTCGGCGATCAGGCCGCCCTTGCACATGGTTTCCACGGCCTGCAGCGTGGGAAAGGAGGGATATCGCATGTGTACGCGGTAGGGCTTGGCGGTACCATCAGAGACCACGTAATAGCCCATCTGCCCATGTCCGCATTCGATTCCCTGGTAGACCTCGCCGGCGGGCACATTGAATCCCTCGGTAACGATTTTGAAGTGATGGATGAGCGCTTCCATCTGCGTTTTCATTTTTTCGCGGTCGGGCAGGACGATCTTTGGCGCATTGGCCTTGACCGGGCCACCCGGCATGCCGTCGAGTGCTTGCTGAATGATCCTGGTGCTTTCACGCATTTCCACGAGACGCACCTCGTAGCGCGCCCAAGTGTCGCCTACTGTCGAGATTGGCACGCGGAACTGGAACTTCTCGTAGCTGGAGTAGGGCATGTCGCGGCGGAGGTCGATATCGACGCCAGAAGCACGCAGAGGAGGGCCAGTAACGCCGAGCGCAATTGCATCTGCTGCAGAGAGATAGCCGACACCCTTCAAGCGATTCATGAAGATTGGGTTGCCCGTGAGGAGGTTCGAATATTCGTCGATCTTCTCTGGGAAACCGAGAATAAAAGCCTGAACTCGATCGAGCCAGCCGAGCGGTGGCTCCATAGAAAGACCACCGATGCGGAAGTAGCTGGTCATCATGCGCTGGCCAGCCACCGCCTCGAAGAGCCTGAGGATCTCCTCGCGTTCGCGGAAGGTGTAAAGGAAAACTGTGAGGGCGCCAATGTCCATGGCGTGCGTGCCGAGCCATATCAAGTGGCTGTTCAACCGGCTCAATTCGGTAAGCAGCACGCGGATCCATTGCGCACGCTCGGGAATTTCGAGGTCGAGGAGTTTCTCGACGGCCAGGCAATAGCAAAGATTGTTGGAGAGCGGATCGAGGTAATTGATGCGGTCGGTGAGCGGAACCACCTGCTGATAGAACTTGGCTTCACAGGTCTTCTCAATGCCAGTGTGTAAATAACCGATCTCAGGGCGGACGCTGACGATCACTTCACCGTCGAGCTCGACCACCAGGCGCAGGACACCGTGCGTCGCCGGGTGTTGGGGGCCCATGTTGAGGACCATGCGCCGCTCACCGGTGCTATCGGCAGCGGGGAGCTCGAGAACGGGCGCGCCGGGAATTTCAATCATTAGCGGTATCCCTCCACGGGGTAATCCTTGCGCAGGGGATGACCGTTCCAATCGTCCGGCAACATGATACGGCGGAGGTCGGGATGACCGGCAAAGCGGATGCCGAAGAGATCGAAGACTTCGCGCTCGAAGAAGTTGGCGCCGGCCCAAACCGGCGTAATGGAGTCGACGCTGGGTTCGGTTTCATTGAGCAGGATGCGCAGACGAATCCGTTCTTTGAGCGCGTGCGAGAGGATGTGGTAGCTCAATTGAAAGCGGGGCGCAAGGGGATACCAATCCACCGCCGTCATGTCCTCAAAAAAGTTGTAGCCTGCGGCTTGTACGGTGGAGCATGCGGCGCGAATCTCCGCAGGCGCAATGGTGAGGGTGAGCTCGCCGAAAGCGAATTTGGCATCGATGAGGGCGTCCGGCTTCCAGGCGAGGAGGGCCTTGATCGCAGGATGGCCAGACCTCTCCGCGAGGACGGCTTGCTTGTCCGACAGGGTTGGGGTTTGACTCGCCATCCTAGAGGTCCGCCTTGTCGTGGCTCCAGTTCAGGATGCCTTTGCGCACGATGTAGTAGAGACCGACGCCCACAAAGCCCAGGTAGACGAGCATCTCCCAGAAACCAAAGAGGCGCGAGCAACCGGTAAGTGCGGGAAGGCGCCGATAGATCACGGCCCACGGCATCATGAAAACCGCTTCCACGTCGAAGAGGATGAAGAGGACCGCGACCAGGTAAAAGCGCACGCTGAAGCGGCCGCGTGCATCGCCGGTGGCTACGATGCCGCATTCGTACGCATCTAGTTTGACTTTGGTATTGCGATGGCGGCCGACAAACCATGAGGCGGCAACCATCCCTACACCGAGCAGGAACGCGGCAAGGATCTGCATCAATAGCGGAAGATATTGCCAGTCATACGGAACCATCGGCGCCCAGCCCCAAGAGAAATCGGTAAAATTGCGCCCTGGTACCAAAAGAAGGTCAGGAAACGCAGGATTCTAGTTTGAGATTAGGTTTTCAGGCTGATCCCGTCAAGGTGACAAGCCGATAAGCAGGGGAGAAGTGCATTGTTGCGCACGAGATATTGCTTTGGAGCGCAAACAGAGGGAATCGGCGAGATTGTTGAGGAATCTGGCGTGAGCTTCGTCACCGGCTTTCCCACTTCGGATATTGCATAAAGGAAGCGGACCTCTTTTGAGACGGTACTTTCGAGACCTATTGGATGGGTTACGCCGTGCCGATCTTTTAGGTGAGGATGGAAAGCATGAGCGCTTCTCTGACAACGTGCGGGTATTCGACCCGGAACGCAGCGCCAACTGCGGTAAAGGGCCGTGGGAAGGTGCATCGCCGCAGAGTTTCACCGCAGGCAGGCCGCGCATTGGAGATTCTGGGGCACGCCATTGAATACCTCGCGGACGAATTTGTCTTTGCGGGCGGATCCTTCTCCGCACACGATCCTCAAGTGGAAGCAGTGCAGTTGCTCATGGGCCTGAACCGGGAGATTTATTTCGATTGTCCCGAAGTGCCGAGCTTCGCCGATCGCTGGCGCGCCTTGCTGCATTTGCGCACGGCGTAAACAGCAAGCAGCAGACAGCATTCGGCTTTCCGCTGCCGGCTGCTTGCCGGCTGATGTTGACTGCCAGCCTTCTATTGCCCGAGCACCAGAACCCCAAAGAGCACCAGCCAGGCAAAGCCCATGGTGTGCCAGAACCATGCCGTTGCATCCACGACGATCTGGCGGGATTCCACGCGTTTGAAGCGCGAAAGTGCGCAGAGGCAAAAGAGCAGGGCCAAAACGCCGATGATCAGGTGCGCGGCGTGCAGCCCGGTGATGAGGTAAAAGAAGTAACTTGCGGGCGTAACGGAGTGATTGAAAGCAAATCCTTGCGCGGTTAGTTGCTTCCATGCGACGGCCTGGCCGACCAGAAACAGCAGCCCCAGGACGAGCGTGAGTGCAATCCAGGGCAGGGTGCGGCGCAGCGCTGGGCGGCCGAGCCCGAGCCACTCCTCCAACACGTCAAACTCTCGGAAGATATGCCGCCGCGCCAACTCCATGGTGAGGCTGCTCAGCAGCAGGACCGCGGTATTCACAAAAAGGATGCGCGGCAGCAGAATCGGATGCCAGTCGCCGATCCAGTGATGGGTTCGTGGATCCATGTGCGTGCTGACCTGGCGCGCATAAAAGACCACCACCAGCACTACGAAGAACATCATGTCACCGGCGAGGGTGCAAAAGACGAAGGCGCGGGTGCGATGCAGAGCTTCGCGAGGGCCGCGGCGCGGATTTCTCCAGTCGTCGTCGCCTCCGCCGCCTCCACCACCCGTGGGTCGGCGGTCGACCGGTGGCTTGCCACCTGTGCCGGGCGCTTTCCGTTCGATTTCCGCTGGGATGGGCGAGAAGATGGATGGCATAGAGCTCCTCGTGGGGATGAGGTTACTCGTTCACTTTCTTGGACGCACGTTCAATGGGAAGAGTGGGCTGGGGAATGAGAAAAGAAGCCCCGCCTGCAAGAAGGCCGCAAGCCGTTACAAGGATTGTACCGCTGAATTCATTTACTCGAAAACGGATCGAGGACCCGGACGCCGAAGCTGGCGAAGTCATTGACGTTTCTGGTGACGACGACCATGTTGTGGATGCGGGCGGTGGCGGCGATCATGGCGTCGGCGGTCAGATCGTCTGATCTACTGTGCATCAATCGTGCCCACTCGCGGAAGGTCGCGGCGTCCATGGGAACGATCACAAAGGCAAGCGTGATCCGGTCGATCCACCGCTCAATTTCGGCTGCCTTTTGGGGGTCCTGCCGACGCGTCAACTCCACTCCGTACTGCATCTCGCCAAAGACCACAGCCGGAATGCGGATGTCTTCCGCGCGTGCCATTTCGAGCCACGCAGTCACTGCTCCGTGAGGCTTCTTCTTGCGCAGTTCAGAGATGACGTTTGTGTCGAGCAAATACATTCGATTTACTCAAACTCGAAGGGCCGGACACGCAGGCGGAGCTTTCCGCGCGGAGGTAAATCGAGATCGTGCGGACCGTCGGGATCGAGCAGGATGTCTTTGATGTTCGGCCGCGATTCGGACTTCAGCCGTTTCCACTCGTCGATGGGGACGAGGATGGCGGTTTCGACGCCGCGGCGCGTGACCACCTGCGGGCCATCTTTGAGGGTAGCGTCGAGGAACGCGCTAAAGCGGGCTTTTGCGTCGTAGACCTGCCAGGCCATGGGGAGAAGCTCCTTCTCATATAGTCATATGACTAGTCATATGACTATGTCAAGCATCTGGGGTGGAGCGCCAGGACGGCCGGTCTACCAGCCGCGGGTTTGGAGGAGCTGAGATTCTTCTAATCCGGCGGCGGCCAGACCCTTCATGGTCCCGGTGACCTGCTCGCTCGCCTCGGCCAGGATCTTAGGATCGTTTGCGTGTGTAGTCGCAATCACAATGGCCTTGGCGCGCGAGGCGGCTTCTTCGCGTTCTTCCGTATTGCGCGGATGGCCGACGTCGCTCTTGGTGCAGAGGCCGATCTCCGCGTCCTTCTCGGTCCAGTTCTCGACGTCGAGCGGGGTGGCGCGTTCCTTCATGAAGATTCCCGAACCGACGAAGATGGCCTCGGCGCCGAGCTGCATCATCAGAGCCGCGTCGGCGGGCGTGGCGATGCCGCCGGCAGAGAAGTTTGGTACCGGCAGCTTTCCGGTTTGAGCGACCATCCTGACCAGTTCGTAAGGGGCCTGGTGTTCCTTGGCAGCGGCGTAGAGTTCCTGTTCTGACAGGACCGTGAGCACGCGCATCTCACGGGTGATCTGGCGCATGTGCTGCACGGCATGCACCACGTCGCCTGTGCCTGCTTCACCCTTGGTGCGGATCATGGCCGCGCCTTCCGCGATGCGCCGGAGCGCTTCGCCCAGGTTACGCGCGCCGCAGACGAAGGGCGTCGAGAAGGCGTGCTTGTCGATGTGATGCGCCCCGTCGGCGGGCGTTAAGACTTCGCTTTCGTCGATGAAGTCCACGCCCAACTCTTGAAGAATCTGCGCTTCGGCAAAGTGACCGATGCGGGCCTTGGCCATGACCGGAATGGAAACGGCCTGGATAATCTGCTTGATCAGGCTGGGCCGGGCCATGCGCGCCACGCCACCCTCGGCGCGGATCATGGCAGGCACGCGTTCCAGAGCCATCACCGAAACGGCGCCAGCCTCTTCCGCGATGCGCGCCTGTTCCACGCTCATCACGTCCATGATGACGCCGCCCTTGAGCATCTCCGCGAGCCCAATCTTCAGGCGCAGGCTGGTTCCCGTCAGGCTCTTGTTTTCTGTTGGTTCCGGCATGATAGTTGACCTCGCAAGGCGGCAGTTTCGCGTTCCGGCAGCCGCAAAAGCTTGCACTTTCAAGTGTAGCAGCGATGCGGATTGCCTGCTTCATGCATCGGAACGGGGCAACGTCCCGGCGCAATTATTAAGCCAATCCAATCCAGATCTCTCCCTTCTGGTCTTGTTTCTGCAGCTGTTCCGTTCGGAATGGCCACAACACATCCACTCCCGGCGTCAGCGGGGGCGACCCACCCGGGAGGAGCACCGGCCGAGCGTGCCGCCGGCGGCGAGTCTGTCCAGGCTCTGGTTCCGGCACCGCAGCCGCCGCGGGAAGAGGAAGAGCCCGTCTTCCGCGCGCCCATTTCCCAATTACCAGTGGCGCTGGGCGTGACCATTCCGGTGCGCGAGTTTCGCGTGCGCCAACTGTTGGCCCTGGCTCCGGGGCAGGTGATCGAAACGCAAAGGAGCCACGGCGACGATGTTCCGCTTGCGGCTGGGGACGTGCAGTTGGCGTGGACGGAGTTTGAGGTAATCGAAACCCGGTTGGCGGTGCGTGTCACGCGGCTGGTGTAGGCAACGAAGAGAGGAAACGCGTCATGGCGGATGGGGTCAACGAGAGGACGGGAGGTTCGAGCGGATTGGGAGCGTGGCTGCTCGGAAAGCTGCGCGGCAGGCGGGGCGCAGAGCCGCGTCTCGCCTTGCTTGAGCGCATCACCCTTGCCCCGCGCCAGTCTCTGGCCTTGATTGAAGCGGAAGGCCGCAGGATTCTAGTAGCCACTTCGGCCGAAGGCGGGCCCGCGTTCTATTCGCTGGACGAATGCGAAAGACCGAAAGTGCACGCGGGAACTGACCGTGCATTCCACGGCCGGTCGAGGGCCTCATGGTAGACGCATGGTTGTTGCAGATGGCAGCAGCGGCTCCCGCCGCGGCGCCGCTCTTGCCCGATCTCAATGCGAAACTGCGGCCTTCCGATGCAACCCCGTGGACGATCCTTGTTGTTTTGACCCTGATTACGTTGCTGCCCGCCATCCTGATGGTGATGACGCCGCTGGTGCGTCTGCTCGTAGTCTTTCACTTTCTACGTCAGGCACTGGGGACACAGACCGCGCCCTCCAATCCCACGCTCATGGGCCTGGCTCTGATGATGACGTGGTTCCTGATGACGCCGGTCCTGAACCAGGTCGACCAACAGGCCGTCGAGCCCTATCGCGGCGGGCAGATCACCGGCATGGAAGCAATCGACCGCGGCGCGCAGCCAGTAAAACACTTTTTGCTCAAGTATGCGCGCGAGAAGGACCTGGCGCTGTTCACGGCCGCGGGCCAGATTCCGCGGCCCGGCACACCCGACGACCTGCCCATGCGCGTGGTGATTCCGGCGTACATTCTTTCCGAGCTCAAAGCGGGGTTCGCCATCGGCGCGGTATTGTTTTTGCCGTTTCTGCTGATCGACATGGTGACGGCGGCGATCACGACGTCCATTGGCATGTTCCAGTTGCCCCCGGTTGTGGTATCGACGCCGCTCAAGATTTTGCTCTTCGTGATGGTGGACGGCTGGAACCTGCTGGCCAGCTCGCTGTTGCGCAGTTTCTGAGAGGATGCCGATGACACCGGACCTGGTTGCCGAGTTGATGCGCCAGCTGATGCGCGAGGCCATGATTCTGGCCGCGCCGCTGCTGATTGCGACGGCGGTTTTGAGTTTCCTGCTCAGCCTGGTGCAGACGCTGACCAGCCTGCAGGAACAGTCGCTGACCAGTGTGCCGCGCCTGGTCGCCATCGCGCTCATTCTGCTGGCCGCCATGCCCTGGTTCCTCGAGAGAATGGCCACCTATACGCGGATGTTGCTGGGCGACTTTCACAGATACCTGGGCTGAGAGCTGAGTTTGATGACGGATTGGACGACATTCTTGAGTGCAATGGTGTTGGCCCTGGTGCGGGTGAGCGGGATGGTCGCTTTCGCGCCGTTTTTCTCGTCCACGGCCATTCCCACGCGCGCGAAGGCGGTCTTCGTCGGCGCGGTTGCCTACCTTCTTGCGCCTCTTGTGGCCACTTTGCCCCGCGCGCAGACGTCGATCGGCTTTTCGTCGATCCTCGGGGAACTCGCGATCGGCCTGGTTTATGGCCTATCGCTCGTGCTGCTCAACGAAATGATGTTGTTCGCCGGCCAGATTGTGGGCCTGCAGTTCAGCTTCTCGCTGGTTAACCTGATGGACCCCGCCTCATCCATTCAGACCCCGCTTCTGGGCGACCTCTTCCAATTGATGGGCACGCTGGTGCTGATTACGGCGGGGCTGGACCGGATTCTGCTGGCGTCGATGGTGCGCAGCTTCCATGTGGTGCCGCTGGGAACCTTTGCCCTCGCGCCTCCCGCAGGAATGGCTATTGTGCGCGCGGCGGCAGGCATCTTTCTCGCGGCATTGGAGCTGGCGGCACCGGTCCTGGCCGCGACCATGCTGGTCGAATTCGCCGTAGCGCTGCTGGGCAAGCTGAGTCCGCAACTGCCCGTGATGATGTTGACGGTGCCGTTCAAAGCTCTGACCGGCTTTGTGATTCTGGCGGGATCCCTGGCGCTCTGGCCGCGCTTTATCGAGGTTCGTTTTGCCGGACTGCTCGATATGGCCGAGCGGCTGATCACCTTGCCCGGTTCCGCGCCCGGACTGGGGGGCTGACCGATGGCCGGAGAGCGCACAGAACAGGCTACACAGCACCGGCGGGAAAAGGCGCGCAAAGAAGGCGACATCCTGCACAGCCGGGAGTTGACGGCTGCGGCGGGAACTCTGGCAGGAACTCTCGCGCTCGGCATGCTGGGCGGGCGGACGATGGAGGCCTGGCGGGGCACCTTCTCCGAATTTCTTGCGCTCGGCGCATTGGCCCGTTGGGAGCCGTCCGCCATCGAGCCGACGCTGGCGGCCGTCCGCCGCCTGTCGCTCATTGTGCTGGGACCGCCGGCGGTCGTGATGGCACTGGTGGTTCTAGCATCACTCGGCGCCGGCATCGCGCAGACCGGCGGAGTGACCTTCAATGCCAGCGCCATCGCATGGAAGCCCGACCGCATCAACCCCGTTTCGAACATAAAGAACCTGTTTTCGCTGCGCGCCGCGGCCCGGCTCGGCAAATCGCTTATCCCGGCAGCGTTCCTGGCGGTCTTTGCCGTGCAGCGCATCGCGCGGCAGCTCGCCATTCCGCCCTTTTCGACCGAGCGGCTGGAGCAGCTGGGCGAGGACGTCTACGGCCTGCTGCTGGCGGCGGCCTGGCTGCTTTTCGCCTGGTCGGCCATTGATTACCTGATCGAATGGCAGAGCCGCGAGTCGCGCCTCAAGATGAGCCGCCAGGATCTGCGCGACGAGTACAAGGAGACCGAGGGCAGTCCGCAGATTCGCGGCCGCATTCGCAACCTGCAAAGGCAGATGCGCCGCCGCCGCGTGAAGGCCGATGTTTCAAAAGCCGCCGTGGTTCTGACCAACCCCACGCACTATGCCGTGGCTTTGGGTTTCGACTTCGCGACCATGGAGGCGCCGAAGGTACTGGCCAAGGGCCGCAACCTGCTGGCCGAGGAGATCAAGGCTGAGGCCCGCTGGGCCGGCGTGCCCATTGTCGAGAATCCGCCGCTCGCGCGTTCGCTCTACCGCACCGTCGAAGTCGGCCAGGCCATTCCAGTAGAGCTTTATGCCGCGGTGGCCGCGATTCTGGCCTATCTGTACCGCCAGCGCGTGGAGGCGGAGCTCCGCGAACGGCAAGCGCGGGAGGCCTCCCGGCGCGCCGCGTCTTCAGCTTTTGGTGGAGGAAAGCAATGAGCACGACCGCCTTGCCCGCAGGAACACTCACCGCCCCGGCTTCAATCTGGAACCGGTTGCGCGATTACCTGCTGCCCATGGCGGCCATCAGCATGGTCTTTGTCATGATCGTGCCCATGCCGGCCGCGGTCCTGGACCTCTTGCTGGCACTCTCGATGGCGGCCTCGGCCGTGGTTTTCCTCTCCGCCGTGCAGATTCGCCGCGCCGTCGAGCTGTCGGTCTTTCCCACGCTGTTGCTGCTGCTCACGCTCTTCCGCCTTTCGTTGAACATCGCCTCCAGCCGGCGCATTCTGCTGCACGGCCAGGAGGGAACCGCCGCGGCGGGCAAGGTGATCGAGGCCTTCGGCCAGTTCGTCGTGGGCGGCAACTATGTTGTCGGCTTTGTGCTGTTCCTGGCTTTGGTCGCCATCCAGTTCCTCGTCGTCTCCCACGGCGCAGTGCGCACTGCCGAGGTTACGGCCCGGTTTACGCTCGACGCCCTGCCGGGCAAACAGATGGCTATCGACGCGGATATGAACGCGGGGCTGATCGACGAAGCGGAGGCGCGGCGCCGTCGCCAGGCCATCGCTCGCGAGGCCGAATTCTACGGCGCCATGGACGGCGCTGCGCGCTTCAACCAGCGCGACTCGCTGGCCACCATTCTGATTACGGCCATCAATATCGTCGCCGGACTGCTGATTGGGACGCTGCAGCAGGGCATTGAGCTGAGCGAGGCCGCGCGCACCTACACGGTGCTCACGGTGGGCGATGGCCTGGTGACGATTATTCCTTCGCTGCTGGTCTCGGTTGCCGGCGGCATCACGCTCACCCGCGCCAACTCGGCCGGCATGCTGGGCGGCGAGATCCGGCAGCAACTGCTGGGTCGCCCCGCGACGCTCTATATGGCGGGCGCGGTCTCGGCCTTGATGTGTTTGATACCGGGATTGCCCAAGTTCGCCTTTCTCGCCGTGGCGGCGGGGCTGTTTGTGGGCGGCAGGCGGCTTGCGGCGCAGGTTCCGGCAGCAGCGGTCGAGCCGGTGGTGAGTGAAAAGAAGAAACTCGATGGCGCGCAGAACGCGGAGCTGTCCTCGCTGCTGCGTCTCGAAGACCTGACTCTGGAGATTGGTTTCCAGCTGATCCCGTTGGTCGACGAGAAGCAGGGCGGGCAACTGCTGAGCCGGGTGCGCGCTCTGCGCCGGCATCTCTCCTCGGAGCTGGGTTTCCTGGTTCCTCCCGTGCACATCTCCGACAACCTGCGCCTCAAGCCGCGCGAGTATGTCATCTCGTTGCGCGGCATCGAGATTGGCCGCTGGCATACCGAAGGTCCGCACCTGTTGGCGGTCTCCGGAGAACCGGGCCGCCGGCCCCTCACCGGCAAAGAGACGCGGGAGCCGGCGTTTGGCGTCCCCGCGGTCTGGATCGCGCCGGCGCTCGAAGAGCAGGCGATCGCCGCCGGCTACTCGGTGGTGGACGCGGTCACCGTGATCACCACGCATCTGGGCGAGCTGGTCCGCCAGCATGCCGGGGAGCTGCTGGGGCGCGCCGAGATCAAGCGCCTGCTGGATGCGCTCAACGATTCGCATCCCAAGCTCCTGGAAGAACTGGTGCCCAAGCTGCTGACTTTGGGCGAGGTGGCGCGCGTTCTGGAGCAGTTGCTGCGCGAGAGGGTCTCGATCCGCGACATGGGCGCGATTCTCGAGGCGCTGCTCGAGACCGCGCCCGTGAACAAGAGTCTGCTGATCCTGGTCGAGGCCGCGCGGCAGGCGCTGGGACGCAGGCTGGTGCGGCCACTGCTCGATAGCGAAGGCCTTCTCCCCGTACTGCTGCTCGATCCCGCACTCGAAGAGGAGATCCTGACGGCGGTTGCGCCCGAAACCGGGCAGCGCCTGCTCGCAGCAGCCGCGGCCGCTGGAACCCCGGTTGTCCGCCGCCTCACCGATTCTGTGAGATCCCTTATCGGCTCGGCATCTTCTGCGGCCCTGCCCGTGCTCCTCTGTCCCAGTCCGGCCCGTTATCACGTCAAGCGGTGGCTGGAACCGGTGTTGCCCCGGCTGGCTGTCGTTGCCGCTGGCGAGATTCCACCGGAGGTCCGGCTTCGCCCTGTGGGTACTGTCCGCTGACCGGGACAGGGAAGACGGAGTCACGCATTAAGGCAGAGGACTTAGGAAACGAGTGGGCAAAGGGGGAAGGCAAATGGGGGTCGACGGAAGCGCTCAAATGAGGGACTCCAAACCTGCGCGCCGCGCCGCGGCGTCGGGCAACTATCCTCCCGCCGCCGGAATGGCTCCGGCTCTGACCGGTGAGCAGGAGCGTGTCCTCCTGGAGCACTTGCCGATCGTGCGTTTTCTGGCGCGCCGCATTCACGAGCGGCTGCCTCAGCATGTTGACATCGAGGATCTGGTCTCGGCGGGCGTAGTCGGGTTGATGGATGCCTTCGCGAAATTCGATCCTGAGAAGAAAGTGCAGTTTCGCAGCTACGCGCAATTCCGCATTCGCGGCGCCATCCTGGACAGCCTGCGCACTCTCGATTGGAGTCCGCGCGAGTTACGCCGCAAGGGGCGCGCCGTCGAAGAAGCCGTCCGAACACTGACAGCGCGTCTGGGCCGGGCCCCGAACGAGGCGGAGGTCGCCGCCGGGATGGGGATCGGCCTTGGGGACTACCAGCAGTTGCTGGGCGATCTCAAGGGCCTCGAAATCGGCACCCTGCATATTGAGCGCAGCGAAAACTCCGGCGAGGAGGAACTGGCCTACGTGCCGGGCCGTCCCGACGAGGATCCGCTCTTCCGCTGTTTGCGGGGCGAGCTCGAGGAGAGGCTGACCGAGGCGATCGCCAATCTGCCCGACCGCGAGCGGCTGGTGATGACCCTCTACTACTACGAAGAGATGACCATGCGCGAGATCGGTTTGGCTCTGGGGGTGGTCGAGTCGCGTGTTTCCCAGGTGCATGCCTCGGCTGTGGTGCATCTGCGGGCGGCATTGCGCGATCTGACTGCGCGCGGGGCCAGCGATCGGTGGCCGTCGCGCAAATTGCCGCAAAGCCTGACTGGTTCGGGCCCCGGTAAAGGGGCGAAAGAACGCTCGAAAGGAGCGGCAGATTGACGGAAAAGACCCTCAAACAGGACGAGATCGATGCATTGTTCCAGGCCGCGCGCAGCACATCATCCGAGGCGTCGCATCCTGAGGCTCGCGCCCGCGTGGTGCCCTACAACTTCTCTGCTGCCGGGCAGATCTCGACCGAGCAGCTACGGGCCATCAGCATGTTGAACGACCTGTTTGCGCGCAATCTCACGCACAATCTTGCGGCATGGTTGCGCACCCGCTTTCAGGTCAACCTGGTCTCGGCCGAGCAGATTCAATTCAATGAGTTTTTGCTCAGAATTCCTGAGATCAGCTACGTGGCCTCGGTGCGCCTCGAGCCCCTCGGGGCCCTTTCCGTGCTGCAGCTCGATCTGGGACTGGCGCCGCCGGTCATCGACCTGCTTTTGGGCGGCGACGGCAAGGACGGTCCCTTGCGCGAACTGACCGATATCGAAGAATCGATCCTGGGGAGCGTGGTGGAGATTATCTGCCGTGAGCTGACGGTTGCCTGGCAGCAAGTGGGGCTGAGCTTCAACTTCGAGCGCCGCCAGATGCAGACCCAGGTGGCGCGCATCATCGCCGTTGCGGAGAAGGCGCTCTGCCTGAGCTTCGAAATCCGCATGCCGCACAGCTCCGGACTGTTGAACCTGGCCTTCCCCGCCGTGGTCGCCAATACCATCCTGCGCCGCCTGACAACCGACTGGGGGCGCCGCTGTCGCCATACCGACGAGACGCGCTCGCGCATTGAGGCTCTGGCGCGGCGCATCCGTTTTGGCTGCACCTTGCAGTTACCCACGGTGCGTCTGCAAGCCAATGCGCTTGAAAAACTCGAGCCGGGCGATGTCATGCCCCTCCATGTCAGCGCGGACACGCTCTCCCAATGGCGCGTGGGCGGGCTGCCGCTCTTAGAGGCGCGGGCCATGCGCCACGGAGTACATCGCGCGGCCAAGATGGAGAGGCCGATCGCCGGAGGTGAGCGATGAAGACCTATTTCGACTGCTGGGCCGAGGTCGCCGCAGCGCTCTTCTCGCAGGCGCTGGCAGGAGAGCCTGAGTTGTCCGAGTCCCTTCCCAAACCATTGGGCGGGGGAACGTTTGGTTGCGCGGCCACTCTGGCCGGAGACGTGAAGGGGCGATTCGCCGTACTCCTCGACGGATCCGTCTTGGAAACGCCTCTGACCGGCGAAGGAATGGATCAAAAAGCCGGATGGAAGGAATTGCTGCGCGAGACGGTCGACGCTGCGGCAGGCGAGTTGCTCGCACGCAGCGGCAAGAAGTGCCAGGTTACGAGCTTCGAGGAAATCGCGGCAGAGAGCCAGGTATCGCACGCATTTCAGCTTCGATCCGGCGACCGCGCCTGGACGATTCTGGTGCGGGACGAACTTCAGGCGGTCGACGCCCCTGCCAGAGAGGTTGACAGTTCCGGCACCGCCGCGGACGCGCGTACTCGCGCATCGCGAAGCGTCACGCCACCGCCGCCTTCGAGCGCGGCACTGCCCCCCGGCCTCGAATTGCTGCTCGATGTTGAACTGGAAGCTTCATTGCGCTTTGGCGCGCGCGAGATGCCGTTGGGCGAGATTCTCGATCTGGGGCCGGGCGATGTGGTTGAACTGGATCGCCATGTGACCGATCCCGTGGATCTGATTGTGGGGGACAAAATTGTGGCGCGCGGCGAAGTGGTACTGGTCAACGGAAGTTTTGGACTGCGCGTCACCGAGGTGGCAACGCCAAGGAAGCGCCTGGAGAGTGTGCGATGTCTCTTCTGAAGCGCCATGGTTTGCGTCCCGGACAGAGCGCGGGCGTGGAGCGTGGGCGGGTTAGGGCGCGAGACGGGGCCACGGCAGCCCCGGCGCAGACATGGCCCGGACAATCTCCCGTCAAGGGGAAGAACGGTGTTCTCCGCACCTGCGCCAATCCCCGCTGCGCTTCAGGATGGCTTCATCTCTGGCGCAGCCGGGAGACTCCCATCTTCGAGAACGGATGGTGCTGCTCTGCCGAGTGCACGCTGGCACAGGTGGAGACAGCGCTGCGGCGCGAGATGGATGCGCGGGGCATAGCGAGCGAGAACCATCGTCATCGCATTCCCCTGGGGCTGGCCATGTTGGAGCAGGGCTGGATCACGCAGAGAGATCTGCGCGAGGCGCTTCGCGCGCAGCGCGATGCAGGCAGCGGAAGGCTGGGCGAATGGCTGGTGCGGCAGAGAAGTGCGAGCGAGGAGTTGGTCACGCGGGCCCTGGGTCTGCAGTGGGGCTGCCCTGTGCTGCATGTGGAATATCGCAACCCGGAAGACTTCACGGCTCTGTTGCCGCGGCTTTTCATCGACGCGTTTGGGGCGTTGCCGTTGCGCGTGGCAGCGGGGAAGATTCTCTACCTGGGATTTGAGGATCGCGTTGATCCGGCGCTGGCGCTGGCTACGGAGCGCATGACGGGTTTGCGCGTGGAAGTCGGCCTGGTGCGAAGTTCTCTCTTCCGCGCTGCGCATGCGCACGCCCTGGAATCGCAGTTTCCCTCGGTAGAGCTGATCGAGGCGGCCACGGAGCAGACACTGGCTCGAGCCCTGGCCAGGGCTCTTGAAGAGTCACGTCCGGTGGAGGCGCGCCTGGTGCGCATCCACGACTGCTTCTGGCTGCGCATCTGGCGTCGCCGTCAGATGGGGCCGATGCCCGAATCGAGCTCGATCCGGGACCTGATTGCATCGACCGCCGCGCAATGAGGATGCCTGCGGCCTGTTAAAGAACGGGGCCTCATGGTTTGGGTGAGAACGCCGATAGACAAGGAGGGGGCTTGGGCATGAACGAGATTCGCGCGCTGATCGTTGACGACTCTACAGTGATGCGCAAGATTGTGGAGCGCGCGCTGCGCCAGGCTGGACTGGATGCGCTCGTCGTGCACGAGGCCGGAACTGGCATCGAGGGGCTGGAGTTGTTGAAAACGAAGCCTGTGGACCTGATCCTCTCCGATATCAACATGCCATCGATGGATGGCCTGGAGTTTCTGCGCCAGATCCGCGCGCAGAAACTGGCTGAGGGCGTTCCCGTGGTCATGATCACCACCGAATCGAGTGAGGAGCACGTGAAGGAGGCGATTCAGGCCGGGGCCCAGGGATACATCCGCAAGCCGTTCACGGCAGAGCAGGTAAAGGAGCGGGTGTTGCCGCTGGTGCGAGCAGCCTAGCCGGGAGAGACCTGTGATTTTGAACGGAGTACGCACGGTTCTTGCCGCGGGGCGATCGGGGAGTGCGATCGCACCCGGCAAAAGCGAAAGGAGGCAGACGATGGCGGTGTCGTTGCGTGAGTCCGTCGAGCGGGTCTCCGATCCGCAAAACCTGGAAGCCAGCGTGGAAGAGGTCTTTCGCCTGATGCTCGGCATTGAGTGCAGGCGCGAGCCCGGACTGGCCACGGTGGAGAAGGAATCGGTCACGGCGGTGGTTGGCTTTGGCGGCCTGTTGAGCGGCGCCTGTGTCTTCCGTTCGGGGGTTACGACGGCCCTGAAGATTGCCGCCCATATGACGGGTATGGAGTTCGATGACATCGACGACACGGTGAAGGATGGCATCGGCGAGATCTGCAACATGCTGGCGGGGTCGTGGAAAGGCAAGGTCCCCGAACTCGCCGCCAATTGCGGCCTGTCCGTTCCGGCGGTTATTTCAGGCAGAGATTATCGGCTCCACGTGCAGGCTCCGGAGTTCCAGTTGCATCACGGCTATCGTTTTGACGAAGAGATTTTTGAGGTCACCATTGTGTGCGATGGCCTGCAATAAAACAGGGAATAGCCAGTTGGGAATAGCCAGTTGGGAGTAGCCAATAGAGGATGGCCAACAGAGCCGTAGCTGATCATGACCCCACTCCCTGTTGGCTGCTCCCAACGCCCTGTTCGCCGATTCCCTAGAATCAACTAATCTCTCCATCCCCCCTTCGGCCCCATTTCTGCTTGGATCCCGGGTGCAATTCCTCAACGGGAGCCACGGATGGACAGCGGATATTACGCAGCGATGAGCGGTCTTGTGGCGCGCACCCAGGCCCTGGATGCGGCAGCCGCCAATCTGGCGAATGCGCAGACGCCGGGGTACCGCGCCGAACGCGAGTTCTTCCGCTCCGTTCTTCTGGGACCCGGCGGAGCGGACTCGCAACTGGGCGAAACCGTCAACAACTACGGCCTG
>Ga0302320_10009074_pt1 | contig 21445 bp, 24 predicted proteins | sample Bog_T0_3_FD_202130 | JGI IMG/M metagenome (GOLD analysis project Ga0302320, IMG submission 202130) | Peat permafrost microbial communities from Stordalen Mire near Abisko, Sweden - Bog_T0_3 | ecosystem: Environmental > Terrestrial > Soil > Wetlands > Peat | place: Sweden: Abisko, Stordalen Mire...
TTTCAACTCCAAAAGCCAGGACAACGTCAACCTTCGCTTCACAAACACCCCGAGATATACAACTCACTCCATTACCGCTCGCTGGAATGCAGGCTGGACAATAGCCCGTTCCACCACAGGCAGCTAATGCGTAAGGTGTACCTGCCATTGCGGCATCTACGCCGATGGTTCCCTTATCAACCACAGCGAGAAAAGCGGCTTTCGCCTTCTTTGTATTTCGCTTTTGCCGAAAAGTCTGGTGACCCTGGATAAGAGCCACAGTCCACGTCGCCAGCAGTAGACTGGCTGCCAGATGGGCGTTGGGATCGGCAGATTCTCGTCCTACGCATTCGGATAGCGCCATCGCTAGGGCTTGCGCAATCTCGTCGCGTATCTCCCTGGCCCGTGCCTTGAGAGTGTCGCTGCCCTCAATCGTCGCTATGAAGCTTTGGCTCCTAGCGGAAAACTCTAGGAGAGGGCTCTGTTCCTCGACAAGCCGATGAGCGAGCAACCGCAACGTATCGATAGGAGTGACGCGGGGATCGCGTTGCCGCAGTGCTTCGCGCAGGATCTCACGGACTTCCTCGTCGCGATCGAAGAACATGTCCTCCTTGCGCGGAAAGTGATTGAATACCGTCATTCGTCCCACGTCGGCGGCTGCCGCAATCTCGTCCACAGTAACGTGATCGAAGCCCCGCTCGAAAAAGAGACGCGTGGCGGCTACCGAGATTGCTTGTCGGGTGACGAGGCGCTTACGGGATCGACGATCAGATGGCATGACAAGCTTCCCCTTGACAGAACGATGTACTCAGTACATACTTGGATTTTGTAAGTGTATTGAGTACATACTAGAACTCAGTATATCAACAGGGAGCCGATGAAGGCAGTTCAATTCAACGAATACGGAAGCCCGGAGGTCCTGCACGTTGTCGACGTGGATGAGCCTCATACAGGTCCCGGTCAGGTGCGGATCGCAGTTCGGGCCGCCGGGGTTAATCCCTCGGACTGGAAACGCATGGCCGGACAATACCGCGACCATGAGGAGGTTACATTTCCCTCGGGGCTCGGCGTCGAAGGGTCGGGCATTGTGGACGAGGTCGGTCCAGGCGTTTCCAATATCTACGTTGGAGACGCCGTCTTCGGATGCGGCGAACACACGATGGCCATGGCGCAATATGCGGTTCTCTCATGCTGGACTCACAAGCCGGATGACCTGTCGTTCGAAGTTGCAGGTGGCCTTCCAGTGGTCGCCGATACAGCGACGCGCGCCCTTGATGAAGTGGGAGTCAAATCCGGTGAAACGCTCCTGGTGAGCGGAGCCGCAGGTGGCATTGGTTCAGCCGTTCTCCAATTTGCGCGCTTGCGTGGAATTAACGTAATTGGAACTGCGAGTGTGCAGAAGCATGACTATTTGCGCGAACTCGGCGCCATTCCGACAACATACGGACCAGGCTTGGTGGAACGCGTACGGAAGCTTGCGCCGGAGGGCGTGGACGCGGCCCTCGATCTCGCCGGCGCGGAGATCATCCCGGAGTTGATCGAGATCGTTGGCGAACCATCGCGCGTTCTTTCTGTCGCCGATTTCTCTGCTACGAAGTACGGCGCGAAGTTTTCTCATGGGCCTTCGAAAGATCTGAAGCGCATCTTGGCCGATGTGGCGCGGCTTTGTTCCGACGGCCTATTCCATTTGCACGTGGATCAGACTTTTCCGCTTGAGCAAACGGCAGAGGCGCAGGAAATCAGCGCCAAGGGACATGTCACGGGCAAGCTCGTGATCACCGTGTCCTAAATGCCGTCGTCGGAATGGCTCTCCGCAATCGGCCAACGCGAAGCGTCTGATCGAACACTGTGGGATGTATTTCGCCCAATGGTCACTCGACCGAAGTAAAGGAAGCCATGTATATAAATCCATCTGCGCAAATCATCAGCGCTGACCCGACCATCCACGACCCCCGTCGTCGTCGCACCATCCTGATTGGGGTTTGCATTGCGCTCATTGCGGTCATCGCGTCGGTCTCCGGACTGAACGTCGCGCAGCCGCAACTTGCCCTTGCTCTCGGCGCATCGCAGAGCCAGGTCTTGTGGATGATCAATATCTACACCATCACACTTGCGGCGTTGCTATTGCCTTTGGGCGCGGCGGGTGACCGCTGGGGACGCAAGCACTTCCTGATCGTTGGCCTGGTCGTCTTTGGCGTGGCGAGCGCGGCGGCGGGCCTGGCTCCCAACACCGAGGTCATGCTTTCAGCGCGATTCCTCAGCGGCATCGGCGCGGCTATGATCATGCCCGTCACCCTTGCAATCATTACGTCGACCTTCCCGGTCGAGGAGCGTTCCAAGGCTATCGCTGTGTGGACAGCCGTCGCCGGTGCCGGTGGCATTCTGGGAATGCTGGTGTCGGCAGTCCTGGTGGACTTCGCCGGTTGGCGATGGCTCTTCGTCTTGCCCGTCGTTCTCGTGCTCTCAGCCATCCCTATGGCGCTCGGAGCAATCCCGAACTCCCGCGAAGTCTCCGAGCACAATTTCGACCTCGTCGGTGCGTTGACCTCGATGATTGCTGTTGTCGCGTTCATCTTCGTTCTCCACGAGGGACCGGAACTGGGATGGATCACTCCTCGAACCCTACTGAGCCTTCTGGCCGGCGTTGGCGGAGCCATCGGCTTCGTGACGTGGGAACTGCATCATCAAGCCCCGCTGCTCGACGTTCGGCTCTTCGGCAAGCGCGGTCTGGCGAGCGGCTCAGTGTCGCTCCTTGCGGTCTTCGGCGTTCCGACTGGGGTCTTCGTCGTTCTCTACCCGTACTTTCAGGCTGTGCTTGGCTGGTCTGGTCTGAGATCAACACTCGCCTGCATGCCCATGATCGTGCTCATGATTGTTTGCTCCGGCCTTGCTCCACGGCTGGCGGCCCGAGTCGGTGTTCGACTTGCAATGGCGACCGGAATCTTCTTCTGCGGCGCTGGACTGGCCCTTATGGCGCTCCTGGTTTCAGTGGACGGCGGCTACCTTTCCGTCCTGCCGGGTTATATTGCCATGGGACTCGGCATGGGACTATCGATGACTCCCTCTACGGAAGCCATCACCTCGTCACTGCCGCGTGAGCAACAAGGCGTCGCCTCCGCGCTCAACGACATTGCCAGAGAGTTTGGCAGCGCGCTCGGAATCGCGCTGCTCGGCGGCGTCATGAACGCCGGATACAGCCACGCAATCAACACGCATCTGGCAGGAGTCCCCACGGACGCCGCCTTCGCCGCTCGCAAAGGCATCGCTGGCGCTCTCGCAATCGCCAGGGAAGATCGCCCATACTCAAAAGCACTGTTCCGTGCCGCGCAGGAGTCATTCGTACAAGGCTGGCGGCAGGCCATGTGGGCGGGAGTCATTGCGATGATGATCGTGCTTGTCTACGTTCTTGTTCGAGGTCCCGAGCGCACAAGCTCATTCTCCTCGAAATGAGAAGACACTTTCGTCCTGCTCTGAACCGGTGGTCAGTTGACCAGTTAGGGGGGAAGCCCAAACCGTAGAGATTTATCCCTGCAGGCGATAAGGACTCATCGCTTGAAATCCCCTGCCGAGTCCGTCGAACAATTTCCAGAAGTGCGGAATTGACAGAAGAATTGCCATCTCCATATACTGCTACCTGTGAGGTGCTAGTTGAAAGCGTCCCTATACGGTGCAGGTGCCGAATATGCTTTGCATTCGCTTTTGACGCTGGCGACACGCAGCGAGCCGGTGAGTGTGCGCGACTTGGCCGAGTATCAGCAAATTCCAGAGCGGTTTCTGGCGCAGGTTTTTGCGCGGCTCGTCAAGGGCGGGCTGGTTACTGCCAGGGAAGGGATTACCGGCGGGTACGTTCTGGCCCGGTCGGCATCAAGCATCACGGTGAATGACGTGCTGGAGGCGGTGGATTCGGAACGGCTGCTCTTTTCCTGCGCGGAGGTCCGTCGCAAATGCGCCTTGTATGGCGCGGAACCGCCAGCCTGGAGCACAAACGGAATGTGCCGCATCCACCTGTTTATGACCGAGGCGGAGGAGGCGTTGCGTATCTTCCTGCGCTCGAAGACACTGGCGGATCTTTGCGGGGAACTAGAGCAGAAAGCTCCCCAGGAATTTATTGCGGCGTCGGAGGTGTGGTTTCATCAGCGACGCACAGGCCGGATCGCTCGCCGAAAGAAGTTGTAATTGCGGATGCCGAACGCGATGCGGCCACCGATCAAAGCATTAAGAACCATGAAGGGGGAATCAAAAATGAAGGTATTTGTGGCAGGAGCGAGCGGGGCCATTGGGCGTCCCCTCATTGCAGAACTGGTGCGCACGGGGCATTCGGTGATTGGTTTAACGCGAACCGAAGCCGGAGCAAAAGCGCTGGCTAAAATGGGCGCGGAGGCCGTGATGGCGGACGCTCTGAATCAGGAAGCCGTAGAGACGGCGCTACGCCAGTCACAGGCGGAAGCAGTGATCGACGAATTGACTTCGCTCCCCAAGGATCCTGCCGAGTACGCCGCATGGTTTGCTGGGGATCGCAAGCTGCGTCTGGAGGGGGGAGGTTTTCTGCATGGAGCCGCGCAGAAGTTTGGCGTTCGGCGTTATCTGCAACAAGCAAGCGGCTTCTTTTTGAAGGCGGACGGCGGATTGGCCGATGAATCATCGCCGCTAGCCGTAGATGCGAGCCCAGGCATCTCCGCTGGTGCACAGATGTACGCCCAGATCGAAGCACGTCTGAACGGGAGTGCGGCGCCGATGGAAGGAGTTTTGCTACGCTATGGCTTCTTCTATGGACCTGGCACCTGGTACGATCCCGCTGGTGCCTCGGCTACCGATGCCCGCAATCAGCAGATGCCGTTGATTGGCGAAGGCAAGGGCGTCTGGTCCTTTGTGCACATTGAGGATGCAGCTCGCGCGACCGTTGCCGCACTGACCGCTCCCGCAGGCACCTACAACGTTGTGGATGACGACCCCAGCGCGGTGTCGGTTTGGTTGCCGAAGTTTGCAGCGGCTATGGGCGCGCCGCCGCCGCCAGCAATCAGCGAGGAGGTTGCTCTGGAGCAGGCCGGTCCGGACGCGGTCTACTACCAGACCCGCCTCAGCGGCGCGGCCAACACCAAGGCGAGACGTGTACTCGACTTCCAGCCCCGTCAACTGGAATGGCTGGCCGCTCGATAGAGCAATTCTTCGCGGGTTCTAAGCCCAAATCGAGGGAATAAGTGACGCCACACAGGAATTGATCCGGCTACTGAATACTGCCGAATTTCCGCATGTAATCCTTGCGACCTCACGTTGAACAGAGACGCCTGTCATATTTGTCTCCTTAAGGCCGCGTCCCCGGCACGGCACTCAAGATGCCGTTGAAGCTCTCACGATATTGGAGGAAGACCACCACCCAAAGGGCACAGGCAACTAGTCCCGGAGCGATTCCCGGCGAAAGCGTGAGGTGAAATGCAAGGATGTTATAGATCTCCGCCGCCAGCAGTGTCAGTCCAAGCGGCACGAAAAAGCCGGAGAGCAGCAGCAGCCCGCCTAGCACCTGTACCGCGAAGAAGAACGCGGCAAAATGCGAAGCGCTGACGGCGCCAAGGAACTGCAGCGCCAGCGGGTTCGTGGGCGGCGGCTGGGGAATGAAGTGAAGAAACCCGTTCAGCCCAAAGACCGCAAACATCAGTCCAAGTAGGTAACGTGCAATGATCGAAGCAATTTTCATGATTTTCTCTCCTTATGCTGCTTGCACTTGTTCGGTCACGGCCTGGAGGTAAGGAGCGAGGAACGTGTTCCGGTCCTTTCCGTGATTCAGGGCCATCGTACCGCCGGCTGTGAGGAAGGTCGCGTTCGTGACACCGAGGAAGCCGAAGAGTGTGCGCAGGTAAGGTTCGACAAAGTTGAACGACGCCATTTGAGTCTGAGCGTCGTAGATGCCGCCCGTGGCGATGATGAAGGTTGCCTTCTTGCCGATGAGCAATCCCTTCGGGGTGCCGTCCGCGTAGGAGAACGTTTTGCCGACGCGGCAAATCTGATCGATCCAAAGCTTCAGCGCCGAGGGAATACCGAAGTTATGCATCGGCACGCCGAAGACGTATTCGTCAGCTTGTTCGAGCTCCGCAAGCAGCGAATCCGAGAGCAAAAGCGCCCGCCTTTGCTCGGGCGTACGAGATTCTTCCGGGGTATAAACGGCCGCCACCCACTCTGCGTTGATCGGCGGAATGACGGTGGAAGTGAGGTCGCGATCAACTACGGCACCGTCTGGGTGCGACGACTTCCATTGAGCGACGAAGGCGTCCGATAGTTGGCGGGAGACCGAGTGACCATAGAGGGGACTGGAATTGACATGGAGCAGTGTCGGCATAGCGAAAAACCTCCTATGCGACATATGACGCTTATTCGACTTATGTCGATTCAAAATAAATCGACATATGTCGTCTACGCATCAATTGAGGCGGGAGTATTCTGAATTTGAATGGCTGAGACGCTCCACTCCGAGGATGTGATTGAAACTACGGATCCACGCATCTTGCGGAGCCGCCGCATGCTGATGGAAGCTCTACTCAAGTTATTGACAAAAAAAGAGTTCGAAGATATATCCGTTCAGGAAATCGCTGACGAGGCCACGCTCAACCGGGCTACTTTCTATCTTCACTACCCAGACAAGAACGCCCTGCTGCAGGCCATGACGGCTGCCCGCTTCGGCGATCTCATGGAGCGACGCGGCATTTCCTTCACAGACTGTGACGGCGCATTGCGCGCCATTGCGCTGGGAGTCTGTGACTATCTCGCCTTGACCACCGGCTGTCCGACACAATTGGCAAAGATGCCACTCGAGGGCTCCATTATCTCAGTCGTGGAGCGCATGTTCCTCGATGGCACTGCGCGTCATGGGATGGCCACAGGGGTTGATTCAGCGTTATTGGCGAGCACGGCAGCCTGGGCCGTTTTCGGAGCCGCACGTTGCTGGTTCCAGATGCCTAATCGCATTCCCGCAGAGCAGATGGCCGCCAAGATTGAAACGATGGTGAAGCCGATCTTTCTTAGCGGCCCTCGATAGTCATGGTATGGCTGCCTACGACCAGCGCGATCCCGAGAGCCAATTCGGCTCCCGTCGCGAACCAACCGAGAACGGGAATGAGAGCTGGAGGACACCAAGGATTGAGTGTTTCTGTGTAGGCAAGAAAATTGCTGAAGGTTCCCCAAGCAACTTGTGGAGCGCCGGGGCGTCCCCAAGCTCCGAATCGGTCGGCTACGTCCGAAAGCAAGCTGACCGACAGGCCGATACGGGGCAGCACTTCTGCAATTTTTCTAACCTTGCGCGATGTAGCCCAGCGATCCAGGTCGAAAGGTCTCACTGCCCGTTCAGCGCTCATGAACGACCTCTTGCCCGAGCCATTCCAAGCGGCGCGGAGCGAAGCCGAAGATGCGTTTCGCCTTTGCGTTGGAGGCTCCCACGAGCTTTGTCCCATAAAACACAGCATCATCTCCTGAAACGTCTTGCGATGGCAAAGTTAGCAGCCTGTTCACACAAAACTACCGATTTTGCCGACTTAGCGTTCTGCTGTGGCGGCGATATCGTCCAGCTTGTTCAGCGCCTCGGGTGGAAGAGTAAGCTTCGCTGCTGCGAGGTTCTCACGAAGATGTGTGACCGACGAAGTACCGGGGATGAGAAGGATGTTTGGCGCCCGGTGTAAGAGCCAGGCAAGCGCGACCTGCATTGAGGTGGAACTGAGCATGGCAGCTATTTCATCCAGTTCATTGGCTTGCAGAGGGTTGAACCCGCCCAATGGGAAGTAGGGAACGTATGCCACGCCATCACCAGAGAGCCGATCGATGAGGGGATCGTCGTGACGCGTCGCGACGTTATAGAGGTTCTGGACGCACACGATGGGTACGATGCCCCGTGCCTCTTCGTACTGCTTTTCGGTGACCGTGCTCAAACCGATATGGCGGATGAGACCCTTCCGCTGGAGTTCGGCGACTGCGGTGACCTGGGGTTCGACGGAGCTATCATCGGCCCCTCCCACTGTGCCAAAGCGAATATTGACGATGTCGAGCACATCGAGGCCGAGATTCCTTAAATTGTCTTCCACTGCTGCAACAAGATCAGCGTGGGATTTCGCTGGAATCCAGGATGCGTCATGTCCTCGGCGGAAACCGATCTTGGTAACGATCGTCAATCCGGCCGCATATGGATGTAGCGCCTCGCGGATGATTTGGTTGGTGACGTGGGGTCCGTAGAAATTTGAAGTATCGATGTGGTTGACACCAGAAGCGACTGCCTCGCGCAGGACGGCAAGAGCTGCAGCGCGATCGCGGGGTGGCCCCGAAACCTGCGGGCCTGCGAGTTGCATGGCACCGTAACCAATTCTGTTCACAGTGATGTCGGTGCCGGGAAAGGTGAAGGTGCTGCCAAGGTTCGTGAAGTTGTTCATTGTGTAATCTCCAAGGTGAAATGCCTTTCAGTGCTGAAGGTGGGAGGAGCGATGTCTTGGTCGAACATCTCGTTTGTTCAGGGCGAGTTCCACTGAGCCCTCACGTCCGCGGGGCCAGTTCGCCCAAATGCTTCGGTTGCGCGACAATAGCTAGAGTGCGCCGCAGCATCTATGCTTGCTGGAGATTAGATAAGGCGCAATCGCAGAAAGAGGCTCGCATTTGTCCATACTGGCTCGAGCACCGCTAAAACCGCGAAAATTGCCGGTACAGACACGCTCAGCTGCGAGCGTGGAGGCGATTATCGAGGCGACGATTCAGGTTTTGCTGTGCGAGGGTAAAGACGGGCTAACGACGAACAAGGTGGCGCGGCGAGCGGGCGTTTCGGTTGGGACACTCTACCAGTACTTTCCCAACAAGAGCTCACTGCTTCAGGCAGCTTTGCGCAACCATCTCGACTGCGTATACGGTGCAGTCGTCACTGCCTGCGAGCGGCACCATGGCGACCAACTCCAGGTCATGTGCGACGGGCTGATAACCGATTTTCTCAAAGCCAAGTTCGAGAGGATCGATATGAGCCTAACCCTTTACCGTATACATGATGATCTGGAGGGTGCTGCGATCGTGCAAACGATGTGCCGGCAGTCAACCGAGACGATAGCGGCCATGCTGCGCAGTTCCTCCGAAAAGCTGGCGACGGACGCCGATGCCGCAGCTTCGATGCTATTTGGGGCGATGGCTGGGGCGAGCAGACGCACGCTCGAATCGGAAGATCCGAACAAGGCACGGCTGACACTCGAACGCGAACTGCGGGTAATGATTGCAGCCTACTTCGAGGCTCTGAAGATCTCGTAGCGAGCCGGGTATGTTGGAATGTCTTCGATCATCTGAAAACATAGTTTTCTGAACTTCGGTCGCCGCAGCCTGCGACATCGTACCGAGCATAAAGGCACCCCCGCCTCCTGAACAAAAATCCAACTGAAAGGAAATATAACTTCTTGCCTATAGGCCGTAGGGTATGATCCAGCCGATTGGCCGGTTATCTCACTGTTCTCGTCAGTTGAGAATGCCACGCGCCTTCGTCGTTCAAGCGAACGATGAAGGCGCCCCTCTTGCTACCGCTCGTCAACACTCTCTACAAAAGATTTCATCGCCTGTGCAAGGGACTCGGGTGCTTCCATCGCGGCGTAATGACCAACCTTCTCAAGCAAGACCGAATGGACGGTTTTTGCCACCGCTGTCATGGTGTTGGCTGTAAAGTTTCCACCACCGGCTCCAATTGACAGCACAGGGGCGCCAATCTTCTGCGCCTGCGCGAGAGCCTGAATCTCGGAACCCTCCTTCAGCATGGATCGATAAAGACCAATTGCACCACGCCAGCCATTGGGCCGCGAGTACGTTCGTACGAATTCGTCCAGATCGGCGGTGGTGACGGCATTGGGTATGGCACACAACGCAGGATATGCAATCTGCACCAGGAATTCGCGCTCTCGACCAGTGAGCAACATCTCAGGAATCCCAGGAGCAGCCAGAAGTCCGATGTACCAGCTCCCGCCATGTGTGACATCCGCAAATCCTTCCAGGCCGAAACCTGGAAGGCCCATCTCAATAGCGGTCAAACTAAGAACATCTTCAGGATGGGCCGCCGCGAGCCGGAAGACTGTAGCTCCGCTGATGTCCTGACCGGTCAGGTGGACGGGGCCAACATTCAAGTGAGCGATCAACCGGTGTAAGTCCTCGGCAGAGGTCTTGCTGTCATAGTCGCCCGCCTCGTTGGCGGAGTCTCCGAAACCTCGAAGGTCCACAGCGAAGACACGGTGCTCGGCCGCAAGCAGGGGAATCAACTTGTGAAAAGCCCACCACGTTTCGGGAAATCCATGAACCAGCAAAATTGGTGATCCGCTGGTTCCTGCGGAGACATAGTGAAGTGTGGTTCCATTCAGTTCGACATGGTGGTGCCGGATGCTGTTTGAAGTAACGCCTGTTCGGCCAGCTTGCATACTTTCTCCTATTTCGTCAACCAGGTTGTCTAAATAAATATTAGACAACCCGGATGTCTAATACAAGAGGAATCGACAGCTAGGTTGTCTTTATCGGTGCGTGTCTCTACCATCTAGCTATGGATCGCAAAGGTGCAAATCTCGCTCTTCTTTTACTTGGAGGCTTTCGCTCGCTGGCAGAGGCCGCCACCGAGCAGCTCGCAAAGCGCGGTTTCGAGGACTTTCGCCCCGCCCATGATTTCGCGATGCGAGCGATTGCAGCAGGAGCTGATAATGCTTCAGAACTGAGCCGGAGGCTTTCCGTATCCAAACAAGCGGCTGCCAAGACCATCGCGTTGCTAGAGGAGCGAGGGTACGTGGAAAGAGATCTGGATGCAGAGGATGGCAGGCGAAAGCGCCTGCAACTCACACCACGCGGTTTCAAGGTTCTACGCACGGGAGAGAAGATCTTCGACGACCTACGCTTTCAGTGGGTAGAGCAGATAGGCATCGATAGGCTTGAGATGGTCGAGGCTGTGCTAACCGAACGACTCAGGGGGCTTCCGAACGGAGTAATCGACCCCGAGTGGTTAATAAAGGACGGCGGCACTCACTTGTAGGAACCTCTCACTCGTCAGCGCAAGTCCTCGTAAATGCACTTCTCGTCGGTGATGATCCTCAAAGAATGCAAAATCTCCGCTAATGCGTCAGTCGAGATTTCCAGTGCCACAGAAACTTCATATCTACTTTCGATCTGTCGCTGCTCCCTGCAAGAAAGCCAACAAATGCTCATTTACCACATTGGGAGCCTCGAAGGGTAGCATGTGACCAGCACCGGGAATCACATGCAGTTCAGACCGGGGAATCAATTTCGCGAGAAGCTCGGACGCCTGCGGCGGGGTATTTCCGTCCTGGTCGCCTACCAGAACCAAAGTTGGGCAGTTGATCCGGTGCAATTCTGAGTCGACACTGTAATCGGCAATCATCTCCCACGCGGCAGCCTGGAGTGCAGTGTTGTTCTGACGCAAGGTCCTCGCGGTTCGGTCGAGAATGTCTGGCCGCTGTTCCTTCGTCGCGGCTGCAAACCAGTAGGGCATCGAAGATGCCACGATAGCTTCCATTCCCCCATCCAGTGTTAGCTTGCCTAGACCCCGAAGAAAGTCTCGGGTTTCAGGAGTGAATGTCGCAGCGGAACCCATAAGTGTCAGGGACTCCACTATGGTTGGCTCGGCAAGCGCAAAGGCCTGCGCGATCATGCTACCCACCGACAACCCGACGAGGTGAGCACTCGAAGCGCCTGTTTTGCTGATGGTGTCCTTGAGCATCGAGCAAAGCGGTTCAAGCTTCCAGTCTGCCGGGGTGCCCCCGCTTCCTCCATGCCCAGGCAGGTCGAAAGCGACTACGTCATGGTTCTTTCGTAATGCCTCGATTTGATGGTCCCAATAGGTCAGATCCAGGCCCAGCGCGTGAATCAGCACGACCGGTACTGTGTTCGGTCTACCGGTCTTGATCGAGTGGATATTCCAGCGTGCGCCGAGATCGTGTTCCAACATGTTCCATGCCTCCAAAGGTCATATATGAAACGACTGCTTCATTTATCATGACATGCATTAGAAGAGATTTGAATCTTTGGTAGTGATTTATTTCGAAACGTATGCCTCAATAATGTTGAGGAAGAAGTGGATGGCAACACGCGGTAGACCGAGAACGTTTGAGAAAGACGCTGCTTTAGAAAACGCCATGTTGACGTTCTGGCAGCGCGGATTCGAAGAAACGGGCGTCGATGACCTCGTGCGGGCCATGGGTATCAGCACTTCCAGCCTTTACTCCACGTTCGGAGATAAGGAAGCCCTCTTTCTCTCAGCGCTCGACCTCTACCAGTCCACTCGTGGACACTACATAGAAGCTGTGCTGAAAGGCCCAGGATCAGCGCGCGAAGCGTTTCAGAGCCTCTTTGAAATTGCGGCCTTTGAACTGACCCGGCGAGATCAGCCGAAGGGTTGTATGCTCGCACTTGCCATGCCGAGCTGTTCGCCTGAGCTGGAGCAACTACGCAGCAAGCTCAATCGCAAGCGTGCGCATTCGCTGGGTGGTTTTGTGAAGCGGCTGAAGGCCGCAATCGAAAGAAAAGAATTGCCAATTTCAACCGACATCAACACCCTTGCTGATTTTCTGATGACGACCTTACAGGGAATGTCTTTGCAAGCGCGTTCAGGAATGCCCCGCGAAAAGCTGCTGCAAGTGGGCAGGTTTGCACTTCAGATCTGGCCGGAACAAGTCCTGTAGAACGCATCTCTTTTGGCCCTCATCGCGGGCTCTCACCGAGTGCATCATCGCTAATGCGCTTGTGGACCGTCGCTGAGTGACTTGGCCTTTAGCTGATCGAGATTCATAGCCGGGTAAGCGCTTGGCTTCCAAGCTCAAGCTCTTACATTGAGGCTGTTTGAGTTGCTGCCTTTGTTGCTTGAAATCGATCGCCCTGTTCGCTCCAGAGCTGAACGGAATGGAGACGCTGGTCCAACGGCATAGACCCGAGGCTCATCTGCAGGTTGACACGGTCCACGCCGCCGAGGACTTCGTCTATGTGTTGCAATTTGTCGGCGACTTCGTCAGGACCTCCGACCACCAAGGCAGCTTCAGGAGAGCACATCTTCTCGAATCGCTGGCGCGTCAGTGGCGGCCAGCCTACCTTTCTGCCTAGAGGCCCAAAGATCTCCTCATAGGCTGGATAGAAGCGGTCCAGTGCCTCTCTCTGCGAGTCTGCCAGAAATCCTATGCAGCTGATACAAACCTTGAGTCGACTGGGAGACTGGCCGGCACGAGCACCGGCCTCCCGGTAGAGCGCGACCGTCTCGCGTTGCTGAGCGAATGTTCCTCCAATAATGCCGAGAGCCAGAGGGAGACCGAGTGTACCGGCGCGGACTGCAGACGATGGTGAGCCGCCCACGCCCAGCCAGATCGGCAGCTCTGGCTGCACCGGGCGTGGATATACTCCCTGCCCCGTGAGAGCCGGACGAAATCGGCCCTGCCAGCGAATGAACTCATTCGCACGAAGCCGTAGAAGAAGATCAAGCTTCTCTTTGAAAATGGCATCGTAGTGTTCCCCGTCGAGACCGAAGAGCGAGAATGTCTCCGCGTACGCTCCCCGGCCAACGATCATTTCGGCACGCCCATTCGAAATCTGATCAAGGGTTGCAAAGTCTTCAAAGCATCGGACTGGATCGTTGGCACTGAGCACGGTGACTCCGCTGCTCAAGCGAATATGTTGCGTACGAGCAGCGGCAGCGGCAAGTAAGACGACCGGTGAGGAGTCGATAAACTCCGCGGAGTGGTGTTCACCGACAGTAAAGAAAGTAATGCCTAACCGGTCCGCCAGCTCCACTTCTGCAAGGAAACTTTGTACCGGCGAGACGAGTGTCGCATCTTCACGAGAACGTCGAATTGGGGTGGGTGTAACAAAGCGGGCGATGCCGAGTTCCATCGAACTCCCTTTCCGGTGCAAGGTCTGATGAAGCAGTGACCCGCTGTGATCTCATCATGTACGCCAATATCGCGCATTCAGTGGAACTGGGAGGTCAGTTCTGTCCTCGCGAGAGGATCAAGCTATCGCTAAACGACGCTTGGGGTTGCGTGCGGATCCCCTGCTTCGGCATCCGTTGAGTTGTCCAGTCCCTGCCACAGTTCCTCCAGACGTAGCTCCCCGTCCCGCGTTTGGGCTCCGGCGTGCAGAAGCGCGCGTGCGCGAGCGGCTGTGGCAGGCTTGGCGAAGAGCTGGAAGAGACCTTTGTTCGCCGCAGTAAGGGCAGCCTCCATCGACGAATTGGAATCGATGGCATCGAACGCGGCTTCCAGAACTCCGCCGGGCAGCAACGCAACGCGATGTGCAAAGACATCCACAACGACGTCGAGTTGATCGTCGGCAACCACGCGGTTGAGCCATCCCCATCGTTCGGCGGTATGCGCATCAATCAGTTCGGCGCCCAGGACGACTTCAAGTGCCCTCGCTCGTCCGATAAGCCGTGGCAGATACGCGGTTCCACCGGCACCCGGGATGATGCCTGCAGGCGCTTCGAACTGCGCAAGCCTTGCCTTCTCGGACCCGAACCGAACGTCAACCGCTGAGACGAATTCGGCCCCGCCGCCACGTGCGATCCCACGTAGCTTCACAATCGTCAGCTGGGGCAATGATCGCAGCTTCTCGTGCAGTCGCATCATCGGATTCAGAGACTCGTTCTGATCGAGTGCGATCTTCAGCCCAATGAACGCGCCCGGATCGTCGACGACCGTCATGTCTCCATGAGCGATGAAGAATTCCGGATCGGCGCTCTCAAAGACAATCACGCGGATACCCCGGTCTTCGATCATGCCATCGAATAGGCCATCGAGTTCGGTCATCATGAGCAGACTCATCACGTTCACTGGAGGGTTATCAAAGGTGACGGTTGCAATGCCGTCATCGAGCTTCAAACGCAGGGTCTTATATGAAATCGACATGGGGATCATCCTTTCCGTTACTGTTATCAGCGGCCATAAAGCCTGCTCTCCCTAATCTCAGGATGCTGTCGGCTTAGTCAGATCCCTGTCCCGGCAGTACCCGGCCACCGAGTCTTCAATCGTCGGCAGTTCGCCGAACAGATCCTTCTGCTTTTGCCTGTCCTCATGGCTGACACAGCCCCCGTTTCGAATCCACATCAGCATTTTGACCTGCTCCCGAAGGCGCGGGACAAACAAGGCCACCAGCCGCAGCATGGGAATAAGGAAGGGTGGGATCAAGGGCTTAGCAACCACCGGCCTGCCCAAGACCCGGGTGAAGGCTGCAGCCACCATCGATCCGGTTGCTGGAACGTTACAGCGAACATCCACGCTCTGATTCAGAACCGAGGCTGGCAGATCGAGGGCGGCCTGGGCCGCATACCGAGCGAGATCAGGGGAGTAGATCATCTCGACGTCGACTCCAGGAGCAATGTCAGGAAAGACGCCTTTCCGAACCTTCGGGGCTATGACGTCCTGGGTTCGGTCGAGGAAGGCCGCGGCACGCAGGGCGAGATACGGCTGGCGTTTCTCGGCCAGATATTTCTCGGTGGTGAACTTATAGGTGCAGTGTGGCACGCCGGGTGCCTTGTCGCATCCGAGAATTGAGATCAGGACGAATCGAGGTATGCCCGCCATCTTGGCCGCGTCCACCAGATTCCGATACCCCTCGGTGTCCGTTCGGGAGTTGTCTCCCTTCGTGCGGGCCGAGTGGGCAGAGAAGCCCGCGGCGCTGGCAACCACAGCTTCTGCCCGCGGTTCAGCCGTCAGGGCTTGCTGGAGTGAAGCTGCGTCCATCAGGTCGGCAACCAGGAATTCCGTCACCCCAAGGGTTTTGAGTTTGGTGCGGTCGCTGGTAGCCCGGACCACGGCCCTGACCTGCGCCCCTCTTTCAATCAGATTCCGGACGATCTGCGAACCCAGGGTTCCCGAGGCTCCCACTACCGTGACTATTTTTGGTGACATATCCTTGCTCTCCTCCCTGATAGTAGGAGGTCCAGACGATACAATCTATGCGATGAAGTCTTTATTAGTGTCGAGTTCGTCCAGGATGGCGGCTGACCCGCTCTCCGACGTTCTCTCGCTCCTCAAGCCGCGCAGCTTTATGTCCGGCGGAGTCGATGTGGGAGGAGATTGGTCGTTTCAGTTCGAGCGGAACAATTGCTTCTTGTGCTTGGCGCTGGTCTCAGGCCACTGCTTGCTTTCGATGGAAGATACCGACGAAGTTGTACGGCTGGAAGCGGGAGACTTTGTCGCGTTGCCGCACGGGCCGGCCTTCCGCCTCGCAAGCGATCTCGCTGTCTCCCCGGTTAACATTCGATCTGTCATCACTGAGCCCCTGAGGGGGGGGATTGTTTCGTGGCAAGGCGGCGGGGCATGTCTGGGGCTTATAGCTTCCTTTACCTTTGCCACAGAGCACGCGAACATCCTGATGGGTTTGCTGCCGTCTCTTGTGAATATCCGGAGTCACGCGGATCGTGCAGTCATGCAATGGTATATGGAACGCATGATTGCAGTGTTACGAAACCCTCAGCCCGGGGGGACGCTCCTCGGCGAGTATCTCTCGCAGATGATGCTGATCGAGTTGCTCCGGCTGCACGTGACACATAAATGTCCGGAAAGAGTCGGCTGGCTCTTCGCGCTCTCGGATCAACAGTTGAGCGCTGCCTTGACGGCAATACACGAGAGACCTGGCTATCGCTGGACCTTGCACGAACTTGCCGGACGAGCCGGTATGTCGCGGTCGGCGTTTGCACTGCACTTTAAGAAGAAGGTGGGAGTCTCCGTCATGGAGTACCTGACTCGGTGGCGCATGCTCCTGGCCGGCGACCGCCTCGTGAACTCGGACGACTCTGTTTCAGCGATCGCACTTTCTCTCGGCTACGAATCCGACAGCGCCTTCAGCTTTGCCTTCAAGAGGGAAATGGGCTGTTCTCCGCGTCAGTATTGCCACGTCCCAGCGTCCGCGTTGGCCGGTTCAATTTCCTCCTGATCTGATGAACCTTGTGCCACCGCAAATCATCCATTCATCCCGTGGTTCGTGACCTCCCTGACGGAGGGGTAGGGTCACTTAGGCTTTGGAGATTTCTCAGACGGAAATACATCGCAGTAGGAAGCTGGGTTTACGGTGTCCCCCTTCTCCATCCTCGTCATTCCAATGCTCACCGACTCGCAGGGGCGCGCAGAGTCATCCATGTCGCGTGAATGAACGTGTCGGTACACTTACGCCTGACTGCCAACACCGGCAGGTTCGAACGCCGGATTCGCTGTGGCTTGAATATGCGTGAAATTGAAGGACGCGGGATACTTCAGACCATATCCAAGCATCCGGTCCATGCTGATGTGGGCAATCCAGATCAGGCTCACTTCCCCGAGCAGAGCCCTATGAAGCAATGCAGCGAGGATGCCCACAAGAGCGGGAAGAGCATAGTTGTGCATCATGTTATAGAAGAGACTGGCCGGTGCACTCGGTCCACGGTAGTACGGGAGCAGACTCAGATCTGGAACCAGGAAGAGGCACGGGAACAGCATCCAGTGGTGAGGAAATAGTAAGTGGTACGCGCCGCAAGAGCCAAAGAAGAAGCACAAGCCTTCGGCGAGAAGGAGGAAAACGGGCCGAATCAACATCGGTTGCGATGCCATAGATTACAGTGTAAGTCTTCGGTGGAGATGCGTCAAGATTTACTATGTTAGTCATGGCCTATACGAAGCTGCTTTCAGCATCCGATATCCTGAAGACCGCGATCCGAATGCTTGAAGAGGATGGCGCGGAGGGTATATCGTTGCGAGCCGTCGCGGCTGCCTTGGGGGTGAAGGCGCCGAGCTTATACCGCTACTTTCCGCAAAAGGAAGCGCTGGAGTTGGCCGTTGCCGATGAAGTCATGAGAACCATGACGGCTGAATTGCAGAGTACTGCTGCATTGAAACATGCGGAGAGCAGATTCAGGGGAACGGCCAAAGCCTATTTGCGCTTTGCAAGGGAACGATTTGAGCTTTACAGATTCATCATGGATCGGGTCGCTGAGACACATGGCTCCGAAGTTGCGAAGGGATTATGGAACTTGCTACTGGACGCGGCAAGCGGGGTGTCGGGACAAACCGATGACACCGCAGCTGCCGTTGCAACCTGGTCCTTCCTCCACGGCTATGCTGTTCTTGAGCACTCTGGTGCATTTGGAACATCGGGGCCGAAAGGTGCCTTGGAGCGAGGTTTGATGGCATTCCTGACGAACCTTCGACTGAGCCCTCGGTCCCAGTCAAAACAAAGGGCAGGGTCTGCAACAACCGCTACAAAAAGTCCTAAGCGTAGTTCGACTGGTCGGTCCAGATAAGTTTGCTTGTAGGGAAATTCCTATCAGGGGCAGCGTTACCTATGAAGCGGAGCAACTCGCCCTGGCGTGAGAAGCCGCTGTAGCCTCCGTTGCTTCTCGCGGCGCTCGCGGCCCATCTGCTCGCGCGATTGCTGCGGCCATTGCCGCTACTACCGCCGTCTCTGCCACGAATACCGCCGCCTGGACGAGTGCTGCTGCCGGTGCATCTTATGTTGCTCACACGAACGCCGCCGCACATGCCGCTGCGCTTGCTCGTATTGCTGCCGCTGCGGGTGCCGCCGCGCACGCAGCGGCTGTTGCAGCTGCTCGCAACGTCACCCTTCCAGACACTGCCGCTGACGCCTTTTATGCCGCCTATGCGGCCTATTCCTCTTGCCCGCCCGATACCTACTCCATTGCTCAGAACCAGAAGCTTTCGGAATTGATAGAGGAATATCTTCCTTGAGAGGAGTCACGGTCACGGGGACGGCTCACTTAGAGTTGGGACGCTTCCTCTGCCGCTTTACTCTCCCTGATTCAGTATCTGTAGCGGCCACAATGTCGGGGACGGACTTGAGCAAGTCCTTCAGGTAGGCAAGTTCCGCCTCAAGCCTGTACTCCGTATGACGCAGAGCCCAATGTTTCGCTGGTCCAACCGTTTCGCGTGCTTTCTTGTTGAGCCGGCGCTTCTCCGTCAGAAGATCCTGGATCTTCTCCAATCGTTGGAGCAGGATCGCCTGCAGATTGCTCCGGGATGCGGGATCACATCGAGTGAGCGCCAGGTCGAATGGGTCGTACTTGAACCACACTTCATCCAGCCCCTCACGGCGAAGATCTGCTAGAACACGCCGCCCCTCGCTCGTGATCTCGTAGAGTTGCCGTGTCGGCCGGTTTCCTTCCCGCTCTTGGCCCGCCTCCTGCAAGAGGCCCTCCGCCGCCAGGCGCTTCATCGCTCCATAGACCGCTCCAACAGAGATATCAGTCCACAACGGCACGTGCATCCGCTCGGCTTCCATGCGCAGATGGTGACCGTGCATCGGGCCAAGTTCGGCGAATGAGGACAGGATGAAGAGCCTTATAGTTGACATAATACTCTCGCGAGAGTAATTTCACAGGTATACATAGAGCAAGTATGCCTGACGATGAAGAGAAGCGCCATGTCGGACCGGGTCCAAATGGAGCCAAACTTTCGCCACTTGCGGCGGGTCGAAATGATCGGCGTTCGACTCGGCAACTGAATCGAAGAGGCCTTGCGATGTTTTCAATCACCGGTGGGCGCCCCTGAACGCATAAGCCCGACCGCTAACAGAGACTCGGAGAATTCACATGCCTGCTACCAATCTTGACCAAGGAGCTTCCGCGACGAGCAAGGGGCAATTCGATACATTTCTTCAGCGATTCGCCGATGGGTTCGCCCAGGCCTATCGCGCGCCGATCTTGCACTCACCATCCGAAGAAGGTCTGGCGTACCAGGACGTCACCTTTTCGTCGATAGATGGCACGCCCCTTGAAGGCTGGTTCATTCCTGCCGAAGGTTCCGACAAACTAGTTATCTGCAACCATCCGATGGGATTCACGCGTTCCGGACAGCCGACTCAACTGGAGCCTTGGAAGTCGATCTGGGGTTCGAGCGGAAACGGTTTCGAGTGCAACTTCGTTCCTGACTACAAGATCCTGCACGATGCCGGGTACAACGTGCTTGCTTACGACCTCAGAAACCATGGCCATAGCGGAGCCGCGAATGGCGGCATGATCTCGAGTGGAATCTTCGAGTCTCGCGACGTACTCGGGTCTTTACGATACGTGCGCGAACGTAAGGACACGCAGAGCATGACGATAGGGTTGTTCAGCCGCTGCCTGGGCTGCAACTCCACGTTCTACGCGATGAAGTCCGATCCCGCGGCGTTCGAGGGGGTCCGATGCCTGGTTGGCGCGCAACCCATCGATACAAAGACAGTTGTCATGAAGGAACTTGGCCTCGCCGGTGTGCCGGTTGATCTCATCGATGATCTCGAACGGCGCATCGTTCTCAAAACTAGCCTGGACTTTGCGAGGAGGAGACCGTGGGACTGGGCCAAGGGCGTTAGTGTACCTACGTTCCTCTACCAGGTTCGCGAAGACGTGCTAACGGTCCCGTCCGACGTGCAGACTATGTTCGATAACATACCTGTCGCCGACAAGAAGCTCTTCTGGATCGAGGGTACGAGCCGCCGCTGGGATGGCTACACTTACTTCCAACGCGAGCCCGAGCAGATATTGGAGTGGTTCAGGTCGCACATGGGCTGAGAGCGTATTCAGTAAAGGCACGCATCCATGTGTTCGGATAACCAAGCCCTAAATCAACCGTAGGCGATTTCATCAAGAGCGGAAAATAATCATTGCAATTATTTTTGTCCGCTCTTGCCTTAAGCCGGGCGCGTCATCCTTCTGCGTGAAGCGCAGTAATCGCAGCTCAACGTGTTGATCCGAACTGTACGCGGGGTTTTCGTAGCGGTGCCATGACGGGAGGCGGATAACGTATGCGGATTTTCGTGACGGGAGCGACAGGTTTCATCGGGACCGAACTGGTGAAGGAGCTGATCGCCGCAGGTAACCAGGTGCGTGGCCTGACGCGCAGCGAAGCAGGTGCACGGCAGTTGGAGGCGATAGGCGCGGAGGTTCACCGCGGCAGTCTTCGGGATTTTGAGAGTCTGCGCGGCGGAGCGGCAGGTATGGATGCGGTTGTGAACCTCGCGTTCATTCATGACGATGTGCCTAGGTTTCCCAACGCCGAGCAACCTTGAGATGAGCATTCGCAGGCATTAGTTGTCTACGCCCTGCTCGGACTCGACATCACCACCAAGACTGACGCGGTATCCTCCTTCGTTATCATCTTCCTCATCATCAATTTCGCCGCCTTCCTGTGTTGCCGCGAATGCTTCCCGCTCTCGTTTGTCCCTACGAACGGTCAACAGTTGCGTACCGATGGTGTGCTTGGGTACGAAGCAGTAGTTGTAAAACGCCTCGAATAGCGCGATGTTAGGAACTCGCTTTTGCTCCAAGAGATCGCGCAGGTGATGCGTGTAAAGGGCGCGGAATGCCTCTGGCGTGATGATGTGCGTCAGTCGCTTGCCGGCGAATTTCGCGGTTGCCTCCAGCCACCCATCCTTGATCCAGGCGTGGATTTCAGATTTTCTCACGTGAAGTGTCCGCGCCAGTGCCTCTACCGAAAAGCAGTCGCAACGGATTTCCTTGACCTTCTAG
>Ga0302320_10009075_pt1 | contig 21444 bp, 13 predicted proteins | sample Bog_T0_3_FD_202130 | JGI IMG/M metagenome (GOLD analysis project Ga0302320, IMG submission 202130) | Peat permafrost microbial communities from Stordalen Mire near Abisko, Sweden - Bog_T0_3 | ecosystem: Environmental > Terrestrial > Soil > Wetlands > Peat | place: Sweden: Abisko, Stordalen Mire...
ATCGGGCCGCGCCTTGCCTTTCCGGAACAACGGCCACAGCAACGGAAGATTGCCTTCATACATCAGGGCAATGTGAGGGTGCTGGTTCAGCAGGGTGTATAGCAGTGAAGTACCAGAACGCCACATGCCCACCACAAAGACCGGCCCGCTGTTGCTTTTCACCGTGATAGCTCGCTTGTCTGCCATAGCAATATTCCTAGTGATTGAATGGATAGAATCACAACTAAATTTCGCTTGAGCGTCGGTTGAAACCCAGTTCCCGTTCCTTCTTTTGACGGCGAAGGAACTCGGCGTATGCCACCACCGCGAGATACAGAAACGGAGCGTGCCAGCTTAGTTCTACATTGAGGAATGACCGCACCGAAATGATTCCCAGCACTCCAAGTATCTCCGCCGATAATTGGTGTTCGCCCGTAGTCAGCGAACGGTCCCAGTAGCTGCGGCCGATGATCCACCAGCAACCGAGGAAAGCAGCCACGAATGGAATCAGTCCCCAGAAACTTGTTCCAACCATGACTTCTAACCAATCGCTGTGAATCTGCGAAGCCTCCCCGATGCCCAGTTTGCCCAAGATGGCAAACTTGCCAGCCGCGTACGCGCCCAGTCCTGTAAGAGGATGCTGCATCACCAGGTCCCAGGCAATCTTCCACCAAACCGTGCGTCCGCTAAGATCCGCGACTTGCGTTTCAGTCTGCGATCGAAGAAGGAAGTCCCACAGCTTGGGGCCGAGACTCGTGAGCAATACGGCCGGGACTGCCAGCGCGGCCACTACAGCCCCGATCCAAACGCGACGTTCATACAAAAGCACCAGGAAAGCGCCGACGATGAATCCTGCCATCGAGTTTCTGGTCTGGGAGGCCACCAGCGAGATGAAGCCAAAGAGAAACAACAAACCGTACGCGATGCGATCAGCTCTTTTCCCGCCACGAGCCAGGAACCGCGCCAAGGCCACAACGCTGATAACGGCGCCAGAAACGCCAATGCTGTTGGAGGCCACGATCGGCCAGACACCGGAGAGCCGGCCCAGTTCGTCCAGCGCCTCAGATCGCCAGATCGCTGCTCCTATCCAGGTCCAGACCAGCTCGAGTCCGTAAACCGCCCAAACCCAATTCAGAACGTTGCGGAACGCATGGACCGACTTTACTTGGGCGAGAATCAACGCAAATACGGAAACATCGAGCAGAAACTCCAGCGACTTGTACAGCGTCCAGCTAGCGTAGACCGACCAGATCGAGGAGAGGGTACAAACCAGTCCATAGACGGCCAGGGCGCCTATCACCCCTTGGAATAGGCTGCGCAGCCACGGTGTGCGATGACTGAGCAATTGGTAGAACAGGATTCCAGCCACAATCGCTTCCGGCCCAAGTCGTAACACAGCCCAGGCGTCCACCGGGCTGGACTCGACCGACGCCACATCCCGCACCCGGAACACCAGCGTACTGATGAAGAGAAGCAGAATCAGCCAATGTCCCAAGCTCCAACCGGACCAGAACTCGGAGAGGTAGACGCTGCCTTGCTTCACCCCGATGACACCGACAACAATCGCTGGCGGAGCGAGAAGGATGACGGCCACAATCAAGGGCATTCCGAGTGATCCGATACTGGACGCGACGGCGGCTATCGCCAGGCTGAGGAGAAAGCCCACGGTCACGAAGACCAGGAGCAACCTCAAACCTCGCGCGTTCCACCCCGGCTGTGTAGTTTCTGTGGTCATTTTCTTTTGCGTCGTTTGTTCAATTGCAGTCGTACCCACCCCCGCTCGGTTTGCTATCGCCCTTCCTTGAGCGCGTCCAGCACGCCGTAGTAGGCAGGTTTCTTGTTGTACTGACCGTCAAACAGGACTGGATTGGCGTCGAGCAAGTCTTTATTGGTCCGCAGCCAGGTTAGGTCATCGTTGATGCCAAACACCGTAAACGAAGTGCAGTTGGAGTCTTTCAAACAGGTATGCACGATGTTGTAGAAGACTTCCTTTTGCTTGCCGTAAGGATCCTGAACCGCTCCCGGCGGCCCCTGGTAGACATCCATCTCAGTGATCTGCACCTGAAGTCCGGCCTGGCGCGCTTGATTCAAGAAATACTTGAACTCGTCCACGTAATTCGCGTGCAACTGCTGCTCCTCCAAATGCATTTGGCAACCCACGGCATCGATGTGCGCGCCCAGCTTTCGTACGCGCGCGATCAACTCGAAGAATTGGTCGGTCCGGCCTTTGTCGACGCCGGCCTGGCCGAAGGTTTCGTTGAGCAGCAGAGGCACATTCGGATTAGCTTGCCGGGCGTACTGAAAAGCCTTGGCGATCATATTGTCCTGCCCCAGCACGCGTCCCCAGCATCCGTTGTGGCCGGGAGCCAGCGGCTCGTTGACCACTTCCCATGCGTAATAGTCATCTCCACCGTGGCGGACGACATTCTCGATCTGCTCTTTCAAAATCTGATCCAGTTCCCGAGCAGACCAGCCTCCACAAAGCAGAGGATCGAAATGGAGCCAATCGGGCGAGGAGTCGTTACGGTAAACCAGGGCCGCTCCAAAGAGTTTCATGTTGTGCTCTTTGGCGAATCGGCTGGCCGAATCCATACCATCGAAATCAAAATGACCACGCTCCGGCTGGGTCTGCCTCATCGTCACAATGGTGAGCGCACGATTGAATTCGCGAGCCAAAGTGGACTTAAACTGCGGCTGCCGGTTCCAGAACCGCGGTTGGATCACGGTGGCGATGCCGAAGCCGAGCTTATCAGCATATTGCCGCAGGGTCTCGGAACTCGAGTTCTCCGCACTGCGCGCCGGTGAGGACAACGCAAGCAACACCGCCACTACCGCCGCTCCAACCGACTTTTTGAGGTTCGCGCGCATTCTCTGTTGGCTACGCAGTCTCGGGCTGCACCGCTGACACCGGTCGTCCCTCCGCAATCTTGCTGCGCAGAATGTAGAGAGTCACAACCAAGGCAGCTGCGTTCGCCAGGACGATGCCGACCATGGCGCCCCAGAGTCCATAGGCGTGGGTCAGCGGTATGCCGACCGCCAGCGAAAGCACGCTGGCCACGCAGCGGGCGTAGAAAATCGAAATGGATGATTCCATGGCTCGGAGCACGATCGCGGGACCGAACGATGCGCTCCAGAGAATGGTCTCCAGCGCAACGTACGGAATGAGATAAGCGACTTCCGTGTACTTGCCCGCATAAAGAAAGTGGAAGGCCTGCGCCTTAAAGGGCATGAAGACCAGCCAATAGGCAATCGCCCCCACCACGTAAATTGCCGTGATCCTACGGGTTAGCAAACCGGCGCTTCGCCGCCCCTGCTGCGCCTGGATTCGCGCCGCGTAGGGAAGGAAAAGACACGACAACGCAGTGAAAGTCTGCTCCATGGGGAGGGCGAAATTCATCAGCGCCCGGAGCTGCCCCGCCTGGGCCATGCCAAAAAAGCTGGTGACCAGGGGATAGTACATGTAGTAAGGAATCCACGTTGCAATCGCCGCAGCGAGCGCCCAGCGTCCGTAACTCCAATGGCGCGTCCAGGTTTCTCGCGGCGTTGGCCCTGCCTCCAGCGCGGGCAGCCGGTTGCGGATGTGGAACATTAAGTACAGCCCGGTCGTTAGAGCGCCGGTCGCCATTAAAACGTAGGCGGTGAACGGGGAAAGTCGCCCAACCCGGAAGAGGAAGTAGGTCCCGCTGACGACGAGCACGCAGTACAGGAGCGCCCCAGTAGCGGCCCGAGCCGGGGCCAGTTCCATGTAGTAGGCGCGGCGCGCCAGCCAGAACAGCAGAATGCAAGGCGACGCGATGGTTACGCCCAGCAACGCCCCCGGCAGACCTCCGGGCGCGTGTCTGTAGAAGGCCACAAATGCCGCCGCTCCCAGTACAACCACCGTGACCACGGTGATCGCCACATGAATCCAGACCAGCGACTTGAGGTACCCTCGCAAGCACCGGCTGTAAGCCGAGCCGCTAAAGACGGCCATGGGCTCGAGCAACAGCGGGTAATAAAGAAACGAGAGCAGCAAGAAAGCGGAGAATGCCAGCGCGTATGCGCCATATTGATCCGGGGCCAACCAGCGGGCGAGAAGAATTCCCAGCAGGAAGTTCGCTCCCGAGATCAGTCCTTGGTCAACAATCGCCAATCCGCCCTTGGTCGCCCAGCGGAGCAGATTCTGGAAGCGGCTTCCCTCCGGGGTGGACCCGCTTTCAGCCGGTTCAGACTGGCGTTCCACCCCGAAGTTCTCGACGACTCCTACCGATTGCTGTTCTGGCATAGTGGACATGGGTTCTTGGTTCTGGGCTATTGCTGCGACTTCTCTGGCTCCATCCATCACATGCTGGGTGAGGCATTGGCCTGCTTGAACGCGTCCGAGGTCAAATCCCCCAACAGCTTGTGCCATGGATGCTTATCGTTCTGCTCGACCTCCGCGACCATGGAGCGCATCTTCTCCAGAACCGGGGGCGTGGCATCGTCGTACACGTCGCCTTGCAACAACTTCAGCACGTCCAGGCGGTACCTGGGGTCGTTGATGAAGTAAGTGAACAGCACGTTCAGCCGGTAGTACACGGTGATGAAGTCGTACCAGTTTTTTGTTCCGAGGCGCAACGTGTTCTCAAAGTTCGAAAAGCTTTGCCGGGAGAAGTCGTTTTTCTCCAGCGCAGCCAGAATATCCTTGTGCGCGAAACGCGAGCTGTTCAGAGCGATGCTGACGCCCGTGGAAAAGATCGGATCGACGAAACGGCCGGCGTCACCGACCATGACGAAGCGGTCGCCACAAAGCTGCTTCATGGCATAGCTGTAATCGCCCTCATCCTTGAAGGGACGGATCCGGTCGGCTTTGCGCAGAGTTTCTTCGAGCATCGGCCGCGTGGCAACCGACTCCCAGAAGAACTTTTCCCGGTCGCTTTTCGATTTCGCGAAGTTCTTTTTCTGCGTGACCACGCCCAGGCTGGTGACGGTATCGGTAATCGGAATCTGCCAGATCCAGGTGTTGGAAATCGGAAGGAAGTGGATGAAGATATAGTCGCGGTGGTCGCCTTTTTGGGAGAAGACTTTGCGATCGTAGTTGTCGAACCAGCTGTGAATGGCGTACTGATCGAACACGGGATCCTGCACCTTGAGCTTGAGCTGGTTGCCCAGGAAGGTATTGCGGCCGCTGGCGTCCACGACCATCCTCGCGCTGACCCCCATTTCCTTCCCATTCCGCCCCATGGTGAAGCGGACCACCGGCTCCTTGGGGCCGAAATCGACTGCGCTCACCTTAACGCCTTCGTAAACCGCCGCGCCGAACTTGTTGGCGTGCTGCAAGAGCATCAGATCGAACTTGCCACGGTCCACATGGTAGGTGTAGTTCTTGTCCACACCCACCTGCTCCCGTTCGTCGAAGCGGATGTCGGCGTGGCAATCCGCAGACAGGCCCTCCCATCCATGTTGATAAGGAATTTTCTGCTTCTCGTCGGCCGTCCAGACCGCGCCGAACTTGTGGGGAAACTTCGCTTCTTCCATCAGAGGCAGAAAATCGAGGTCGCGGAACACGCGGGTCGAAGAAGGAACCAACGACTCACCCACGTGGGGACGGGGAAACAACTCGCGCTCAAAAACTACGCAACTCACTCCCGCTTTGGCCAGGTAGGCGCCCATGGAACTGCCCGCGGGTCCACCACCAATGATGGCGACGTCAAAATCCGGCTTTGTAAGAACCATTGTTGTTATTGCTCCTCTTAAGGAATTAGAAACGGAATAGAGATTACTGGATGGAAAGCTCTTCCTGCAGAAATGCAGCCTGCGCCCGATCGAGGCAAGCTCGCAAGTGCTGAGCTAAAACCCGAACTTGTGGTTCGGCGAGAATGCTCACGTGGCCTCCGGGGATCTCGTAGACCTCCAGGCCCCCGGCGGCGAGGCTCTGCCAACCCGCATAGGGATCGCGAACACCGCGCAACGACTTCTCGCTGGCACAAAACAGAGTTACCGGCCCCGGGTAACGACGCATTTCGTATTGCATCCCGGCTTGATTGATGGCTTCCCGGACATCCTTCAAAGCTCGCGGCAAGAAGTGCCGATAAATCCTCTTCTGCAGCTGATAACGGCTGATCTTTCGCCCGATGTATTCGAACTGCTCATTTCTTGGCATGTGCCAAAGCTTCCGAAGCAATACCACCTTGCTCTCGTATCCCTTGGGAAAGGTATCAAACAGGAACAGCAGCCCAACTTGCTGGCCCTGAGCGCGCAACTGCTGAGCCATTTCAAACGCGACCGTGCCCCCGAATGACAATCCCCCCAGGAAATACGGCCCTTCCGGTTGGACGGCCCGAATCTCCTTCAAATAGTGCGCCGCCATATCCTCAACCCGGTTGAGGCGTGGCTGTTTCCCGTCCAGACCCTGAGCCTGCAAACCATACATGGGTTGGTCAGGCGCCAAGTGTTGGGCCAGTTCGCGATAAACCATCACCGTCCCGCCGCCGCCGTGAACGCAAAACAAAGGGGGCTTCGATCCGCTGGGTTTGATAGGAACCAAAGAAGACCAGGCTGACGAACACCCCTCGCCGCGGAGCACATTCGCAAGTTGTTCAATCGTCGGCGCCTGGAGCAACGTAGTAATGGGAAGCCTTTTTCCGAACTCCTGTTCGATGCGATGCATCAGCCTGACTGCCAGCAGTGAGTGCCCCCCAAGTTCAAAGAAGTTCTGCTGCACTCCGATGGGATGCCTGCCCAGAAGCGGTTCCCACAACTTCACCAGTTCGGATTCCAAAGCATCTTTGGGTACCGAAAATCCTTCCTCAACCGCCAGATCGTTCGCGGAGGGAACGGGTAAGGCCCGCCGATCCACCTTGCCATTGGGCGTTAGCGGCAGCGACGACAGGGCCACGAAAGCGTGCGGCACCATGTACTCCGGCAGCCCATCCTTCAGGAACCTGCGCAACTCCGTGCCCTTGGGGGCTGGCTGTTGCTTGGCGACAAAATAAGCCAACAGGTGCTTGGCTCCGGAATCGTCTTCGCGGACCACGACCACTGGATCTGAAATCCCGGGGTACTGACTCAGCGCGGCTTCGATCTCGCCCAATTCAACGCGGAACCCGCGAATTTTCACCTGGTGGTCGGCGCGGCCGAGAAACTCGATTTCTCCGCTGGGCAGAAATCGTGCCATGTCACCTGTCTTGTACAGGCGCGCGCCCGGAGCCTGACGAAACGGATCGGTGATGAACTTCTCCGCAGTCATCTCAGGGCGGTTGAGGTACCCTCGTGCCACACCCGCACCGCCAATGTGCAGCTCGCCCCTAAGTCCGACCGGAACCGGCTGTAAGTGCGAATCCAGCACGTGAATCTGCGTATTAGCGATCGGTCGCCCGATCGGCAGAACCGCGGGGATTTCCGAACTTTGTGGTTCGAACGAAGTGGCGATGACACTGGCCTCGGTCGGACCGTAGGTGTTGATCCACTGCACTCGGTTCCCCGCGACTTTTCTCCAGGCGATCAGCGCATTCGCAGATGCCTTCTCGCCGCCTACGATCACGCGCCGCAGTTTGGGCGGCAAGGCTTGCTTCGTATCGGACATCTGATGCACTAATTCATGCCAGTATGCCGTGGGAAGATCCAGAACCGTAATCTGGCGTTCGCGAATCCAGGCCAGGAACTCCCGGCCGCTCAAGGGCATTTGCGGAGTCTTCAGCACCAGCGTAGCGCCGCTCATCCACGTGGGAAATATTTCCTCGACAGCGATATCAAAACTGATGGTGGAGAATTGCAGGACACGATCGGTGGGCTGAAGCCCGTACAGCGCAATCGCCGCAACGTTGTGGTTCACGAGCCCAGCATGGGTAAGCAGCACGCCCCGCGGCTTGCCGGTCGATCCGGAGGTGTAAATTACGTAAGCCAGATTCTCCGGTGCGACCGCGCTGTGAAGATTCTCCCGGCCTTCCTGCGCAATACTTTCCCAATCGGAACTGAGATCGATCACCTGCGATGACACAACCGGTAACGCGGTGATGCTGCGAGAATCCGTGATCACCACGGGAACTTGCGCATCGTCGAGCATGTAATGCAGGCGTTCGGGAGGATAATTCGGATCGAGAGGAACGCATGCGCCGCCGGCTTTGAGCACCGCTAACAGCGCGACCATCATTTCCGGCGAACTTTCCAGCGAGACGCCGACCCGAACCTCCGGTCCTACTCCGCGGTTCTGCAGGTAGCGCGCCAACTGATTGGCGCGTGCATTCAGTTCGGCATAGGTCAGTATCTTTTTTTCCTGAACTACCGCGGTAGCCTGGGGCGTGCGCTGTGCCTGCAGTTCTACCAGCTCGTGGATACAACGCTCACTCGGATACTCGGCGCCGGTATTGTTCCACAGGGCGAACTGGTTCTTCTCGGCCAGGGTAAGAAGCGGAAGCTGAGTAATGGAGCTTTCCGGAGCGTTCGCGATGCTTCGCAGCAAGGTCTCCCAGTGACCAGCCATGCGGGCCACGGTCGCGGCATCAAAGAGGTCCGCATCGTACACAAAGCGGCCGCCAATTCCCTCGGGACGATCGTCAAGTTCAAGATCGAGATCGAACTTGGCCGCGCCCACGTCGACCTGCATCTGGCTGACGTCCCATCCGGGCTCGACCGCGGAGGCGCTGGGCGCAAGCGAGATCAGCACTTGTAACAGTGGGTCGCGGCTCAGATCACGGCCGGGATGAAGTTCGCTCACCACGGTTTCGAAAGAAACGTCATCGTTGCATAGGGCACCCAGCGTTACTTCCCGAGTGCGCCGCAGCAATTCAACAAAAGTGGGATTCCCAGCCAGATTCAGGCGCAGAGCCAACGGGTTTTGGAAACACCCTAGCAAGCCTTCGAGCTCCGCAGCCTTACGCCCCGCAGCCACGGTGCCCACCAGCATATCGTCCTGGCCGGAGTAACGGTGCAACAGAGTGGCAAAGGAGGCCGCCAGGGTCATGAACAGCGTGACCCCCTCCCTACGACTGAGCTTGCGAATTAAGTCGCTGAGTTCCGGCGACAAGCGAACCGGCTGCGTTGCCCCGCGAAAACTGTGCACACTCGGACGAGGGCGATCAGTGGGAAGCTGCAGTACAGGCAACTCTCCGCCCAATTGCTTACGCCAGTAGGCCAGTTGGGACGAAGTTGTCTTCCCGTCCATCGCGTCATGTTGCCACGCGGAAAAGTCGCCGTACTGCACCGGCAACTCGGGCAGGGGCGAAGGCTTACCGCTGGAAAAGACACGATAAAGTGCTGCCAGCTCGGGCAAAAGAACCCGATAAATCGAGAGGCCATCGAAAATAATGTGGTGCAGGCTCAGGCACAGCCGATATTCCGTGTCGTCGAACTGCAGGAGAGTGGCGCGCAGCAATGGATCTTGGCTCAGATCGAAGGGCTTTCGAGTTTGTTCCGTAGCCACTCGCAGAGCTTCCGCTTCTCGCTCCGCTCGCGGTAGACTGCGCAGATCGAGCAGCGGAAGCTTGATCTCGGTCACGGCGCGAACCACCTGCAGCGGCTCGTCATCATCCGCCATCTCGAAATTGCTGCGCCACACTTCATGTCGCCGGACAATTTCCGTCAAGCATCTTTCGAGAATGTCTACATCGAGCGGGCCATGGCGGTAGATCGTGACCAGTTCGTTGTATAACGGAACCTTCGGAGCCATCTGGGAGTGAAGCCATATCTGCTGTTGCGGAAACGACAAAGGAACGCGGCCCGAACTCGCACGCCGGGTGATGCGTTTCTGCTGGAGGTTTCCAGAAAGGTAATTTGCGATGAGGCGTTGCCGCTCTCCGGCGGAGGTAGTGACTTCCACCGGGCGCGGCCGTGTGGCAACCACAACGGGCAAGTGGGTTCCGTTTCCGTTCGCCGGCGCTTCTCCTGGCCGCGGCTCGCCAAAACTGACCTTCAGGGAGGCGAGGCCTCGCAGCCCCAAGTTGGTTCTCCACACCAGTTCTTGCGGTTCAAGCCGGAGCTTGGGCAAACGGCGCAGCATAGTTTCGAAAGTGATTTGACCTTCAGCCCGGGCTAAGGGCGCTCCGAAACAGAAATGCGCAGCGTAACCAAAAGCCACATGCTTATTGTCGGCGCGCCGGATGTCGAACCGGTCGGGATCGGGGAATCGTTCCGGGTCCCGATTGGCCGCAGCCATCACCGCAATCACGGCCTGCCGTTTCTGGATTTGCTTTCCGCCCAAGGTTCTGTCTGTCGGCGCCAGACGCGCCGTGTGCTGGCTTGGGCTCTCATAGCGCAGCATCTCTTCCAGGGCAGACGGAAGGAGCGAAAGATCGTTGCGCAAGCTCTCCATTTCATCGGGATTCCGCAAGAGAGTAAGCAGCCCGTTGCCGATCAGATTAGTGGTTGTCTCCTGGCCGCCGACCATGGTCACGATGGTGTTAGCCACAACCTCTTCTTCCGTGAAGCGATCGCCATCCAGTTCCGCGGTGAGCAGCGAGTGAATCAGCCCTTCCCGGGGATGCGCCTTGATCTCGCGAGTCGCGTCGCGAAAGTAGGAGGTCATCTCCTCCACGGTCTGCAACATGGTTTGCGCGTGATCGGGATTGTGTTGGAAGTTCCCCAACATCTCGGCGAAGTTCGCCGACCATTTTTTTAATTGGAGGTGATCGCTGACGGGCACACCCAGCATCTCCGCGGTCACGATCGCGGGTAGAGGATCGGCCAAATCAGCGATCACATCCATGCTGCCCTTCTCCTCAATCGCGTCCAGGAGACGGTTGGCGATATCCTGAATATGCTCCTTGAGAAGCTCTACCTTGGCCGGAGTGAACGCCTTCGATGCCAAGCCGCGCAGACGAGTGTGCGCCGGCGCATCCATGAACAGCATCTGCTTCACCATCACCTGCGCAATTGGGCTGAACTGCGAGAGCCCCATGGCAGTGAGCTGTTCGGGCGTTGGGGTGCGATCAGCCGAGAAGGAGTGAAGTACCTCAACTACGTCCGCGTAACGGGTTACGACCCAGGCGTGCAGGAACGCGTCCCAATGCACTGGGTCTTCTTGCCGCAAACGCTGGAAGAGGGGATAGGGGTTGGCGAGAACGTCGGGGTCCAGCAGGTGGTAAAGGCTGAGGGCCGAAGTCGGATTGGCAATGCGTGACTGGAGACCCGTACTCACTAATCGTTCCCTTGCCCGCGAATCTCGGAGACGGGTCGCGATTCGGTTTCCTGGGTTGTGCCCGCGATTTTTTCAAGAATCAGTCTTTCGATTTCCGCCGACATCCCCGCCAGAGTCGAATGGTCGAAGAGGCTGAGAAGGCTCATCTCCACACCGAAAGCCTGGCTGATTCTCGTAAGCAACTGGGTTCCCAACAAGGAGTGCCCGCCCAGCAGGAAGAAGTTGTCGTTCGCTCCCACCCGGTCGATGTGCAACAGGGAGGCGATGATTTCCGCCAGGCGCTGCTCCACCAGACTCTGGGGAGCCACGAACTCTTCGTCCGGTAGAGCGTTGCTCTGATTTGGACTTGGCAGCGCCGCCCGATCAATTTTGCCGCTGGAGCTTAGCGGGAACGAACTCACCTCCACAAACTCGGTCGGGATCATGTAGTCCGGAATGTACTTTTGCAAGTGCAATCGCAGACTGGAGGCGGTTGGCCGTGAATCATCAGCCAGAACCAGATAAGCAACCAGCCGCTTTTCGCCGGCATCGTCGGCCTGTACAGTGACCACACTGTTTCTTACGCCGGGGTGAGAGTTTAGCGCCGCGACGATCTCGCCTGGCTCTATGCGATAGCCGCGAATCTTGATCTGGTCATCGAGTCGTCCCAGGAATTCTATTTCTCCGTTGGGCAGCTGGCGCACCAGATCTCCAGTGCGATATAGGCGGTTGCCCATCGCTGCGCCAGAGGGGTTAGCCACAAACTTCTGCGCCGTCAACTCGGGACGATTGTGATATCCCCTCGCCACCCCGATTCCGCCAAGATACAGCTCTCCGGCACTGCCCGGCGCAATCGGCTTCATGTGTTCGTCCAAGATGTAGATCTCCATGTTGTCGATCGGGCGGCCGATGGAAGGCACACTGGACTCGGACTCGGCTGGGGCGACAGGTGCGGAAGTGGCCACCACCGTACACTCCGTCGGACCATAGTTGTTTACTAGTTGGAAGGGCAGCTTTGCCGAGGGACGGCGGTACAGCCTGTCAGCCCCGGTCAGCAAAATCCTCAGGGCCGTCTGAGGAGGCCAGTCGAGCAGCAACAGGGCTTCGGCCAGCACGGTGGGAAGAAACGTGATACTGATCCTTTGCTGCACCAGCCAATCGCGACGCGCCTCGACATTGTTTCTTGTTTTTTCATCCGGAATGTGGACGCTGGCGCCGATGGTCACATAAGGCCAGACTTCCCAAACCGCGGCATCAAATCCCAACCCTGATTGATGGCTGGCCCGGTCTGCGGACGTCACTTGGAACGCCCGCCAGTGCCAACGCACCAGATTCTGCAGTCCAGCGTGAGTGATCTCGACGGCCTTGGGCTGGCCGGTTGAGCCCGATGTGAAAATTACGTAGGCAAGACTCTGAGAAGTCAGGTCTACTCCCGGCGCTTCTGCCTCGCCTGCCATAATCTCAGAATGCCTGTCATCCAGGTTTAACACCTGCCAATTCCCGGCAGGCACTCTCCCGATCAGGCTGGAGCGGGTGACCAGTACAACGATCCCAACATCCCGGAGCATGAAGCTCAGCCGCTCGGTTGGAGTGGCCTCATCCAGCGGCAGATACGCTCCTCCGGCTTTTAGAATTGCCAGAGCCACCATCACCATGGCAGGCGAGCGCTCCAGGTAAACGCCCACTATTGTTTCCGGGCCTACGCCCATGGATCGCAGGAGGAGCGCCAGTCGGTTCGCCTGCCGATCAAGCTCTCCGTAGGTGAGAACTTCCGAACTGCCGGTCAATGCTATCGCGTCCGGCGCAGAGGCGGCCTGTCTCGCCACCAGCTGCGGAACCAGCAACGTCTGGTCGCAAGAATGGGAGACGCCGCTGCGAACCGCGGCCCCTTCCACGCTTGGAAACGCCGCGTTATTGACTGAGGTAGGTGTCATTCGTACGATCGATGTGAAGACAGGCTCTTGCGCTCTCCGACTCAGAGCAGCCCGGATCATGCCGCCCCGGAGCCCTTTAAAATTGCGGGAATCGTTCTGAGCAGAATCTGGAAGTCGAGCCACAACGACCATCCGTCGATGTATTCGAGATCAAGTGCCATCCATTTCTCGAAAGCGATGGAATTGCGTCCTCCCACTTGCCACAGACAGGTAATTCCAGGACGCACGCTAAAGCGTCGCCGTTGCCAGTCTTCGTTGAAGCCTTCGTAATCGCGCACCGGCAGCGGTCTCGGGCCTACCAGGCTCATATCGCCTTTCAGCACATTGAAGAGTTGAGGCAACTCATCGATGCTGGTTTTCCGCAGAAACTTGCCCAGCGGGGTAATCCGAGGATCGTTCTTTATCTTGAACACCGGGCCACTTACTTCGTTGAGATGCTCGATGTCCCTCATTCTCTTTTCAGCGTCAGGAACCATCGTTCGAAACTTATAAATCGAGAACCGACGCTTGTTGAGACCAAGCCTTTTCTGAAAGAACAGCACCGGACCGGGAGACGTCAATTTAATCAGGATCGCTGCGATCAACAGGACCGGAGCCAGAAGGATGATCAAAACCAAAGAGACCGCGAAATCGAAAATTCGCTTAACCACCATGGGCCAGCCATCCGGAGTACCGGTGTAGTGAGTGACCACGGAGTCGCCCTCGAAATCCTCGCTCCGGGAGCGCGCCGTCTTCAAGTCAAACAAGTTGGAGGTAAATCTCAGCGGAATGCCGTGTTCCTCGCAGACTGTTGCGACTTCTGACGCATGGGCGTGCCGGGAACGCATGGGCAAAGCCATCGCGACTTCATCGACGACATTTTCGCGGAGAAACACCCGCATGCCTTCAAAATTGCAGGCCAGCGAGTACCCCTCGCCCCGCAACGCTTCCAGACCGGACCACTCGTCGTCGACGAACCCGAGAAGGCGATACCCCATTGCGGGATTGCACTCGATCTTCTTGGCAAACTGGATGGCCCGCGCGTTCGTACCCACAATGAGCATGAACCGCAGATTCCGGCCCCGCAGACGAACCCACTTCAGTAGAACGCGAAGAAGCGATCGGCTGATGAGGGTAGCCAGTGTGGTGGACAGCCAGAACACCAGCAGGAAAAGCGGCCTCAGGAGAGTGATCTGCAAAATCAGTGCTGCGCCCGCCAGGCACAAACTCCCCAGGAAGGCCGCCTTCACTATGTCCACCGCCTCGTCCCAACGCCCGGAAAGCCGTCTCGAAGCGTACAGACCGCAGGAAGAGAAAATGATATGCCAGACCCAGACCAAGCCGAAGAACACCACAAAATTGCCGATCTTCACCCGTAAAGAGAGGAACTCCAGCAGAGAGACGGGCACGGTCTTGGACACGATCAGCGTGGCCAACCCAAAGCACAAAATCATCAGCAACAAGTCGAACAGCTTGAGCACGTTCAAAAGCATTTGCCGACGAATCATGCCCATTGAGAAATCCTCCAGGGATCAGTTCAATAGAACTTCGCAACTATGCTGGGGAAGAGGTGCGGGATGTAATTCTCGGTTCGCTGTAGTTACTTCTGCTGCTTTGAGACCACCAGTTGCTCGATCAACTCGATGCTGCTCAGGTTCTGAGCCGTAATTTCTTCATCGCTGATGCGCGTTCCGAAGGTGTCTTCCAGGAACGACACCAGCCGGAAAATTCCTAACGAATCCACAACCCCGTTTTCCGTCAGCGACTCTGTGTCTGTAAACGAGGCGATGCCTTTCGGGCTGGCGAGGCTGTCGCGAACAAATTCGCGGATTTGGTCTCTAATCACGGCGGATGGTTGGCCGACTTCCTGGTTTCCTGCGCTGGTCATGGCTGGGAATTCCTCCTTAAAGATTGGAACGTCAAGATTGGGACTTCAAATCGAACGTACGCCCCGGAATCAACGGTAGAGAGCGCTAACTCGCGACCGGCATCGCGCTGCGAACCAACTGCACGCGATCGATCTTGCCGGTCGAGGTCTTGGGCAGATCGGGACAAAATTCGATGATCTCCGGAATCATGTATTTCGGGATGCGCAACGAACAGTAGTGCTGAAGATCCACACTTTTCAAAGATTGCGAATCATGAGGCGCCACTATCGCTTTAATGCGATTTCCAACCAGCTCATCCGGAATCGCGACGGCGGCCGCTTCCCTTACTCCAGGATGGCTCAACAGCGCACTCTCAATTTCGCCCAGTTCGATGCGGTAGCCCCGGCTCTTGATCATGCTGTCACGGCGGCCGAGGAAGTAGTAGTAGCCGTCTTCGCCTAGCATGACTAGATCGCCTGTCCGGTACATCTTTTCCTCAAAGTGCCGTTGGAAGCGGTTCGGGACCACCATCTTTTGTGTCTTCTCCGCGTCGGCCCAGTAGCCATACGTGACGGCTGGACCGCGCACGAACAGTTCTCCGGTTTCCCCCGGAACAGTTACGACCTCGTCCTGATCGTTTACCGCAAACACTTCCGTGTTGGCGCAGGCTTTTCCGATGGGCAGCTTATCCATACCGGCCAGCCGTTCCCTCTCAACCCGGAAATAGGTGCACACATTCGTCTCGGTCGGGCCATACAGGTTGTATAGCTCCACCGCAGGCAGCAATTCGGCCAATAGCCGCAGATACTTCATGGGGAAGACTTCGCCGGCGAAAAGAATAGTTCGAAGATGAGGTAGCTTTTCGGGCTTCAGATTCGCGTGCAGCAGCAGCAAGATCAGCGCCGAAGGCACCGAATACCAGATTGTGATCTGCTTGCTTTCGATGAAGCCGGCCAACGTGGTCGGAAACAGAGCCATGTCTTCGGTGACCAGGTAGACCGTCGCACCCGCCTCGATCGCGTTATAGACATCAAAAACGGAAAGATCGAAATGCAGGGGCGCGTGGTTGGAGAGGCGATCTTCGCTGCGAACCTGGAAGGTAGCGGCGCACCATTCGACAAAGGTAAGGGCATTTTGATGCGACAGCATCACTCCCTTTGGTCGGCCGGTCGAGCCTGAGGTGTAGAGGATGTAAGCGAGATCGATTTCCGTTAACTCGACGGCGGTGGGCTCCATCGTTGGAAACTCAGCCAGCATCGTCCACGGGATCACGTGGGCGCCGTTGCTGGCTTTCGGCGTCTGGTCGGTCAGTACGCAGAGATCGAGCGCCTGCAGGGTTCCGGCATCGAGTCCCTGTCGCTTCTCGTAGTTAGTGAGCAGAATGCGAATGCCGCAGTTGCTAATGATGTAGGCAATGCGATCCGTCGGCGCCTGCGGATCTAGCGGAACATACACGCCGCCTGCTTTCAACACAGCGAACATGCACACGATCGATTCGACAGCTTTGGGAAAGTACAAGCCGACCCGGTCGCCCTTCTTCAGTCCGTTCTGGCGTAAAAGATGTGCCAGTTGGTTGGAGCGCTCGTCCAATTCGCGGTAGGTGAGGCTCTTCTCCCGCGCCCACACCGCCATTTTATCGGGGTACAAGGCAGCGCTCTTGCTCAGCAGTTGTTGAAGAATGTAAGCCATGGTCTCCCTTATTCTGTTAGGTAGCAGCCGCGCCCGCATCACAGACCGTGCAGCCCCGCGATGATTACTCGCTGAATTTCTGAAGTGCCCGAGTAGATCTTGCTGGAGATCGCATCCCGCAGTTCGCGCTCGACTTCATACTCGGTCATGTAGCCGTAGCCGCCAAGAATCTGAATCGCATCGAGGCAGCTCTGAACCGCTGCTTCGCTGACGTAGAGTTTGGCCACCGAAACTTCCTTCAAAGGATGCCTACCCTGACTTTTCAGCCAGGCCGCCTTGTAAAGCACAAGCCGGGCGGTTTCCAGGCGCACCTCCATGTCGGCAATTTTGTTCGAGATGGCGGAGAATTTTCCAATCGGTTGTCCGAACTGGTTGCGCTCGCGGGCATACTTCACGGCGTTTTCCAGTTGGCGCTGCATCATGCCCAGGTGGCTTGCCAGGATGCAGGTGCGCTCCCACTCCATCGAAGTCGTGAAGCTGGCCTGTCCGCCGCCTTCCTTGCCAAGTATGTTCTCAACCGGAACTTCGCAGTCCTGTACTACCACTTCTGCCATCGGCGAAGTGCGCAGGCCCATCTTGTGCAGCTTGTTGCCAACACTCAGCCCAGGCGTGCCTTTTTCCACCAGGAATGCCGTGACCCCGTTAGGGTTGTGGGAAGGATCGACGTTGGCAAAGATGATAAACAGGTTGGCGTGTTGTGCGTTGGTGATAAACGTCTTGGAGCCGTTCAGGATATAGCGGTCGCCCTTGCGCTCAGCCCGGGTCCGCAGACTGTAGGCGTCGGAACCCGCCAGCGGCTCGGTCATGGCGTGAAGCCCGATCCATTCCCCACTCACCAGTTTGGGCAAATACTTTCGCTTCTGCTCCTCGGTCCCAAAGGCCATCAGTGGAATCTCGGTGGTCCACATGTGGGCGTTGATGGAAAAAATCAGACCATTGTCGCGGCAGCCGTAACCCAGCGCCTCCAGAGCGGCAACCGTGGTCAGAATGTCCGCGCCGCTGCCGCCGTATTCCTCGGGCACGGGAAGGCCTTGAATGCCCATCTGCGCGCATTTCTTCCAGCCGTCCCACGAAAATTCCTCGCAGCGGTCGCGCTCAATGAGATTGTCGTTCAGTTCCTTTTGGGCAAAGCGGGTAATTTCCCGGCGAAGCGCCGCCTGCTCATCGTTCCATGAAAAGTCCAAGTCTCTTGCTCTCCTCGGGACTGAATACCTGCGTTTATCGCTCTGGGTTGACTGCTCTCTTGAAGCGTTGCGGCCGGCCGCCTCGGAGGCGGATTCTAGCCGGCACGCCCACGATGGTGGTGTTGTCGGCGACATCGGTAAGCACCAGACTGTTCGCGACGATCACTACGTTGTTGCCAATCTTGCTATCCGCCAGCAGCTTGGAGCCAGCGCCAAAATACACGTTATCTCCAATGCCACGCGAGGCGGCGGAAATGAGCACGCCGCTTTGCACCGTGCAGTTTGCCCCGATCCGGGCCCCGCCCACCAGCACCGCGTAAGGCGTGTGCACCAGAAACCCTGGTCCGATTTCGGCGTGGGGATCAATGATGACGCCGGTGAACACTCTTAATCCTGATTCATACACGCCTACCGCGATCAGAAGAAGTTGCCGCAGGACTGGGACTCGTAGACGCCGCAACCAATGAATCAGGCGGTAGGCCACGACCACCTGTGTGCTCATGCGGCAAAACGCTTTGAAGTTCTCGGCCCAGCCAAGCTGTTCCTCTTTGAGCTCTCGATTCCGATCCAGGGCTGCCCTTCTGATATCGGCTGCAATATTGGCGAACAGACTCGAGCGCAAGGGCTGAATCGGGGTTGCAGCTGCTTGTCCAATTGCGTTCATTGCAGTGTTCGGGACCTCAAGTCACAACGGAAAGGGTTACATCTCTGAGAACCAAGCCGGCGTTGACCCCGGATGCTGGGGGATTGTAGGACTGCCTAAAGCCGGTGATAGAGGCCAGCCGGAACCGGAAACGTGCGCTGATTCAGTACTGCCCCCAGCACGCGGACGCTGGCATTCTCGAATTGCTGGATGGTCTGGCGTACGCTGTCCCGCCGCGAAGAGCTAGCTTTGAGGATCAGCACGACCCCGTCTGCAGCACGCCCGAGGGCGACCGTTTCATTCCCCATGCTGACCGAGCTGGCGTCAATCAGGACGAAGTCGAATTCCTGGTTCAATTCCGCCAGGCGCGAGCGCATACGATCGGAACTGAGCAAAGCCCGGCCGCTGGAGGGATTGGCCCCGCAGCTGAGTATGGCAAGATTGTGACGAACCGGGCTGATGAAGCTTCTGATGGGATCGCCGGCAAGGAGTGAATCAGACAGACCGTGGTGGTTCTCGACTCCGAATTCCCGGTGCAGACTGGGCGCGCGCAAATTGGCATCCACGACGCAAACCGACGCCCTTACCTGAGACGCGAGGATCTCGGCAGCACGGGCACAAGTCCAACTGCACCCGTTTCCCGGCTCGGTCCCGCAGAACAGAACGGAACGAAACGCCTCTGGCTCGCGCTGCAGGAAAACGCGCTGCACCAGCTTTCCGAGTTCGTCCCTCTGCCCCTCATCCGCTGCCAGTTGGAGGGGACTACCTCCCATGGGATTCACTTCTACAGGACGCGCCTCTGAGATGACAGCCGTTCCCGTGTTCGTTCCCGTGCCCGTACCAGTGCCCGAGCCCGTATCGAACAGGTCGCGCTCTTTGGCGAGATTCTGCAGCAGCTCAAAATTCTTGCTCATTGAATGATCCTTTTGGCCCCAAAAATGGTCTTTCTCGAACAGCGATCTAGTCCTGGTCTGAGAACATTGTGCTGTCCGAATCAGTTGTTCCAGTCGCTCCAGCGTTTACCTGCGCTCCATCGATTCCGCTGCTGTGAGATCCGTTATGGCCGTTCCCGTTGCTGCCGTTTTTCCCGTTGCCGTTGTGCCCGTTTCGACCATTCTTCCCATTCGCGTGAAATGGAACAGCGGCCAACACCGGAATCTTGAGTTCCGCCAAAACCTCAGACGGTGTCCGGAAGGATCGATCCGAATAGTCGAGCGTCACCGCTAATCCCGCGCTGAAGACGAACGCCAGCAGGCATCCCACCGAGACAAAAGTCCAGACCGAACGGGAAGGCAGGACAGGCACGCTGGGCGGTTCGGTGATGGCGACATTGAGGATCCGGGTTTGATCGAGCGCCGTGGCAATGCGCGCTTCCTCGCCCTTCTTTAGATACAGAAGGTAATTGTCTTCGTTGGCTTTTTGGGTCCGCAGAAGGTCTTGTTGCAACAATCCCTTTTCGTCGAGCACTCTTGCATTGTTGTTATAAACGTTCACGATCGCCTGAGTCGCGGTTTCCCGGGCTTGCAGTCCGCTGAGATCGGACTTGGCTTTCGCCAGCTCTTCGTTGATCCACTGGTAGGTGGGATTCCGGTCAGTGGTTTCCTCGCTGACGGGCGTCCCCTCTTCCTGGGCCAGAGCGCTCTTGGTGTCCGCAATCTCCTTGTCCACTTCAGTCACGAGCGGGTAGTTGGGCTGATACTTGGTCAAGAGCTCAGTTCTTTTCAACTCCAGGGTCATCAACGTGCTCTTAAGCGTTTCCAGGACCTGCGCGTTGTCTCCCTTCTTCATCTGGGTGGTGAGCCGCGAGGGGGTCGCCTTCTGCTGGCTTTCCAGATCTTGGATGCGCGTCTTCGCGCTGGCAATGTCGGCGCGAATAGAAGACAGCGTGCTGTTAAACTCCGCCAGCTTTTCCAGCGTCTGGTCGCGCACTTCGGCCGGGGAGACACCGCCCTGCTGGCCCGAGAACTCCTTGAGGTGCTGCTCGGCATCCGCCAAAGCCTTGCGGTACTGTTCCGTTTCCTGCTCGAAGAATTGCACCTGCCCGCCGGGGTGATGCACCTCAAGGTGCTTCTGAATATAACCGTCGTTGAGAGTGCGCAATACCCGCGCCGCTAATTCGGGCTTTTCTGATTCGTAACTGATGCTGATCAGATTGGTCTTCTTTATTACCTCGACCACTAACCCGGATCGCAAGCGGCGGACTGCATTGGCAATTCTCGCCTGGTCTCCCTGCCAGCGATCCAGCAGCCCGAACAGCGATTTTCTCCGGTCAAGGCCGCAATCGATCACAACCTGTCGCAGGAGGTCGTCGCTCTCGATCAGTTCGACCTCGGAATTCAATTCCTCCTCGGTCACCGTGTCACGAAACATGATGGGCGCAGTTTGCTCAGGAGTGACCACCGGATCCATGCGGCCCTTCTTCACCAGCAACTTGGTTTGCGCCTTATACTCGGCCGGCATGGCAAAGGCGGCAAGTATCACGCCCACTAAAATCCCGCAAAAGCAGAAGGCCAAGACCCGCTTCCGGCGAAAGCCGATGGCTGCGAGATCTCGCAGGGTGAAAGAGAGAGGATGTTGTCCGTTGCTATCTACCGACAATTGTTGGCTCATGTTGACTCCTGATTTTACTGGTTCGCACTGCGCGGTCCGGGTACGGTGGGCGGCTTACGGAGTTAAAGGTATGTACGTACCTATGTTCGCATTCGGAATATATCTCTGGATCTTGGAGTATGTGCTCTTGGGCACGAAGAGCATGTCTCCGGGGTGGAGAAACGGATCTTCCTTCAGATTCCCCTCTTTCTCCATTTTCTTGACGTTGATGATCCGGGCCTCGGTCCACTGATCGGAGACGCGGCGGAAAAGCAGGACTTGCGAGTGCCTTGAGTTGTCCGTGAAACCCCCGGCAATGGCGATCGCCTGGGTCAGCGTCGTGTCGCCACGCAAGTCATATTTACCCGGCTTGCCGATTTGGCCGTCGGCGATGAAGTAGGGCTTCTGAAAGTCCTTAAGGACGATTGAGATCAGCGGCTCGTGGAGGATCTTGCCGTAGGCGAGACGGAGAGTTGCTGTCAACTCGGGAACGGTTTGACCGGCGACG
>Ga0302320_10009076_pt1 | contig 21443 bp, 19 predicted proteins | sample Bog_T0_3_FD_202130 | JGI IMG/M metagenome (GOLD analysis project Ga0302320, IMG submission 202130) | Peat permafrost microbial communities from Stordalen Mire near Abisko, Sweden - Bog_T0_3 | ecosystem: Environmental > Terrestrial > Soil > Wetlands > Peat | place: Sweden: Abisko, Stordalen Mire...
ATGAGGTCTTCCCCAACGCTGCCTGTGTCGTCTCCATGGTCGACCGCCTCATGCACAACGCCGAGGTCGTCTCCATCAAAGGCGACTCCTACCGCGCCAAGGAAGCGCACGACCGCGCCGAACAAAAAGCCAAGCTGCGCCGTGCGGCAAAATCACCCCCTCAAGCGGGAGGTCAGCCATGAAAACACCGGATATCAGGAAGATCGACTTCGAATTACCCATCTACTGGAACGACGATCAAGCTCTCGCCGTCTTCGAACTCATCGACGATCTCAGGAAAAAAATCCTGGCACATTATGGGACGCGCATCTACCGCCTGATCGGGGAGGACCACCAACCCGACAACAGTCCGATCGAAATCAACGAAGAGGATCTGCCCTTCAGAACGGCAGCATACCAACGAGGCGGGCGCCGAAGTCGGCTCCTGATGTGGCCTGGCCTGATGACCGCTTTAGGTTCTCTGGCCGCCATTCCATGTTGTCGCATAATGGCCATTACGAGGAGCGATTATGCAGTCCTCGTAAGGATTGATTCAGGGCGCGGAAATGGTGGTGGATTCTATTCAGTAAAACTGGCCTTCCGGAGGGCCGAAAATGGCGCGGTTTTACTTGTTGGCGAGGCGCTTCGCGTCCCCCTCTATCCAGCCCGACGACCAGGCCCAGGCCTTGGGGTCCATCTCAACACGCGGCGCCGCGCTCATGCGCGCTTCTTGTGCGCTTCGACATAGGCGCGCAGCACCTGGTTAATTCGCGTCTGGTAACGCGGCCCCGCTTCCTGAAAGAACGCCAAAATGTCCGAGTCAAGTCGCAGAGATACAGGCTTTTTGTCTGGAATTGTGACACGCGCCTTGGCGAACCATGCCGCGTCCGCAATGGGCGCGGCGTCTGGATCGTCGGCAACAGCCGCCGCGATGTCCGCGTCCGTCAGTTGCCGGATTTTGTTCCAGTCGGTCTGATCAGGACGGGGTTTCGCCGAGTGTTTGGTAGAAGGAATCTGTTTCATTGTTGTCTGCCTTTCGGGCTGAGATGATCCAGTGAACGTCACCTCTGATCGTGTAGACCACCACCACGACATCAATCCCGATCATGCCATAAATGATTTCCCGCTCTTCGCCATAGTCCTCCCGGTCATCAATGAACGACACGGTAGGACCATAAAACACAGGTTCTATGCCACGGAAATCAATCTTGTGTTTCTTAAGGTTGCTGGTTCTCTTTTTTGGGTCCCAATCTAATTTGTACATCATTAATATTTCCAAATACACCCGGGAAAGCTACCCGGCGGGCGGCAATTTGCTGTATCATTATGAAATTCCTGTGTAATATCCGAATTTTAAGTAAAGTCTTGGATTTTATCGGGAGCTTGAAGGGCTATTGTCGATGTGGCGGGATGTGATCAATGAGCGGCGGTGAGTCGTTTCACCGACATTTGTATATACAGACGTGATGGGCGTCAACCAGAATCCGGGCGTACCCCCTTTGGGGCCAGGCTCTATTCGCTGCTTTCACGGAGCCGTCGAGCCGTCGACCCACATGACCGATCCGGTGCCCACCACACTCGCATCATCTGCCGACATGCCTCCGGCGCCGGTCCCGGCCGGACCCGTTCCGCTGGCGGATCGCCTGAAACTCACCGCGATGTTTCGCACTCTCCGCGACAACCCCCTCAAGGTTTACACCGACGAAGCCTATGAAGAGTTGATCGTCGAGTTCAGATTGCTGACGCTTCGCACCTTCCTTGTCAGCGATCCGGAAGGCATAAAGCATGTGGGTTGCTGGTCCCTTTGGCGACGATGCGGCAATGGATGCCACTTGCCCGACTTTTCGATCCGCCGGATAGTTTGTGCGAGAAGTGCTTGACGTACCGGATGGGGAATGGCTCGACCGCCAACAACAGTTCCTACTACCGATAGATTGGCTGCAATGACCGTGGTTGCATTCTGGCGCGGCCTGGCGGGAAGTAGCGGAAATTCGGTGGAGAGGCATGAGGGGGCGGACCACACGACCATTGACGGCAAGATAAAAGCATCGCCGTCGGTCGGCGTGCATGTTGTTGGTTGCATTGAGTTTTCAGCGCCGCTCCTGCATCGACCCGCCGGCGCTGCAGCAGAAGACACCAATGAATTCAATGATCGGAGCGCCGTCGCCGGCTCGTCGCGTCAGAAAGGCGGGGTTGTTGCCATGATCGCAATGGGCGCGCACCACGGCCGCCACATTGGCCAGTTTCGCACTTTGGAAGCATCCCGCCCAACGTCACCGTGGCTACTCGGTCGCTTCTGACGCATGGCCGCCGCGCCCCCGCCCAAACGGAAAACCCCCGAAAGGCCTTACCTTCCAGGGGTTTATAATGGTGCCCAGGGGCGGAATCGAACCACCGACACTGCGATTTTCAGTCTTGAGCAAGTGTTCCGGAAGCCACACCGAGTCATATCCGTACAGATAGGCTCCAACTTGTTCCTGGTCGCCCTTCCACCACGCATGGGTCGGCGGAGAGTCAGGCCGATCGTCGGACGTCATCGCCTTCGAACCACGCCTTGCCCGGGCTACGGCATCCCACCACAAGCGCGCCGCCGTCGCGCCAGCATAACCGCCATCGGTAAAGCTGAATTTTCCCGGCGATGCGGAGACCCAGTCGAAGAATGGCTTAAAAGCGGCTTCGCAATCGGCGGCGGAAAGCCCCGCGGATGCCATGCTAATTTCCAACGAATTGTTGGGCTTGAGCGTGATGCATGCGCCCCTATGCGCAGTGAGAAGATTGCCAGCGTAGAACTCCATGAATCGGCTGACCAACTCCCGGAAACTGGCGTCGTCCGAGGCTTGGATCGTTCCGCCGGCACCGCCAAAGAATTCCGGCAGCTCGTGGGTCTGCAAAGTGAGCTTGGTGACGACGCCAAAGCTCCCGCCGCCGCCGCCCTTGAGGGCCCAGAAGAGATCGGAATTGAGGCAAGAATTGGCAATGCGGATCTCGCCGTCGGCAGTCACAATCTCCGCTTCCAGCAGGCTTGCGGCGGCCATGCCAAACTGTTTCGAGAAGGAACCAAATCCTCCGCTCTGAATGAGGCCGGCAACGCCGACGGTTGCGCAGCGTGATTTTTCGCATGGCACGCGTCCACACCAGCAGCGAGTCCGCGGCGTTCGAGGTCCCTTGATAGCTGTGCCCGCCTCCCTTCACGACAAGGCGCAAGCGGTTGTTGCGGGCGAAATTGACCGCTTCCGCCACGTCGGCCGCGCTTTCGGCCAAGACAACATGGGCACTGGGCATAGGCGCCCAGGCATTGAACCAGCCGGAAATCTGGGTTCCTGACGGTTGGTCGCCGATGAAATAGGGATTGTGCAAAGTCGTCAGGGTAGCCTTACAGGCCGTGCTTGATGGATCAGAAGCGCAATCCGGCAAAAATGCGGTCGGCTTGATCAGTTTGCCGGACAGGCGTCGGGCCAGCCCATCCCAATCGGCTGGCGACGGCCAGCGGGGATCGGTCGGCCTGACGCGATGCCGCGGCGCACTCGCGCCAAAAGCTGAGCAGGGGATAGTAAACACCGCCAGGGCCGGTACGGCGACGGCCCCCTTAAGCCAACTTCTTCGATTCATCGATCCGCCCCTGTTCCTATTTTTTATATGTATCTTCTGGTTAACCGTATCACGCCTCTTGTTTTGTTACAGAAAAATGAAGGCGCGTTGCCGATCGGCCACTGTTACTGGCGACGAACGTCAGTTCACAATAGTTTCATCGGTCTGTAATCAAACCGTCATTGCTGCATCCTATAAATTCTCCAACAGATAACAGCTCTTCCCGTCATTCCGTTGCAGCCAACAAGCATGCGGCATGATTTCAGTGAATTCAAAATACTGTTTTTGGGAATTTTACCGAGATATCTAGGGGGTTTATAGAAATGCGGAAATCACAGCTGAAACTTGGCGTCTCGCTTGCGTGCCTGGTCGTCGCATCCACCAACCTTGCGTCGGCCCAACAGCAAATGGCCCTGGCTGATGAGTCGAACGCACCCCCAAACAGCAATTTTGTAGCTCTGGATTCCTCGGCTGGCGGTATCGAAGAAGTGGTGGTGACGGCGCAGCGCCGCAATGAAAGCGTCCAGGATGTGCCGATGACCGTTCAGGCCTTTACCGGCGAAAGGCTGCGCGAACAGAACATCACGACACTCGAGGATTTGATCAAATATACACCTAACATCGCCTTCGCCAATAATGGCCCGGGCCAGGGCAATATCTACATGCGCGGCCTCAGCACCGGCTTCGCCGGCAATCAGTCCAGCGCAACAGTCGGCAGCTTCCCCAATGTCGCCATCTATCTAGACGATCAGTCGATGCAGTTTCCGTCCCGTAATGTCGACATTTACATGATCGACATGGAACGGGTCGAAGTGCTGGAAGGTCCGCAGGGAACCCTGTTCGGCGGCGGCGCCGAGGCCGGGGCGCTGCGCTACATCACCAACAAGCCGAAATTGAACCAGTACGAGGCAAACGCCGAAGGCGCCTACAGCTTCACGGCCGGTGGCGATCCCAACACCAGCCTCAATGCCACCATCAACCTGCCGCTGGTCAAGGACCGGCTGGCATTGCGGGTCAGCATTTATGACGAACGCCAGGGCGGCTACCTCAACAATGTGCCGAGCACCTTCACGCGCTCGAACAACGATCTTGGCATCGCCAGCTATTGGAACATCAGGCCGAACACTTCCGGCATCTGTCCGAATGGCAAACCAGCCGGCACCGCCGGTTATTGCAACCTGGCCAATACGCCGATCGCCAATAATGCATCGGTCGCCGGCACCGCCGAAAACCCGACCACCTATACCGGTGGCCGCGCCGCCATCAAGGCGCAGCTGACCGACGACTGGGATCTGCTGGTCACCGAGAGCCTGTCCAATCTGGACGCCCAAGGCCTCGACGCGATGTTCCCGGTCGGCTCCGAATTCCAGACGCTGAAGCCGCTGCAGGTCACCTTCTTTTCGCCGACCTATGACCATGACCGCTGGCATAGCACCGCCTGGACCCTGAACGGCCAGATCGGCGACATTCAGGCGGTCTATACCGGTTCCTATATGAGCCGGCATATCGAACAGCAGATGGACTACACCAACTACACGCGCACCGCGTCGGGCATCTATTACGAATGCACCGGCGCCGGCACCGGCTGGGGCAATGGCACGCCGGTCTGCTATTCGCCGGTCGGTTATTGGCACGACACCGTCAACAGCGACCATTGGACCGAGGAGCTGCGGGCCAGCACCCCCAGCAGCTGGCGGGTGCGCGGCATCGCCGGCGCCTTTTGGGAAGATTTCCTGATCGAAGACGTGATGAACTTCAATTACAAGACCATCCCGTCCTGCAGCAGCGGCAATCTCGCCAGCGCGCTGGCCGGCGGCCCCGCCTGTGTCGCCAATGTCGGCACCTATGCCGGTTCGACCGCCAATAATCCGGGAGTGCGCGGCGACAATACCGCCTTTGGCGAGGACACACGGCGCGGCTACAGCCAGACCGCCTTGTTCGCGTCGGCCGATTTCGACATCATCCCGCAGGTCCTGACGGTGACCGGCGGCACCCGCTTCTATCGCTATGACGAGTTCGAGAAGGGCTCGCAATATGAAACCGACCAGCCCAACTGCCTGGATGTGCCCAACGGCCAGTGCGTGCTGCCGGCCGGCGGCAATTTCAGCATCGACGCCGAACATGACAAGAAGCACTATCAGGGCTTCCGCTCGCGCGGCAACATCACCTGGAAGGTGAGGCCGGACCTGTTGACCTATTTCACTTTCTCGCAGGGTTTCCGCCCGGGCGCCTTCAACCGTTCGCCGCGCAGCGTGTTCAAGGACGCCAATGGCAATCCGCAATTCACCAGCCCCAACGGCTATGCTCCCGACCGGCTGACCAATTACGAGATTGGCGTCAAGAGCGACCTGTTCGACAAGAAATTGCAGCTCAATCTGTCCGGCTATTACATGCAATGGAACAACGTCCAGCAATTCCTCTATCTGCCGGCCTTCAACCTCAACACCACCGTCGGCCTCAACGGCCCGGACTACGATATCAAGGGTCTGGAGGCCCAGCTGATCGCCAAGCCGGTGGCCGGCCTGACGCTGCAGAGCGCGCTGTCCTATAACGACAACACCCAATCCAACTCGCCCTGTCTGACCGACAACCGGGCCAACACGGCTTCGTTCGGCCAGTGCATCACCACCGCGCTGCCGAAAGGCTCGTCCTCGGTGGTGCCGTTCACCAACCCGTTTGGCGTGATCGGCGGCCAATCGGCTTTTTCGCCCAGGCTGCAGGGTAGCGCCCATGCCCGCTATGAGTGGAAGTTTCTCGATTACAAGGCCTTTGCCGGCCTGGGCGGCAACTATACCGGCGGCATGTACAATCAGCCGGCCAATTATCCGTCCGGCAATGGCGTGCTGGTGCCGAGCACCACCTATCTGCGCTATTACCAGCCGTCTTACTACACCTTGGACGCCAATTTGGGCGTGATGAAGGATTTTTGGCAAATCAGCCTGTTCGGCACCAATCTGAACAATTCGCACGCCAGCATGTTTACCTCCTCGGCCCAGTTCATCAAATCCGAAGTACCGTTGCGGCCGATGGTGGTGGGAATGAAGATCGGCGCTAGCTTCTAAAACCGCCGCTCTGTTATCCTGACGGCATACAGGCGGGCATTTTTGCCCGCCTGTCCCGATCAGCGCCATGGCCGTCCTCGACTCACGTCCCCCTTCATCGTTGGAACAAGACATAAGGCGCCTGCGCGACTGGCAGCGTCGCGGCCGTCATGCCGACGCGATCGCCGAAGCGACCGCCCTGCTGGTCCGATTCCCCGACAATCGTGACCTGATCTTGCTGGCGGCGATCGGCCTGCGCCATCTCGGCCGCATCGACCAGGCGCTGGCCATGCTGGACCGGCTCGAAGCGCGCCAGGGACAATTCAGCCTGTTGCATCAGGAGCGCGGACTGTGCCTCGTGCAGCGGCGCGACGCCGCCGCCGCCATCGACTCGCTGCTGCGGGCGGTCAATCTCAACCCGGCGCTGCCGGCCAGCTGGAGCATGCTGGAGGGGTTGTACCGCTTGACCGCCGACAGCGCCAAGGCCGCCACCGCCGGTGCCCACGTCGCCACCTTGAAAGCCTTGCCGGCCGAGGTGGTGGCGGCCACCGCGCTCTATCATGATGGCGATCTGGCGCTGGCCGAGCCGATGATTCGGGCGTTCCTTCTGACCCAGGGCGACCATCCCGAAGCGATGCGGCTGCTGGCGAAAATCGGCATGGCGCAAGGCGTACTGGACGACGCGGAAGTGCTGTTGCGCGGCGTCCTGACTTTGGCGCCCGATCATCGCGCCGCCCGCTTCGAATTGGCCCAGGTGCTGGCAGATCGGCACAAATATGTCGAGGCCGGCGCCGAGTTGGCGCCGTTGCGAAAGCTGTCGCCCGACAATGGCGACTACCGCTCCTTGGCCGCCACTGTCGCGGTCGGTTTGGGCGAGCAGGCGCGCGCGATCGGACTCTACCGTCACATGGCTGCCGACCAGCCCCATCAGCCTGATCTCTATCTGTGGCTGGGCCATGCGTTGAAAACCATAGGCCAGAGTGCGGCGGCGGTCACCGCCTATGGTCGCGCCGCCCGACTCCGGCCCGATTTCGGCGACGCTTTTTGGAGTCTGGCCAATCTTAAACTGTACCGCTTCGCGGACGATGACATCGCGGCGATGGGACGGTGGGAGGCAGCGCCGGCGACCGGCGCAGTCGATCGCCTTCACCTCTGCTTCGCCTTGGGCAAAGGCTTGGAAGATCGCGGCGAGTTCGCCCGATCCTGGCACTATTATCAGCTCGGCAATCGATTGAAGCGTGCGGAAAGCCGTTATCGCCCGGAAATCATCGAAACCAATACCGCCCGGCAGATCGAGATTTGCAGTCGGGACTTCTTCCGGCGGCGCGACGGTTGGGGGCAGAGATCGCCCGATCCGATCTTCATCGTCGGGCTGCCGCGGTCGGGCTCGACCTTGCTGGAGCAGATCCTGGCATCGCATTCAGAAGTCGACGGGACCCAGGAGCTGCCGCATATCCAGCGCATCGTGGTGGAGCTGCAGGGGCGCGATCCCGATCTCGACCATCCCCGTTATCCGGCGGCGCTGTTGGACCTGGCCGAGGCCGACATAATGCGATTGGGCCAGATCTATCTCGACGACACCCGGGTCTTCCGTGCCGGCTCGCCCAATTTCATCGACAAGATGCCGAACAATTTCCGTCATCTCGGCCTGATCCATCTGATGCTGCCCAACGCCAGGATCATCGACGCCAGGCGCGAGCCGATGGCCTGCTGCTTCAGCAATCTGAAACAACTTTTTGCCCAGGGCCAGGAATTCACATACAGCGTCGAAGACATCGCGCGCTACTATCGAACCTATCTGGAATTGATGCGGCATTGGGATCGCGTGCTGCCCGGGCGGATATTGCGCGTCCATCATGAAGACGTCGTCGCCGATCTGCAGGGCAGCGTCCGGCGCCTGCTCGAACATTGCGGTCTGGCGTTCGAGCCCGCCTGCATCGATTTCCACAAAACCAGCCGCAACGTGCGCACCCCCAGTTCCGAGCAGGTGCGCCAGCCCATTTTCAAGGACGGGCTCGATCAATGGAAGAAATTCGATCGCTGGCTGGAGCCTCTGCGAACTGCGCTCGGCGACGCGCTGGTCGGTTATCGTGATGGGTGAAATTGGCACAAAAACTTTACAAACAGCGTGGCTGATAGAGGGGATTGCTCCTACTAGTGTTCCGTAATATATTTTATATATTACGGAACACTGGGGAGCGGCATGAAGACTGTCACCTCGGCGGAAATTCAAAAGAATTTTGGCGCCTACCGCAAGGCTGCGCTGCAGGAGCCGCTGGCGGTACAGCATTATGGCAAGGCCCGTGTCGTCCTCCTTTCGATGAAGGAATATATGCGGTTGAAGGATCTGGACCGGCAAGTGGTCAGCTTTGCAGCGCTCTCTGACGCAGAGCTTGCAGCCATTGCCGGCGGCGAGATCCCTGAAGGGTATCGTTATCTCAGCGAGCAGATCAAACTCGACTGATGACGATGCCGGATCCGTTTCCCGGATTGGTGATCCGATATGGGTTTCTGTGGTCGGATGAGGCGAGGCGCGGCAGATCCGAAGGCACCAAGGATAGGCCGGCTGTCATCATTTTGGCGCAACGGCGGCGCGAGGATGGTGCCTTGGTGGTCATTGTGGCGCCGATCATCCATCGCCCCGCCGACGCCGATCGCGCCATAGAAATTCCACCAAAAGTAAAGAAATATCTTGGCCTCGACGATGACGCGTCTTACATCATTCTCGACGAATTGAACCGGTTTGTCTGGCCCGGACCCGACCTTCGGCCGTTGATACTTAACAAGCCCGGCCTATACAGCTCTGGCGTTCTGCCGGTCGATCTCTATCGCAAGGTGCAAGAAACGGCCGCCCGACAGTTGCTGGAGCGTCGGGCGGCGATAATGACGCGGATAGAGTAGCGGCGCCTTATCACAAATCCCTTGCACGGAGGCCGCGCTGGTTGGCTATCGCGACGCGTGAAATTGGCACAAAAACTTCACAAACAGCGAGCCTGAAGCCGAGTATTGCAGGGGATCGATCGTCCTCACCGAGAGCCGCGCCGGATGAATATCATCAAAGCCATCGCCGGGCTGACCACCCTGTTGAGCGTCACGATCGGCATTGCTGCTTCTGCCACCACCCGACTGACCGTCTATACCGCCTTGGAAAGCGAACAGTTGGCGCCCTACAAAAAGGCCTTCGAAGCCGACAATCCGGACATCGAGATCCGCTGGGTACGCGATTCCAACGGCATCGTCACCGCCAGACTATTGGCGGAACGCGACAATCCGCAAGCCGACGTGATCTGGGGTGTGGTGGCGTCTTCCCTGCTGCAGCTCGAAGATCAAGGCCTGCTGCTGCCCTACGCGCCGAAAGGAATCGAGCTGCTGAAAGCCAATTTTCGCGACAAGGCGGCCGTGCCGTCCTGGGTCGGCATGGATGCCTGGATGGCGGCGATCTGTTTCAACACCGTCGAGGCGGCGCGTCTGTCTTTGCCGCGTCCCCAGTCCTGGTCGGATCTGACCAAGCCCGTCTACCGGGGCCAGATTGTGATGCCGCACCCGGCCTCCAGCGGTACCGGCTATCTGGCGGTGTCGGGTTGGTTGCAGATGATGGGCGAGCAAGCCGGATGGGCGTTCCAGGACAAGCTCAACGACAATGTCGCGAGCTATCTCCATTCGGGCTCGAAACCTTGCAAAATGGCGGCTTCCGGCGAATTTCCGATCGGCATTTCGATGGATTACGCCGGCGTCGTGCTGCGCAACGCCGGTGCGCCGATCCAGGTCATCATTCCCACGGAGGGCGCCGGCTGGGATATCGAAGCCACGGCGATCGTCAAAGGCACGAAGAATCCGGAGGCCGCGAAAAGGCTGGCGGATTGGGCCGCATCGAAGAAAGCCAATGAACTTTACCTGCGTTTTTTCGCAATTGCCGCGTTCCCCGGTGTGAAGCCGCAATTTTCCAATGATCCCACTGACGCAGGAGCCGGCCTTTCGCCGAAGGTCGATCTCATCTGGGCTGCTCGCCAGCGCGACGCCATTCTCGCGGAATGGTCGCGGCGCTATCAGGGCAAGATCGAGGGCAGATGAACCATGCCCCGGCTCGACCTCAGCCACATCGTCAAAACCCATGGCGGTTTTCGCGCCCTCGACGATCTGTCGCTGTCCGTTGAAGACCGAGAATTCTTGTGTTTCCTGGGGCCATCGGGATGCGGAAAAACCACTTTGCTGCGCGTGATCGCCGGCCTCGATCGCCAGACCTCCGGCAGCTTGCGGTTCGACGGCCGTGACCTGTCGCGAGCGGCACCGGGGGCGCGCGATTACGGAATTGTCTTTCAATCCTACGCGCTGTTTCCCAACCTCACCGTCGCCGGCAATGTCGCCTATGGTTTGGCCGGCCGCACCGCACCACATAAAATTGCGCGGGTCGCCGAAATGTTGGATCTGGTCGGGCTGCCCGGGTTGGGCGGCCAGTTTCCGGCGCAATTGTCGGGCGGCCAGCAGCAACGCGTCGCGCTCGCCCGCGCCCTGGCGCCGGCGCCGCGCCTGCTGCTGCTCGACGAACCGCTCAGCGCGCTCGATGCCCGGGTCCGCCTGGCTCTGCGCGGCCAGATCAGGGCGTTGCATGACCGGCTCGGCCTGACCACCATCCTGGTTACCCACGATCAGGAGGAGGCCCTGACCATGGCCGACCGCATCGTCGTGATGAACAAGGGGAGGGTGGAACAATGCGCCAGCCCGCAAACCCTCTATGCCGCGCCGGCCAACCGATTCGTCGCGGATTTCGTCGGAACCATGAATCTGTTCGACGGCAGCGTCGGCGCCGATGGCGAAATCCGGGTCGGCGCGCTGGATTGGCGCTGCGCCGCCACGGCAGGATTGGCGGGCAAGGCGGTCACGGTGGCATGGCGGCCGGAGGACAGCCTGTTGGGGCCAAGCGTCGCCGCCAACCCGATGTCCGGTCCTCTCGAAGGGCTGGAGTTTCGCGGCGCGTTCCACCGTGCCAGCGTGCGAGTCGACGGCCTGGCGCGTCCGGTGCTGGCCGATGTTTCGGCGGGTCAGGTAAGGGAGCTCGGTTTGACGGTGGGGCAGTCTCTTTCTTTGTCGCTGCCGCCCGATCGGATTCGTCTGCTGCCGATCGCCAATCGGTGAGCAATCGCATTTTTCCGGCCCTGTTGCTCGGCGTGCTGATTGCCTTTTTGGTGATCATCATCGCCGGACCGCTCGTCACGCTGCTGCTGCGAAGCCTGCACGATCGCGCCGGCAATTGGATCGGCATGGCCAATTTCGGCACTTTCTGGGCGTCGCAGGCCCTGGCGCGGGCCGCCTGGCACAGTTTTACGGTCGCCGCCCTGACCACTTTGCTCACTCTCGCCCTGGCTTTTCCTTATGCCTTCGGACTGACCCGGAGCCGCCTGCGTCTGACCGGCATGTTTCGCAATGTCGCGCAGATTCCCCTGTTGGCGCCTTCGCTGCTGCCCGCCTTGTCGTTGGTGCTGCTGTTCGGCAATCAGGGCGTTGTGCGGCAGGTGCTGATGGGCCATTCCATCTATGGCCCGATCGGTATCGTCCTGGCAGAGATATTCTACACCTTCCCACACGCTCTGCTGATTCTGACCACCGCCCTCGCCGTGGCCGACGCGCGGCTTTATGAAGCGGCGCAATCGCTGGGAGCCGGTCCGTTTCGGCGCTTCATGACGGTCACCTTGCCGGGCGCTCGCTATGGCTTGGTGATGGCGGCGTTTGTGGTTTTCACGCTGGTGATAACCGATTTCGGCATCCCCGCCGTGTTGGGCGGCGCCTATGACGTGTTGGCGACGGAAGTGTTCGAACAGGTGGTCGGACTGCAAGATTTCGGGATGGGTGCGGTCGTAGGATTGGTGCTGCTGCTGCCGGCGCTGCTCGCTTTTGCTGCCGAAAATTGGGGGGCCAGGCGCCAGAACGCCTTGCTATCAGTGCGCGCCACGCCCTATCGGCCGCAGCCCAGCACTGTTGCCGATTTCTGCCTGTTTGCCTTCTGTTCGCTGGTCGCCGTGTTTTTGCTGGCCGTGATGTTGATGGCGGTCTATGCCAGTCTGGTCACCTTCTGGCCCTATAACCTGCATTTGAGCCTGCGGAATTATGATTTCGACCGTTTCGACGAGCAGGGTTGGGGCAGTTTCACCACGTCACTGCAAATGGCGGGCTGGAGCGCTTTGTTGGCGACGCTGGTGACCTTCAGCGGCGCTTTTCTGGTCGAAAAGTTTCCCGCTCCCGGCGCGCTCAAGGCCGTCATTCGTTTCCTCGCCATCCTGCCGCTCGGCATTCCGGGGATGGTGCTGGGTCTCGCTTATATCCTGTTCTTCACGCTCCCCGCCAACCCGCTCGGGGGGCTCTATGGCACATTGGCGCTTCTCATTTTGTCCAACTGCGCGCATTTTTACAGTGTTGGCCACCTCACCGCGGTGACCGCGCTCAAGCAGCTCGACAGCGAATTCGAAGCAGTGTCGATCAGTCTGAAGGTGCCGCTGTGGCGGAGCTTCTGGCAGGTCACGGTGCCGCTTTGTCTGCCGGCGATACTCGATATCGCCTCCTATATGTTCGTCAACGCAATGACGACGGTCTCGGCGATGGTGTTTCTCACGACACCGGACCATAAACCGGCATCGGTCGCCGCCCTCAACATGGATGAGTCCGGCGCGGTCGCAGCGGCTTCTGCCATGGCGACGTTGATCGCCTGCAGTTCGGCACTGGCGCGGTTGGCGCATAATCTGGTCACAAGCCGGCTCTTGCGCCGGACGCAGTCCTGGCGGGCGGGCTGAGCGCGGCCTGTTCGGCGGTCTGCAGGAAGGCACGGACGATGGCCAGTCGTCGCCGTTCTCGCAGGCAAACGACGAACTCGTCAATCTCCAGGCGCGCACCGGCCACCGGCAACAGTGCGATGCGCGGATCCGGCATGGTTTCCGCGGCCGACACGAAGCCAAGCCCCAGCCCACCGGCGACCGCTTCGCGCACCGCTTCCCGGCTCTCGATTTCCATCACCGAGGCCGGCATGATCTCCTGGTCGGCGAGAGCGCGCTCCACCACGGCGCGCGTGACAGATCCCTTTTCGCGCAGGATCAATCTTTCCATCGCCATCTCGGCCAATGTCACGGACCCTGAAGCTGCAAGACGGTGGCCGGCGGGCAGCATCGCCAGCACCGGGTCGCGGCGCAATGGAATTGCGAACAGGCGTGCATCGCCCGGCAAATCGGCGATCACCGCGACATCCAGCCGGGTCGACAGCAAGGCCGCCAGAATCGCCGTCGAATTGCCGACCGACAAGGCGATTTCAGGACCGGGGTGCTGTTTCTGGAAGGCGCCGATCAGCTTCATCACGTGAAATGGACTGTCGGCGCCCACCGCCAGGCGGCCGCTAACCAGGCGCGTAACGCCGGTCAGGAGCTCGGTCGCTTCCTGTTCGGCGGCAAACAGCCGCCGGGTGATGACGAACAGATCGGCGCCCAGTTCGGTTACCCGTACGCCGCGCCGGGACCGTTCCAACAAGCGCACCGCGCAGGTGTCTTCGAGAAGCTTGACCTGCTGGCTCACGGTCGGCTGCGTCACCTGCATCAGGCGGGCGGCGGCGGTGAAACTGCCTTGCGACGCCACCGCATGAAAAGCGCGCAACAGGGCAAAATTGATAGATTTCATCACTATCCGCTATAGAGCATGTTGATTTGACTAATGTATGTCCGAGGTTTGATATGGCTGCAAGCAGTTCGGGACGAGGGGGTGTCCCCGGCGCTTCTCCCGCCAAGGACGAACAAGCGTGACACAGACGGCAGGCATGACGGTGGCAAGGCGCGACGATTTCGACATCGCCATCGTCGGCGCCGGCATCGTCGGATTGGCCCATGCCCTGGCGGCGGCGCGGCGCGGCCTGAAAGTGGTCTTGTTCGATCGCGATCAGCAGGCCAATGGCGCCTCGATCCGCAATTTCGGTTTTGTCACCGTTACCGGCCAGCGTGACGGCCTTCCCTGGCAGCGGGCCCGTTTCTCGCGCGATGTGTGGGATCGGGTGGCACCGGCGGCGGGCATCGCCGTGTTGCAGCAGGGCTTGACGGTCACCGCGCGCCACCCGCAAGCGATGGATGTTCTCGCCGCCTTCGCCGAAACCGAGATGGGGGTCGAGTGCCGCCTGCTCGGCAAAGCGGAAATAGAGCGCCACTTGCCAATGGCTGCAGCGACGACAGTGGGCGGACTGTTCAGTCCCCATGAACGGCGCATCGAATCCTCGACCGCCATCCCCAAACTGGCGGCCTGGCTGGAGGCGACCCAAGGGATACGCTTTCTCCGCGGCGTTGCCGTACAGCAGGTGGCGGATGGCGAGGTGGTTTGCGGCGCCGGCCGCTTCACCGCGCAAAAGATCGTGGTCTGCCCGGGCGCCGATCTGGTCACCTTGTTCCCCGATCGATTGGCCAGCCACCGGCTTGCCCTTTGCAAGCTGCAAATGGTGAGGCTGGCGGCACCGGGTTGGCGTCTGCCGCATATTGTCATGAGCGATCTCAGTCTGGTGCGCTATGACGGCTATCGGCAAATGAAGGGGGCGTCGGCGCTGCGACAAATATTGAACAAGGAAGCCGGCGATGCGCTCGACCATGGCGTCCACCTGATCGTCGTGCAATCGGCGGATGGCAGCCTGGTGGTCGGCGACAGCCACCATTACGCCGCGACGCCGGATCCGTTCGCTTCTGACCTGGTCGAACGGATCATCCTGAGGGAAGCCCGCAAGATCCTGGATCTGCCGCCGGAATTGCCGGTCGTCGAACGCTGGATCGGCGCTTACCCGTCGAGCGACCAGCACACCGCCATCCTCGACCAGGTCTCGTCCGATATCCTGCTCGCTATCGTCTCGAGCGGTACCGGCATGAGTACGGCCTTCGCGCTCGGCGAAGAAGGCATCGCCCTGCTGCTGGGCGAAGGCGTTCCGTCTTATCCCGACCCCGGAAGGTAGTCTGTCATGCCGCAATTGACCGCCGTCATTCTCGATTGGGCCGGCACCATGGTCGATCATGGCTCGATGGCACCGCTCAGCGTGTTTCGGCAGGCCTTCGCGCAGGCCGGCATCGAGATCGCTGAAGACGAAGCGCGCGGCCCGATGGGTCTGCCAAAATGGCACCATATCCGTGCGGTCGGTCGGTTGCCGCGTATCGCCGCGGCTTGGCAGGAAAAATTTGGCCGACCTTTCTCCGATAGCGACGTAGACCAACTGCACCGCGTCTTCATGCCGATGACGCTCGAGGCGGTGGCGCGGCACGCCGAACTGGTTCCGGGCGCCCTGCCTTTATTGGCGCACCTCAAAGCGCGTGGCCTCAAGATCGGCTCGACGACCGGCTATGATCGCGTCACGATGGAGGCATTGGTCCCGCTGGCGGCGGCGCAAGGCTATCGACCCGATTGCCTGGTCACCGCCAGCGATGTAACCATCGGACGCCCCACGCCGATGATGATGTGGCAATGCTTCATCGCGCTGGAGCTTGGTGCCGCGGCGCAGGCGGTCAAAATCGACGACACGGCGCCTGGCATCGTCGAAGGCCGCGCTGCCGGCAGCTGGACGGTGGGTGTGACCGCTACCGGCAATGAGATGGGGCTGTCGGCCGATGCGCTGGCCGCCTTGTCTCCGTCCGAACGTGCCCGACGACTGGCAGCGATCGGCGACAAGCTGATGGCCGCCGGGGCCGATTATGTCATCGACAGCGTCGCCGATTTGCCGGCCATCCTCGATCGCATCGACGCTCGCCTGGCGGCCGGCGAACGTCCTCCTGCTTTTTGACGGACCGATTTTGACAGAGTCCAACACCCTTGCTGACCGCACCGAAGGCGATATCAATCAAGGCGTGCGCCGGGCCGCCTGGCGGCGGCAACTGGGTCCAAGCTCGATGCAAGCAGTCGAACGGGATGAAGGGCTGTTCCTGAGACAATCCCTGTCGACCCCCTGCCTGAGTGCGGTCAAACATGCGAGCGGGATCTGGATCGAGGACATGGATGGCCGCCGTGCCATGGATTTCCATGGCAACAGCGCGCACCATATCGGCTATGGACATCCGCGCCTCAAAGCCGCCTTGGTTCGGCAAATGGAGGAACTGTCCTTCGCGCCGCGCCGATTTACCTGCGACCCGGCGATGGACCTGGCGGAGCGGCTGGTGTCGCTGGCGCCCTGGCCGCAAGGTGCCCGCATACTGTTCGCCCCGGGCGGTACGGAGGCCATCGAGATGGCGTTGGCTCTGGCGCGAATTGCGACGGGGCGCCATAAGACGGTCTCGTTTTGGGATTCGTTTCATGGCGCCACCCTAGGCGCCGCCAGCGTCGGCGGCGAGCAGCTGTTCCGTGGGCATGGCCCGCTGCTCAGCGGTGGCGAGCATGTCGCACCTTTCGCTTGCTATCGCTGCCCCTATGGCTTTGGCGGCGCCCATGATCCCGACCTTGAGCGCTGCGGCATGGCATGCGCCGCCATCGCCGCCTACACGATGGAAAAACAAACCTGCGTCTCGGCCCTGATCGCCGAGCCGCTGCGCGCGGTTCCGACCATTGCACCGTTCGGCTATTGGCCGAAACTGCGCGAGGCCTGCGATCGCCAGGGCTGTCTGCTGGTCTTCGATGAAATCACCACCGGATTGGGAAAGACTGGGAAGTTCTTTGCCCATAGCCACGAAGATGTGGTGCCGGACATGGTGGTGCTCGGAAAAGCGTTGGGCGGCGGCATGCTGCCGCTGGCGGCGCTGTTGGTGCGGGCGGATCTCGATCTCGCCGACAGCCTAGCGATCGGCCACTTTACGCACGAAAAAAATCCCCTGCTGTGTCGTGCCGGCCTTACCACGCTGGAAATCATCGAGGAGGAGGGTCTGGTCGAGAATGCCGCCGCCCTTGGCCGCCATGCGATGGCGCGCCTCGCCGAGATGCAGCGGCGATTTCCCATTATCGGCGATATTCGCGGGCGCGGTCTGCTGCTCGGAATCGACCTGTCCAGCCCCGACGGCGCACCCGCCACCGATGCGGCCGAGGCGATGCTCTATAGCTGCCTGGCGGCCGGACTGTCCTTCAAGGTGACCCTGGGCAGCGTCCTGACTCTATCGCCGCCCCTCATCATCGCCCGCCCCGAGCTCGACGCCGCCCTCGATATTCTGGAGCAGGCGTTCGCCGGTCTGGCTCAGCGGAATATCTCCGATCTGACACGAGGCTGACTGAAGGGTGCCTTGCCATTGCCGCTGCGGCGCGTCACGTCTTCTTGAAGACTCCGGCGCCCAGCAAGAGGATACCGGCGACCAGCACGCCGCCGGCCAACAATGGTGGAATGACGTGGTTGGTGCTTTCGGTGCTTTGCAGTTTCAGGTCACCCACGGCGACGACATCCTTGGTCGAACTCGTCGTGAAATAGGGAACGAACAGTCCCAACATGCCGAGAATGAACAGGATCGCGCCGATGCTCATCAGCTTGTTCATTGACCGGCCTCGCCGGAATTGACAATTCGGGTGTTCCGCTTGGGGTGGAGAGAATTCAACGCAGACCGCCCAATAACCAGAGAACCACCAGAACGATCAAGACTATACCTAATACACCACCAAGTCCGGCGCCACCATAGCGATTATAGCCATAGTATCCACCGCCGCCACCAAATATCAGAATCACCAGTATTATTATTAATATTGTGCTCACTGCTTATCCTTTCTTACGGTACTTATTCATTTCATTTCTTAATGGCATCTTTTATACCGCCGACAGCGTTTTGAACTTTACCGGCGAATTTTTCGCTTCTGCCTTCGGCGACCAGCTTGGCGTCACCCAATCCTTTGCCGGCCGCGATTTTGACGGTACCCTTGGCCTGCTTGGCCGCGCCGGCGATACGATCCTTGTTCATGTTCCGTCACTCCTGTGGTCGATTTGAAGCTGGGGTGGCGTTGCACCCAGGTGCCGAACGCCGCTCTGCCGCTTCCCCTCGGATGAGTGCATTCTACAAAATGGCATGTTGGAATTGGCAGGCTCGGAAAGTACCCATATCGTTCATGCACCCGTCTCAACGCGGGAGTGCGAGGACCGCCTGGCGGCGAGCGAGGACACATCCGGTTCTGCGAGGGGGGCGGTCAGTAATGGCCGTCCCTACCTCACCGCTGGCCCTTGCCGCCAGGCGATCAACGGCGGCATCTCAATGAGACTTGCCCAGCCCTGGCGCTTTCGCGGCGATGACAGTTAAAATATCGCGTCGCGGCGCCAAACCGGTGCCGACCGGAGACAACGGAATAAGCCTCACGGCGACCATCCGACCCCACACCGTCCATCTCAAAAAAGGAAAAAAAGTGCCGAGTGCCACCGATCTTGGACTGCGTGGATTGTTCAGCGTGACCCTGTTCATCTCGTCGGCTATGCTTTTTTGGATCCAGCTTCTGGTGTCCAAGCTGTTGTTGCCAATACTCGGCGGCAGTTCCGCGGTGTGGAACACCTGCCTGGTTTTTTTTCAGGCTTGCCTGCTGCTTGGCTATCTCTATGCCCATCTCAGCGTGAGGAGGGGAGGGCGGCGCGGGCAGAATTTTCTGCATCCGCTGCTGCTGCTCGCCGCCGGCGCATCTTTGCCGATATCGGTGGCCGGTCTGGTCGCGCCCGATGCCGCCGCCAATCCGATACCTTGGTTGCTGGCAAGTTTGTCGCTCATGATCGGCATGCCCTTCATCGTTCTGAGTGGCACCGCGCCGGTGTTGCAGGCCTGGTTCTCCCGCAGCGCCGCCCGCTCGGCCGCCGATCCCTATTATCTCTATGCGGCGAGCAATCTCGGCAGCCTGGCGGCCTTGGTTTCCTATCCGACGCTGGTGGAACCGAACCTGACGTTGGCGACTCAAGGGCATTGGTGGGCCGACGGCTATTTTCTACTGGTTCTCCTGACCCTTGGTTGCGCGCTGGTGGCGGGGCGAGGCGGCGAGGCCGCCAGTCCTATCATCCAGGAACATCGGGTGGCGCACCTCCCGGTTGCGGCGCGAGCAGCCTGGCTGTTGCTTTCCTTCGTGCCGTCCAGCCTGCTGCTGGGGGTCACCAGCCATCTGACCACCGATATTGCGGCGGTGCCGCTGCTTTGGGTCATTCCGCTGATTCTGTATTTGCTGAGCTTCATATTGGCCTTCCAAACTTCCGTCGCCTTGTCACGGCGCCGGGTCGCGCAGGCACAGGCAGCTCTTCTGGCGCTGTTGGCAGGATCGTTTCTGTTCGAAGCGCAGGCCGAACCAATCGCTTTCTTTCTCTTGCATTTGGCCGGTTTTTTTGCGACCGCCCTGTTCTGCCATCTCGAACTGGCGCATCGTCGGCCCCACGCTGCGCAATTGACCGAGTTCTATCTGTTTCTCGCCTTGGGCGGCGCGCTTGGTGGCGTATTCAATGCACTGCTGGCGCCTGTGCTGTTCGATCGCATCATCGAATATCCGTTGCTTCTGGTGCTGGCCTGCCTGTTGCGGCCGGGACGCTGGCCGGGACGCCAATCAACGCGCGCAGCCGGCGCCTTCGATATCGCCGCGCCGGCCTTGCTGGCAGCCATTCTGCTGCTGATCAAGGCAAGGTTTGGTCCCGAAATGTGGCAATCGACCTCGCTGGCGGCAGGCGCGATCGCCTTGACGGCAGCCGGCGTGACGCTCAGCTTCCAAGCTCGTCCGCTGCGTTTCGGGTTCGGCGTTGCCGCCTTGCTGGCGGCAGGTCTCTCGAGTCTCGGCGGTGATCGGGTGCTGGTCAGGATCCGCAATTTCTATGGCCAGGTCAGCGTGGTGACAGAAGCGGATCCGCCCGCCCATGTGCTTTACAACGGACCGGAAGGGCATGGATTGCAAAGTCTGTTGCCACAATACCGGCTTACCCCGTTCAGCGAATATCATGCCGACGGGCCGCTCGGTCACATCTTCGCCGCCCTGGTGTCACGACGACCGTTGCGCCGCGTCGGCGTGGTCGGTCTGGGCGCCGGCATGGCCAGTTGCTATGCGCAGGCAGGCGAGCCATGGACCTATTATGAAATCAATCCGGCGGTGGTGGCGATTGCCGAGGATCCCCGCTTTTTCACCTATCTGCGGGACTGTCCGGCACATCCGGCGATGGTGCTCGGCGATGCCCGACTGTCGCTCGCGCGAGAACCGGACACCAGTTTCGACCTGCTGATCCTCGATGCCTTCAACGCCGCTTCGATCCCGGTGCACCTGCTGACCCAAGAGGCTGTGGCGCTTTACATGCAGAAACTGACAGCCAACGGATTGCTGGTATTTCATATCGACAACAACCATCTCGATCTCGCCCCGGTGCTGGGCGACATAGCGGCCAGCCTTGGGCTCGCCGCCAAATATTGGAACGATCAAAGCGGTGACGAAGAGGACGACGACAAAGCCGAGCCGACACCGAAGGACGATTCGGAGTGGGCTGTGCTCAGCCGCGACTCCCAAAGCTTGGCCGCCTTCAGCCGCGACCCCGTCTGGCAGGACTTGCCGCACAGTCGGCGGCGGCGGCCCTGGACCGACGATTTCTCGAACCTGTTGGGCGCCATTGGCAGAAATTAACCCCAACTGTTCTGCCGCACAGTGGACCACCTCGCCCTGCACATCGCTGGCATCTTGCCCGGCGTGATCGCCAAACGGGTAATATTGCTGCCTTTTGCTGCCATTAAGGTATAGTTTTATCATGGTCTAGCATGAAACAGGTCGATCCCGCTCATCACATCGACGCCATCGACGATCTCAGCCAAAGCACGCTGAAGGTCTTGTCGTCGCTTGGCGATTTGGCGGAATTGCTGGGCTCTAGCGCTCCCGCCAGCGATATCAACCGTCTTTTCGCCGCCCTGCTCGATCGCATCGGCAACCATTTCGCCCTCGAGGAAG
>Ga0302320_10009079_pt1 | contig 21439 bp, 21 predicted proteins | sample Bog_T0_3_FD_202130 | JGI IMG/M metagenome (GOLD analysis project Ga0302320, IMG submission 202130) | Peat permafrost microbial communities from Stordalen Mire near Abisko, Sweden - Bog_T0_3 | ecosystem: Environmental > Terrestrial > Soil > Wetlands > Peat | place: Sweden: Abisko, Stordalen Mire...
TCCGGCGGTCGGAGACCGCCGCTACAACTGCGAGTTTTTCCCGCTGTGGCGCAATTTGGCGAGACGCGACGGTCTCAGAAGCCGTTATTCATGGTGGTTCGAATCCACTCAGCGGGACCAGGTTAGGCCCAAGTGACGCAATCGGCAGACGTGCCAGTCTAAGAAGCTGGCGGTTGGAGGTTCGAATCCTCTCTTGGGCACCGGAAGAATGGCCGAGCGGTAAGGCACCGGGTTGCTAACTCGGAGTCTGGGCAAAACCAGCGCAGGTTCGATCCCTGCTTCTTCCGCCACGGAGGGCGCTGCTAAACGGTTGGCAACTGGTCCTGAAAACCAGGGGAGGGTAAAACCTCGGGGTTCGACTCCTCCGCCCTCCGCCAATTTCTGGAAGTGAGGCTAAGATGGCAGATACGCTATGTCCTAATACCTTTCACTTCGGTGGTGCGACGGATTAGGGGATCCAATTGCGGGCGGCGTCCCCTTAGAGTGCGGTAGCAGCAGCTAGTGCCTTCTGCGTTCGGTTCATTCGGTTAAACCTCGCTACTCGACACCGAAAGGCGGTAGCTGCTGCTACCGCACTCTAAGGGGCTTGTCCTAAGTGAACAGTCTTGCGGCAAATCCAATCTTGACGAGTTGGGAGGGCCAATCCAATGGGTTGCATCACGCTTTCACTCAGGTCCGCGGTTCGGCGAGATCGGCCGCCCGTTTCGTTGACGCCTTTCTAACGGGTCTGTTACCATGAACAACTAACTTGGGGGAGAAGTTTTGCCATGAAGGTGGGGGTCCACACATCGATTGCAGGCGCTCTGGCGAACGCGGCGCATCATGCAAGTGAGATTGGGTGTGACACTTTCCAGATGTTCTCCGCCAACCCCCGCGGATGGCAGGCGACGGGTCCGACGCCTGCGGATTGTGAGGCCTTTCGGGCCGCTCGCAAAGCACACGATTTGAACCCCGTCGTCATCCACGATAACTACCTGATTAACCTTGCGTCGTCCGATGCGTTGATTCGCGAGCGTTCCATTGCCGCCTTCCGCCGCGAACTGGAGCGGGCGCTTGCCTTGGGTGCAGACTTCCTGGTGACGCACCCCGGCAGTGCCAAGGGAGGCGACCCCGCCACGGCTATCGCCATCTGCGTGGAGTCTCTGCACCAGGCGGCGAAGGGTTTGACCCTCGATGGACTTACGATTCTGATTGAAAACACGGCCGGGCAGGGAACGGCCATCGGCCGCACGTTTGACGAAGTGGCGGCAATCATTGCCGGGGCGGAAAAAGAACTGCCCATCGCCGCGTGCATCGATACGGCGCACAGTTTTGAGGCCGGATACGCCATCCACACGGTGGAAGGGCTTGCCGCTGCCGTAAAGCAACTGGATGCGACAATTGGAATCAGCAAGGTGCGAGTGATTCACGCCAATGATTCCAAGACGCCTTTTGAGTCCCACGTGGACCGCCATGAGCACATTGGCGAAGGGCAAATTGGCGCCGAAGGATTTACGCGCATCGTGCGCCATCCGAAGCTGAAGGAGATCCCGTTCATCTGCGAAACGCCCGTGGACGAGCCCGGCGATGACCTTCGGGATCTTCAGATGATGCGCAAGCTGGCGGGGGTCGAAGCCCGTGGTAAACGCCGATAGTTGGTGGGACGGCCTTGTGCGCGACCGGTTTCAGGCGATCCTGGAACTGGTGCTTGACGCCATGTCGGATGACTATGTGACGGTTGAGATCATCCTGAAGACGATCAATGAATGGGATGGTGGCAGCCGGCCGGACACCTGGAAGGCTCGAAGCGCAGCCCCGGTTTCACGCCCGGAGGTGATTCGGGCGCTGAAGGATCTGACCCGCGAAGGGTTCGCGCAATCGTTTATTTTTGATGGCCCGGAGCCCTACGTGGTGGAGTTTCACCCAAGCAAAGTGCGCGACCTCTGGTTTTATCCCACGAAGCGCGGCATGAACGCAGTGAGCAAGTTTCCGGGCAAGGACTAAGGGAAAGGAGAATTACGAATTAAGAATTACGAATTACGAATTGTGGAAACCCTGTTGGGAGAAGAAAAATACTCGAAGTTTCTATTTCCCAATTTTAATTCGTAATTCTTAATTCGTAATTGACTAACATGGACCCAAACTACAATCCACAAGAGATCGAAGTGAAATGGCAGAAGCGCTGGGCGGACGACAAGCTGTTCGCCACGGAGGCTGAGCCCGGCCGCCCCAAATATTACGTGCTGGAGATGTTGCCTTACCCCTCGGGCGACATCCACATGGGGCACGTGCGCAACTACTCCATTGGCGACGCGCTAGCCCGCTACATGGCGATGAAGGGCTTCAATATTCTGCATCCCATCGGGTGGGACGCCTTCGGTCTGCCCGCGGAAAACGCGGCCATCAAGCATCAGCGGCACCCGTCAGAGTTCACCTTTAGCTACATTGAACGCATGCGCAAGCAGCTTCAGCGGCTGGGCGTGAGTTACGACTGGCGCAGGGAAATCGCCTCGTGCGTGCCGGAATATTACCGCTGGAACCAGTGGTTCTTCCTGAAGATGTATGAGCGCGGCCTCGCCTATCGCAAGCAGAGCCGCGTGAACTGGTGCCCACAGTGCGAAACCGTGCTGGCGAATGAACAGGTGGTGGATGGCTGCTGCTGGCGGCATGAGGACACGCCCGTCATTGAGCGCGAACTGGAACAGTGGTTCCTGAAGACCACGGCCTATGCCGAGCAACTGCTGGACGACATGAAAGAGTTGGTGCGCTGGCCGGAACGCGTTCTGACCATGCAGAAGAACTGGATCGGCAAATCCATCGGCACGTTTGTGGACTTCACCATCAACGACCTCTGGAAGCCGGTGCGCATCTTCACCACCCGCGTTGACACCATTTTCGGCTGTAGCGCCGTCTTCCTAGCGCCGGATCACCCGCTGGTGGCGGAGCTTCTGGCGAATTCCAAGGAGCCCACGCGCCTGCGCGAAGAGATTGAGCGCATCAGGGCCGCGTCCGTTCGCACTCGCGTGGATGTGGAATTGGCCAAGGTTGGCGCGAATACCGGATTCACGGCCCGCAATCCTTACAATGGGGAGAGCGTTCCCATCTGGCTTGCCAACTTTGTACTGATGGACTATGGCACGGGCGCCATCATGGCGGTTCCGGCACATGACGAGCGGGACTACGAATTTTGCTCAGGTTATGGCCTGCCGATTCGCACGGTGATTGTGCCGGAGGGAACACCCGCGGCCCCTATGCCTCTGCACGCCATGACCGATTACGGGCACCTGGTGGCTTCCGGTGCTTACACCGGCCTCACTTCGGAAGAGGCCATTAAACGCATGACCGGTGATGCCGAGGCCAAGGGCTTTGGCAAGGGAACGGTTCAATATCGCATCAAGGATTGGGGCATCTCGAGGCAGCGTTACTGGGGTACGCCCATTCCCATGATCTATTGCGAGACAGATGGAATTGTCCCGGTTCCCGAAAATGAGCTTCCTGTGGTGCTGCCCCCCAACGTCAAACTGACGGGACGGGGACACTCGCCGCTGGCGGAAGTCCCCGACTTCGTGAATACCACGTGCCCCAAGTGCGGCAAACCGGCGCGGCGTGAGACCGACACCATGGACACGTTCATGGATTCGTCCTGGTACTTTTACCGCTACACCGATCCCAAGATCGCGACGGCGCCGATCAACAAGGATGCGGTGAAGTACTGGTTCCCGGTTGACCAGTATATCGGTGGGATTGAGCACGCCATTCTGCACCTGATCTATATGCGCTTCTTCACCAAGGTCATGCGTGACATCGGCCTGGTGGATTTTTCCGAGCCCGTGGCGCGGCTGTTTACGCAGGGAATGGTGATCAAAGACGGCTCCAAGATGTCAAAGTCTAAAGGCAACGTCGTTGATCCGACCCTTCTGTTCACCAAGTACGGGGCGGACACCACGCGCCTCTACATGCTCTTTGCCGCTCCACCGGAGAAGGATCTGGGTTGGAACGATTCCGGTGTTGAAGGCGCATTTCGCTTCCTCGGCCGCGTCTATCGGCTGGTGGCGAAACACTCCGAAAGGCTTCAAGGAGTCGAGGCAGGGAAGTTGACGGCCGAGGAGAAGGCCTCACTGACGCCGGAAGAACGGCGACTGCTGCGGAAGGCGCACCAGACGCTTCGGCATGTGACCGAAGACATGGAGGAGCGCTGGCACTTTAACACCGACATCGCCAACACCATGGAACTGGTGAATGAACTGACGGAGCTTGACGCGGCGGTGGAAGCCGGGCAGATTCGCCCTGCCATTCTGAAAACCGCGCTCGAATTCCTGGCGGCCATCCTTTCACTTTTCACCCCCCACGTGGCGGACGAACTGTGGGAAGGCTTGGGCCACACCGAACCCTTGCTGAAGGCCGGCTGGCCTGCCTTCGATGTGGAACTGGCGGAGGAAGATGAGCTGGAGTATCCCGTGCAGATCAACGGCAAGCTTCGCGCGCGTATTCATGTGTCGGCGAGTGCCGGGGAAGAAGAAGTCCGCACCAAGGCGCTGGCGGATGAGAAGGTTGTTCAGCACCTGGCCGGGTTGCAAGTGAAGAAAATCATCGTGGTGCCCGGCAAATTGGTCAGCATTGTCGCGAAGTAAGTTCTTTGGAATCAGACTCTGGAAGCTGAAGCCGAAACGTTTGCAGTCCAATTGCCGCACTCGTTGGCCCGTTAGGTTCTGACTCCTGACTCCTGAATTCTGACTTCTGATATTAATTCCTGGATCCCCTTATGCCCAATTCAAATCCCGTTGTTGTGCTCGATTTTGGTTCGCAATACACCCAACTGATTGCCCGCCGCATCCGCGAGGTTCAAGTCTATGCCGTGGTGGTGCCCTGCACGATTCCCTTCAACGAATTGGTGGCCATGCACCCGCAGGCGCTGGTTCTTTCCGGCGGCCCGTCGTCGGTTTATGACCCAACATCGCCGGTCTGTGATGAGCGCGTGTTGAAGCTCAACCTGCCGGTCCTGGGCATCTGCTACGGTTTGCAATGGATGACCTACAAGCTGGGCGGCAAGGTGGAGCCGGCAGGCGCGCGAGAGTATGGCTTTGCCGAGCTCAACATTCTGCCGTCTTCTCATCTGCTGGCGGGTTTTCCCGAAACGCTGAAGGTTTGGAACAGCCACGGCGACCATGTTGTGGAGGTTCCCCCGGGCTTTGTCATTACGGGACGCACCGAGAACGCCATTTCGGTGATTGAAAATCAGTCGGCGAAGATGTACGCGGTCGAGTTCCACCCCGAGGTTCACCACACCACGCGGGGAAGGGATGTCCTGGAGCGCTTTGTTTCCGAAGTGGCCGGCATCAAACCCAACTGGTTCCCGGGATCGTTTATTGAGCAGACCATCCAGAAGGTTCGTGAGCAGGTGGGGGAGAAGCATGCCATCTGCGCGCTTTCCGGGGGAGTGGACTCCGCCGTGGCCGCGACCCTAGTCGGAAGGGCACTTGGCGACCGGCTTACCTGTATCTTTGTAGACAACGGTCTGCTGCGCAAGGATGAGTTCCTCCAAATCAGCACCAAGTTGAAGGAACAGGCGCACTTAAACGTCAAGGCTGTCGATGCCCAGGAACGCTTTCTCACCCGCCTTGCCGGAGTAACTGATCCGGAGCGTAAACGCAAGATTATTGGCGAGGAGTTCATCCGCGTGTTTGAGGAGGAAGCCCGGGCCATGGGTGACGTGGAGTTCCTGGTGCAGGGAACCCTCTACCCCGATGTTATTGAATCCGTGTCAGTTAAGGGGCCTGCGGCGATCATCAAGAGCCACCACAATGTGGGCGGATTGCCTCCGGATTTGAAATTCAAGCTGATTGAGCCTTTGCGTGAGTTGTTTAAGGATGAAGTTCGGATCGTTGGGCGGGAACTTGGATTAGAAAAGGCCTTGGTGGATCGGCAGCCGTTTCCGGGACCCGGGCTGGCAGTGCGGATTGTCGGGGAAGTAACCCCTGATCGCCTTCGAATGGTGCGGGAAGCGGATGCAATCGTGCAGCAGGAGGTCCGGGGACACAACTACTACGACCGGCTTTGGCAGTCCTTTGCGGTGCTCTTGCCCGTTTCCAGCGTTGGAGTGATGGGTGACGCCCGAACCTACGCTTCGACGATCGGCATACGGGCAGTGGAGTCGGAGGATGGCATGACGGCCGATTGGGCACAACTGCCACCGACACTTCTACAACGTATGGCGACAAGAATTGTCAACGAGGTTAAGGGCGTGAACCGGGTGGTCTTCGACATCACTTCCAAGCCCCCCGGGACGATCGAGTGGGAATAGTCCCCCACAAGCCTCTGGTCCCTTCCAGAGACACCACTCCATCGCAATGAAACGAAATCGCTTACCGGCTCGCTAGCTTTTGGGCCATGTACAGGAGCAGCTGGCGATCCTTCTCGTCGATCCGACCGAGAAGACGCTTTACTTTCTCGTAGAACCGCAGTTCCTTCTCTTGCTCTGCGTCGAGAACCAGCTCTTCTGTTGTTTGGCGCTTGCTGAGGTTCGGGAGCGTCGGTGGCTCGTCACCCTCAAAAAACAGGTGGTAGAGGGGGAGTTCAAGGGACGCGGCCAGCCTCTCCAAGGTTTCCAGCGAAGGGACCGTGTGGCCATTCTCAACCCGGGAAATGTAGCAGCGCAGTAGTCCGGTGCGTTTTTCAATGTCACCTTGCGAAAGGTTCCGTTCTTCTCTTAGCTTCTTAAGCCTTGTTCCGATTATCATGGTCAGATTCTTGCACAAAGTAATTAAGTGGTCAACTAAATTTTCGATTAGAATTTCATTGGAAGATCATTAGAAATTTGGCTGTCTCGCTCAAGTAACCCAGGAGCCTGCTCCCTCGTCAGATTCATAAGAGGGACAGCTTAAGATGGAAGCCCGATGGAAAACTCGGTTGCCCAGGAAATTCAGTGGATTAAGCGCGCACAACAGGGGGATGCTGAGGCATTTGGCCCTCTTGTGCAGAAGCACCAGCAACGCGTCTTCTCCCTGGTTTACCATCTGGTGCGGCGGCGCGATGAGGTGGAGGACCTCGCCCAGGAGATCTTCATCAAGGCTTTCCGGGCGGTCCGGAGCTACAACTTCCAATCCTCTTTTGCCACCTGGCTCAGCCGCATTGCCACAAATCACTGTTATGACTATCTGCGGCACGAGCGGGCTTCACGCGTAAGCTTTTATTGGCAAATGGGGGAGGACAGCCAGCAGGAGTTGGAGGCTAATGCGGAAAGTCTGCCAGCCGACGCGCTTGACCACGAAGAGCAGACGGTTCTGAAGGACCTGGTGGGCAAGCTTTTGGACCGGGCGCCGGCGAGCGATAAAGAAATACTGGTCCTGAAGGAATTGCAGGATTATTCTGTGGAGGAAATCGCCGAGATTTTGAAGTTGAAGCCGACAACGGTGAAGGTTCGGCTGCATCGCGCCCGGAAGCGCATGTTGGAAGATTTGCGCCAGTGGCGGGAGGAAAACAAAGCCCATGCGTTGTGATGACATTCGCCATCGCTTAAATATGAATTGGGACGAGGAGCTGCCGTCCGAGGTTCGCCGCCACGTTGCCGAGTGCGCCTCCTGTTCCGCCCATCATCGCGACCTGCGCCTGCTGCGCGCCGGGTTCACGCTTTGGCAGGGGGAAGAGCCTCCTGCGCCGTCGCTGGGCTTTCCTGACCGGCTGGTGCGCCAACTGGGTGAAATCAGCAAGGCGCCAAGCGTAGGCGATTTCTTTGAGCTTGTGGGCCGGCGGTTTGTTTACGCCACGCTGACTTTGGCGCTGTTGGCCGTGCTGGCCGTGGCCGTGCCATCCACCGGTCCGGTTCGTGCTCTTAATGTTGCTGACGTTCAAGTGCCTGCACCTGCACAGGAAGTTTCCCTGGCTTACTCCGTCCCCATTGAGGACCCCAGCGTGCAGGAATCTCCTGACCTGGCTCCCGTGGAAACTCCTGTGCCAGCCGTCACCCATGAGGCCAAATGACCCGGCGCGTCTATCTGTATTTCACCATGACCTTTATCCTGGGGGGCGTGCTGGGAGGCGCCTGCACCTATTATTACCTTTGGCACACCGGGCGCCTTCAGCACGCCGGCGGCTTCAATAAGGCTCATGCCGAGGCGCACTTGAAGAAGGACCTGAACCTGTCCGACGCCCAGCTGCAGCAGCTTGACCAGATTTTCGATGAGAGCTCGCGGAAAATGGCGGATCTGCAAAAGCAGCTAGATCCCCAATTTCAGGCGATTCATATGGAGACCCGGGCGAACATCCGCAAAATTCTGGATGCTGATCAGGCAAGAAAATTTGATGAATTCACGCGGCAGATGGATGAAAGACGCAAACGCCGCGGTCCACCCCCGCCGCCTTAGTGGCGAAAGGACTGGAGCCGTGCGGATGCGCCATGGAAATTTTAAGCGTGGCTCTTGGGCTTTGAAACACTGTCCGGAGGCTCAACTCCGGTTGGCAAGTTTGGTCGGAAAATAAAAGACCCCTTCCAGGCGGCAGGGGTCTTGGGTCGAACAGAAAGGTTCCCGCAAGTGGGTTCCAGCAGTCGTGCTTCCCTTGGTTAGAACGGAATATCGTCGTCGCTGATCTCCGGTTCGGAGGGCGCAATCGGCTCTCCGCTGGGTGAGGGAGCAGCTGGGGCGCGGCGTTCCGGGGCAGGGCGGCTCGATCCACCTCCGCCACCACCTGATTCCATCTTTGAACCCAGCATCTGCATCTGGTTGGCGATAATCTCGTAGGAAGTGCGTTTGTTGCCGGACTGGTCCTGCCATTGCCGGCTGCGGATTTGGCCTTCGATATAGACCAGCTTTCCCTTGGTGAGATACTCACCGCAGATTTCCGCCAGCTTATTCCAAGCCACAATGTTGTGCCACTCGGTGTGTTCCTGTTTCTCTCCCGTTTTGTCCTTAAAACTTTCGTCCGTTGCCAGGCTGAACTTGGCCACCGGGGCGCCGCTGGGCGTGTACTTCAGTTCGGGGTCTTTGCCCAGTCGACCAACCAGAATGACTTTGTTGACGGATCCGGCCATAAATTTCTCTCCTCGGTTGTGCGCGTAATGTGGGTTTGGGGCGCGGTCTGCCGGATGCTTGCCGGCCGCACGTTATTCTGTCTTTTTATGTGGGGCAGCAGCAGCGGCGGGCACCGTGATGCCCAGCTTCTTCAACCGCTGGCGTGCCAGGTCTGCTTCATGCGAATCGGGGAAGCGTTGCACGAGTGAGCGCAATTCGCGAACTCCCGCCGTCTTTTCATCCAGGGCCAGAAGGGAGAAGCCCTTCTTCAACTGGGCCGCGGCTGCCTTGTTCCCGGTGGGATATTTCTCGCCGCAGGCATCATAAGCCTCAATGGCGTGCTTGTAATCCTGCTGGCTGTAATAGCATTCGCCAATATAGAACTGGGCGTTTGAGGCGCGATCCGTATCCTTATAATATTTCAGGTAATCCTGAAAGGATTGAATCGACAAATCGTATTGCCCGCCATTGTAATAGCTCAATCCCTGTGTGTAGAGGGAATCGGCGTCCGGCACGGGCGGCGCGCTCGGTGAGTTGGGTGCTCCGGGTCCTCCCGTCGGCGCTACGTTCCCAGGGTTGTTGGCGGGAAGCGTGGTCACGGTGTTCTGCAACTGGGCCATCTGCTCGCTCAGTTTTGAAAGTCGGGCCTTGGCTTCCTCCAGGCTCTCACTCAGTGCCTGCATCTGGCTGGTCATGGCATCAAAGCGCGCTCCGGAGGCCGCCAGGTTCTGCTGAATCGCGCCCTGGGATTCGGTGAGCGTGGACTTCATCGTGTTGACGTTGTCGTTGGCCTGTTCCACCAGCGTCTTGAGCACTGCGGTTTGGGTGTCCACCGTCTTTTGCAGGTTCTGGACGGCCTGCTGCAAGGCATCGAGCTGCTGCTCGATCTGAAGTTCATCCTTGTTGGTGGCAAATGAGGGCCGGGCTTGCACGCCCATGAAGGCAAGAATTATCAAAGCCAGAAGGGTCTGTTTTTTCAAGGTGGCTACAACCTCGCTTTAGAAAATATCGCACTCGTCAGTCTACCCTCTTGTTGCGACTTGGGTCAACGGCCTCGATGTTGAAGTGATGACTATTTTTCATTTGAAGTTGCTTGATCTTCACTCTCTCCGTGGGCTTGGAGCAGGGAAGTTGGCGGCGGTTACAACTTCCGGACCTTGCGCCTGAAGGGATTCGGATCCGTAAGCAAGCGTGACGTAGTGGCTGGGCTTGCCGTCCCCTCGTTCCTTTGCGGGATAACATCAAGGCCTCGACTTGCCCTACCCCTACGTCACATTTGCCAGAAAAATAGGAATTCAAGGGTTTGCATTCTGGAGGTGCGTGACTGAGATACCCTGATGAGTCGTCTACCGGGGTGCAGGGCCGTAATGGGAATGATCCACCCGGTTCTGTTGCCAGTAGGATTCCGTGTAGTCGGCCTGGCTGCAACCGGAAAACGGACGATTTTTACCGTAGGTATTTGTTGCGTTAAACCAATTTTTAAGGAGTAAGAAATGAAGAAGGCGAACCCGTTGGTGCTGGCGGACGCGCGGCAATCCTCTACTGGCAGGCATCCGCGAGAAGCAGAACGGCGAACATCCCGGAATAAACCGAGAACCGGCGTTTCATGCCCGCTTATTGACCGAAATCCATGCACACCAATACTAAGTGCCCAATGCTTTGGCTTTTTTGGAGGTGCACTGACTTAGGTAAGACGGGGGGGAAGGCCGGGAGCCCGTGTAGGCTCCCGGCTGGTTCCGCTTAAAGATAGTGCTTATTGTGATTCGGCGCCGTAGTGGAAGTGATCCACACGGTTTTGCTGCCAGCAATCTTCCGATTTGCCGGATTGATCGCAACCAGCAACCGGGCGGCTCTTGCCATAAGAGATGGTGGAGATCCGATCCGCGGTTACGCCTGCGTTCACCAGGAAGGTCTTGGCTGCGGTGGCGCGCTTGTCACCCAAAGCAAGGTTGTACTCTTCGCTTCCGCGATCGTCGCACTTGCCTTCGATGGTGAATTTAATGCTCTGATGATCCTTCAGGAAGCCCGCATCACCCGTCAGGGCGGTTTCAGCATCGGGCCGGATGGTTGCCTTGTCATAGTCAAACAAAGCGTCTTTGACGTTCTGATTGAACAACTCATCATCGGTAATTTGAACCGGCGCTGGCGCTTGTGGCGGCGGCGGGGGGATCGTCACGGTGACGCGGGCGGTGGCACTTTGTGTGCCGCCCGGGCCTGTGGCGGTCAGGGTATACGTGGTCGAGTCCTGCGGAGTGACCGAGGAAGAACCCGAGGCTTGGACCTTGCCAACTCCCGGCTCGAGATCCAGATCGGTGGCATTCTGAGATGACCAGCTCAGCGTGACCGATTGGCCTTTGTCAATGGTGCTGGGTTCAGCGGTTAACGTTACGGTCGGTGCCGGCGGGGGCGGGGGTGGTGGTGTCGGCGGCGGCGGTGCAACGGTCTTCTTGGTGCAAGCTCCGGCCAAAAGTAGTACTCCCAAAATCCCGACGAGAACCGCAAGACTGCGTTTCTTCGTTCGCATGCTTAAATCCTCCTTGAATAGGTAGAAAATCTCGAAATCCCGTGGATGAATTGAAGTTTCTCAAAACTTCCGCTTACCAGCGCATTCAACTGCGGGTTCATTTTGTCTTCCCGCGCCGGAGTGAAAGCTCTCAGAACGAGTGATACTATCATTAAACCCCAAGAGAACACAACCATTTGCATCAAAAAAATATCTGATGGCGACAATAATCATATCACAATTTTCATGCATTTTTGGCGTCATTCTCGCCAAAACGGGCATTTTTACTGCCTTGCCCGTGTTTCTTCCCGCACAGCGATATCTCGTGCTGTGATATGTCGCCAATTAGTTCGACCAATTCGCATTCCAGTTTTCCCCATCCTTGGTCAATTGTCTGGGTTCAAGGCCATTGGCGAGCATCGTCCAAATCTGCCGTGAGCCTGACCGGGTGGATTCAAACGCAATGTGGCGGCCATCGGGTGACCACGTGGGATGCTCATTCCGGCCGGCGTCATGCGTCAACTGGATGATCCGTCCGGTGGCAATCTCCATGATGTAAATATCGTACGTTCCGGTCTCAGAAACGCGCCAGTGGAACGCCATAAACAGCCCGTTGGGCGACCAGGAAGGCGCGCTGGCATCGCCGCCTTGCGCCACGGTGGTCATGCGGCGCAGGTTGGTTCCGTCGGACGACATGATGTAGATCTGGGGCGAGCCGCTGCGGTCGGAAACAAAGGCAAGTTCGTTGCCGGTCTTGGGGTTCCAAACGGGCGAGACATTCACCCCGGTGGAGAAGGTGAGTCGCTGCAAATTGTACCCATTGGAGCCGGATAAATAGATGTCCGGGTTGCCCCCCATGCTGGAACAGAAGGCGATTTTATTGCCGTCCGGGGTCCAAGCCGGCGTGGTGTTCAGCCCTTTGTACGTGGGAAAGGGAATGCGGCGGTTGGTTTCAAATGAAAAGAGATAAATCTCAGGATTGCCGGAGGCATAGCTGGTGAAGGCCAGCTTAGTGTTGTCCGGCGACCAGCGCGGCGTGGTGGAGATGGAGCGGTAACTGGTGATGGGATGCTGATTGAAGCCATCGTAGTCCATCACCCAGATCTCCTGCGACCCCGTGCGCTTGCTCACGTAGGCAATGCGCGTCTCATTGATGCCCTTCAGGCCGCCGCCCAGCGTGGTGATGATCTCATCGGCAAAGCGGTGCGCCGTCTCGCGCGTGGAGACTTCATTCAGCGTGGCGACGTAACGTTTGGCCAGCACGCCGGGGTTGGCGGCATTTCCCAAATCGAATACCCGGCCCGTGATCACGAGGTTGGAATTGACGTTCTCAGCCTTGCCGAAAACCAGCATCTGCGCGGAGGCGGGCGGCTGGCTCCAGGCGTTGAAGTCCACGTCCTGCGGTTCCACGGGCACCTTCAGGGGATAATTACCCTTGCTCTCCAGCTCAAAGATGCCGGCGTTATCGAGGTCGTTCCAAAGGACCTGGTTGAACTCCGTCGTCAGGCTCACCAGTTGCTGGTCCACGGTCGAGGGGGGGAAATCCGGCACGGCCAGCTTGATCTTTGGCGCGCCCAGGTTGATTCCGGTGGTGATCCAGTCCTGGTCGCTCATGCCGATCCGCGAGGTCAGGGTGACGCCTGCCGCCACGGCCAGAATCAAAACGAAGGGAACCGCGATTCGGTGTAGTTTCATGGATGTATTGGGCTCCGCATAATATTTAAGATGCCTGCACGTTTAGATATCGATGTCTCACAGTGTGCTGCAATTTTCGTCTTGTGCCACGGGCAGCCTGCCCCGATCCATCGGGGTCCTGCCCGTGCTCCGGCAGGGCTAAGATGGCCATGGCACGAGAGCAGTGCCACGGGCGTCCTGCCCGAGCCGGGGCATGGCCAGGATGGCCATGGCACAATTCCTACTGCCGGTGGAAGTCAAAATCAAAATTCACGCCTACGCTTCCACCGCTGTAATCGGACGGCAGCGGCGGCAGGGGATTGGAGGCCAGGATCGCCCGCAACGCGGAGCGGTCCACTTCCGGCACGCCGCTGCTCTGGGTAATTTGCGCGTTCGTAACCGTGCCGTCGCGCTTGATTTCAAACGTCAGAGAGGTGCGCGGCGCGGTGGAAATATTGGGGCTGACGGTGGACACCAGCCAGTTGGCGCTGATGCGGTTGCGCATCGCCGCCACGTACCAGCCATAGCGCTGGCCGAAGCTGTTTCCATCGCCCATGGCCACCATGGCCGTTCCCGCTGGGGTCACCACCTGCGTGTAGTTGATGGTGGGCGCCCCCCGGAGGCCGTAGTCGACTGTGTCAGGCGGGGGCACATATTCATCCTTATGGATGCGCTTGTTGACCCGCTCCAATTTTTCTCGATTGACCTGGTCTTTGAATTTGGGAATCTGCTCCGCATCGGGAGGCGTAACTTCCTTTGGCTGGGGTTCGGTTTGGGTTACGCCGGTGTTTTGCGTCACCACCTGCGTTTGCGTCATCACCATGGGCGAGGGCAGGGGAATTCCCGGCAGGCTGGCCACCGCTCCCACACGCGTGGCGTCTTTGGTGCCCCAGTTCGTGCCGCTTGCCCCCATGCCAAAATGAAACAGGGTGTAGGTGACCACAACGATAAACGCCACAACGTGCAGGGTGACGGAAACCACCAGCGTGCCGCGCAGATTGTCGCGGCGTTCATCCCCCACCATTATGACTTGCGTTCCCATAGATCTACGCCCGCACTAAGTTCCGGATTTGGTGTCCAGCGGTACGGTAACAATGTTGATGTTGGTTACGTTCACCTGCTTCAAGGCCGCCACCACCCGCGCAAACGCGCCAAAACTCACCTTTGTATCACACCGGATAAACACCGGCTGATTGCCCTCGCCCTTCAGTTTATCCAGCACCGCAACTCCCAGCCGGTGCATATCAACGGGATCATTGCCCACGTAAATCATCTGCTTCTTGTCGACGGTGATCACCACTTTTTCTTCGGACATCACCTTTACCGTCTGGGTTTTGGGCAGGTCCACCTGGATACTCGATTCCAGAATCGGCGCCGTCAGCATGAAGATGATCAGCAGCACCAGCACCACGTCCACAAAGGGGGTGATGTTGATGTCCGCAAGCGCCTGATTTCTTCCTCTTTGGGCAAAGGCCATTCTTTACATTTCCTCATTCCGTTATGGGCTCTTGAGCCCGTCTGACAGTAACTTCAAACCGCCCATCGCGCGGTCGTGGCGCCTTAACTGTCGGCTTTCTTGGTCTCCAGCGGCTCGGTGACGATGGTGATGTTGGTCACATTGGCCTGCTTCAGGGCGTCAACCACCTGCACGAAGTCGCCAAATTCCACGTTCCCGTCACACCGGATATAGACGGGTTGGGTGGGGGAGTCCTTGATTCGATTCAGCACCGTCTGCCCCAGCAGGTGGATATTCACCGTGTCGTTCCCAACGTAATAATTCCGCTGCCGGTCAATGGTGACGACAACCTTGTCTTGAGATACCGCCCGAACGGTTTTGGTTTTATGCGATCCCATCACCATGCCCGATTCGATAATCGGGGCCGTGAGCATGAAGATGATCAGGAGCACAAGGACCACGTCCACAAACGGGGTGATGTTAATGTCGGAAAGGGAGGTTTGGGTTCTGCCTCTTGAGTTGGTGAAGGCCATCCGTTCACATCCTGACTGAAGTGACATGTGACGTTTAAGATGTGGCATGTGACTTGTGACATGTGACGAGCAAGAAGAGCGGTTCTGGTTGCATGTCACACGTCACAAGCCACGTGTCACTCTGTAAAGTACCGTTCCGTCATATTTAAGAACTCCAGCGAAAAGTCGTCCATCTGGGTGGCAAACTCTTTGATGCGCTGGAGGAAGATGTTGTAGGCGATAACCGCGGGAATAGCAGCAAAAAGTCCCATTGCGGTGGTGATCAGGGCCTCGGCAATGCCGGGAGCCACGCTCTGCAAGGTGGCGCCGCCCCCCGTTGCCATTCCGTGGAAGGCGTCAATAATGCCCCAAACCGTGCCGAACAGTCCTACAAACGGGGTCACACCGCCAGTGGTGGCCAGCCAAACCAGCCATTGTTCCAAGCGGCCGAGTTCCGTGGACGAGCCAATTTGGAGCGCCCGACGGACCGCTTCCAGGCTCTTGATGCGCGGTTTGCCCGCTGCCTCGGTCGTCGCCGCCTGGCTCTCAATCTCGCGATAGCCGGACTGGAAGACTTCAGGCAGGGGGCTCTCCTTCAAAGTGCGGCAATAGGCTCGAATTTCCGAAAGCTTCTTGCTTTGCCGGAAAACTTTGAGGAATTCCAAGGACTCCGCCTTAGCCACCCGAAAAACCCGATATTTTCGAATAATGATCGCCCAGGAGAGAATTGAGAATGCCAAAAGCAGGAACAGGACAAGCCTGGCCACGGGACCGGTGTTGGTCAAAAGCTGCCAAACTTCGCCCTGATAGAAATCTTGGGTAAAACCCTGGTAGAAAACCAGAAGTGCAGAAGCCAATTACCCTCCTTCACAAATAGCAGGAGACTGTAAAGCCCATCAATTCAACCTAACACACAGGTCCGAGTCAGTCAACGAATGAAGCGGGAACGGCGCATGGGATAAGGGACACGGGATACGGGACTCGGCAATTTTGGATTTTGGATTCGGCATTGGCGCTGGGCGGAAGGGTGATTGGTGATTGATTCGGGGAAACGGCACACGTTTGGGACAAGTGGCTGGGCGGAATGGTGATTGGTGATTTGCGATTGGTGATTCATCCGGTGAATCGGGAAATGGGACGGTCGAGTCCGAATCTTGAATAATGGATTCGGAACCTTTGGCTAGGGATTCGGGGGCGATGGATTCGGAATCCGGAATCTGGAATCCGGAATTTGTGGCCCGGAATTCGGGGCAGGGCGCAGTGGTAAAGGGCAAAAAGCAAAGATCAAAATTCAAAACCGAAGAGGGAATCGCGCCCCCCGTTCCAAAGAACATCCCCGACAGGCCACTTTTGCCTTTTGGTTTGCTTCTGCCGTTCACCTATGAGCAGCGCCATGAAGTGCCTGCAGACCCGCTGTTACCTTTGCCTTTTGGTTTGCTTTTGTCCTTCACCCACGAGCCGCGCAATTAAATGCGGGCAGTCCCGCCTTCACCTTTGACTTTTGACTTTTGACTGGTAGTAGCCTCTACCGCTGGCATTATTGACTTGACAAGAGTACCTCAAGGGTATACACTGGCATGTTGTAGGAAGGCAGGGCAAACGTATGTCACTACGCCGGTCACCCACGCTCACCCCCGCACTACTCGCCGCGAATCGCAACAGCGCCAAAAAGTCCACCAGTCCACACACCGCGCGCGGCAAGGCAGCTTCATGCTTCAATGGCTTGCGGGCGCCCGTCATGAGTGCGGTAGCAGCAAGCCTTGTCATCCCCCAAGGGCAAGAGCCTAAAAAAGAATTTATTCGGGACCAAAGCCGGAATGTTATTGAAAACAAAGGACAGGCTTAAATTCAGCCCTTCGGGATGCTCTTATCCTACTGAAAACAGGCTAGTTAAGTCGAGAGTCGGGCAATTCAGTGTAACCGCTGTGCAATCAATCAGATACAGAGAAGTCCCAGCGAAGTGACATGAAACGACTGCCAAAAATGCACAATTTGCATCGAAAATTCGGAAAAATTGCACCAAATGACGTCCTTTGATCGATATTTCATTCCAAATGAGGTGAATCAACACGCACCGTTCGAAGCTCGAAAATCGGCGGTAGAAACTGGAAACTCGAAACTCGACAATCGACGGTCGCCAAGTTCCTTCACCCAACGCAAATGCCGAATCCAAAATCCAAAATCGATAATCCAAAATCGCCGAGTTTCTTTCCTGTGCTCAATCACCGATCACCAATCACAAATCACCATTCGGCCAATCCCTTGTCCCTTGCCCCGTATCCCGTATCTTGTGGTAGACTTCCTCCCGACAACGCCATGCTTCGCGAAATCCACATCCAAAACTACGCCGTAATTGACAACCTCACCGTTGAGTTCGGGCCGGGATTGAACCTGCTCTCTGGCGAGACCGGCTCCGGCAAGTCCATTCTGGTGGATGCCCTGGGGCTGGCACTGGGGGGACGCACCTCTGCCGAAGTCATTCGCACCGGAGAAGACCGCGCCCAGGTTACGGCCGTCTTTTCCGCCGAGGCAAAATGCCCCTGGGCGGATTGGCTGGAGGAGTACGGCGTGGCGACGGGTGATGACGGTGAGCTGATCCTGCGGCGGGAGATCCAGGCCGGCGGGCGGAGCCGAATGCTGGTGAACGACCAGCCCGTCACTCTGGCGGCCGTGCGGACTCTCGCCCGCCGCGTGGTGGAGATGCACGGCCAGAACGAGCATGTCTCCCTCTTTGCCCGCGACGCGCAGCTTGGCCTGCTCGATCAGTTTGCCGGTGTCGGGCAGGAACTGGAAAGCGTCCGCGCCCTGCACATGCGCCGTCATGACCTTGAGCGGGAGCTGGAAGGCCTCAGCCACAATGAGCAGGAGCGCCTGCGCACGCTTGACCTGCTGGGCTTTCAGGTGCGCGAGCTGGAGAAGGCCGAATTGCAACCCGGCGAAGACGCTCAGCTTGAGGAGGAGCGCCGGGTTCTCTCCAACCTGGAGAAGATTCGCACCGCCGCCGCCACCGCTTTTGTGGAACTCTATGAGGATGAGGGCGCGGCTATCGCCCGCGTCGCCTCAGCCGCCCGCCAACTGGAGGAGTTGCGTCGTTATGACCCCTCCATTACGCCGGAAGTTGAGCCCCTGGCATCAGCGCGCGCCATGCTGGAGGACGTTGCCGCCTTCCTGCGCAACTACGTGGGGAAATTGGAGGCGAATCCCGCCCGTTTGGAAGAGATTGAGGACCGGCTGGCGCTGATCGATCGCCTGAAGCGCAAGTACGGCACCAGCCTGGAAGATATTCTGGCCTACGCCGCAGAAGTGAAGCAGAACCTTCTGAGCCTGGAACATGCCGATGAACGGCGAGAAGTTGTGCGCAAGGATTTGGCAAAGGCGGCGGCGGAATACCGCAAGGCGGCGGAAGCTCTCTCAGAGAAAAGGCGCGAGGCGGCACGGCGAATGGTGAAGCTGGTGCGTGACGAGCTGGCCCAGCTGGGCATGGAAAAGACGCGCATGGAGATCCATTTTGAACGCGCCGCGGAAGGCCAGGGCGGGGCATTGGGAATTGACGAGATTGAATTCCGCATTTCACCCAATGTGGGTGAGGACCTGCGGCCGATGGAGAAGATCGCCTCGGGTGGGGAAATTTCGCGTCTGATGCTGGCGTTAAAGACCGTGGTGGGGCAGGCCCGCGTTGGCCGCAGCTCAAAAGGCGCGCGAACCTCCGAAGTGACTTTTATCTTTGATGAAGTTGACGCCGGAGTGGGTGGGCGCGTGGCAGAGTCCGTGGGGCAGCGCCTGAAGCGGCTGGCCCGGGATGCCCAGGTGCTCTGCGTCACCCATCTGGCGCAAATAGCCTGCTTTGCTGACAGCCATTTCTACGTTGAAAAATCCGCTCGCGCCAATCGCACTGTGACTACCATCAAACCGCTTGCGGGCGAGAAGGAACGGGCCGAGGAGTTGGCACGGATGCTCTCCGGCAGCCAGATTACCGACTCCGTTCTCAAGCACGCCACCTCGATGCTGCGGCAAGCGGCCGGGTAAACCTCAATCAACACTCTTGCGCAAGGTCTCACTTGGATGTGGGAGCGCTCTGATCCAATCGGGAGTGTAGCCATAGTACCCATGGAGGTCAGATGCCCAGGCGGGGTCGGCCATGTTGGGCCAGGCGTCTTTGTCAAAGCCCGGGGCCTTTTCCAAGACCTCGCGTCTTACATTTAGAATCAGTCGTTTATGGAGTGTGTCCACGTTAAAAGTCTGCCACGGAATGGCAAACAGTTTCTCCCCCAGACCAAAGGTCCCGCCAAAGGAAACCACGACATAGGCAATATTGCCATTCTCAACGTCGATCATGACTTCTTCAATTTTGCCCATGTCGCTGCCCTCACGATTCACTACACTGTCGCCCTTCAAGCTGCTGGTGGAGAGCACCGTTCCAAATACCTTTTCCAATTGCGCTGGCGCCATGATGTTTCTCCTTCATTTTGAGTAAGTTGAGGGCCGTGGATTGACGGGCGGTAATCCCTTATAGGCCCGAAAGGCGTCGTTCCTGATCCCCATCAAATTCAGGTTGACCCCCATGAGCCAGATTGTCTGTCCAGAATCGACCAGGAGTTTGAGCAAGATTGCACACGGAGGGCGAGGCTCGATGAGAGAGGGAAGGATGGTGGTGCGGTGTTCAAAGCAAAAAGCCCACGGTGGGATGACCCCGCCGTGGGCTCTCTGAAGCTTACAGACTTGATGCCGGAATTTAAGTCAAAGCGTCCGTTTTAGCGTCTGCCGAAACCGCGCCATCCACCACCAATGATCGCCCGTCCTACGCCAAATCCACGGCCCAGGATGCCCACCGCCACTCCAGGACCCGCATAGTAATCCGGTCCGTAGGCGTAGGCGTTGTAATAATAGGGATCAGGATAGTAGGGGTATCCGTACGCACCCCAATAAGGGTAAGGGGCGTAAGCGTAGCCATAGGAATACCCCCCCCAGCCATAGCCACCCCAACCGCGATAACCAGCCCAGCCGCCGCGGTATCCACCATAGCCATAGCCGCCGCGGTACCCACTATAACCATAGCCGCGCGAGCCGTAGCCACCTCCGCCGGCGACGCCTCTTCCTCCGCTAAAGCCGCGGCCACTATAGCCGCCGCCATTGCCTCTTCCCCCGTAGCTCCGACCTCCAAAGCTGTGGCTGCCACCCCCACCGCCATAGCCGTGGCCGCCGCTAAAGCTATGTCCGCCGGAAAATCCACCGGAGTGTCCACCACCGCCGCCGTGACCGCCGCCCCGTCCTTGGGCATAGCCGGTGGTGGCAAGCGCCAACCCCATAACCATCACCATCATGAGCTTATTCATTTCAGCCTCCTGCCCCCTTTATTTCGTTCCGACCCGCCCGTTGGGGAGCAACCAACTCCTAACGTAGGCAATTGATGTGCCAATTTTAATCCGCTTAAGTGTTTGAAACATAAGGCCATGACGCTGAGCCGGGTGTACAAAAACCACCATCCCGGTGGTGGTTTTGGGCCGGTGATCGCTTTCGGGCGCCTTCGTTTTACTTGAAGATCCTCTGTGACCCGTGGCCATTTCCACCTAACCCTCATGCCGGGTGAGGAGCCCACGGCTGGGTGACCTCCGACCGTGAGCTCCTCCTTTCAGGCACTTGCCTTCAGGACCTTGACCCAGAGTGCCAAACTAACGCCTGAAACCGCGGCGGTCACCGTCATGACGGTCAAACCCGCGGCCACGGTCAAAACGTCTTCCCACTACAACCCCACGTGTTGGAGGGCAGTAGGCTGGATCTGATCTGTAAAATCCACGTCCAGAGCCAGGCGCAAAGCCCCGCCCAAACGCTGCGCGGCCGCGGAAATCGCGATTACCCGCAAACCCTTGAACATCGTGTCCGCCGCGTGCCGCTTGTCCGGAGAAGTGACCGTTCGCCGCGCGATCAGAATGTCCGGCAAAGCCACCCCTCTCCTGGGCAAATCCAGTAGCGGACAACGCCAAACCGAGCACCATCGCCATCATTAGCTTTTTCATAGTAGCCTCCTGCCCCCATCGTTTTGTGCCGCCCTCTATTTGGGGGGCAACTGACTCTGATAAAGGCAACGGACTGGCCAATCCATTGAATTTTTAAGTCGTTGAATCATAAGGACAAATCTAGCGGCGAACAGTTGACTGGAGCAAGATTCGTAGACTTTCTTCGTGCCAGTGTACGACTTGGGCGAACTCCATTCCAATTGGGATGTGCGCGGCTTGCCTTCTTGGAGTGCGGTATGAGCAGCTACCGCCATCCCCTGTCGAAAGGTGAGTTTATCTCGGGGCGAAATGGGGGT
>Ga0302320_10009080_pt1 | contig 21438 bp, 20 predicted proteins | sample Bog_T0_3_FD_202130 | JGI IMG/M metagenome (GOLD analysis project Ga0302320, IMG submission 202130) | Peat permafrost microbial communities from Stordalen Mire near Abisko, Sweden - Bog_T0_3 | ecosystem: Environmental > Terrestrial > Soil > Wetlands > Peat | place: Sweden: Abisko, Stordalen Mire...
ACCTCCCGAAGCGACGCAGCCCACAACGCAAGCGTCTCTTCAATCGACGCTGCACGCGCCCACGATCTTCGAATCATGGTTGTCCATGGATTCAGAAATCTTCAGAAAGGGCAACTGTAATGCTAGGCGGCGGTCTGGATCTTGTCGCGAAAACTCTTCGGCGACAGGCCGGTCGCGCCGGAAAACAGCCGGCTGAAATAAGCGGGGTCGTTGAAGCCGAGCGTATAGGCGATCGTCGAGACCGGCAGGTTGGTATAGACCAGATTGCGCCGTGCTTCGCGGATCACGCGCTCGAGGATCAGATGCGAGGCCGCATGCCCGGTCGCGCTGCGGGTGAGGCGGCTCAGATGCGTCGGGGTGATCGACAGCGCCGCCGCATAATCCGACACCGTCCAGTGTCGCAGGAAGTGTTGCTCGAGCAGCGCCTCGAAGCGCTGGAACAGGTCGGATTTGACCGCGCCGGCCGTCACCCGGCCGCCGCCGGCCAATTCGCGCGCGACGAGGCCGATCAGGGCGGCCGACAGCGCCCGCAGGACATGCGCCCGGGCAAAGCGGCGGCCGGCGAATTCGGCGAAGATCTGCCGCATGGTCGTGCGCATCAGCGGCGTCCCGCGCAGCACCGCCGATTGCGCCAGCACGCGCCGCAGGCCTTCCGACGGCGTCAGTACCTCGTCCAGCATCTCGGCGGCGACGGTGACCACCCAGCCTTGCGTGCCCGGCTTGAAGGAAAAGCCGTGGACGTGACCGACCGGCGCGTTGACGACCCGCATCGGCCGCAGCGCGTGGCTGCGCCCCTCCAGCGTCGCCCGGCCGCCGCCGTTTTCGATCAGCAGGATCTGGTGCAGCCTCGCGTGGCGGTGGGGAGCGAATTCCCATTCGTGCAGCACCGAGCGCGCCGCGATGGTTTCGCAATGCACCACGTCCGGCAGGTCGCCAGTCTCGCCGAACAGGTTGTAGGTCTGGACGGTGCGGTGCGCCGGGATGTCCTGCATGTTCGAATTGTACAAGACAATGGGAGATAGATCCATTCCCTGGCTGGAAAAAGCTGACAAAATCGTCCAACCAGGGAGGAAATCACATGAAAGTCGCGGTTTGCATCATTGGCGGCGGGCCGTCCGGGCTGTTGCTGTCCCAACTCCTGCATCTGCAGGGCATCGAAACCGTGGTGCTGGAAAAATACAGCCGCGAATACGTCCTGGCGCGTATTCGCGCCGGCGTGCTGGAACACGGCTTCGCCCAGTTGATGCGCGAGGCCCAGTGCGGCGAGCGCATGGATCGCGAGGGCGAAATCCACAACGGTTTCCATATCGCCCATGACGGGGTGATGGACCGCGTCGACCTGCACAAATATTCCGGCGGCAGTTCGGTCGTGGTCTACGGCCAGACCGAGCTGACGCGCGATCTCTACGACGCGCGAGACCGCATGAAGGGCAATGTCATCCACAATGCCGAGGACGTGACGCCGCACGACCTGAATTCGGACACGCCCTATGTCACCTATCGCGACGGCGACAGGATCGTCCGCTTCGACTGCGACTATGTGATCGGCGCCGACGGCTTTCACGGCGTCAGCCGTAAATCGATCCCCAAGAACGTGCTGCGGGAATACGAGCGGGTCTATCCGTTCGGCTGGCTCGGCGTGCTCTCGCGCACCAGGCCGGTGTCGCACGAACTGATCTACGCCAAACACGAGCGCGGTTTTGCATTATGCTCACTCCGATCACAGGTGCTGAGCCGCTACTACATCCAGGTGCCGCTGACGGACTCGACCGAAGACTGGTCTGACGAAGCGTTCTGGGCCGAACTCAAGCGGCGGCTGCCGAATGAAGTCGCCGGCAGCCTGATCACTGGGGATTCGATCGAGAAGAGCATCGCGCCGCTGCGCAGTTTCGTGGCCGAGCCGATGCGCTATGGCCGGCTGTTCCTCGCCGGCGATGCCGCCCATATCGTGCCGCCGACCGGCGCCCGCGGGCTCAACAGCGCGGCGTCCGACATCTACTACCTCTACCACGCCATGGTCGCGCACTACAAAAAGGGCGATGATTCCGGCCTCGACGGCTATTCGAAGAAGGCGCTGGCGCGGGTCTGGAAGGCGCAGCGGTTCTCATGGTGGATGACCATGATGCTGCACCGCTTCCCCGACAACATCGCCTATGACGACAAGCTGCAGGAAACCGAGCTGTCATATCTGTTCTCCTCCGAGGCCGCGATGCGGTCGCTGGCGGAGAATTACGTGGGGTTGCCGTTCTGACGGTCCGGTCCGGCATGGTCCGGTTTGATCCAGAACAAATCGCGCCCGCCGGCGATCAATTAAAAACAACCAAAATATCGCATCAGGGGAGAGCGCCATGCCCGCCGCAACGTCCCGGCAGCCCGTGCCCGGCACCACGATCTTCGACGGCGAGCAGGCCCGCAAGGGCTATGCGCTGAACAAGATGTGCTATTCCTTCAACGACGCCGTTAACCGGCGCGCCTTCGTCGCCGACGAGGACGCCTATTGCGCCCGATACGGCCTCAACGCCCAGCAGCGCGAGGCCATCCGCAACCGCAACGTGCTGCAGCTGATCGATGCCGGCGGCAACGCCTATTATCTCGCCAAATTCGCCGGGATTTTCGGGCTCGACATGCAGGACATCGGCGCCCAGCAAACCGGCATGACCAAGGATCAGTTCAAGGCCAAGCTGCTGGCGGCGGGAAAGTAGACCATGGCAAAAATCGTCGGCACCATCACCACCTCGCACGTCCCCGCCATCGGCGGCGCCATCGCCAAGGGCCTGCAGAACGATCCCTACTGGAAGCCGTTCTTCGACGGCTTTCCACCGGTGCGCGAATGGCTGGCCAGGGTGAAGCCGGATGTCGTCGTGCTGGTCTATAACGACCATGGACTGAATTTCTTCCTCGACAAGATGCCGACCTTCGCGGTCGGCGCGGCGGCCGAATACCGCAACGCCGACGAGGGCTGGGGGATTCCGACGCTGCCGCCGTTCCGCGGCGACCCTGAACTGTCATGGCACCTGATCGAGCAGCTGGTGGCCGAGGAGTTCGACCTCGTGACCTGCCAGGAGATGGTGGTCGATCACGCCTTCACATTGCCGATGGCGCTGTGCTGGCCCGACATGAAATGGCCGGTGCGGACCGTGCCGGTCTGCGTCAACACCGTGCAGGCGCCGCTGCCCTCGGCGGCGCGCTGCTACAAGCTCGGCCAGGCGCTCGGACGGGCGATCTCCTCGTGGCCGGGGGACGAGCGGGTGGTGGTGATGGGCACCGGCGGCCTGTCGCACCAGCTCGACGGCGAGCGCGCCGGCTTCATCAACAAGGAGTTCGACCTGCGCTTCATGGACAGCATGGTGACGGACCCGGCGTGGGCCACGAAATATTCGACCAGCGAGATCGTCGAGCTATCGGGCACCCAAGGGGTCGAACTGCTCAACTGGGTGGTCGCGCGCGGCACGCTGCCGCAGAAGGTGCACAAGGAGCTCGCCAACTACCACATCCCGATCTCGAATACCGCCTCGGGGTTGATGGTGCTGGAGCCGTTGGGGTGAGGGTGGGCGTGACGGGCGTTGCCGGGGCGTGTCGCCGCGGGTTACGCATTCGCCGACCGGCAGTCCTCTAAACCGCGCCGAGCAACTATTCCGGCGGCAACCCCTGTTACCCTTCGGCTTTGCGGTGGCCAGGGCGGCATTGAACGACTGCGCAAGTCGCTTGTTGCAATGTAACGCTCGACCTCCCATCCCGGAGTCGCGTAAAAGTGGCCAGAGGGGCGTTCCAATCCGTTGGAAGGGGCGCGTTCCCGTCGGAGGCACGTCCCGTTGGCCTGACTCCGGGCTTTGCGAATTGGACCAGCAATTGTGACTCCGGATAACAGCGCGGCCAACCCCGAGCAGACTGTTGCAGGCCATGGGTGCAAGCTGGCCGAATCCGTTAAACAACAGACAGTGGCGGATGCGACGACCACTAAGCCAGAAATTTCGATCATCATTCCGCTATTCGATGCCCGTATCGGCGAGGAAGAGTGCGTCGGGAGCTGGGTTGTCGATCAGGCTGACTTCGCGGCGGAAAAGTACGAGATCCTGGTGATCTCCGATGGCGCGTCGGAGGAATTGGAGAAGCGTATTCGCGCTGTACTCCGGCCCGGTGATCGCATCGAACGTCACGCGCCCCAGAAGGTATTGGGGCTTTACGACGCGGGGGCACGGAAGGCGCGCGCTGATCTGTTGCTCTTCACCGAACTCCATTGTGTTGCTAGGCCCGGCTGCCTGAAAGCGATCTCCGCCTATTTCGCCACGCATGAGATGGATTGTGCCTGCCTGCGCAGCGAGTCGGGCTGCCTCACGCCGTTTGCCAAGGCTGAGAGCACCAAATTCGAAGAGTATTTCCAGGAATGGTCGCGGCCCGGCGATTGGCGAAAGGTACTCGTCCGCGGGTTTGCGGTGAGAAAGAGCGCCTACCTCAAGGCCGGCGGGTTCGAACCCAACACGGCCTATTTTGGCGATTTCGCACTGGGTGCGGCCCTTCACGCCAACGGCATGCGACTTGGCTATATCCCGGACGCCGTAGTCCTCCACTATTACAGCAATGGTTTTGCCGATTTCGCCCCGCCGGTTGAAGCCCGCACGCGGGAGGAGTGCGAATATCGTCTGTCGCACGATCCGGATTACTGCCAGGAATATTTCGATACTCCATTGGATTGGCTTTGGCGAGAAACGACGCGACCGCAAACCGGACGACGTCTGTTCTGGCCGCTGGCCAGAAGCACCATCCGACAGCCGCCGCGTCCCGGACAGTGGCGCAAATTCGGATTGCTGTTCATGGCGGCGGCGCGGTGGGCGCCGATCGCGGCCTGGGGGCTGAGGGGCCGGATTTTGGCCTTGCGCCTCGCTATATTCTGGATGCGGTTCGAGGCATGGGTTTGGCGCAACAACGAGGGCGTCCTGGTCCAGACCTACGCCAAGACCTACTCGACGCTGGAAACGTTTCACCGTTTGCAGTTCATCTCCGGAGAGGTTCACGCAGGTAATCGGCGACACAGTAACGGTGCGCCGGATCAGCCGATGGATACAATCGGCGCGGCGACCTTGTCCGGATTCTATCAGCGCGAAAGTTACGGCGATCGGGTATTTCGCTGGTCTGCGGCAGCCGGCATGATCAGTTTTGATTTGCCGGCAGGCTGGTACGAATTCGAGGTTGAGATCGGCGATATTCGGGGGCACCCGGACTCCTTCCTTGCCGATGTCTATTTCAACGGCCATCGACTGAAGAAAAATTTTCTTCGCCTCAGCACCGGTCGGATTTGCGGTCGGATAGGGCCCCAGGATTTCCGTCCCGATGGCCAACAATATCTGGTGCTCGTCTGCATCCCGCTCGGTCAGTCGGAGACGGCTCCGGATCGGCGAGAGCTTGGCTTGCCTTTGTTTGGCTTCAGGATTGATGACGAGCGGTCGTCGCCAATTTGATGGCGGTGTCGCACCCGATCGGTCCTCTTCTGGAGCAGGCTGCTCGGCGCCTCCGGGTTGATGGCACGGGAGCCGCGGGGCCGCCGGCGCTTCCTCGCTACGGCGCTGGAAACACCGGATCGCCGTAGGGGTAATAACGCTTCAGGTCGACATTTTCGTAAGGCAGTCGGTCCAGGCGCAGCGTTCCGAGGAACGGCTCGATCGGCTCGACCAGGAGGATGGTCCGGGCAAAGCCGTTGTCGTGAAAACCGCGCCGGAAATGAACGCGGGATTTGATCGCCATGACCTGGAAGGCATTGATATCCAGCCCCAATGCCCTCAGCGAAAACGGCTCCATGACCTGCACCAGGTAGCTGCTCAGGATCAGTACATTGCCGTGGCCGAAGCCGATGCAGGCCCAGATCTGGCCGTAGCCTTCTCTGATGTCCAGGATCGTGCCCTGGATGCGCACGGGCTGGCCGGCGGATTCATCAACCAGGCCGCCGATTTCCATATCGAAGGCGTCGCCGGCTTTTGCGCCGTCAGCCCTGAGTTTCGCGGTGACCACGGCGTCGGCGATGGTCGCGATCAGGGTATGGGAAAGATCCTGCGCAATGATTTCCCGCAACAGCCAGGTGGCATAGCCGGAGCGGTCGCTGTGATCGGCCAGCACCACCGGTGTCTCGCCGTTCTGCGCCGCCTGCTTCGCCAGCGCGACGCCTTCCGGAATTGGGTGAACCGGGGTCGAGGTCAGCAGGGCTTCGCGCTGGCGCCAGGCGCTCCCGGCGATGTCGCGCGATATCTTCGCGGCGAGTTCGCGATTGCCGTTGGTGATCACCTGCACGGTCATGCCGACGTCGGGCACATCGGCGAAGGGGAAGCCGAAGAACAGGTTGACCGTGACGTCGGGCTCGCTGGCTTCCCAGACCAGCGCGCGCTGCACCAGATCCATCCATGGCGAGGCGCCGGTCCATTGCACGACGGTGGCCGAGATGATCGGGACCTTGATGGTCGCGTGCGCCGGCTCGTAGTCGCCCCGGATCATCCGCAGCAAGGCCCGTGCGGCGCGCTCGCCTTGCAGGTAGCTGTCATAATGCGGGAAATATTTCACGGCAAAGGCGAGGTCGGCGTGCGCGAGGAATGCATCGCTCTGGTTGCCATGAAGGTCGAAGGTCGCCGCGATAGGAACGCCAGGCCCGACCGCCTCGCGCACCCGCCGTGCCAGCTCCGCTTCGGGCCGCCACACGCCGCGCACCGCCATCGACCCGTGCAGGCAGAGATAGGCGCCGTCGAACGGCCCGTCGGCCGTGATGGCGGCGATCATCCTGCCGGTGAGATGCTCGTAGGCCTCGTGCGTGATCCAGCCCGAGCCGGTGCCGGTCTTGGGCCATAGCGGAGATTCGATACCGACCAGTTCGACGCCATCGAACTCGCGTGCCACGTTCACGAAGCCGCCCATATAGGATTTTCCATCCCAATTCAGCAGCGCCTCACCCGTGGCTGGGGAGCCGGGATAGATGAAATCAGAAAGCGTGGTGTCGTTCGCAAGGAACGTCACCGTCTCATGGGAAAAATGCAGCACCGCGATCCGTATCGAAGGCTTGCTCAAGACCGTTTGTCCTCCAGCCCGACCATGACGGCGTCGTCGATGCGGGCGCCGTCCGGATCATTGTGGCATCGAAGATGCCTGCCGCCAACGTGGCCACCCTACATTTTTTGGCGCTTCCGGGATACTCGCGGCGGAAACAGGCGAGGATTGCGAATGAATTTTTCATCATGTTGGAACGTCGGCCGCTTCCGCCGTAATTCTACGGTCCGTCGGTTTAATCAATCCGCGAGGAGGGCCGCCTAGGCTGGGGCGGCATTTCAGGTGGCTTTTTCCCAATGGCTCATTCTCTTCCAGTCGTCGTCGATTCCTCCTCGAGCCAGGAGGCGATCCGCGCCCGGCTGCAGGACGTGTTCGAACCCCGCTTCTATGGCCTCGAGCAGATCGGCACGATCGGTCCCGAGCATCACGTGCTGTTCGATATCGATATTCTCAGGAGTCCCGGCATTCCCGAGGTCAAGCGGTGGCTGGCGCGAAGGCAAGGGGGCAGGAAAGTCGTCTTCACCGTCGATAAGACCTCATGGCATGCGCGCGCCCAGGCCGCGGCGCTCGGCGCCTCCGGCGTCTGTCACAAGCCGCTCGACGCCAGGGCGCTGATGGCGATCCTGGTCGGGGAGTTCGGCTCGCTGACGGACAGCGGTTCGCAACCCATGCTGAGAAGCTTCCCCGGCGTCGGGCCGGCGCTCGATGCGCTCGAAAAGATCTTTTTATCGGCGCATGCGGGGACGCCGCTCGATTTGAAGGTGATCGATTTCGCCGGAACAACGCTGATGCAGAGCATCGCCGAAACCGGCGTCGGCAGCTGGATTGACGTCGTTCGCTCGCATCACAGCCGGACCTACCAGCATTGCCTTCTGGTAACCGGGACCGTCGTCGCGTTTACCCAGCATCTGCGTCTGTCGGTCGCCGATCAGCAGCGGCTGGCGTTTGCGGCCATGCTGCACGACATCGGAAAGGCGCGGGTGCCGATTCCCATTCTGGAAAAGCCCAGCGAACTGGACAAGAACGAGATGAGCGTGATGCGCAAGCATCCGGAATATGGCCTGGAGGCGCTGGCGTCGACGATCGGCGTTCACGACGAGGTTCGCGACATAGTGATTCACCACCATGAATTTCTCGACGGAACCGGCTATCCGCACCGTCTGAAGAGCGCGGAGATTTCCGACATGAATCGTATCATGACGATCTGCGACATCTTCAGTGCGCTGATCGAGCGGCGTGCCTACAAGAACGCGATGTCATGCAGCGGGGCCTACGAAAAGCTGCTTGGCTTCGGGCCCAAGCTCGACGCCGATCTACGCCGCGAATTTGGTTTCGTGACGGAGCTGCACCTGAAATAGCGCAGCCGAAAATCTTCCTTCCGGCAGCCGGCCGGACTTTTGCAAATCCGGCCGGCCGCGGCGTCGGCTACTTCTTGACCAGCGGGCACTCGCTTTCGCTGAGCGGGCGGGCGGCTTCGTCCTGAGCGATCGTGGCGATCAGCTTGTAGTAGTCCCACGGATATTTCGACTCTTCCGGCTTCTTCACCTCGAACAGATAGGCCGGAATGATACGGCGGCCGTCGGCCCGCAGCGGGCCCTTGCCGAACAAGGGATCGTCGGTCGGAAGTTCCTTCATCTTGGCGACGACCTTGGCGCCGTCATGCGGATTGCCGCCGAGCGCTTCCATCGCCTTGAGATAATGCAGCACCATGGCGTAGTTCCCGGCCTGGGTCATCGACGGCATCGGGTTCTTGCTGGCCAATGCGGAGAACCGCTTCGACCATGCGCGGGTGGCGTCGTTCATGTCCCAGTAGAAGGATTCGGTGAAGGACAGGCCTTGCGCGGTTTTCAGCCCCAGCGAATGCACGTCGTTGATGAACAGCAGGAGTGCGGCGAGCTTCTGGCCGCCGGCGACGATGCCGAATTCGGCCGCCTGCTTGATGGCGTTGGTGGTGTCGCCGCCGGCATTGGCCAGCCCAATCACCTTGGCCTTGGAAGCCTGCGCCTGCAACAGGAACGAGGAGAAATCCGAGGTGTTGATCGGATGCTTGACGCCGCCCAGCACCTTGCCGCCATTGGCGGTGACCACTGCCGTGGTGTCGCGCTCCAGTTGCGCACCGAACGCGTAATCGGCGGTCAGGAAGAACCAGGTGTCGCCGCCGGCCTTGGTCAGCGCCTTGCCGGTGCCGGTGGCGAGCATGTAGGTGTCATAGGTGAACGAGACCGTGTTCGGCGTGCAGGCCGCGCCGGTCAGGGCGGCGCTGGCGCCGCCGGAATTGAGCAGCACCGCGTTCTTTTCCTTGACGAGGTTGCTCACGGCGAGCGCTACGCCGGAATTCGGGGTGTCCGCGATCGCGTCGACTTTGTCGTTGTCGATCCACTGCCGGGCGAGGTTGACGCCGACATCCGGCTTGTTCTGGTGGTCGCCGCTGACGACGTCGATCTTCCAGCCCTTCGCAGGCAGGCCGGAATCCTCAACCGCCATCTTGATCGCGACCACCGAATTGGGGCCGCCGATGTCGGCATAGAGGCTCGACATGTCGTTGAGCACGCCGATCTTGACGGTCTTGTCCTGGGCAAGCGCAGGCGCGGTGAGCAAAAGCGCCGCGCCTGCGATCAGCGCTGCGGTGTGCCGAGCGAGTGTCGTTCTCATGGTAGTCCTCCACGTGTGATGCCGGGATGGCTCTCTTTGCGGAGCCTGGTCCCTCGAAATGATCGAACCTTGCGATCCGGCTTCCCGGATAGACGTTCTTGCGCCGCGCGGCAATGCGCCGGCGCACGACCTTAGTTGTATCAGGGCCTATTTCAGCGCGTCCGAGGTCAGCCTGAACTTCTGGATCCGCTTGCCGGTATCGACCTCGGCGGTATAGACGTTGCCCTTGGCGTCCACCGCCATCGCGTGCACCCAGTGGAATTGTCCGGCGTTGCGGCCGTTGCGGCCGAAACTGCCGACCACCGTGCCGTCGTCGCGGCGGATGATGCGGATTTCGTTGTTTTCGCCGTCGGCGCTGAGCAGATAGCTCTGCTTCGGATCCGGCCAGATCGCGAGATCCCACACCGCGCCGTTGCCGAGCGTGTTCTTCTCGAAGAACCACTCTTTCACGAAGGTGCCGTCCTTTTTAAACACCTGGATGCGGTCGTTGATGCGATCGCAGACATAGACCAGCCCGTCATTGGCGATCTTGACGCAATGCACGGGATTGGCGAATTGCTGCGACACCGGGGCCTTGGGATCGTAAGGCGGCTGCTTGTCGTCGTTCGGCGGGTTGCCATAGGCGCCCCAGTGCCGCTTGTAGGCCCCCGTGGTGGCGTCGAACACAATGATGCGGCGGTTGCCATAACCGTCGGCGACATAGATTTCGTTCGCCTCCTTGTCGATGGCGGTTTCGGCGGGCTTTCCCAGTTGCGTGGTGTCGTTGCTGCCCTTGCGCGGCGCGATCTTGCCGATCTGCATCACGAACTTGCCGTCGAGGGTGAATTTCAGGATCGCGTTGTCGTTCTCGGCGTTGCCGCCGATCCAGACAAAACCCCGCTCGTCGACCTCGATGCCGTGTTCGCGCCCGACCCACTCGTAGCCTTCTCCCGGACCGCCCCAGGCGCGCAACAGGTTGCCGGCGGCGTCGAATTCCAGCACCGGCGGCGCCGGAATGCAGCATTTCGAGCGCGGCGGCGTCAGCGCCGCCCCCTTCTCGTCGTCGGTCAGCGAGCGCGGCCGATGGATCATCCAGATGTGGCCCTGCCAGTCGACCGTGATGCCGCCGACCTGGCCGAGGATCCAGTTGTTCGGCAGCGGTTTCGGCCAGGCGGCATCGACCGCGAGGGCCGGGATCTCGGCGGCGCCGGCGGCGCTCGTCGATGCCGGCGCGGCGATCAGGAAGGTGGCGAGGAGGATGGAAACGGTTCTGGAGAGACCGCAGACGGTACGCATCAAGCGACCGCGGTTCCGCATCGGCGTCATGGCACGCTCCCGAAGTTTTTGCAGCTGCGGGTCTTCCCGCTTGGCGCGCAGTGAACAGGGGAGGGATGCGGGAGTCAATTGGGCGCGGTTGGGCGGCTTTTCTAGAGCGTCATTCCGGGTCTGGTGCTTCGCACCATCCCGGAATGACGGAGACTGGATTGGCGTATTGCCTTAAGCCGGCGCCCTGAAACTCAGCAGCGTGCGGGTCTTGTAGTCATAGACCTTGCCGGTCTCGGTCCAGGCTGGCGCACACATCGGCACGATGAATTCGGCGGCCTGCTCGGGCGTGTCCAGCGTCATCGGGTCTTCGCCGGGAAACACGGTGGCGCGCATCCGGGTGCGGATCGGGCCGGGGCTGAACAAACTGACGCGGATCGGCGTCGATGCGGTTTCATTGGCCCATACCCGCACCAGCGCTTCGAGTGCGGCCTTCGAGGCGGCGTAGGGACCGACATAGGCCAGCGCTAGATGCGAGGCGGCCGAGGTGATGAACACGGCGCGGCCGGCGTCGGATTGTTTCAACAGCGGCTCCATGCAGCGGATCAGCTGGAAGTTGGCGGTGACGTTGACCGCCATCACGTCGTTCCATGGTTTCAAGTCGATATGGCCGAGCGGCGAGGAGGGGCCGGCGACACCGGCATTGCCGACGAGGATGTCGAGCTTGCCGTGGCGTTCGTGCAGCGCGGCGCCGAGCCGGGCGATGCCGTCGGAATCGGTGAGGTTGAGCGGCACTAGGGTCGCGGTTCCCCCTTCTTTCCGGATATCGTCGTCGAGCTCTTCCAGCCCGGCTTGCGTCCGCGCCACCGCCACCACATGCGCGCCGGCCCTGGCCAATGCGCGCGCGGTGGCATAGCCGATCCCGCGCGAGGCGCCGGTGACGAGAGCGATACGGGAAGCGAGGGGAAGGGTCATGCGCTTAAAATTCTCCATCATGCCCGGCCATAGCCGTCTGAAGGACGGCGTCACTTCCGCTCGCCTATGTGCTGGGCATCCACGTCTTTGCGGCGGGTTTTACAGACGTGGATGGCCGGGACAAGCCCGGCCGTGACGAAAATAGACAGACATCGTCATTCCGGGATGGTCCGAAGGACCAGCCCCGGAATCTCGAGAGAAATAAGCGTTGCTATGCAATTTCAGGATTCCGGGTTCGCGCTGCGCGCGCCCCGGAATGACGCCTGCTGACGCTTCGCGTCAGCTCGCTTCCGCCAGCAGGGAAAGCTGCCGCGGCTGGGGTTCGACCTGAGTCTGGTCGGTGAGGTGGGTCGGATAGACGCCGGTAAAGCAATGATCCGAGAATTTCGGGTTGGCGGGATCGCGACCGGGCTCACCCATGGCGCGGTACATGCCGTCGACCGTCAGGAACGCCAGCGTGTCGGCCCCGATCAGCTCGCGCATTTCCTCGAGGTTGTGGGTGGCGGCGAGCAGGCCGCCGCGGTCGGGCAGGTCGATGCCGTAATAATCGGGGTACAGGATCGGCGGCGAGGCAAGGCGGAAATGCACCTCGGCGGCGCCGGCGTCGCGCATCATGCGGACGATCTTCTTGGAGGTGGTGCCGCGCACCAGCGAATCGTCGATCAGGATGATGCGCTTGCCTTCGATCGCGGCGCGGTTGGCCGAATGCTTCATGCGCACGCCGAGTTCGCGCACGCTCTGGATCGGCTGGATGAAGGTGCGGCCGACGTAATGGTTGCGGATGATGCCGAGCTCGAACGGCACGCCGGAATGCTGGCTGTAGCCGATCGCGGCGGGCACGCCGGAATCCGGCACCGGCACCACGACGTCGACCGGGACATGGCTCTCGCGCGCGAGCTGGGCGCCGAACGCCTTGCGGACGTCGTACACCGAGCGGCCGCCGACGATGGAATCCGGCCGCGAGAAATAGATGTATTCGAAGATGCAGGGCCGCGGCGGTTTTGGCGGGAACGGCTTGTGGCTCTGGGCGCCGTGCTCGTCGAACACGATGATCTCGCCGGGATCGATGTCGCGGATGTATTTCGCGCCGATGATGTCGAGCGCGCAGGTTTCCGATGCCAGGATCGGGCAGCCGTCGAGGTCGCCCAGCACCAGCGGGCGGATACCGAGCGGGTCGCGGGCGCCGACCAGCTTCTTGTTGGTCATCGACACCAGCGAGTAGGCGCCCTCGATGGCGCGCAGCGCCTCGATGAAGCGGTCGATGAAGCGGCTGCGCTTGGACTGCGCGACCAGATGCAGGATCACCTCGGTGTCGGTGGTGGACTGCATCATGGCGCCGTTCTTGACCAGTTCGCGGCGCAGGGTCAGTCCGTTGGTGAGATTGCCGTTATGGCCGACCGCGAAGCCGCCGGCGTTGAGTTCGGCGAACAGCGGTTGCACGTTGCGCAGGATGGTGGCGCCTGTCGTGGAATAGCGGACATGGCCGATGGCGATAGGGCCGGGCAGCCGCTCGATCACCTCGCGGCGGGAGAAAGTATCGCCGACCAGGCCGAGCCGGCGCTCGCTGTGAAAACGGCTGCCGTCGAAGGAGACGATGCCGGCGGCTTCCTGGCCGCGATGCTGGAGCGCATGCAGGCCGAGCGCGGTGATGGCGGCGGCTTCGGGGTGGCCGAAAATGCCGAACACGCCGCACTCCTCGCGCAGCGTGTCGCCTTCAAGATCGGAGTCGAGCAATTCGAGGGGGCCGAGATCCAGTTCGCTTTGGGCGTCTTCGGAAGGGCTCTGCATCTCGTCCATCGCGCCTCTCTTTTTTTGGCTCAAATCAATGCGCTGCGGGTTTCTCGATCAGCTTTTTCAAACTGTCGCGCGCAGGCTTGGTATAGCCATCACCGGTCGCCGGGGTCGCCGGATCGGTGTCAGTCTGCTCATCGTCTGGTTTATTCTTCTTGAATCTCTTCAAGATGGTGTTCTCGGGGTCGTCCGGCAAGAGCGACATTAACCAATCCCCGGTTCCCTGCAGCACCACCCGGGATTTCGCTCCCGTGACCCAATCGGGCCGCTGCTTGTCCGGAACCAGCCAGGAGAAGAACAGGAAGGCGACGACGACGATCAGCAGGCCCCTGGCCAGCCCGAACAGGAACCCGAGGGTGCGGTCCAGCGCGCCGATCCGGGAATCCAGGATCATGTCGGAAATCTTCACCGTGATCACGGAAACCACGATCAGGGTACCGACGAAGGTGCCGGCCACCACGACGATGCTGGCGACGGTGTCGTTGTTGAAATAGGTCTTTGCGGTCGGCAGCAGCTTCGAGAACGCATAGAGCGTGACCAGGGCCGCCGCACCCCAGGCAGCGATCGACAGGATTTCGCGCATGAAGCCGCGCACCATCGCGAGCAGGCCCGAAATCAGCATCACGGAGAGCAGGACGAGATCGAGGATCGTTATCGGCATCGGCTGGTCAGGTCCGCATCAAGGTTCAAAACCGCGAATCGGCAAGGTCGGTGCCGCCCTAGGTGACGGGCATATGAGCCCTCCCGCAAGGCCGGAAATGGCATCACCCCCGGCCGCGCGCGGGAGGTATAGCGGCGGGGGCGGGTAACGTCACGCCCGGCTAGCCTTCCTGACGCCGGAATCTGGCGGGTGTGGCATTTTTCTCCACTGTTGCGGTTTCGCGGCTGGTCTCACGATTCGCCTCCCGATTTCCGTCCCTATTTACCCTGGGCGTACCGCGGGCGGCGATATCCGCGACCAGGCTGGTCAATCCGCCCACGGTATTGAGCGACAGCCCGGCATCGCCGCCGACGTCGCCGCGCGCCGATTCGGGCAGCACCGCGCGGCCGAAGCCGAGTTTTGCCGCTTCCTTCAGCCGCGCCGAGGTCTGCGCCACCGGCCGAACCGCCCCCGACAGCGAGATCTCGCCGAAATAAACCGCGTCCGTCGGCAGCGGCGCGTTGACCAGCGACGACACCAGGGCTGCCGCGGCGGCGAGGTCGGCCGCGGGCTCCTGGATGCGCAGGCCGCCGGCGACATTGAGATAGACGTCGTAGCCGGACAGCTTGACCCCGCAATGGGCCTCCAGCACCGCCAGCACCATCGACAGCCGGCTGGGGTCCCAGCCCACCACGGCGCGGCGCGGCGTGCCGAGCGTGGTCGGCGCCACCAGTGCCTGCAATTCCACCAGCACCGGGCGGGTGCCCTCGATGCCTGCGAATACCGCCGTGCCCGGACTGCCGAGATCGCGCTCGGACAGGAACAGTTCGGACGGATTTGACACCTCGCGCAGGCCGAGCCCGGTCATCTCGAACACGCCGATCTCGTCGGTCGGCCCGAACCGGTTCTTCACCGCGCGCAAAATGCGGAATTGCTGCGAGCCTTCGCCCTCAAACGACAGCACCGCGTCCACCATGTGCTCGACCACGCGGGGGCCGGCGATCTGGCCGTCTTTTGTCACATGGCCGACCAGGATGATGGCGGCGCCAGATTTTTTCGCGAAACGAATCAGCGCCTGCGCCGAGGCGCGCACCTGCGTCACCGTGCCGGGCGCCGATTCCACGGTGTCGGTCCACATGGTCTGGATCGAATCGATCACGATCAGCCGCGGCACCGGGCCCTCGGACAGCGTGGAGACGATGTCCTCGACGGAAGTTTCCGCCGCGAGCTGCACCGGCGCATCGGCGAGGCCGAGCCGCTCGGCGCGCAGCCGCACCTGGGCCACCGCCTCTTCGCCGGAAATATAGACCGCGCGATGCCCGGCCCGCGCCATCAGCGAGGTCGCCTGGGTCAGCAAGGTCGATTTGCCGATGCCGGGATCGCCGCCGACCAGCAGCACCGAGCCCCGCACAAAACCCCCGCCGGTGACGCGGTCGAGCTCGGCCATGCCGGAGGGCAGGCGGGGGGCGTCCGCGCTCTTGCCGGTCAGCGTCTCCAGCTGGAACAGCCGGCCCCGGCGTTTCGAGCGGATCGAGACCGGCATCGAGGTGGCGCCGGTAGTATCTTCCTCCGCCAGCGTGTTCCACTCGCCGCAGGCCTCGCACTTGCCCTGCCAGCGATTGAACGCCGCGCCGCAGTTCTGGCAGACGAAGGAGAGGGTGGACTTGGCCATGGGGAGGTGAGTCGCCGGGTTAGGTTGTTCTTAGTTTGTTCTATAACTGATTAAGGATCGGTTCGCGACAGAAAACTGGTTTCGCGCGGGGCTCCGCGCACAAGTTATTGATGGTGGATTGGGCGATCCACATCCGTCTTCATTGATCGGGACCGTGCATCATGATCGCATAGATTTCGGCGACTCGGTCTACCGAAATCCCATTGCGCTGCTCCAGTGCCAGCGGATGATCTGTGGGCTCGAGCTCGATCCATGGTCGAAGTCCGTGGTCGCGAAGATGGACACGTGTCTTCAAATCCATGGTCTCTGGGTAGGGTTTGAGCCAGGCGTTCAGCCAACCGAAGATCGGACCCACATGTGACCGATGCTCCTGCGCGAAGACCTTCAGCCAAGCATTGAAGCTCTGTTCGCTTAGAGAGCCCCAGACGCCCCAGATTAGCGGCTCGTCCGCGCCGTGCACCGGGATTTCGAGGCAGCCGTGTACAAAATAAGAGGCGTGATCAATCACGCATTCGTCGCTACCAAGCTCGCAGCGCGAAGCGCGCTCTGCTTCCGGGATCGCATAGTAACTCAGCGGAGCAGCGGCCCCGAACCCAGGCATTCCAATATGGATTTCGCCGCAGGTCGCGCACCGAAACTCGAACCCCATGGAATAATCCTTTCGTGGAATTACGGCGACAGCTTAGTGGGTTGAGCGCTTGCGAAACCCATCGCTTCGTTGAGCGTGGATATGAGGAAACGCCACTATGGGTATCGCAGCGGGCCACCGAATTGTCCCGTTTATGCGCCGCCAGGGTCATCAGCCGAGGGCAGACAGAATGTCCGTCCGGTCGAAGTCGCCACCCTTGAAGAGGAGGGGCTGGGAACGCGCCTTCGCCAGCGCATAGACCGCACAATCGGTAATATTCAGCTGAGCCGGATGCCCTTGCCCTTTGCCGAAACGGCGAAACGCATCGAAGGCTGCCTTTGCCATTTCGTCGTCGAAGGGCACCACTACAATTCCGGCATTCTCCAGCAATTCCTCGAAAAGGCCCACCGCGTCCAGTCCAAGACGTGCGAAGAGAACAATCCTGGTTTCCAGGACGGCGACCGATGAAATCAACAAGCTCTCGGCGTCGAACATCGCCGTCCGGAAGCGCGAACTGTCCTGTTCGTTCGTGATGGCAGCGATGATCGCAGACGTATCCAGAACCATCAGGACGGCAACCCGAAGCCGTCATAGCCCACGATCTCGTCCAACGGACGGGGATCAAGAACGGGCATGTGGGATATCCGCTCGAAGAACGACTCCATCGCGGCTTTTCTGGCGGCTGCTGCTGGTGGCGCCACGCGGGACAGCCGCTCCTCGATCGCACGCTCCAAAGCGGTTTCGACATCTTCGCCGGTCAGGCGGGCAAGCCGCTGGGCAAGTTGATCGAGCTTGGCGGAACGAATATTCATGGGCCACCCATCAAAGGCGAGAGCGGCTACAATATACCATCATCAGGGGCCGAGATCACTCTCGTTTCGGTAATTTGATCGACACGAGCGGCACCGCCGAGCCATGCACCACGGTGGTTGGCAGCCGGACTTCTCGTTCATTCCTCGCGTTCACCTGATCCCCGTTGGACACGCGGCGGTTATCTTTCCGCCATGACGGCTTCTGCGCATCGCGGAGGAGATACGCGCCTGCGATAGGCTAGTGGATGCCGATCTTCGCGCGTCGCAGCCGGGAGCCGTATTCCTCAGCCATGTCAGTGCAAGCGCCATCGAGGTCGTATGCCTCCTGATGATTGATTCTCTCGACCTCGAAACGCTCATGAAGGTGATCCCAGGACGCCGCTGCGCCGGCGTGAACGATCGCGCTTATCAATATCAGCGCAGATGAATGAGGCGGCTTGGCTTTGCGAATTGAATACCACCGGGACCGAATGGCCGCCACGCTCCCGGATCGCCTCAACAACCCTGCGCTTGCCATTTTGGTTCCGGGCCAAACGACGGTCCCGACGATATACTTTCTGATGAGCCGGCCTGCGCTTTGCCGTTCAGCCGCGTGGCGTCCTGAAGGACGATCGGTCAGGATGAATGGAACGCGTTCCACAGCATCGAAACACCCGCCGCGATCATGATGCCGTCCATGACCAGCCGGAACACTTCCGGCTCCAGCCGCAGCACAAATCGCTTGGCGATGAAGGCGCCGGCCATCAGCGAGGAACCGGCGATCGCGCCCTTCAGCGCGACGTCCGGCGTCAGCGCGCCGAAGCGCTGGAAGGTCACGGATTTGCTCAGGTAAAGGCCGAGCGAACTCGCTGCCTCCGTGGCGAGGAACGCGCCTCTGGTGAGGCCGTAGAACAGGAACAGCGGCACGCTCAAGGGGCCGGTCGAGACCACGATGCCGGTGAGATAGCCGATCAGCGCGCCGCCGATCGCCAGATGCCACAGCGAGAATTTCAGCTGATGTCTTGCGAGCCAGTGCCGCGCCGGCACCATCGCGATCAGGAACAGCGCGATGGAAATATCGACCGCGCGCGAGGGCAGCGCCAGAAGCGTGCGGGCGCCGAGCGCTGCGGCCGGGATGCCGGTGACGGAATAGGCGGCGCAGGCGCGCCAGTCGACATCGCGCCACCAGGCCAGGATGCGCGACAGGTTCGCCATCACGGCGGCGATCGCCATGATCGGCACCGCCTGCTTCGGCCCGAACTGATAGACCAGCACCGGCATCAGCATGATCGAGGAGCCGGTGCCGACAATGCCCGACAGGGTGCCGGCGACGAGGCCGACCGCGAGGACGAAAATGAAGTTCAAGGTGGAGGCTCCGGCGAATCGGGCGATGTTAGCCCGTCTGCGGGCCAGCGGCTCGCGAGAATGCGAAGGTGCGCCTCTTATGCCTCAACGTCATTGCGAGCGCAGCGAAGCAATCCATAGAGCCTCAAGAAAGAAAGCTGGATTGCTTCGCTGCGCTCGCAATGACGGATGAAGCAGCACCAATTCTTCAGCCGTCATCGCCCGGCTCGACCGGGCGATCCAGTATCCCACAGGCGGTAGCGACGACATCGAGAAAGCGCGGCGCACTGGATACCCAGCATGCGCGGGGTATAACGAGCTTCCGGCCACACCCCTTGGTTAATCCGCGGTCACCGCGGCGGCGCAAATGCGGTCAAACGCCCGGCCGGGCCGTTAAAATTTGAAGTGTATTTAAAATCATATCGCACTCAAAACGCATCGGATGATCGAGATGAGTTTCTTCGCACCCGAAATCGACGACTTCCCCTGGCTCGCCTCCACCATGCTGGCGTTCGAAGCCTGCGAGGTGATCCGCCTGCGGCTGACGAAACTCGCCAGTGCCGACGAGGATGCCGAGCACGAAGCCCGCTTGATGGTGAGCGAGAAGATCGATGCGATGTTCGAGGCCGGCGCGAGCATGCTGGCCGGTGCCAGCCCCGACGCCATCATCGGCCGCTATCGCGAGCATGTCGCCGCCAACGCCAGGCGGCTTTCGGTCGCCTGAACATCGAGCCACCCGATCCCGGCCGGTGCCGGTCGATAGGGATGGATGTTGAAGGTCGCGATGTTCGCGGGCAGAGTGGGGCGGTTGGCTCAACTCTCGCCGGAGGTCACATGTCCAGCCTACGCTTTGCCATTTTCGCAGCCGCCATCGGATGTTGCGGTGCCGCTTCGGCGCAGACCCTGACGGCCGAGCAGCAGGCCGCCTGCAAGGCGGACTATCAGAAATACTGCAAGGGCACGATACCCGGCGGCGGCCGCATCATCGCCTGTCTGAACAAGCAGCGCGACCAGCTCGCGGAAGGCTGCAAGAAGGTACTCGACGCGTAGAAATAAAGGTGACGCGCGGCCGCTAGCCCGCGGCGATGCCGCTGCCCGTCGCGTCGGTCGTTGCCGGCGTCGCGCCTTCGGCCGCGGCCTGGTCCGCGCCGCCCATGTAGATCCGCGCATAGCGCGGGCCGAGGCTGGTGAGGACTTCGTAGCCGATGGTGCCGAAATGGTGGGCGAGCTCGTCGACCGTGATGCCGTCGCCGATCAGGGTTGCCATATGGCCGCGCCGCGCGGCGTTCTTCTCGAGATCTGTGACGTCGACGGCGATCAGGTCCATCGAGATGCGGCCCGCGATCGGGCAGCGCTTGCCGGCGACCACCACTTCGGCGCCGCGGGTGCCGTCATTGCTGGAGCCGGCGCGGAAATAGCCGTCGGCATAACCGATGGAGATGATCGCCAGCCGGGTCGGCCGCCGCGCGGTCCAGGTGCCGCCATAGCCGACGGTTTCGCCCTTCTCGACGTTGCGGATCTGCACGATGCGGGCCTTCAGCTCGACCACCGGCTGCATCGGATTGTCCGCCTCGGGCGTCGGATTGATGCCGTAGACGGCCGCACCCGGCCGCACCAGGTCGAACTGGAAGGGGGCGCCGAGGAACACGCCGGAAGAATTCGACAGCGATGCCGGCACGCCGGAAAAAAGGCTGGCGATCTCGCGGAAGGCGGCGAGCTGCCGGGCATTGAGCGGGTGGTTGAGCGCTTCGGCGCAGGCGAGGTGGCTCATGACCAGCGTGATGCCGTGATCGCCGGCATTGATCCTGGGAATGATGCCTTGCGCCTCGGCGACGGTCAGCCCGAGCCGGTTCATGCCGGTGTCGATATGGATGGCTGCACCGCCGGTCCAGCCGGAGCGGCGGCAGAACACGTCCCATTCGGCGAGTTCGTTGAGATCTCCGATCACGGGCCTGGCGTCGATCTTGGCGTAGATGTCGCCGCAATTCTGGAAGAAGCCGTCGAGCACGTAGATCGCAGCCTGCGGCACCGCGGCGCGGGCGGCGCGGGCCTCATCGAGCGTCGCGACGAAAAATGTCTTGCAGCCGGCGCTCGCGAGCGCGCGTGCCACCGGATCGGCGCCGCAGCCATAGGCGTCGGCCTTGATCACGCCGGCGCATTCGGCCGGCACCGCGGTTTTCTCGAGCTTGCGCCAGTTGGCGACGATGGCGTCGAGATCGATGGTCAGCACGCCGGTGGCCGGCGCCAGCGCGGCGGCCTGGTTGGCTTCGGGCGACAGCACAGTGCCGATCGCTTTCGGGTCGGATACGATGTTCATGCCGCAATCTAGGCGCAGCGGCGCTGTGGTTCAACCGTGCAGGACGGCCTCAATAGGTGCGCTCCGGCAGATGGCTGTCGACCGTGAGGTCGCTGAACCGGGTGAACTGGCCCTCGAATTGCAATTCGACCATGCCGGTGGGACCGTGGCGCTGCTTGGCGATGATGACTTCGGCCTTGCCGTGCACCAGCGACATGTCGAGCTGCCATTTCTCGTATTCCGGCGTGCCGACGCGAGGCTCCTTGTTGGCCAGGTAATATTCCTCGCGGTACACGAAGATCACGACGTCGGCGTCCTGCTCGATCGAGCCCGATTCACGCAAGTCCGAAAGCTGCGGGCGCTTGTCGTCGCGGCTTTCCACCT
>Ga0302320_10009081_pt1 | contig 21438 bp, 22 predicted proteins | sample Bog_T0_3_FD_202130 | JGI IMG/M metagenome (GOLD analysis project Ga0302320, IMG submission 202130) | Peat permafrost microbial communities from Stordalen Mire near Abisko, Sweden - Bog_T0_3 | ecosystem: Environmental > Terrestrial > Soil > Wetlands > Peat | place: Sweden: Abisko, Stordalen Mire...
CCTCCAGATCGCCCGCGGTCAGGCCCGCATCCTCGCAGGCTTCGCGCAAGCAGAGGAGCGACTCGATTCCGACCAGGGTGAAATGCGTCGGAGTCTTGGCCGCCTCGAGCACCGCGTCGGGGCCGAGCCAGAAGAAAACCTGGCCGGTGGCGACACAGCGGCCGCGCGATTCGCTGATGAAGTAGTCCGAGCCCCACAGGACCCGCTTGGGCCCGAGGACCTTGAGCGCCACCTGGTAGGCGCCGGCTTCGGCCACGGCGGAGGTGTCGATCACGACGTTTTCCAGGTCGGCGATCGACTGCAGGCCTTCGCGGGCGTGGCGGTAATTGAAGCTTCGCGCCACGTGGGCGAGGATGAGGCGCATGTTGGGGTAGGCCCGGCAGAGCCGGCGCAGCGCCCTCTGGTTGACCGGGTCGGCGATGGCCCTCTCGCGCACGATGTGGAGCATGAGGACGCCGCGGACCTCGTGCAGGAGTTCCCACATCCATTCCGGGGCGTATTCCTCGACCGGGGCGTTCATGGTGTCGGGGCGCGGGGCGAACAGATGGTAGACCTTGAGCCCGGCATAGCGGCCGCTGCGCAGCTCGGCTGCCACGGCGGCCCGGTCGTCGTCGGGAGCGACCAGGAGGAGGGCGCGGCTGAGGGGCGTGGCTTCTTTGGCTTCCTGGGCGACCCAGGCGTTGATCGCCGGCCGGTCGGAATCTCGGTTGGGGTAGCCGAAATAGAGGCCGTGCACGGTCTGGACCCCCGGCATGACCCGCTGCATGGCGACTCGATGCTCGGCGCTGCCGGCTTTGCCGAGGCCCGGGAGGATCTTTTGCGTCACCGCCGGGCCGAAGTGAGCCGGCTCGTAGGGGTGGGCGTGGATGTCGTAGACTTCCTGCGGGAAGAATCCCTGCAGGTAATGGGCGACCAGGTGCTGGTCCTGCTCGTTCAGGCGGTCGACGGTGGTCATTGCAGGACTTGCTTTTGGATGTCGAGGCCGACCAGCTTGCTCCAGGCTCCGACCATCTGCTGGAAGAGGGGGCCGGGCTTGCCTGTGCCGATCGGGATATTGTTGATCTTGGTGCAGGGCGCCATGCAGTACGGGGTCGTGGTGAGCCAGGCCTCGTCGGCGTTGATCGCGTCGTGGACCTGGAGGTCCTTCTGCACGAAGTTCAGGCCGAGCTGGGGGGCCAGCTCGATCACGGTCTGCAGGCTGATTCCATGCATGATGTTGCGGCTCGTTGGCGAGTAGATCGTGCGGTCCTTGATCAGGACGAAATTGGAGCCGCCGGTCTCGGTCAGGTTGCCGTCGAGGTCGAGGAGGAGGGTGACCGCCTTGGGATCGACCGCCCGGGCCTGCTGGTCGGCCAGGAACCAGTGCATCCGCGAGCGGTTCTTGGTCTTCGGATCGACGCACTGGGGCGGCACATGCCGGACCGAGGGCGTGACGACATGGGCGCCGTCGGTGAAAAAATGCTTCCAGCTGGCGAAGGGCAAGGGGAAGGAGTGGATGCAGACGGTCGGGTTCGAGGGCCCGAGGCCGGCGGCGTTGCCGGCATAGGCCCGCTGCTCGCCCGGCGTCACGAAATGGATGACGCTCAGGTCGCCGCCCGGGGGCACCAGCTTGAGGTTGGCCTCGGTCAATTCCCGGGTCTTGGCCAGTAGCTCCGCCGGACTGTAGGTGATGGGGATGCCGCCGTATTTCAGGGAGCGATAGAGGCGGGCCACATGGTCCTCGGGGCGGAAGAGCTGGCCGGCGAACGTCCGGGTCATTTCGGCAAAGGTCACGCCCATGACGATGCCGAAGTCGTAGATGGCGATTTTGGCCTGGGAGGCCGGGATAAAGCTGCCGTTGAGGAAGACGATGGGTTCAGTCATGGTCCCCCAAACTGGGGAAAATTCCGGTCCGGGGCAATCCTGGCTCGCAGGAAATGAAAAGTCCCGGGCATCTGCCGCTGGCGATTGCGTCTCGCCCATTTCCGGATTTATTTTTTTCGCGCCGCCGCCTTCCTTTTCTCCGCCCTATGCCTTCCCATTCCGCCTCGCCTTCGGCCCTGCGCCCGATCCTGCACATCGAGGACGACGCCGATGCTGTCTTGCTCACCCATCGGGTGTTCCATAAGGCGGGGGTGTCCCATCCGATCGACGTAGTCAGCGACGGCAAATCGGCTATGGAATACCTCACGGCACGGATCGCCGGCGGAGCCGCGCGGCTGCCGCTCCTGATCCTGATCGACCTCGATCTGCCGGGCAAAAACGGCTTCGACGTCCTGGAGTGGATCGCGCGCCAGCCGGCCTTGAAGAACGTCATGGGCGTCGTCTTGAGCGCTTCGCTCGATCCCCAGAACGTCAACCGGGCCTTCGCTCTGGGGGCGGCCGGCTATCTGGCCAAATACCCCAGCGTCGCCGAGGTCTCCGCCCTTTATCTCGCCGCCCAGTCGCCCGAGAAAGGCAAGAAGGCGGTGGGAGTGTGAGCGCCGGTTCTCTCCATCGCGGCCAGCCGGTTCTCCGGGCGGGGCACGCCTTGGAAGGGGCCCGCGCGGCCGCGATCCTGGTCCATGGCCGGGGCGGCTCGGCCGAGGACATGATCGGCCTGGCCGAGGCGCTGCCGTATGCCTCCTTTGCCTACCTTGCGCCCTCGGCGGCGGGCCGCACCTGGTATCCGCAGCGCTTCCTCGCCCCGCTCGCGGCCAACGAGCCCTGGTTGAGCTCGGCCTTGGGGGTCATCGCCGGACTCCTCGAGGAATGCCGGCTGGCCCATGTCCCTGCCGATCGGGTCGTGATCGGGGGATTTTCCCAGGGCGCCTGCCTGACGCTGGAATTCGCGGCGCGCTATCCCCGGCGCTACGGGGCGATTCTCGGGTTGAGCGGCGGCCTGATCGGGCCGCCGGACTTGCCCCGCTCCGATCGGGGCGATCTGGCGGGCACACCGATTTTGCTCGGCTGCAGCGACATCGACCCGCACATCCCGCTCGCCAGCGTCCGGTCTTCGGCCGCGGCCTTGCGCGGCCTGGGGGCCGACGTGACGGAAAAGATTTATCCCGGCATGGGCCACGTCATCTGCGACGACGAACTGGACTGGGCCCGGGCGCGGATGCACCAGCTGGCCGTCGTGGCCACCCAATAACTCTGCTCAGCCCAGCAGGTGTTCGATCCGGATCGGCAGATCGCGGAAGCGCCGGCCGGTGGCGTGGTAGATCGCGTTGGCGATCGCCGCCGGAACGCCGGCCATCCCCAATTCGCCCACGCCGCGGGCCCCGAATTCCCCGATGCGGAGGTCGGGGTGCTCGACGAAGGCGACGTCCATGGCGGGAGTGTCCGCGTTCACCGGCATGACATAGTCCGCCAAATTATCTGTCACCACCCGCCCCGTGCGGGGATCGTAGAGCGAAGCCTCCTGGAGCGTCATGCCCAGGCCCATCACGATCGAGCCATGGACCTGGTTCTCCGCCGCCTGGCGGTTGATGATGCGGCCGACATCGAAGGCGCTCACGACCCGGCTGACGCGCAGGCGCGCGATTCCCGGGTCCCAGCGGACCTCGACGCAATGGGCGCCGAAACTGCGGAAAGAGTATTTTTTCGCCTCGGCTCCGGGGCCGGCGGTGGCCTCGCCCTTGACCTGGGTCAGGCCGGCACTGGCCAGAATCTGGGCGAGCGGGGCGGAGCGCCGCCGCCGGCGGTCGGTCAGGACGCCATCCCGCCAAATGAGGGCCCCGGCTGCGGCGCCGGCCAAGGGGCCGCGCCGGGACACGGCCAGCCGGCGGAGATTGTCCAGGGCGGCGCGGGCGGCGGCCGCAATCGCGGGAACCACGGTCGAGGTCGCCATCGAACCGCCCGAGATCGGGCCTTCCGGATGGGAGCTGTCGCCGATCGCCACCTCGATTTTCTCGACCGGCAGGCCCAGGACTTCGGCCGCGATCTGGGCGACCACGGTGTAGGTGCCGGTGCCGGGATCCTGGGTTGCGCACAGGACCTTGGCCGAGCCGTCGCGGCGCAATTCGACCCGGGCGGAGGCGGCCATGCGCCAGCCGGGCCAGGTGGCGGCGGCAAAACCCCAGCCGAGGATCTCCGAGCCGTCGCGCATCGATCCGGGCTGGGCCTGGCGCTGCTTCCAACCGAAGCGCCGGGCCGCGACGTCCAGGCATTCCTCGAGGTGCTTGCTCGACCAGGGCAGCCCGGACTGCGGGTCTTTCCGCGCCTCGTTGCGCCGCCGCAACTCGATCGGGTCGAGCCGGAGCTTGACCGCCAGCTCGTCCATGGCGCACTCCAGGGCGAACAGCCCGGGGACGGCCCCGGGGCCGCGCATCGGCGTCGGCGTCCCCACGTTCAGGGCGACGAGCCGATGGGTGACGGCGAGATGGGGGCAACGGTACATGACCTTGGTCGCCTCGCCGCAGACTTCGACAAATTCGTCCACCTTCGAGGTGTGCATCACGCTGTCGTGCCGGAGCATGACCAGGGTGCCGTCGGTCCTCGCGCCCACTTGGAGGCGCTGGCGGGTGGCCGGCCGGTGGCCGACGACCGTAAAGGCCTGCTTGCGCTCCAGGACCAGCTTGACCGGCCGGCCCAGTTTCCGGGCCGCCGCCGCGGCGATGATGGTGTGGCCCCAGACAAAAAGTTTGCCGCCGAAGCCCCCGCCGACGAAGGGGGCGCGGATGGTGATGTCGCGGGCGGGGGTGTCGAGAATCTTGGCCAGGGCCTTGCGCGCCCCGACCACCCATTGGGTTGAATCCTCCACGGTCAGCTTGCCTTGGTCCCAGGCGGCGGTGGCGGCGTGCAATTCGAGCACATTGTGGACCTCGACCGGCGTGGTGTAGGTCGCTTCGACTTTGACCGGGGCCTCTCGCCAGGCTCGGTCCGGGTCGCCCCGGGTCAGATCCGGGGCATCGGCGGAGAGTTGGCTGCGCTCCGGCCATTGCGCGGTGCCGAGCGAGAGTTCCGGCGGATCCTCGCGGTAGTCGGCCCGGATCAAGCGGGCGGCCGCCCGGGCCTGCGCGAAACTCTCCGCCACGACCACCGCGATCCACTGTCCGGCATAGAAGATCGTATCATCGGCAAAGGGCAGGCGGACCTCGCCCACTTTCGTGCCGTCGCTGAAGTTGTTCGGACTGGGCGTCAGCTTGGGAAAGTTTCCCCGGTGCAGGACTGCGATGACACCGGGGGCGCGCTCGGCCGCCGCGGTGTGCAGGGCCAGCAATTTTCCGGCGGCGATCGGGCTGCCGACCCCCAGCGCATAGGCCAAGCCGGCCGGATGATGGTCGGCGGCGTAGCGGCCCTGGCCGGTGACCTTGGCGCGGCCCTCGACGCGGTTGACCCGCCGGCCGATGACGGAGGCGGGGGGGCGCGGAGAAAGGGCTGGGCTCACGGAGGGCTTAAATCTGGCGGACGGACGGCTGGCCCTCGACGAGCAGGGCGAGGACGCGGACGAGAACCCGCCGGGCCAGTTCGACTTTGAAGGCGTTGCCCGGCCGGGGCCGGGCGGATTGCAGGGCCGCTTCGGCGGCGTGCCGGAAAAGGGCTTCGGCCGGGACCGCCCCGGTGAGGACCGCTTCCGCTTCGTGGGCGCGCCAGGGTTTGGTGCCGACCCCGCCCAGGGCGATCCGGCAGGAGGCGATCCGCCGGCCCTGCAGGCGGAGGACGACGGCGGCGGAAGCGAGGGCGAACTCATAGCTTTCGCGGTCGCGGAGCTTGAGGTACCAGGAGCGTTCGCCCTTGGCCGGTGCCGGCAGGGTGACGGCGGTGATCAATTCGCCGGGCAGAAGCGCGTGCTCCTTCTCCGGTGTGGCCCCGGGCAGGAGATGGAAAGCGTCGAAGGGGAGGGTGCGGCGGCCGGCGCGGCCCTGGAGCGAAATCGTGGCCGCGAGGGCCGCCAGGGCGACGCACATATCCGAAGGATGGGTGGCGATGCAGGCCTCGCTCCCGCCCAGGACGGCATGCGAGCGGTGGATCCCCTCCCGGGCGGCGCAGCCCGAGCCGGGCTCGCGCTTGTTGCAGGGCGAAATCCCGTCCCGGTAATAGGTGCACCGGGTCCGCTGCATCAGGTTGCCCCCGGTCGTCGCCATGTTGCGCAGCTGGGGCGAGGCTCCGGACAGGATGGCCTCGGCCAGGACCGGATATTTTTCCCGCACGAGGGGATGCCGCGCCAGGTCGCTGTTGCGGACCAGGGCCCCGACGCGCAGGCCGCCGTCCGCCCGCGCCGTGATGGCGGCCGAGCCGGCACCGTTGACGTCGATCAGCCGCGCCGGCCGCAGGACGTCGAGTTTGACCAGGTCGATCAGGGTCGTTCCGCCCGCGACGTAGGCGGTCGTGCTGCCGGCCGCGGCGATCGCGGCGGCGGGGGTGGCGGCCCGGTGGTAGGAAAAGGCGCGCATCGGCTCAGCCCCGGCGGGCGCGGGCCTGCTGGACCGCCGCCACGATGTTCTGATAGGCCCCGCAGCGGCAGAGGTTGCCGCTCATCGCCTGGGCGACGGCGTTGTCATCCGGGCCGACCGGCTCGCCCAGCAGGCCGACGGCGGACATGATTTGCCCGCTGGTGCAGCCGCCGCATTGAAATGCGTCGCACTCGAGGAAAGCCGTCTGGACGGGGTGAAGCTGACCATTTTGCTCCAGGCCCTCGATCGTCGTCACTTCGGCGCCGTCATGCATGACCGCCAGGGTGAGGCAGGAGACGATCCGCCGGCCATTGACCAGGAGGGTGCAGGCTCCGCATTGGCCGTGGTCGCAGCCTTTCTTCGTGCCGAAGAGCTCGAGCTGCTCCCGCACGACATCGAGCAGGACCGCCTGGGGCTCGACCACGCAGCGGCGAAGAGCGCCGTTGATCTTTAGCTTGATCGCAACTTTGTTGCCTTTCATGCGAAGCCCGGAAGATAGCGGAGAGTGACGGTTTGCGAAAGGATAACCCGCAAAATTTTTTACTGCGGCCCCGGAACCTGTTTGGTCTTCAGCCACTCCTCGTAGGAGACCCGGGGCATTCTCATGAAGGCGTCCTGGGTTCGGACATAGGATCCCAGCCCGTTCATCCGCCCGATGGCATGCAGGTCCTCGGACTTGATATAGGGTCCGGCGGGATCGAGGAAACGATCCTCCACGTACATGGCCACCACTTGGCCGAGAATGATGCGGGAGCGCCCGATCTCCATCGTGGTGTATTCCCGGCACTCCAGGGCAGCGTGGGCCTGGGCGATCCGGGGTACCTTCACGACTGACGAGGGCGCGGGCGTGAGCCCGGCCATTTCCAATTCGCTGATCTCCGGCGGGAAATCGACGGCGCAGACGTTCATCGCCTGGGCGATGTCCTCGGTCACGACGTTGACGACAAATTCGCGGGTGTTGCGGATGTTGCGCGCCGTGTCCTTGGGCCGGATTTCTTCGCCGGGCAGGTTGCCCACCCCGAGGGCCAGGATCGGCGGGCTCGTGCAGACGTAATTGTAGGCGCTGAATGGCGCGGCATTCAGCCGGCCCTTGAGATCCATGCTGGTGACGAGGGCGATGGGGCGGGGCGCGACCAGGCCGATGAGCAGGTTGTAGGTGTGGTGGTGGGAGGTCTGGGAGAGGTCGAAGATCATGGGAAAACGCCCGAGGGAACCGTCTGCAATTTTCTTGAGTAGATCAGGCCGATGGGAGCATGTTGCCCGCAACCCCCTCGGCGTCTATGAGAATTCCGCTCGTTGCCTCGTTTTTCTTCCTGGCGCTCAGCGCTCTCCCCCTCTTGGCCTACACCCCCCATTACACCGGTTCGGTCATCCGGCTGGATGCGGAGTTGGACGCGCTGGTTGCCCCCGAGGCCCGGCCGGAATTGCTCGCGACCGGCCTGGCCTGGGCCGAGGGGCCGGCCTGGCGGAAAAAGGGCGGCTATGTCGTCTTCAGCGACATCCCGAAGAACACCATTTACAAATGGAGCGAGAGCGAGGGGCTCTCGGTTTTCCTGCGTCCGGCCGGCTACACCGAGTCCAATCCGCCGCCGCTCGGGCGGGAACTGGGCACCAACGCACTGCTCTGGGATCATCACGGCCGGCTCGTGATGCTCGACCAGGGCAACCGCCGCGTCGTCCGCCTGGACGAGAAGAACTACACCAAGGTGGTCCTGGCCGACCGCTATCATGGCAAGCGGTTCAACAGTCCGAACGACCTGGCCTACCACTCCAACGGCGATTTGTACTTCACCGACCCGCCCTACGGCCTGGACGGACTGGACGCCAATCCGCACAAGGAGCTAAAGTTCAACGGCGTCTACCGCCTGACCGCCGCAGGCGAGCTGCACCTGATCCTCTCCGACCTCACCCGGCCCAATGGGATCGCGCTCTCGCCCGACGAAAAGATCCTCTATGTCTGCGTCTCCGACCCGAGTGATGCCCGGGTGATGGCCTACGATCTGCGGCCGGACGGCACGGTGGAAAACGGCCGGGTCTTTTTTGACGCCAACGCGCTCCTCAAGCAGGCGGGTGGCAAGGGCAATCCCGACGGCCTGAAGCTGGACAAGCAGGGCAATGTCTTTCTCGGCGGTCCCGGCGGCATCCTGGTCATCACGCCCCAGGGCAAGCATCTCGGCACCATCGTGACCGGGCATGTCACGGCCAATTGCGCTTTCGGCGACGACGGCTCGACCCTTTACATCGCGGCCGACAGCACGTTTCTGCGCATCAGGCTGAAGACGGTCGGGGAAGGCTTCTGATCCGGCCGCCGCCCGGTCCGGGCGGCTCAACCAAACCGCTGGTGTTCGCCCGCATGCTTGGGCGGCCGGCCAGTCAGGGCGGATTTGGCCAGGGAAAAGTAAAGGTGCATCCGGCTCAGCTTGGCGTCCCAATATTCGACCTGCTCGACGGCGACGCGCAGGAGGGCAAGGTGGGGATCCTCCAAGCCGCCGGGAAACCAGCCTTTGAGCAGGGGAGTCCACAGCTCCTTCGCGCGCGCCGGATCGTGCACGAGCATGAGGCGCCCGGAAATCGAGACATACCGCTCGGCCTTCGGCGCGGCAAACGCGACGTTGGCGCGCGTGCTTTCCGCCAGCTCCAGCACCTTGGGGGCGTCGTCGGAGGTGAAAAACCACAAATCGCCATCGTATCCGTGCTTGGGGCACGCCATGGGCCGGCTGCGCAAAGTGCCGTCGGAGGCCACGGTCGTCAGCATGGCGACACTGATGTCAGCGATCATGCCGGCCAGCTTCTCCTTGGTCTTCGTATCCATCATGGTCCCGCTCATGAACCCCTTGGTACGCTTCGGGTGCCATTGGTGCCCAGAATCCTATTTTCAGGCGAATTGCCGGCCGTCCGGACGGGCGGGAGCGAACGGCGGGAATGCGGGTCTAAGAGGGCAGGCCTTCTCCCCTCATGTCGCCCTCCGCCTCCCTCCGCTCCCTGGGCCACTTCCTCGGCCGGGTCTCTCCCGGCCTGGGCCTGGCGGCGCTTCTGATCGGGGTGGGCTGCTCCCTGGTCGGCGACAACCACCTGCTCTCGGCCCGGAGCTGCCGGTTTCCCCTCCAGGGTTATGGCGTGGAAGTGCGGGAGGAAACCCGCGTGGGCGACCCCGTGCCCGCCCTCTACCTCGCGCTGACGGCGCTCGATGCGGCGCGATCGCCCTACGCCATTGCGGGGTTCCGCCAAGGCTCGGTTTTCCGGATTTCGCTGCAGGAGCGGCGGCGCTCCCGCTCCGGGGTGTCGACCGTGTGGGGCACGGCCTCCGCTCCCGCCTGGGAAGCCCCGGAGCTCACCCTTTCCGAGGGGCGCCCGGTGCCGGCGGCGGAGGAACGCCGCGCTGGAATCCTGCTCGAGCAGGCCAGCGCCCTGGCCTATGCCGGCGGCCTCTGGCGCGTTGCCCGGGAGCATCCCGTCGGTCCGATCGCCCTCAAATTGCCTTGAGCAGCGCCTCCAAATCCAGCCGCCGGGTGCCCATTTGCAGGTGGCCGGCCGGATCCCGTGGCCACTCCGCCTTCGGCCGGTCCCAGTAGAGTTCGACCCCGTTTTCATCCGGGTCGCGCAAATAGAGCGCCTCGCTCACGCCGTGGTCGGAGGCGCCATCGAGCGGGATCTTGGCGGCGATCAGCCGGCGCAAGGCGTCGGCCAGCAGCGCCCGGGTCGGATACAGGATCGCGACATGATAGAGGCCGGTCGTGCCGGGCGCCGGCGGCGAACCGCCCGCACTCTCCCAGGTGTTCAGGCCCAAATGGTGGTGGTAGCCGCCGGCGGAAATGAACGCAGCCGAGTTTCCCATCCGCTGCATCACTTCAAAGCCGAGGACTCCACAGTAAAAGGCGAGGGCGCGATCGAGGTCGGCCACCTTGAGGTGCACATGGCCGATGCGGACGCCGGGATCGATGGGAGAAGCGGGAGAGGGCATGGAACTCCAATTAGCCCCGAAAGGGCTGAAAAACAAACCGTGTTTTGAGCGCGACGGACTGTCCTTTTCAACCTAACATCCGGCCATGCACCCGGGAGTCCTCGCATGAACGTCGTTCGCGCCGGCACCAAAACCACCCAAACGGGCCAGAGCAACTGGTTCACCGGCCAGGCCTGGATGGACGACATTGCCACGCTGGCCGAAACCGCCGGGATCCATGTGCTGCGCGTCACCTTCGAGCCCGCGGCCCGGACCGCCTGGCACACCCATCCCAACGGGCAGATCCTCCACATCCTCTCCGGCCTCGGCCGGGTGCAGAGGGCGGGCGAGGCGGTGATCGAGGTCCGCCCGGGCGACACGGTCATCATTCAACCCGGCGAGCGCCACTGGCACGGGGCGGCCCCGGCCCACGCCATGGCGCATTTGGCCGTGCACCTCGCGACGCCGGCCGGCAACGAGGTGACGTGGTTCGAACCCGTTTCCGACCGGGACTACCTGGCTTAGGCGGTGGCGTGCTTCTGCAGCAGGGCGAGCGGCACGACCTCGAGGGTGCGCTCATGCGTCGACCCGAGAGCGACCGGGGCCGCCGCCCCGTCCTCGGCCGCCGCCCGCCAGCGTGCGGCGCATACGCACCAGCGGTCGCCCGGGTGCAGCCCGGGAAAATTGTATTCCGGCCGCGGGGTGCTGAGGTCGTTGCCGGTCGCCTGGCTGTAGGCGAGAAATTCCTCCGTCACTTCGACGCAGACCGTGTGGCAGCCTTCGTCCTCCGCGCAGGTGTCGCAGCCGCCGTTGCGAAAATATCCCGTGACCGGGTCGAGCGAGCAGGGCTTGAGGGGACCGCCCAGGACATTGCGGGAAGGGAGCGGGGTCATTGCCGCTAGCCTGGACGCCTCTCCGGCCGGATGCAATCCGGGGCTCCCGTTTGACTCTCCGGCCGGACGCCGCTATTTGGTAAGGGCTATGAGCCCGATCGCCGACCTCACCCGCCAAGCGCCCCGCAGCCCCCGCCTCCGCCTCGGCGGCTATGCGATTTTGGCCCGGACGGCCGACAAGGGGCGGGCGACGCTCGCCGGCAAATCCGGCGAATACCACTTCGACTGTCCGGTCGACAACATCCTCTTTGGTTTCAAAGGCGTGAAGGGCGATGAGTTCAAGAAGGTCTTGGCCGCCGGCACGCCCGACGCCGGTGTCCTGGCCTGGATCAACGCCCACGGGACCGCGAAGACTCCGGAAGAAATCAAAGCCTGGTCGGACCAGGTCGAAGCCCTGCGACCCTACGGCAATCCGCCGCAGAAGGAATGGTTTGGCGGCGAATGTGCCCGACTCAAAATCGATCCGACCTCGACGACCCTTTTCGACTATCTGGAAGAGGACGACCGGCAGACCTTCCCCCGGAAATAGCCCCGGGGCCGCGGCCTTGAAGATATGCGCCCGGCTGATCGCATCTTCGGGGCGGTGAAGGCAATCGCGGGAAGAAATAGGATCGTTGCCCAATCGTAATATTCTGAACTCGCGCGCTCGCTTCGGGGCATGCAGGCTGTTGGCGCCGCTCGGGGGGCGCAAATCCTGCGGGCCCTTCGAACGGATTTTCTTCCATGCCTAAATTTTTTGCCCGATTTTTCGCCCTGCTAGCGTTCGCCGCCGCGGTCTTCTTCGCTCCCTCGCTCCCGGCCCGCGAGCCGCCGCCCCCGCCGCCGCCGCCCCGGCCCTACTGCGTCTCCCACATTTTCCAGATCGGCGGTGTCGGCGGCTGGGATTACCTGACGGTGGACTCGATCCATCATCTGCTCTTCGTCCCGCGCGTCACCCACACCCAAGTCCTGCAGGCCGCGACCGGCGCGGTGGTGGCGGACATTCCGGGCCAGAAGCACAATCATGGCGTGGCCTTGGTGCCGAACGCCGGACGCGGCTTCATTTCCGACGGGGAAGACGCCTCGGTCATGGTGTTCGACCTCCGGACCTATCAGGTCCTGGGCAAGGTCAAGGTCAAGGCCGACGCCGACGGGATCATCTACGATCCTTTCAGCAACAAGGTCCTGGTCGTCTGCGGCGACGCCGCCTGTGTCGTGCCGATTTCGCCTGACCTCGATCCCGCCCTGGGCCAGGCCGACGCCCCCATACCGTTGGGCGGCAAGCCGGAGTTCCTGGTCGCCGACGGCCGCGGCACCGTGTTCATCAATGTCGCCAATCGCGACGTGGTCGCCGTCCTCGACACCAAGACGATGAAGGTAACGGCCCGCTGGCCGACGGCCCCGGGCGGCGCTCCCGTCGGCCTGTCGATGGACCGCGCCCGCCGCCGTCTCTATGTCGGATGCCGCGATCCCCGCGACCTGGTCGTCATGTCGGCCGATACCGGCGCCATCCTGTCCACGCTGCCGATCGGCGCCGGGGTCGACGCCACGGGCTACGACGGGTTCGCCTTCGCCAGCTGCCGCGACGGTTCGCTGTCGGTGGCGCAGGAATTCGCCCCGAACCGGTTTGAAATCCTGCAAGTGGTTCAGACCCGGGCCGGGGCCCGCACCCTGGGGATCGACGAGCAGACCCACATGCTTTATTTGCCCACGGCGATTTTTCCGCCCGGCAGCCCGACGAAGGGCCGGCCCGTGCCCAAGCCGGGGAGCTTCATGATCTTAGTGGTGAGCCCGACTGAGGGCGGCTGACCCTGGCCGACCCGGCCGTCGCCGAATCTTAACCGGGGCCGGGTTGAAAATTGTGGGATCAGAGTTAGGGTGGCGGGGTCCTTGATCGCCGTGAATCTTCCCGACTCTATCCCCGCCTCCTTCGCCCCGCCGGCGGACGATGTGCTCCTGCGCTGGCAACTCGACGTCGCAGTGCGGGCCGATGAATTGGCCCGGGGCGGACCGCGGGGCAAGGACCAGGACCTGCAATTCTGGCTCCAGGCCGAGCGGGAGGTCTTGGAGAGGCATTCCTGCCTCGCGGCCGGCTAGGCGCCGGCTATTCGTCCGTGCCGGCGCCGCCTTCGAGATTGGCGGGCAGGTTTTCGGGCAGGAAAAAATAGTAAATCGTGAGCCACCACGCCCAGGAGATGCGGTAGAGCAGGATCGGGGCCCCGAGGCCGAGCAGAACCGCCAGCGTGAGAGTGGCCGTCGAGCTCAATTGCCCTCGGGCATAGAGGATGATGACGGGGGCGATGAGGGCAAAGACGGTGACGGCGTAGTTTACGACCAAAGGACCGAGGAAGGCGCCTTCGCCCCGATCGATGGGCAGGCCGCAGACGGAGCAGGCGGGATTGATCTTAAACAGGGTGCCTGGTTGCGAAATCGTGCTCCCGCCGCAGTTGGGGCAATGCCCCCGCAGGCCATGCTCCAAGAGGCGGACTCGGGTGACTTTCACCGCGGCAGTCCAGCCCGCCGGCTGGCAAATGGCAATGGCGGTTTCGGCCCGGGCATCGGCCGCCGGCCGGGCCCCCGCTACCGCGGGGCCGACTGCCGGAGCGCGTTGTGCTGGTAGGCCCAGATCAGCCGCTCCAAGAGCGAGATTTCACCGCGAAACTCCGCCCCGCGCTCGGTTTCAGCCATCCGCCGCGGTTGCTCCCAGGAGCGGACGGTGGTGATGGAGGGGATGATGTCGACCCCGTCCCGCACCGCGGCCTCGACCGACTCGAAATGGTGGTGGCAGGCGAGGAAGGTCCGGTTGTGCTCCAGCACCAGGGTGTAGCCGTAGTCGCCGTAGGCTTCGGAAAAGGCCCCGTCGATCGTGATGGCCTTGCCGCTGCGCTTGAGCGGGGACTCGCCCTTCTCAATCTTGACCGGCACGTGGCCATTGACGATCAGGCCCCGGTCCGGATCCGCCCCGAATTCCTTCAGGACCTTTTCGCAGAAGGCCGCCTCATGGATCAAAGCGAAGTATGGATTTTTCGTCTCGTGCTCGGCCTCTTTGTTGCCGACAAAGTAGCGTTCGAAGGTGGTGATCCGATCCTTGCCGAAGAGGGGCGAGCGCGGGCCGCTCCACAGGTACCAAAGGAGGTCGAGGTCCGGCAGTTCCGGCCGGTCCACCACTCGGACCAGGACCCGCTGGATCGCCTCGAAAAGGGCCCGGCCGCGGTAGGGCTTGCCGTCCACCATCATGGCCAGGAAGTCGCCCTTCTCATCGACCGGCACGCAGCCGTGGAAGATCAGATGCTCGTCGCGCTTCAGGTACATGGCCCCGTGGCTGACCACCCAGCGGATGTGCTCGCCCAGCTTTTGGCTGCTGAGAAAAGATGAGCGCAGGCGGTCCAGGCAGCGCTTTTCCTCCGCCGTCAGGGCGAAGGGGTCGGCGGGGTTGAGGGTGGGGAAGCGCGTGTCCCGCAAAGGGTAGACGATGCCGTCCAAGGTGACCGTGCCCCGGGCCTGATCGATTCCGTCCAGGAGCTTGCGGTGGCCGAGCTGCCATTCGGGGTGCCGGTCGATCATCTGGCCCTCGAGCTTGAATTGCATGATCGCGATCGCCTTCTGCATCCGCGCCACCAGGACGTTCGGCCGCAAGCCGTCTTTCTTGGGCAGGAAGTACTCGGCCGGATCGTCGCCGTAAACCGTTGCGGCCAGGTACTCGAGCGGGGTCCAGGGAATGCTGTAGCCCTCGTCGACCTGGAGAAACCGCCGGTAGCGCAGAGAGAGGCGCAGGACATTGCAGATCAGGGCTTCGTGCCCGAGGGCGGCGCCGAGCCAGGCGGCGTCATGATTGCCCCAGATGAAGGAGACATTGGGCTGCTGCCGGAGGTAGTCCACCACTCGGTCGCCCCGCGGGCCCCGGTCCCAGCAGTCGCCGCCGATGATCAGTTCGTAAATCGCCAGGTTGCGCACCAGGCGGACCGTGACGTGGATCAGGTGCCAGATCCGGCCGCGCTGCACGAGTTCGGCGACGATGGCGGCGACAAATTCCGCCCCGCGCTCGGTCGTCGGCATGTGCAGCATTTCCGAGAGGAGTTCGCAGTATTCGGCCGGAAACACCTCCATCGCCCGCTTCAGGCTGTAGCGGGCCGCCAGGATGCGCACCAGTTCGAAGAGGTTGCGCAGCGTCTCCTGCGCATAGGCCCGGGCCTCATCCGGGGCGACCAGGCGCCGCTCCAGGCCGTGCAGCACTTCGTTGGGGTAGAAAATCAGGGTGAGGAACTCCTGAAATTGGACCCCGTCCAGCCGGTCGGAAAAAAGCCGCTCCACCAAGGGCCGCAGCGTCCCTGAAGCATTGTTGATCACATGACGGAGCTTCTGGTCCTCGCCGTGGATGTCGCTGATCACATGGATCGTGCCCTTGGGCAGGGTCAGCACCGCCGAAAGGCGGGCGATTTCGGCCATGGCGGCGTCGATATTGGGGAAGCGCTGGCCCAGCTGTTTGAGCAGGGCCAATTCTTCGGCGGGAGAGGAGAAGCGGGTGGTGTCGGGAGCGGTCACGGAAGCAGCGATGGGACGAATTGACCATTCCACCGGAGCGGGCCGGGTTTTCAACCGGGAAATGTGGGAACTTTGGCCCCCGGGGGGCTAACTGGTTGAGAGGAAAACATCTGGACCCCTTCGTCTTCACCGCCGAAATAGTCTCTTGCGCATGCGTCGTTTGCTCCTGCTTTTCGCCGTATTAGGGTCGTTGCTGACTGGCGTGCTCCGCGGCCAGGGCTCCTCCGCACCGATCAGCGTCACCCTGGGCCCGGAATTCGTTGTCAACAGCAACAATACCGACATCCGGCACCTCCCATTCCTGGCCTACGTCAACGGCCTCGCCATCGCCACTTACAGCGAGCATCCCGACGTCATCGAATACCCCACCACCGACGGGATGAGCGTTTCGGCCGATGCCGGCGCCACCTGGACGCTCTATACCCAAAGCTCGAACTTCTACATTTCGAGCGTGATCGCGCTCCCCAACGGCAGCCTGATGGCCACCAGCTACATCACCCAGCGGGTCGACAGCCTTCACACCTCGATTTACTACTGGATATCGGTCAACGGCGGCGCCAGTTGGATGCCCTACGTCGGCACCTTGAACCTGGCCACGCCTCAGTCGGCGCAAAATGCCAACTGGGGCGGATTCCTCTGCCACCGCACGATGATGGTGATGTCCGACGGCTCGATCCAGGGCACGATGTACGGGCGTTACCTCGGAGACACCCGCAACCGGGCGGTCTGGGTCAAGACGACCGACGGCGGGATCAACTGGTACGTCGTCTCGACGATCGCCTATGATCCCACCATTGGTTCGGAGGGCTTCGACGAGCCCGTGGTGGTGCGGGCCGCCGATGGCTCGCTCTTGGCCGTCTTGCGCATCGGTTCGGCGAGTTACCCGCTGTACCAAACCCGTTCGCTCGACAATGGCCTCGCCTGGAGCGCGCCGACGACCCTGCCCGGGGTCGATCCGACGACCACGTTCAGCGTCGACCCCGACCTGACCCTGATGGCGAACGGCACCCTGGTGCTGAGCTACGGCCGGCCCACGACCAACCTCCTTTTTGCCTTCGACGGCAGCGGCTACACCTGGGACTTTCATGTCTCGCCGGTCTTCACCGCCAGCGCCACCAACTATATGGGCACCCGCGAGGTGGCCCCGGGCAAGCTCCTGATGATCACGGACAATGCCGCCGGCACCGCCATCATCGGTAAATACGTCACCGTCTCGCAGCCCCGACCAAGCACTCCGCCCGGACCGCCCGTCATCGTGACCGCGCCGCAGGACCAGACGGTGGCGGCGGGATCGACCATTACCCTCAGCGTGGCGGCTGCCACCCCATCGGGCCTCACCTACCAATGGTTTTTCAACGGCCGGGCGCTCTCCGGGCAAACCTTCCCCATGCTCGTCCTGGCCAACCTGACGCCGGCGCAGTCTGGCCTTTACGCGGTCGCGGTGACCGACCCGAGCGGCACCGTGGCGGCGAGCGCCGCGGTCAACGTGCCGGGCCCGCCGGCCTTCACGGCCCAGCCCGGCGCTCTGACCGTGGCCCCGGGCAGCACGGTGGCGCTCAACGCCGCCGCCAGCGGCTATCCCGCCCCGGGCTACCAGTGGAGCCGCAATGGCGTGACCCTGGCCGGCGCCACCTCCGCCCGGCTCGTCCTGGCCAACGTCGCGGCGGGAGATGCCGGCAGCTATACCTGTGTGGCCACGAACGCCAATGGTGCCGCCACCAGTGCGGCCACCCTCGCCGTCACCGCCACGGCCAACCCGGGGCGGCTGGTCAACCTCTCTGTTCTCAGCAACGTCCAAGGGAGCCTCAGCCTGGGCTTTGTCCTGGGCGGTGCCGGCACGGCCGGCCCGGAAACGCTCCTGATCCGGGGCGTCGGTCCGTCCATCGGCCTCGGCTCGCCCTTCAACGTCCCGGGCGTCCTGAGTGACCCGGCCCTGACCGTGGTCCAACAGAATAATCATGCGACGGTGGCGGCCAACGCGGGCTGGGGGATCACTCCGGCTAACGTGACCGCAGTTCAGACCGCCGACACCGTGACGGGAGCTTTCGCCCTGACCGATCCGACCAGCGCGGATGCGGCCCTGGTCACGCCCCTCGCTCCGGTCGCCGGGGGCTATTCGGCTGTGGTCGCCGGCAAAACCGGCGACAATGGCTCCGCCCTGACCGAGGTGTATGACGTGACGGGCGGGGGTTATACGCCGGCTTCCACTCGGCTCATCAATCTCTCCTGCCTGACACCGATTCCGGCGGGCGGCTCCCTCAGCGTCGGCTTCGTCATCGGCGGGTCGACTGCCCGCACCGTCCTGATCCGGGCGTCGGGGCCCACCCTGGCGACGGCCCCTTTCGATCTGACCGGCACCATGCCCGATCCGCAATTGACCGTCTCCTCCTTGGGCAGTGCGACGGTCCTGGCCGCGAACGCCGGCTGGGCCGGAGACCCGGAGCTGGCGTCGGCGGCCCAGGCGGTCGGTGCCTTTGCCTTCGCTGGCACCGCCAGCCTCGACTCCGGCGCGCTGTTGACGCTGACGCCCAACCAGCCTTACACCGTCGCCGTCTCCAGCGCCACTGGCCAGGCCGGATCCGTCCTGGTCGAGATCTACGAAGTCCCGTAAGCTGGCGGCAATCTCCCCTATGAAAAACTCACTGCTCCTCCTTCTTCTCGGCTGGGTCGGCGTGGCCCCGCTCGGTGCCGCCGAGGCGCGCACCGCCACGGTCGCCATCCTGATCAACGGCGACTCCGCCCACGTCAGCCATTACCTGCCGGCGGTGGCCGACTCGCCCGAAACCTCGGCCGTGGTTCTGGCCGATCCCTCCGGCCGGACCGTCGCCCTCGCCCGCCGCGTTCTCGGGGCCAAGCTGGTGGCTACCTATGCCTCGGCCGCGGAGCTCTTCGCCCATCACCACGCCGACCTGACCGTCATCTCGCTCGAGCCGCGCCTGGCGGCCCCGGCGATCGACGCGGCCCTCGATGCCGGCTCCAACGTCCTGGCGGAGAAGCCGGCTTGCCTGAGTACGGCCGAGTTCGACCGCCTGGCGGCCAAGGCCGAGCGCAAGCACCTGCTCCTCATGTTGGCTCTGGCCAATCGGATCAACGGGGACGTGGTCTTCGCCCGCCAGTTCATCCAGGCGCAGAAGCTCGGCACCATTTACGGGGTGGAGGCGCACATGATTGCCGACCAAACCCGCCTGACCAAGGCCGACTACCACCAATCTTGGTTCGCGCAGAAAGCCCGCGCGGGCGGCGGCCACCTCATTTGGCTGGGGATCCACTGGATCGACCTGGTCACCTACCTGACGGACTCGGCCGTGACCGATGTCTCCGCCTTTACCGCCAATGTCGGCGGCCAGCCGTTAGATGTCGAGGACTCAGCCGCACTCACTCTCAAGTTCAACCGGGGTTTCCTCGGCACGCTGACCTCCGGCTACTATTTGGACAAAAGCTACGATTCCCACATCAAGATCTGGGGCGCGAAGGGCTGGATCGAACTGAACCCCTACGGGGGCGGACCGCAGATCCGCTACTACACCACGACTGACGCCCATCCCGAGATCAAGATCCTGCCCGGCTCGACCGAGCCGGCCGGCTACACGCCCTGGGTCGCCGTCTGCGTGCGCGCCGCTCTCGGCCTTGAGCCCCCGCCGATCACGACCGAGGAGTCCCGCCGCGCCATCGCCACCGTCTATGCCGCCTACCGCGCCGCCGCCACTGGCAAGACCCAGCATTTGGCCGAACGATGAAGATTCTGGTGGTCGGAGCCGGAGCGGTCGGGGGCTACTTCGGCGGCCGCCTCCTGCAGGCGGGCCGGGACGTCACCTTTCTCGTCCGGCCGGCCCGGGCCGCCCGGCTCGTTGCCTACGGGCTGGTGATAAAGAGTCCGGTGGGCGATGCGACCCTGCTGCAGCCGCCGACCGTCCAGGCCGCGGAACTGCGCACCCGCTTCGACCTGATCTTCCTCGGCTGCAAGGCCTATGATCTCGACGCGGCGATCGCCGATTTCGCGCCCGCGGTCGGCGCGGGTACGGCGATCCTGCCGCTGCTCAACGGACTCCGCCACCTTGACGTCCTGGGCGGAGCCTTCGGATCCGAAAAGGTTCTCGGGGGCCAATGTGTCTTCGCCGCTTCGGTCGCGGTCGACCCGGAGGGCGCGATCATCCATTCCCAGCCGTTCGCGTCGGTCACTTTCGGCGAACCGGGCGGCGGGTTCTCCGCCCGAGTGCGGGCGATACTGGCGCAGTTGGAAGGCGCCCAGTTCGACGTGCGGGCGAGCGACACCATCCTCCTGGACATGTGGGAAAAGTGGGTGATGCTCGCGGCCCTCGCTGGCGCCACCACCCTGATGCGGGCGAGCATCGGCGAGATTTGCGCCGCCCCGGGCGGCGCGGGCTTTATTCTCCGGCTGATTGAGGAGTGCCGCCAGATCGCGACGGCCAGCGGCTATGCGCCCCGGCTTCCGTTCCTGGAGAAAATCCGCGCGCAGCTGACGACGGCCGGCTCGACCTTCACCGCCTCGATGTTTCGCGACATCGAGCGGAAGGCCCCGATTGAGGCCGACCACATCATTGGCGACCTGTTGGCGCGGGGCCGGAAGCGGCCGAATTCGGAGTCTCCCCTGCTCGGGCTGGTCTACACCCACCTCAAGGCCTACGAGGCACGGCGGGGCCGTCCCGCCTGAGCCTCAGGACCCCTCTCGTTTCTCCCATGCCCTACGCCCTTTTCCCCACTGCCTTCGGCGCCTGCGGCGTGGCGTGGAACGGCGTCCTGCTCACCGCCTTCCAACTGCCGGAAGCCACGCCGCTCGTGATGGAAAAGATCGGCGGAGCCGCCCCCGCCGCGCCCTGGCGCGAAGCTCCCCCTCCGACCTGGGTGGGCGACATCATCGCCCGGGTCCAGCGGCATTTTGCCGGGCACCCGCAAGACTTCGCCGAGGCGCCCCTCGACTGGTCCCGGGTCAGCCCGTTTCAATGCGCCGTCTACCGGCAGGCCTGGGCGATCAAGCCGGGCTTCAAGCGGAGTTACGGCGATATCGCCCGCGAACTCGGCCTCGGCCCGGAAGGTTCGCGGGCCGTGGGGGTGGCGCTGGGGGCCAACCCCTGGCCGCTCCTTGTGCCCTGCCACCGGGTCGTCTCCGCCACGGGCAAGATGACCGGATTTTCCGCTCCGGGGGGGATCCGGACCAAGACCCGGCTGCTCGCGCTCGAGGGCGCCGAGCTCCTATCGGAGTAGGCTCAGGCCCGCAGGCCGAGGAATCCGGCCAATTGCTTGATCGCCGGGGCCACCGCGTATCCGCGCCGGACGCGCTTGGCCATCACCCGCAGCCGGCCGGCCTCGCGGTCGGCCTTGGGGTCGACGTGGCCGACCAATTCCGTGCCGGCCAGGATCGGAAGGGCGTAGTAGCCCCGTTGCCGCTTGGCCGGCGGGACATAGACTTCCCAGGTGTAGCGGAAGCCCCACAGGCTTTCCAGGACGCGCCGGTCGTAAATCAGGGGATCGAGCGGAGCGAGGAGCCGGGGGTGGGCCGCGGCCGATCCGGCGTCCGCTTTTGGCGCGGCGTCGAACAACGCGACGTCCTCGCGCAGGCAATACAGCACCGGACAGTCCTCGGCCAGGACCGGTTGGACCAAATCCTCGACCGCGGTTAATTCGCTCCGCTTCAAGCGCACCAGCCGGTGCTGGCGCAATTTGAGGATCGCCAGCCAGCGGGCGGTCTCGGCCGGCCTGGGCTCCGGGA
>Ga0302320_10009082_pt1 | contig 21436 bp, 22 predicted proteins | sample Bog_T0_3_FD_202130 | JGI IMG/M metagenome (GOLD analysis project Ga0302320, IMG submission 202130) | Peat permafrost microbial communities from Stordalen Mire near Abisko, Sweden - Bog_T0_3 | ecosystem: Environmental > Terrestrial > Soil > Wetlands > Peat | place: Sweden: Abisko, Stordalen Mire...
TGTAAACCGTCGGGCAAGTGGGCGCCGCTCATGCGCTCGAAGGCCAACTGGCGCACGAAATAGGGATCGGCGCCATAGTCAAAATTCATGGCGATAAAAGACAGGCCGTAGAGCGAGATCGAACGCAGCGAGTCGAGCCGCGGAATGCCGTTCATCTCGATTTCAATCGGGATTGTGACCAGCCGTTCGACTTCTTCGGGAGAGTGGCCGGGCCACTGCGTGATCAACTCCACGTGCGGCGGAGAGAGATCCGGGTAGGCGTCAATCGGCAGTTTGCTGAAGGAGTACGCACCCCACAGCATGAGTGCCAGCGCCGCCACGACGATCACGAACGGCTGTTTGAGTGCGAAGGAGACAATGCGGGCAATCATGATATCCGGCCTTACTGCATTCTGTTCGCGAACTGAAGGAAGAGGCCGCCTTCGGCGACGATCTCCTCGCCTTCGTTCAGCCCGGACGTAACCGACACGAGACCGTCCTGCTCGGCCCCGGTTCGCACCGGGCGCTGGGCGAACTCGCCGGGCCGCACCTGCACATATACGAGCGGCTCGTTGTTGTCGTCCCTAAGCACCGCCGAGACAGGCACGACCAGAATGTTGCCTCGCGTGCTGGTGTGGATCACCGCTTCGACGAACATGTCCTTCTTGAGGATGCCTCGCGCGTTCTGTGTGACGATGCGGACGGGCGTGGTGCGCGTCGCTGGATCGACGGAGGCGCCAATGTAGGCGACATTGCCATGGAAGACGCCGTCGAACGAGGAGTTCGTCTGTTCGACAAGATCACCAACGCGCACGTTTGGCAGATCGCGGTCGAAAATGTGGCCTTGTACCCAGACCGTGCTCACCGCGCTGATCATGAAGCAAACTGTTGAACCTGCCTGGATGAGCATGCCGGGCGAAACCAGCTTCTGCACGACCATGCCTGCGATCGGCGAGCGCACGGCCAGTTCCGTGCTGATCGTCGAGCCCTGCCGTTCCGCCTGGCCGATCTCCGCTGCGGTAATACCGAAGATCTTGAGCGTTTGCAAACTGGTCTGGACGTCGGTCAACGCGTCGTTGTAATCCGCCTCTGCATTCTCGTAGTCCTTCTGCGCCACGGATCCGTGGTCCAGCAGGTCCTTCGTGCGATCCACAATGCGCTTGTTCCAGAGTTCCCGGTTGCGGGCCTTGCGATACACGGAAATGGCCGCCGCTACGTCCGGGCTGGAAACGTAAAGCAGCGGTTGACCCTGCGACACCTGAGTGCCGGTATCGACCAGGAGGCGCGAGATCGGGCCGTTCACCTGGGTGATCGCCTGCGTGGTATGGTCGGCGTCCCAATCGACCGTCCCGGTCGTATGAATGGCCACGGGCCACGAAGTTCTGGAGACCTTGGCGATCTTTAAGTGCGCGAGTTGATCCGGCGCCACCTTAAACAGCCGGGCCTCGCCGGCTGGCGCCGCTTCCGGGGACTTGCCTTCGGCCTTAGTTGTATTGGAAGATGCGCAGCCTGCCTGGAAACAGGCTGCCGCGAGGAAAGCAATGCAGGCCCAACGCGGCTGGCAAAGCAGCCGGATGCGCAAGCGGAACAGTACCGCGAGCATGATGAGAGCACCTCTCTGTGTGTAATCCCGTCGCGAAAGTTTCCATAACTCCGAGGCGCACCATCCGGTCCGCCACGACGCAGGCTATGCAGGGAACTCAGCAGGGGGAGCGCGAGAGGAACGGGTCGAAACGAAGAGGCTTTGTGCCGGTTCAGGTCTGGCCGATGGTTCCATCCAGTGGATCGCGACGATGGGCGCGACGATCGGCGCCGGCGCGATTCTCACAAACGGCAACGGTCCCGCCAGGCAGAGCAGGCAACCCTGGCCAGCGAGGTGGTGCCGCTCGTGATCCGGCGACGAGGCGGCGGCCTGCATCCAGGTCATCAGACACAGCAGCAGCAGGACCGGCAGGACTCGCCTGCCGAACGACGCTGCCGGGCTGGTCATGACTGAAGTGCGAGCCAACGAGTTACACCGCCGGAAATCATCTGGGTCAAATAGATACACGTGTCCAGACGCGTTTAGGTTACCAGTAACCACCACCCGACTGCAAAGCCAGGTGTGGGTCTTTGGGGAATCACGGGGCCTGATCGCGAGCGTTCCACGGCAGCAAGCGAGTCTTTGACCCGCCCGAGCCGGCAGGCGCAACGCCCTCATTTTCGCGCGGGTTGGGTCGAATTCTGAAAACAAGGCTGGCGCATGCGGTCGGGACAGTCGCTGTCGGGATATGCAGAACGGCTCGCACGCAGAGCTTGCCAACCGCGGGCTTGCGCTCTATGTTCTTCTCAGGGCAAGCGGCAAAGCCGTGTTGATGCAAGGTCAGGCGTGACTCCGAGGCCGGTCCACGCGATTGGCGTGCTATCCGTCATCCGGTCACCGTAACGGGAGGGACGAGGGATCAAATCAACAATTGTGATGGTCTTCATAAAATGTCTCGATTATTGTTTTTCCCGGACTTCACCCATACTCTCTTTAACAACCGGTTGCCTCCCTGTCGGCGAAGCCTCATCCCGCCTCTCGCCCCAATCGGTTTGATCGCGTACCTTCCTCTCTGCCGAGGACTGAGGCGCGGCCGGGGTCAATTCAAAAACCTGAAGGATATGGTTATGAAGGCTACTCTTGTCCTCTGCGGCGCTATATTTGCATTGTGCGCCAGCGCACAGACTCCTGCCCCTGGCAGCGCTCCGCCAGACGCTCCAGCCCAGGCTGCCGCGGCGGCGGCGCCGGCGACGCCTCCACCAGATCCCCCTAAGTATGACGGCTGGGTCTTCTCCGGGATGGCGGACGGTTATATCACGCTGAATTCAAATCACCCGATGTCCAACTCCAATCAGCTCCAGAACTTCGACATCAATTGGGGCCAGCCCGAGCTGAGTATGGCGATGTTCACCGTCGACAAGTCAGACAAGATTCTTGGTATTCACGTCGATGCGGGCTTGGGAGAGACTTTCCGCTTAATCCACGCCTCCGATCCGCAGCCGGAGGGCTTCCGCTACATCAAGCAGATGTACGTCATCCTGAAGCCGACCAACATGCACGGGGCCGAATTCGATTTCGGCGAATTCGTAACCTCGGCCGGCGCGGAAGTGATTGAGAGTTCCTCCAACTGGAACTACTCGCGCTCCCTGTTATTCGCCTGGGCGATCCCGTACTACCACTTCGGCCTGCGGTCCACCGTTCCGGTTACAAAGACCCTCACTGTCGGAGTCCAGGTCGTCAATGCCTGGAACAACCTGTGGGGCAACAACGACCTGAAGAACGTCGGAATCACGGCGGCTTACACGAAGCCGAAGTACACCTTGAACGCCAACTACTATGTAGGCCCGAACCATCCGGGAACAACCCAAGGCAAACGCAACCTGTTCGATACGACGCTGCAGGTCAATCCGACTTCCAAGGCGAGCTTCTACATCAACTACGACTACGCCCGCGATAACGCCATCAGCGGGAGTTCCTCCAGTTGGTATGGCATTGCCGGAGCGTTCCGCTACCAACTCGCCAAGAAGTTCGCTATTGCGCCGCGCATTGAGTGGTTCGATGACGCAAACGGTTTCTCGACCGGGACAGTTCAGAAATTGAAGGAGGGCACGATTACTGGCGAATACAAGTACAACGATCATCTCGTCGCACGGCTGGAATACCGCCACGACGCTTCCGACAAGGCCTTCTTTGACCGGGGCGCGCAACCGGCCTCGGCAAAGAGTATGAACACCGCAACGCTCGGATTCGTCTATCTGCTTGGACCGCTCAAGTAACGGGCCGCGCTGAATCATTCGCCGGGCTCGCACGCCGCCGTGCGGGCCCGGTTTTCATTTAGATCGGCCCGAGCCGCGCGTGCAGGGCGGCTAACAGCCCTGTAGAGTTTCGACCGCCACTGGACGCCCACCGGCAGGCTGGCTACCGGCTTGCCATCCAAAACGCGCGATCAACATCAGCATCGCCTGCATGCAGATCACCAGCCCCACGCACCCGGGCCATCCGGCCGCACGCCAAATCCATCCCGGCGCCGTGGATCCTACGCTCCCGCCTATGTAATAGAACGTTACGTAAAGACCGACCGCGAGCGCGCGGTTTTGCCTGGCGGCCACGCCGATGAAGCTGGAGGCCGCGGTCTGAGCCGTGAACACGCCCGTGCAGCAGACGGCGAGTCCCGCGAGCACCATCCACAGGCTGCCTCCCAACGTGATCAACGCGCCGGCGATGCTCAACGCCGAACCCGCGACGATCCCGCGGCGATGTCCGTAGCGATCGATGTAGCGTCCAAACAGCGGCGTCATGACCGCACCCACCAAATAGACGAAGAAGATCGAGCCCAACTTGGAAGGACCTAGCGAAAAGGGCGGCGCGGAGAGGTAGAAGCTGACATACGTGAACATGCCAACCAGGGTGAATAGCACGCAGAATCCGGCCATGTAGACGGATAACAGCCTGCGGTTGCGCAGATGTTGCAGCGCCTGCCGCAGCAAACCTCCTTCCGATGCACCCTTGGCGCGCCGCCGCTCCTGCCGCAGCGTGAAGGTGAGGATCAGGCTGATCACCAGCAACAGGCAACCCGGCAAGACAAAGGCGTATCGCCATCCCAGATGCTCGGCAGCGATACCGCCGATCATGCGCCCTGCAAAGCCACCCAGAACCGTGCCACTGACATAGGCCGAGACTGCACTTCCGGCAGTGCGCGCGGGCCACTCGTCATTGATGTAGGCCACCGTCACCGCGAAGAGTCCTGGAGTCAGCAGACCTTGAATGAATCGCCAAACGATTAGTGCGGCGAGGCCTGGCGAAGTCGCCGCGAGGAACGTGGTGGCGGCAAGGGCCCAGGCGGAAAACAGGATGACGCGCCTTCGGCCAAACCGGTCCGCCAGCCGGCCCACAAACGGCGCGGCCAGAGCTACGCCCACGGTCGAGGCCGTCAACGTCAGGCTGACGCTGACTTTGTCGGCATGGAAGACCGAAGTGAACAGCGGCAGCAAGGGCTGCGGAACGTAGAAGTTGGCGAAAGCGGCGAAACCAGCGAGAACGACCGGAAGGGTGGATGGTGCGGCGGAGGGAGATAGACTGACGTCTTGTATTCTTATTGGCACGAATTGAATCAATGCGTTCCGTCGCACAGCGGACGCCGCGTCGGCGATTCGGTTCGCAGTGCGGGAGAGTGCGTCCTCGTCAGCGAGGCCTGTAGAACGGGTCTGACTCAAACCTGGGAATCAGAATTCAGCCGACACCCGCGCGTCACACGGCGTGCGGCGCTTGCAACAGACGCTTCTTTCTTCAGATTACCAGACAGGGCGTCTGGCGGCCCAACGGCCTTGCTGACAAACGGCCTTGCTGAGATGGCTCGAGCATTCATAAGCCGGTCTTGCGCTTCGCACTCGAGGCGCACAGGGTCGCCGATTGCGGACGGATGGTGTCGAATCCGGGACTTACCCGCCGGGCCCGCCCAGTTGCTTCCAACTTTTGAGGGGCCGACAATACCGCGGTACAGCGCAACAGGGACTAGGGGGCGGTGCCGGGGAGTCTCAAACCAACACTCTCACCCCGGCCGGCGGGTGGAATCGAACTGCCGACGGCTGACCAGCCGTGAACAGGGTTGGCGTTACTTCTTGAAGACCTTCGCCAAAATGGGACCGGCGTCGGCGTCTTCGATGACCGGCAGGGTATGGATCTCCAAGACATCCGCCCAAACGGCAGCCGACTCATAGAAGGCGCCGGGATTGCTCGTTTCGTACAGCGCAATAACGCCGCTGAGATCCACCTTGTGCCAACGTCCCAGAAGCGTCACGCCCTCCGGCGGTTGACCCCGCCCCCGGACGGAATCGATCTACCGTCTCTCTCAGCGTCCCTGGCAACCCAGTCCAAGTGGACATGAATTTCATCGCATCCAACTCCTTTCGGCAGGCGCTCCGGGAGTCCGTTCAGGACACTCGGACCAAGCAAGTACAGATTAGATCACGGCCTTAGACTTGTTTCACATCTTCTGTAGTCCGCTGCCCCTGCGCCTAAAAAGCTCTCCCAGCACAGAGCCGCGAATGAAAAGAGCGGTCCTTTGCGCACAGCGACCGTTGGCCGCTCTTTTCATTCGCGGCTCTGTGCTGGCTATGGGGATTCGCGCGCAGGCCACGGTTCATAGAAATCGTGAATCCGCTCTAGTGCCCTCTATTTCCGGAGAAACCGTCTGAACCGGGCAGGGCGGGGCCAGCAGCGCCCGAGTTACGGCGCACTCTTCCGTTGGGGGATTGCAGCATCCAACTACGGGAGGGGCGACCGAGCTTCGTTAATCCCGATTCCCGCCTTCTAGAGCAGTTTCACGTTTTCCGTAGACCGTGGCCCGTCCGCTCTTGCCTACGGCCAGCCGCGAACGTCAAAAAGCGGCCCTTTTGCGCACAGCGACGCCTGGCCGCTCTCCTACCTTCGTAGTGCTGGGGGCACGAGTGACCGTTCTTCATTATTGGGGATGAACGGTTTGCCGGTCATGGCGAGATCGGTGCTGGGTGACGCGAGCGCGCTATGGCAATCCGATGGAAACGATCCTGCGGAAGAACGTCTGGGTGCGCGCGACGTCGCGCAGGATCTGCGCGCGCAATGCCTCCGCGTTAGGGAAGGCCCGCTCGTCGCGCAGGCGCCGCAGAAACTCAACCCGGATGCGGTCCGGCGAATTGCCCTCCAAGGGATCGAGCAGAAAGGTCTCGATCGTCAGATGACGGCCGCCAAATGTGGGGCGGTACCCGACGTTGGTCACCGAGCGCCACGAACGCAGCCGGGGACAGTCGTCGCTGTCCCTCTGTGGACGGACCGGACTGTCCATCTCCTCGCCTGTGCGCGGATCTCCGGGACGATCGTCGCTGTCCCGCTGTGGACAGGGCTGACTGTCCGCCTCCTCGATAGTGCGCGTGATGTAGACACCGTTGGCCGGCACGGCCGCGCGCTCCAGATCCAGCGAAGGGATCTCCAGGTTTAGCGTGGGTACGGTCTCTCGTCGGCCGCGGCCCTCGCCTGCCACCACAGCGCCCGAGACGGCGAAAGGCCTTCCCAGCAGGCGCGCGGCGCGGCTGACGTCGCCCGCGGCCAGCAGGCGGCGAATCTCGCTGGAAGAGACCAGGACGCCTCGAAGCCGGATGGCGGGCACGATGCCGACCCGCACTCCGAGTTTCTCGCCCAAGGCAAGCAGCGCCCGGACGTCGCCACGCTGCCTGTTGCCGAACAGGAAATTGTCGCCGACGACGACGGCTCGCGCGCCCAGATCAGCTAGCAGAACCTCCCGGAAGAATGCCTCCGGGTCGAGCGAACTGAGGTGGGCGTCGAAGGGCAGGATCAGCACCTGCTCGATGCCGTCGCATTGCATAAGCGCGCAGCGCTCGGCGGGAGAACTCAGCAGCAGCGGCGCGCGTTCTGGCGCGACCACCTCGGTCGGATGCGGACTGAAGGTGAGCGCAGATGGTTTCGCCCCGCACTCGCCCGCCAGCCGGACTACGGTTCGCATCAGTGCGTGGTGCGCGGCGTGGACGCCATCGAAGTTACCGATGGTGACGGCGGAGGGTGCGAACGAAGTGCGTGCCTCTTCGAGACTGCGAAAAATCCGCATGACAGTTGATCAGAGCGCGACGGCCACCTCAAGGCCGTCGTATGCCAGCCGCACGCCGGCGGGCAACAGGCTATCCGCACTCTCGTGCGCCAGATCGTGCGAGATGTGCGTGAACCAGGCCTCGCGCGGCTTCAGCCGCTCGACGATCTTCAGGCTCTGCTCCACGGTGCTGTGCGTCGGGTGAGGGTGATAGCGCAGGGCGTCCAGGAAGAGCACATCCAAACCCTGCAGCATTTCCATGGACGCCTCGGGCACTTCGCTGTGATCGGTGAGGTAGGCGGCGTTGCCGAACCGGAAGCCATGGCAATGGCCCTTGCCATGCCGTAGGGGCACCGCCGTGAATTCCAGCCCGTGAACTTGAATCGGCCCTCCGTTGAAAGGCACCGTCCGGATGCGCGGCCGCGACGACTCGGTCTTGCCCTCGTAGAAAATGTAATCGAACACGCGCCGGATGATTCTGAGGGTCTCCTCCGAGCCGTACACCGGGATGACTTCCTGCTGGTTGAAATTGAACGGCCGGATGTCGTCGAGTCCCAGGATGTGGTCGGCGTGTCCGTGCGTGTACAGCACGGCGTCCACGCGCGCAACCTGGGCGCGCAAAACCTGCTGCCGGAAATCGGGGCCGGTGTCGATCACGACGCAATGGCCGTCCCAGCGGAGCGCCACCGAAGGCCGCAGACGCCGGTTGCGCGGGTCGTCCGAATGGCACACCGCGCAGGAGCAGCCAATGGTCGGCACACCTACGCTCGTGCCCGAGCCTAGCACTGTGATAGTCAGCCGGTTTGGCGGCTCAGACATTTTCCCCGGTTTTGTCCTCGGCGGCCGGAGCTTCGGCTGGCTTCTTCTGCTCGGCCTCTGAAGCCTGGATGAAGCGAAAGCGCAATTCGGTTACGGAGTTGTCGAGCAACCGTTGCTCGTCGAGCGTCAGGTTGTTTCGCGTCTTCTCTTGCAGCATCGCCAGCATGTCGATGGTGTGGCGTGCGATGGGCAGGTTAACTTCCTGCTTTTCGCCGCCCCAGGGCGCGGCGCCGAGGCTCGCCTCGGCCTGCATACGCATGCTCCAGACCAGGAATTCAAAATCTGCGGGCGGGAGAGGAACTGCTTGGTCGCTCATTACCTACATATTGTACTCAAGTGAGTGGGCCGGCTCTCCAGAGCCGCGCGGGGTCTCCAGACCCCGCTCCGGATAAGCTTTGTCGTGGTCCTGGCCCAGCGGCAGGCGGGGGCTGCCTAATCGTGATGCGGCGGACTCACTTGCGCGCTGTGCGGCGGACAAACCGGCGGCGTGGGGAGCAACATCTTGTCGTCGTAGTGCCGCGGCAGCTTGTGAACCATCGGGTCATCGAAATGTTCCGGCAGAGGGATCTCGATGAGTGGAATCGAACAGTGGCCTGAGGCTGCCGGAGCGGATGCGATCAAATCAGGTTTGAGATTCACTGGGCGGGGCTGTGCTCTGTACTGAACCAATGACTCACTCTTCGTCAGCAGTTCTCGCCAATGCGGGAACTTGAGCTCTAACCCCGGCGCCATCAGCTCGGGCGCACTGGCCGGGGGCGGGTTGATCGAAAAGGGACGAGGCAGAGGCGGCAGCACGGGCAGGTTGAGCGTTACCGGAGGAGCCGTCTGTCCTAAGACCGGGAGAGACAACGCCACAATCACCAATCCCATCGGCAGGAGACGCATGCTGCCCATAGTCTACTGCCACTGGCGTCGCCGGGAGGCGACATTTTCTGCAACATTTCAGACGAAAAAACCGGGCCGCCGCTTGCGCGACAGCCCGGTTTCTTACGGAGCAGATTCCTGCCTGGTCCTACTTGCTGGTCTTGTAGAAATCAGCGTACTCGGCCAATGACTTCGCCTTGAAATCGCCAGCGTGGCCGGCCTGGCCGAATTGGACCATGCGCTGGGCAACCACCTTCTGCATGGCCGCGCGAGCGGGCTTGTTGTAGTCGCGCGGGTCGAATTTCTCCGGGGACTCCGCGAAAACCTTGCGAATTGCGCCGGTGATGGCCAGCCTGTTGTCGGTGTCGACGTTGATTTTGCGGACGCCGTTCTTGATGCCGAGCTGGATCTCTTCCACCGGCACGCCCCAGGTTTCTTTGAGCTTGCCGCCGTACTGGTTGATGATGTCCTGCAGATCCTTGGGAACCGAGGAGGAGCCGTGCATCACAAGGTGGGTGGTGGGCAGGCGCTTGTGGATCTCGATCAGGAGGTCCATCTTGAGGACGCTCCCATCGGGCTTCTTGGTGAACTTGTAGGCGCCGTGGCTGGTGCCGATGGCGATGGCCAGGGCGTCCAGACCGGTCTTCTCGACGAATTCGACAGCCTGGTCGGGGTCGGTGACATGCTCCAGGCCCGAACCGCCGGCTCCGTGACCGTCTTCGATTCCGCCGAGCGTGCCAATCTCGCCTTCCACAGTGACGCCCTTGGAGTGCGCCAGTTCGACGACCCTGCGGGTCACGTCCACGTTGTATTCGAAGCTGGACGGGGTCTTGCCGTCCGCTAGCAGCGATCCATCCATCATGACCGAGGTAAAGCCAAGTTCGATGGCCGATTTACAGGTTTCGAAGCTATTGCCGTGGTCGAGGTGCAGCACCATCGGGATTTCCGGGTACAGCTCGTTGGCAGCCAGCATCAAGTGATACAGGAAATTGTCGTTGGAGTAAGCGCGAGCGCCACGGCTCGCCTGAACGATCACGGGCGACTTGGTCTCCCGCGCCGCTTCCATAATCGCCTGGATCTGCTCCATGTTGTTGACGTTAAACGCGCCAACGCCGTAACCGCCCTTGGCCGCTTCATCCAGAAGCTGCCGCAATGTGACCAGTGGCATCGAAAAAACTCCTATTAGGATCTGTTCAGAGGTAGAACTCTGGTAGAACACCCCCATGATATAACACTCGAACGTCCGCTTTGTTGAGGATTCTGTAGAGTTTCACCGCACCTGTCCCAAGGGCCACGCGATGCAATCACTTACGTCGGGATGGTCCCAACCGGTGTTGGCCCGGAGGTCAGAGCGCGAGTTCGAAATACAGCGCGTTCACTGGGGATCCGGCGTCGTAGCGTTCGATCTGCTGGAACCCCAGCGAGCAGTAGAGCGCAATGGCGGATTCCATGAACGGCAGGGTATCCAGGCGCATGCTCCGGTATCCGCGCTCCCGGCCCGCTTCGATCAGACGAACAGCCAGCATCCGGCCCAAGCCGCTGCCGCGCGTGGCCGGCTCGACATACAACCGCTTCATCTCGCATATGCCGGGTGCGAACTTACGCAGTGCGCCGCAGCCCGTCTTGAGGCCATCCACGCTTGCCAGCAGCAGTGTGCCTTCCGGCCCGGCATAGCGGCCCGGCAATCCCGCGATCTCCGCCGCGAATCCGACCACGCACTCGCCGACTCCCGGGATCGCGGCGTATTGCCGCAACAGCGTGCGCACGGCTTCCAGATCAGCGGTCGCCACCGCGCATCGGATCTCTATCATTCGTAATATGTTACGCTAAAAGTTCCCGACAAAATAATGAAGACATCCGACGAAAGCCACCCAGAGAACCTCACTCTCGGTGCGCGCTTCGAACGGCTGGTGGCAATCATGGCGAAGTTGCGCGCTCCCGGCGGGTGCCCGTGGGATCGCGAACAGAACTACGACACCATCAAGCCGTACACCATTGAGGAAACTTACGAAGTTCTCGAAGCCATCGACCAGCGGGACTTCGCGGGGCTGTGCGAAGAACTGGGCGATTTCATGCTCCAGGCCGTCTTCTTCGCCCAGATGGCGCAGGAAGAGGGTCGGTTTTCGATCGCCGATTCGCTCGACGCAATCAACGCGAAGCTGGTGCGCCGCCATCCGCACATCTTCTCCGACGGCGATGCGAAAACGTCGGACCAGGTTTTGAAGCGCTGGGACGAGATCAAGGCCGTCGAAAAGTCAGACCGTGGTGAGACGCCCAAGGGATGCCTTGATGGGATCCCGCGCGCGCTGCCGGCGCTGATGGAAGGCCTCAAAATCTCGCAAAAAGTGGCAAAAAAGGGCTTCGAATGGCCCGATTTTGAGCAAGTCTTGGAGAAGTTTCACGAGGAAACCGCGGAGCTGGCGGAGGCCCGCGCAAGTGGTTCACAGGAGGAGATCGAAGGCGAACTCGGCGACCTGCTCTTCACCGTCGTGAATATGGCGCGCTGGCTGAAGGTCGATCCGGAGCAGGCGTTGCGCAAGACGAACGCCAAGTTCCGCGCCCGCTTCGCGCATGTCGAACGTTCGCTCGCCGCGCGGGGCAAGACACTCGAACAGTCAACGCTCGAAGAGATGGAGACGCTGTGGCAACAGGCGAAGTCGCTACCCGAATCACGCTGAAGCATCTGGAGACTCTGCCCGATTTCCGCGAGGCCCTGCGGCTGCAAAAGGAGATCTGGGGCTTCTCCGACATCGAGTTGCTCCCCTTGCGCCTGTTCGTCGTGGCGCACAAAGTGGGCGGCCAGATCATCGGTGCGTTCGACGGGGAGCATATGATCGGCTTCCTGCTTTCGATTCCCGGCATCAAGCCCAGTGCGGAGAATGCCGAAACATACTTACACTCGCACATGATGGGTGTGCAGGCGCCCTATCGCAATCTCGGTATCGGGCGGATGTTGAAGCTCGCGCAACGCGAGGAAGCGCTCTCGCGGAATGTCCGGCTGGTCGAATGGACTTTCGATCCGCTCGAGATCAAGAATGCATACTTCAACATCGAGCGGTTGGGCGCGGTCGTGCGGCGTTACGTGCTGAACCAATACGGCACGACAACGAGCCACCTGCACGGCGGTCTGCCGACCGACCGCTGCGTGGCCGAATGGTATCTGGACAGTGCGCGAGTGCTCGCTGTTCTTGACGGGCGGCCGGTGGCTTATGACAGCGTCGTTGAGCGCGTGGCCGTGCCCAACGATATCGCCGAACTGCGCCAGAAAGAGCCGAAGCGGGCACGCGACATTCAACGGAACCTGAGTGAAGCTTTTCTCGCGCACTTTCAGCGCGGGCTGGCCGTGACCGGTTTTGAACGAAGCGCCGATTCGGGCGTCTACCTCTTTTCACAATGGCCTTCAAAATAGACGAGATTCGCCTGCACAGGCTCGAAATACCGCTGGTGCATTTCTTTGAGACCAGCTTCGGGCGGACTTACAGCCGCGCGATTATCCTGGTCGAGGTCGTGTCGGACGGCGTCTCCGGCTGGGGCGAAGTCACCTGTGGCGAGCACCCATTCTATAACGAGGAGTGGACCGACGCGGCCTGGTTGCTGCTGAAGGACTACGTCGCTCCGGCCGCGCTCGGCATGACGCTGGAGAAGGCTTCGGACGCGGGACTGCTGTCGAAAGGCATCAAGGGCCATCGGATGGCGCGCGGCGGATTCGAGGCCGCATGTTGGGATCTGGAAGCGCGCCTCGCAGGCATCCCGCTGTGGCGGGCGATTGGCGGCGGAGCGGGCGTTGATGGAAAGAGTAAGGAGATCCCCTGCGGCGTGTCGATCGGCATCCAGGACAGCGTGCCGCAATTGCTCGGCAAGATCCGCACCGAGCTCGAAGCGGGCTACCAGCGCATCAAGATGAAGATCAAGCCGGGCTGGGACATCGACGTGATCCGCGAAGTGCGCCGCGAGTTCCCGGAAATCCTGCTGATGGCGGACGCCAACTCAGCGTACACGTTGAACGACATCGAACATCTGAAGCGGCTGGACGAGTTTCATCTGATGATGATCGAGCAGCCGCTGGCGCACGACGAGATCATCGATCACGCCGTGCTGCAACAGGCGCTCGAAACACCGATCTGCCTGGACGAGTGCATCCGCACGGCGCACCAGGCCGAGCAGGCGATCCGGCTGGGCGCCTGCCAGATCATCAACATCAAGCTCGGGCGCGCGGGCGGCTTTGCCGAAGCGAAGCGCGTGCATGACGTGGCGCAGGCGCACGGCATTGCCGTGTGGTGCGGCGGGATGCTCGAAAGCGGAGTTGGCCGGGCGCATAACATTGCCCTTTCCACGCTGCCCGGCTTCGTTTTGCCGGGCGACGTCTCGGCGAGCAAAAGATATTGGAAGCGCGACGTGATCGACCCGTGGGTGGAAGTCACTCCGCGCGGGACCATCGTGGTCGGGGACGCGCCGGGCTTCGGCTATCCACTCGACCTGGAGTTCCTGGCTTCGGTGCGCGTGGCGCGGGAGACGCTGGGCCACAAGTGAGTTTCTTCAGAGGGCGGACGCGGCGTGTGAGCCGCGGCCGTCGATTCCGCACAGACTTGGAGCGCGCGTAAGAATGCTTTTGGACACCTCCAATACGGTCCGCAAACCGGCGCCGAAGTCCGCGCACACCTACGCAATGGTCATCCTGATGACCATCTTCTGGAGCTTGAATTACATCGCGGCGAAATTCGCGCTGCGCAGTTTCCCGCCGATCCTGTATGCCTGCCTGCGGATGATCCTCGCCGGTGCGATGATGTTCGCGACCTATCTGGTCTGGGTGCGCAATCGGCCGCAGTCTGTTATCCACAAATGGCCGCGGCGCGATCTGCTCATCCTGTCCGTCATCGGTGTCCTCGGGATGGTGGGCAACCAGATTCTGTTTGTGGCGGGGCTGGGCCGCACATCGGTGGCCCATGCTTCGCTGGTGATTGCGACAACGCCGGTGCAGGTGCTGCTGCTTGCCTGGATCAGAGGCCAGGAACGCCTCACCACGCTGAAAGTGGCCGGGATGGCCATGGCCATGGGGGGCGTCGGCGTGTTGAATCTTGCACCCGGCCGTTCCGTGCGTGGAGCCTCCATCGTTGGCGACTTGCTGATCTTGCTTTGCGCTTTCTCTTTTGCCCTGTACTCGGTTTTCGGCAAAGAGCGGATGCGAAAGTTTGGCGCGATTCCGGTCAACGCTCTTGGGTTCGGGGTGAGTGCAGTGCTGTTGCTTGCGCCCGCCTGGTGGTTGGGCCGCGGCTTCGACTATGCGGCTGTGCCCGCGTTGGGGTGGTGGATGCTGGCTTACATGGCGGCCATCTCGTCAGTGCTGTGCTACATCATTTACAGCTCGGCGCTGGAGCATCTGCCGGCCTCGCGAGTGGCGTCGTTCAGCTACGCGCAGCCGTTTATCGCCTGCCTCGCTGCCTGGTGGCTGCTGGGAGAGCCGGTGACACTGCCGGTAGCCCTGGGCGGAATGATGGTGTTGGGCGGGGTGTGGCTGACTGGGCGGGGATGAGTCGGTAGGGCGGACGCCCACGTCCGCGCCGGCCCCCCTGGTCCGGCTCCGCGTGTGCAATTCGAGAGTCCGAAATTGGCCGACCTGGGGGTCGGCCGCGGACCTGGGGGTCCGCCCCACAATGAACTGAGACAATGGCTGGTCTATTCCAACTTCTGAGCACGAACCGCAACTACCGCTCCACCTGGATGGCGCAGGTGGTGAGCGATGTCGGCGACAACTTCAATAACATCGCCGTCTTCGGACTGGTCATGCAGCAGACCCACTCCGGCATGGCCGTGGGCGGCGTCATGCTGGCGCGCGCCGCCGGCGCGATCCTGGCCGGGCCGATCGCCGGCGTCGCGCTCGACCGCTTCGACCGCCGTCGCATCATGGTCACCAGCGACCTGTGCCGCGCTGCGGTCGCGCTCGCGTTTCTGTTGACCATTCATGAGAAGAACGTCGGGCTGCTGCTGTTTCTGAGCGGGTTACTGATGTTCGCCTCGCCTTTCTTTACGAGCGGCCGGTCGTCGATCATGCCCACCATCACGACCCGCGAGGAACTGCACACGGCCAACTCGCTGACGCTCACCACGGCCTGGACTTCGGTGGCACTGGGGAGTTTTCTAGGCGGCGCCATCGCGTCGTGGTTCGGCTTCCACGTGGCGTTCCTGTTCAACGCGCTGTCATTCATCTTCTCGGCGTTCTTCATCAGCCGGCTGCGCGCGACGAACCAGCGCGGATTCCGCGCCGAGCGCAGCGCTGTTGCGCTGACCCGCCGGCGGCCCGTCCAGGAGTACTTGGACGGACTGCGCTACATTCGCGGTGTCCCATTGCTGCTTGCTCTGGCGCTGGTCAACGTGGGTTGGGCCTCGGGCGGCGGCGCGGCGCAGATCCTGTTCAGTCTCTTCGGAGAGGTGGTGTTCCATCGCGGCGCGGCGGGGATTGGCGAGGTTTGGGGCTGCGCCGGCATCGGCCTGATTTGCGGCGGCATTGTCGCCAATCTGTGGGGGCGCCACCTGAGCTTCGAGCGCTACAAGTGGGCTATTGTGATCTGCTATGTGGTCCACGGCGGCAGCTACGTGCTGTTCAGCGTGTGTCCCAGCTATGGCGGGGCGCTGTTCTTCATTGCGCTTTCCCGGATGGGCGTGGCGGTCAGCTCCGTGCTGAACTATACGCAGCTTCTGCGTCACACGCCCGACAGCTTCCGCGGGCGCGTCAATTCGACCATGGAGTCGATCACGTGGGGCACCATGATGCTTTCCCTCACCGTCGCGAGTTACTATTCTCAGAGCCGCTCGCCGCGCGAAATCGGCGTGGTGGCTGGCGTGTTGAGCTCGCTGACGGCGGTTTACTGGGCATGGGCTTTGCTCACCGGCCGTTTGCCGGAGCCGGCGCTGGAAGGACACGAGCCCACTGGAGACGAGGAGGTCGAAGTTCATGTCTGAGCAGCACTCGTTCGATCTCGCCGGCAAGACCGTGCTGGTCACCGGCGCGGCGAAACGCATGGGCCGGTCCATCGCATTGCGGCTCCACCAGGAAGGCGCGCGCGTTCTCATCCACTACTCGCAGTCGAAGGACGAGGCGGAGCGAACGGCCGCCGAGTGCGGCGGCGCGGGCCTCTTCCACGCCAACCTCGAACGCGTTGACGAGATCAAGCGCATGTTCGCGCAGATCGCTGAACGCGAGAGGCGCCTCGACGGACTGGTGAACAACGCCGGGCGTTTCACCAAAATCGATCCCCTGGAAGTGACCGAGGCCGACTGGGACTATGTTCACGCGGTGAACTTGAAGGCGACGTTTTTCGCATGCCAACAAGCCGCCATCCTCATGCGGCGCAATCCTGGCGGAGTGGGGCGCATTGTGAATATCAGCTCAATGGGCGCGTTTCTCGCCTGGGCCGACCACGTTCATTACTGTGCCTCGAAGGCAGGTGTCATCGCGCTGACGCGGTCGCTCGCGAAGGCGCTGGCGCCCGCGATCACGGTGAACTCCGTCGCGCCGGGAGTGATCCCGTTCGACGAGGTAAACGAGCCGCGCATTCAGTCGATGGCGCGTTCGACCCCGGCGGGCCGTCCAGGCACGGGCGCGGAGATCGCCGAGGCGGTGGTGTACTTCCTGAAGGCCTCCAACTTCGTCACTGGGCAGACGCTGCAAGTGGATGGCGGGTTGGGGCTGCGGTAACGCCGCCCGGACGCCTTCCCGGCTTGATAGTGGTATCACAGAGTGATACTATCAGGCGGTGAAGGCCAAACACCTGGCAACGCTGCGGGCCATCTTCGAAACGCCAGTCCGGGCCAACATTACCTGGACCGATATCGAGGCCCTCCTGGTTGCTCTGGGTGCGGAAGTCAGCGAAGGCTCCGGTTCACGTGTCCGCATTGCGCTGAACGGCGTTCGCGCTGTCTTCCATAGGCCGCATCCGCGAAAAGAGACCGATCGCGGCGCAGTGGTTTCGATGCGGCGCTTATTGCAGCAGGCGGAGGTGAAACCATGATGTATAAGGGGTACGAGGCGGTCGTCACGTTTGACGATGAGGCCGATCTGTTTCACGGCGAGGTGATCAATACCCGCGACGTGATCACATTTCAGGGTAAGTCGGTAAGAGCGCTTCGCACGGAGTTGCGGAAATCGGTCGACGATTACCTCGAATTCTGCAAATGCCGCGGCGAGGAGCCTGAGAAACCGTTCTCGGGGAAGCTGGTCCTGCGAATCGCTCCAGATCTCCACCGCGCTGTGGCGCTCAAGGCGCGACTCGAAGGGCGGAGCCTAAACACCTTTATCGCCGAGCGGCTGGCCGCCGAGTGCCGGCAGGCGTAAACGGGACCCTCGTCACTATGTCGAGTTGCTCCGACTATTCCGGACCCGCGCCCGTGATTGAGACGGCGCGCCTGAGGATGCGCGCTCATCGCGTGGAGGATCTCGCCGATTGCGCCGCTATGTGGTCCGATCCGGAGGTGGTCCGGCACCTCGGCGGGCGGCACTTCTCCCGCGAAGAGGTCTGGGCGCGGCTGCTGCGTTACGCCGGCCACTGGTCTCTACTCAACTACGGGTATTGGGCGGTGGAAGAGAAGGCGACGGGCGCGTTCGCCGGCGAGTTGGGATTCGCCGATTTTCAGAGGGAGTTGGAATCGCCTTTGCGCGAGGTTCCGGAGCTGGGGTATGCATTCAGCTCTCGAACTCACGGCAAGGGCTATGCAACGGAAGCCGCTCGCGCGGCACTGGCTTGGGGCGATGCCCATTTCGCGTCGAAGCGGACTGCCTGCATTATTAATCCCGAGAATCTTGCTTCCATTCGAGTGGCAGAAAAGTGCGGGTACCGGGAGTTCGAGCGCACGACTTACAAGGGCGAACCGACAATCGTCTTCGTCCGGTAGCGCGCTAGCGCCGTTGCGATTTTTCGAGTACGTTCCACCAGTCGCGCTGCATTGCCTTCTCGTCGATATCCGTGTAGACGAACACGTCGCGCTGGACGTTTTCCGGCGGCGTTCGGAATTGCGCTTCCCGGGCGAGATCGGGCCGCGCCAGAGCTTCCACCAACGCCAGATCCCACATGACCCATTGCTCGGACTCGGGCGAAAACGACAGCCAGCGCGCGGCCAGGTAATCCCAGATCCCACCCTTGCCCTGCAGCCGCTCCAGCGTTGCGGCCTGCGCAAAGACGAGTTTGCCGCAGACGTTTGCGGGCATGACGTGCAGTTCCAGTCCCTGGGCGTTGAGCAAGTAGTTCAAGGCGTTCAGATCGTTGCGCACGTTGAACTCGTCCTTGTTCCAAACCTTCCGGTCCGAGAAGAAGTGCGCGCCCATCAGGTAGACGGCGACGCGGGGCAGAATATCCGGAGCAAGTTTGAGGGCAGAGGCAACGTTGGTGGTGGCGCCGGTGTTGACGATGGCGAGCTTCTCGCCAGCCCGCATGGCGCGCGCCTCGCGAATCATCAGGCGCGCGGCGGGCGAATCGCGCGGCTCGTCTCCGCCCCACGGCTTGCCCATGATCATTTCGGAGCCCATCGGCGCGGGGATCTCCTGCCGACCCATCAGACGTAGGATTTCGGTGTTAATCTTCTGGCTCTCCGCGACGGTATCCGGAGGCGATAGACGCGTGTTCCACTGCGCCGAACTCAAGCCCGCCATCTGAAAGCCGGGCTCCAGCAGAGCCCGCGTGATGGCGTACAGATCGTCGATCTCATTGGCCGTGTCCGAGTCGAGGAAGATCTTCCGCCCTGGTGATTGCGCCGCCAGGCTGAACGGCAGAGCGGCTAACGAACCGAGGAGGGTACGGCGCAACATGTTTGCAGTCTATCCTGAACGCGCAGCACACTCCTCCTCCCCATTGCGTGCGACATAGAAGTGGAACCGCTGCCGGCGCCGTGGGGCAGGCTGGCAGCCTGCGCGGCGGTTGCCTACCGCCGCCGTCTCGCGTAAATGTGATAGTTGGCCGATTGCCAATCGGCCGCAGCTTACCAAGCTGCCCCACAGCAGCGCCCTCTGCCTTGCGTGCCCATACGCCCGGCTTCCGGCCACTTTGCCAGGCAATCGCGCCGGCGTCCACTTCTATGTCCCACACCCCTCCCCATTCTTCGTAGAGCGTTTGGTCGAGCCATACTACAAACTTGAATCGCGGCCTCATGTGCGATAGCGTCACTGTGGATCCATCCAATGTCCCAAGCGCAATCCTCACCCCTAACTTCACTCCTCACCTCCAGGCGCGACTTCGTGAAGATGTCCGCCGCCGCTACTCTCGCAGCTCTCCCTGCCTCGGCCTACGTGGCCGGAAGCGGCATCATCAAGGTCGGCATCATCGGCTGCGGAGGACGCGGCGAAGCCGCCGCGATGAATGCCATGAACGCCGGCAAGGACGTGCATATCGTCGCCATGGGCGACATCCTGCTCGACCGAATTCAGGAGAAGCGCACCGCGCTCAAGCTGAAGTACCCGGACCAGGTGGAAGTGCCCGACGACCACTGCTTTACGGGCTTCGAATCCTATAAGCACGTGATCGCGGTCTCCGACGTGGTCATCATCGCCAACGCCGCCAAGTTCCACTCGTTCTACGCCAAGACCGCCATCGAGGCGGGCAAGCACGTCTTCATCGAGAAGCCGCATGCCATCGATCCCGTCGGTATTCAACGACTTAAGGCGGCCATAGAACTCGCGAAGCAGAAGGGCCTGTGCCTGGTCTCGGGGCTGCAGAGCCGCTATCATCCCGGCTACATCGAGACCATGCAGCGCGTACACGACGGCGCCATTGGAGACATCGTGGCCATCCAGGAGACCTGGCTCCGGCCGCCTTACGTGATGTACCAGCGCCGCCCCGGCATGAAGGAAGTGGAATACCAGGCGAGCAACCAGTATCACTTCCACTGGCTCTCGGGCGACGACGTGCCGCAGACGCTGATCCACAACCTCGACCGCGCCAGTTGGGCGCAGCACAACGCCGCGCCGTTGAGCTGCTACGCCATGGGCGGGCGCTCGACGCTGCACGGCGAGATCTACGGCAGTACGTTCGACCACAACGCCGTGGTCTACGAATTCCCCAAGGGCGTGCGCGTCTATGCCTTCTGCCGGACCATCGACAACTGCTATGAAGAGAATTCCAGTCTGATCCTCGGCACCAAGGGCCGTTGTGATCTGCTCAACCTCCGCATCACGGGCGAGACGAATTGGGTATCCGCGGGGCCGAAATCGAAGAAGGACGCCTACGACCTGGAGCACGTCGCGCTGTTCGAGGGCATCCGCTCGGGCAAGCCGGTGAACAACGGCGATTACATGGCCCGCAGCACGCAGATCGGCATCATGGGCCAGTTGTCTTCCTACACCGGCAAGCAGGTGACGTGGGACGAATTCGAGAAGTCGGGTTTCTTCTACCCGCCGCTGCCCGAAAACGTCAACATGGACATGGAGCCGCCCGTGAAGCCGGGTCCGGATGGGATTTATCCGGTGTTCACGCCGGGTGTGACGAAGCTGCTGTAAGCCGGCCGGCGCATAGAGTTTTCGCTTTTTTGCTCGAACGGTTGCGTGGTAGTCTCATAGAACGTTTGGCCCAAGTTCAGCACTTCTGGGGGTAGTCGTGCCATGAGATCCGGCAGCGCCGTTCCGAAGAATGTAGATGAATACCTCGCGGGCGTTCCCGAACCGGCGCGCACCACGTTGAACAAGATCCGGGCGATCATCCGCTCCGTCGTGCCGCCGGAGGCGACGGAGTACATCAGCTACGGGATGCCGGCATTCCAGTACAAGGGGCCGCTCTTCGCCTACGCCGCATTCAAGGACCATTGCAGCCTGTTCCCGATGGGCTCCTCCGTGATCGTGGCTTTTAAGGAAGAACTCAAGGGCTTCGAAACCGCCAAAGGCACAATCCGCTTTCCCGTGGACAAGCCTCCGGCGGCCACCCTGATTAAGAAGCTGGTGAAAGCGCGCATCGCGCAGAACGAAGCGAAGAAGGAGCGCTGAGGAGGCTGCCGTGAACAGGAATGATCCTGGAACGAGCGAGTGAGGCTTCGCAACGGCCCAAGTGAATGACGTCTCAGGCGACGTCGCGCACCAACAGATCGACTTCCTTGCCGAGAGCGCGGAAAGCATCCTCGATCAGTTCCGGGCGGCTGGCGTGCCTCAGGTTAAACAGACGCTCGACGTTGGCGCGAGGAATGCCCAGGCGGCGCGCGAGATC
>Ga0302320_10009087_pt1 | contig 21432 bp, 16 predicted proteins | sample Bog_T0_3_FD_202130 | JGI IMG/M metagenome (GOLD analysis project Ga0302320, IMG submission 202130) | Peat permafrost microbial communities from Stordalen Mire near Abisko, Sweden - Bog_T0_3 | ecosystem: Environmental > Terrestrial > Soil > Wetlands > Peat | place: Sweden: Abisko, Stordalen Mire...
TAAAGCGGCGGCCAAAACCCTTTCCGAACCTGAACCAGCCGCGTCACAAATTCAAAGATGTCTCGCACGCCAATCGGAATTGGAAAAATAAACCAAAGAAAATAAGGGCCTAATTTAAGCGCCATTCGGGTTTGACCCCTATTTCGGGCGGATTGAGTTGCAGAGAATTCCAAAACGGCGGGGAACGTGAAAACCCTCCCCCGGGGGAGAGGGCAGGGTGAGGGCGAGCGTCAAGTTGAAGGCTGAGCCGCGATTGGCGCGCGGCCTTCAGGCCGCTTCAATGTTGGGTACGACGAAGATTCACAAGCGCCCCAAAACTTCCGCACGCTGGAGCGGCGTAAACGCCGCGCGCATATGCATACGCTGGCACCATTGCCAGGTTTCATTTCGGAGTTCGGGTTCATTCCATCCGCTTTTTGGCTGGCGGAGTCGCTGCTCGCTACAAATCTGCTTCCAAGGTGGCGCGAGATTGCATTGAATTCGGATTTCGGTTTTAATCCGGCCCAGCATGAATTCGCTCGCCAACATCTCGCTCCTTGCTGCAATTTTGCTGGCGGGCGGCCGCGCGAGCTCCGCGCTCGTTTCCTCCAATATGAATGCCAAGCTGGACGATTGCCAAATGGATTACCTCACGCCGGTGGATGCGGCGCTGCAAGCGCAACTGGAAGGCATTGATGCCAGGTTGCGCGACAAGTACGAAATGACCAACGAGCAAACCGCGGTGGGGGTGCTGGATTTGCGAACACTGCGCCTGGCGATGGTGCGGCCCGATTACGAGTTGTATGCCGCCAGCGTGGCGAAGCTTGGGATCATGCTGGCGTTTTTCCAGTTGCATCCGGCGGCGGCCACGAATCTGGACGCGACGACGCGCCACGAGCTGGGCCTGATGGTGCGGCCGTCCAGCGATGAGATGGCCACCAAGTTCGCCAGTGAGATGGGATTGAAAGCCATTCAGCAGGTGCTCGATTCGTATCATTTTTACGACGCCAGCCGGGGCGGCGGCCTATGGGTGGGCAAGTATTACGGCAAGAGCGGAGAACGCTATGGCGATCCGGTCAACGATCATTCCCACGCCGCCACCGTGCGCCAACTGCTGCGGTTTTATCTCTTGCTCGAACAGCGAAAACTGGTCTCTCCCACAGCTTCCCAGACCATGCTCGACGTCCTGGCCACGCCCGACATTCCCGCCGATAACATCAAGTTCGTGAAGGGATTGGCCGGACGCGACGTTCAAATACTGCGCAAATGGGGTTCCTGGGAGGACTGGCTGCACGATACGGCCATCGTCACCGGACCAGGCCGTTGCTACATCGTCGTGGCACTGACGCATCATCCGCGCGGCGACGAATACCTGGTTGATTTTGCGGGCGCAGTGGACGACTTGATGATCCGCAGCGCGAGCAAATGAATCTGATATGAACAGCTCGCAGCCAGAGAGGATTGCCATTGTTGGCGGCGGTTTCTGCGGCGTGATGACCGCGGTCAACCTGGCGCGCCTTAGCCGGCAACCAATCGAGGTCACGATCATCAATCAGGGGCGCCCGATGGCGCGGGGTATTGCTTATGGCACGCGGCGCATGGAGCATCTGCTCAATGTCGCGGCGCGGAACATGTCCGCTTTTCCCGACCTGCCGGACCACTTCCTCCAATGGTTGCGCACACGCTCGGAATATGACGCGGTACCCGACCGGGACCTGCGCGAGCGGTTCATACCGCGCATGATCTACGGCGATTACCTGCGCGGCCTGATGCAGCAGTACTTGCAAGCCCCGGTCGAGTCTGTGCTGGCGCGGACGACTTTAGTCGAGGGCGAGGCGGTGAATATGCAGCATCATGGCGGTGCAGCCGTGATCCATTTGGCGGATGGCGGCCGGGTGGAGGCCAACCGTATCGTGTTGGCGACAGGCAATGAGTTGCCGTCGTCGTTGCCGGGTTGCGCCGAATTGCAAAACCATCCCGCCTGGGTCGGCAATCCCTGGCAGCCTTGGGAAAACCACCTTCCGGATTCCGGTGGAACGATTCTCCTGCTAGGGACCGGCTTGACCACGGTGGACGCCGTCATCACGCTGCGCGCCCTAGGCTGGCAGGGTATGATACATGCCGTGTCGCGGAATGGCTGGCTGCCCTACCCCCACTTTCGGGGCATCGAGTATCCTGACTTTCCTCCGCTGGGAGTGGACTTGGCAGAACTCGGATTGGAAAAACTGCTGGCACTCATGGAGCAGCACTGCGCTCGCCTGCGGGAGCTGGGCGCCAACCCGGCGATCATTGTGGACAAGCTGCGCACCCACACGCAGCGAATCTGGCAGCGGTTCACGCCGGCCGAGCGGGTGGAATTCGCGCGACACCACGCTCCCCGCTGGAACGTGCTTCGCCACCGCATCGCGCCGGAGATACACGCGCAACTGGCGACCGCGCAGCTCACCGGCCAGTTGCAGGTCCATGCGGCGTGCATCGAGTGTGTGCGGGCGGATGGCCGGCAGGTCCGGGTGCATCTCAGTGGCGGCAAAATCATCAATGGTGACCTTGCCATTAACGCAACCGGACCCAACACCAAGTTCACAGCCACGAGTTCCGCGCTGCTGCAAAATTTGCTTGCCAGCGGACTGATCACCCCCGATGGGATGGAAATGGGACTACGCGTGGATGCCAATCATGCCATTATTGGTCGCGATGGAAAGCGCTCAGATTTCTTGTTCGCGCTGGGACCGTTGCTCCGCGGCACCCTCTGGGAAACCATTGCTGTGCCTGAATTGCGCGGTCAGGCCCGCCGCACGGCCGAGGCGATCCTCGGTTACCCCGCCACGCCACCGGCGGTTGAGCCCTCGGCGATGATGGAATATATGATTTGAAATAAAGACCGGTCTTGGACGCGAAATTCAAATTGGCGGCGCGGGAGCCGACCCCTGATGGTTTAATTGCCATTGCCAAATAGGTTTGAGCAGATTATTTTTCATTAAAAATAACCGCATGAAGCGAAGTTTGGAGCAAATTACCTGCATTGAGTCCGAGATTCTCAAGCAGATCCGCGCGCAGCCGGGAATTTCCCGGATCTCGGTGGCGCGCCAATTAAAGCTGGCCCCTTCCACGGTTGGGAATTACACAAGCCGGCTGATTGCGGAAGGTTTTTTGGTGGAATCCGAGAAAACGGAGTTTGAGTCCGGCCGGCCTCCGACGGCGATCCGGTTGAACCCCGCAGGCGGCCAGTTCATTGGGGTGGATTTCGAGGCGCGCAACCTCATGGCCGTGGCGGTGGATTTTTCCGACCGTCCTTTAAGGCACGTGCACAAGCCGATTCAAAAATCGGATTCGGCGGTGGAGATCATCCGGAAAATTGAGCAGGCCATCACCGAGCTCCTGCCGGACAAACTTTCCCGGCTGTTGGCGATCGGCGTGGGTGTGCCCGGTCTGGTGGATCCGGCCAAGGGCATTGCATTGCACTACAAGTATATTGACCAGTGGCAGAATATTCCGCTGGCGGCGCCTCTGGCGGCGCGGTTCGGCGTACCGGTTTACTTGGAAAACACGGTTCGCTCGATGGCGCTGGCGGAATTATGGCTGGGTCAGGGTCGGGGTTTCAAGGACTGGCTTTGCATCGGTATTCGCAGCGGCATCGGCGTGGGCATTATCGCGGGCGGCCAACTACAGCATGGCGCGGACTATCGGGCGGGAGAAATCGGGCGCTGGCTATGTCCGGGATTGTCCCGGACAGCTGCGAAGTTTTTCGACGCGCCACCATCGGCGGTCATGGAACTTCAGGAAATCGCATCCGCGCGCGCCATCGTGGCGGCCATTGACCGCGCGCGCCAAGCGAAAGAAAAGAGCCTTTTATCCGGGCAGAGCGACCCGCTAACCTTTGCGGACGTCGTGCGCGCCTCTTCGCAGAGGGACCGGTTGACAGTGCAGGTGGTGGAGGTTGCGGCTGACGCGCTGGGTTGGGCGGTCGGCTTGCTGGCGCTGGCCTTGAATCCATCCCACGTGATTCTAGCCGGGCCGCTGACCTTGCTGGGCGAAACACTTTTGGCTCCGTTGCGCCAGCGCGCCGAGGAAATCCTGCGCGCTGCCGGTGGCAGTGTGCCCGCGATTGTCAATTCCACAATGGGCGAATTCAGCGGCGCGGTGGGGGCGGCGGCCCTCGCGGTGGATGCGTGGACTCCGACGCGGTGATCTGAAATGCATTCGAGAGAACAGCTTTTTAATACGGCACGCATGTTTTTTGTGCTTGCTCATGCGCTCGGGAATTTAGTATTTATTTTCAATGCAAAATAACTGCCTAAAAAAACAACAATAAACGAAAACGATAATTATGATTGAAATACTCATGCACGAAGACAAAGACACGGTTGGTGTCGCCGTCGTGGACATCAAAGCCGGCCAGCAGGTCGGCGGCCGGTCCCTGCACGGCAGCGCCAAGCCCAAGGTCAAGGCGCGGATGGCCATCCCGCTCGGGCACAAAATCGCCCTGCAAGATTTCAAGCCCGGCGACACCGTCATCAAGTACGGCGAAGACATCGGCAAAGTCGTGGCTCCCATCAAGAAAGGCGAGCACGTTCACGTTCACAACCTCAAAACCAAACGCTGGTAATTTTACAAACTTTGGCAGTATTTATTATTATTTTATGAAGATTCCAAAAGTCCTGGGTTATCGCCGCGAAAACGGGCGCGTCGGCATTCGCAATCACGTCATCATCCTGCCCGTGGACGACATCTCCAACGCGGCCTGCGAAGCCGTGGCCAACAACATCAAGGGTACTATGGCGCTGCCGCACGCCTACGGCCGGCTCCAGTTCGGCGAAGACCTCGAATTATTTTTCCGCACCATGATCGGCACCGGCGCCAATCCCAACGTGGCGGCTTGCATTGTCATCGGCATCGAGCCCGGCTGGACGCAGCGCATTGTGGACGGCATCGCCAAGACCGGCAAACCTGTCGCGGGATTTTCCATTGAGCGCTTCGGCGACATCCAGACGATCGCCAACGCCTCGCGCAAGGCCAAGGAATACGTGCAATGGGCCAGCGAAATTCAGCGCAAAGAGTGTAAATTCAGCGAGCTCTACATTTCGGTCAAGTGCGGCGAGTCGGACACGACCACCGGCCTTTCATCCTGCCCGACCGTCGGCAACGTGGTTGACAAATCCGTGGCGATGGGCGGCACGGCGTCCTTTGGCGAAACTTCGGAATTGACCGGCGGCGAGCACATCGTCGAAGGCAAGGCCGCCAACGCCAAGGTGGCCGCGCAATTCAAGGCCATCTTCAAGGATTACACCGACATGATCCTCAAGGAAAAGACGGACGATCTTTCCGAATCGCAGCCAACCAAGGGCAACATCCGCGGTGGTCTGACCACCATCGAGGAAAAAGCGATGGGCAACATCGAAAAACTGGGCAAGAAAACGAAATTCGTGGGCTGCCTCAAGCCGGCCGAGGTGCCCAGCAGCAAGGGCCTGTGGTTCATGGATACTTCTTCCGCGGCCGCGGAGGCCGTCACATTGTGGGCGGCGTCGGGCGCGGTCGTGCATTTGTTCCCGACGGGGCAGGGGAACATCATCGGCAATCCCATCGAGCCTGTCATCAAGCTCTCTGGAAATCCGATCACTTGCTCGACGATGAGCGAACACATTGACCTTGATGTTTGCGCCATTCTGCGCGGTGAAATGACCGTGGATGAAGCGGGCGACAAGCTGATTGAAGTCATCGTCCGTACCGCCAATGGCCGGCTCACGGCGGCGGAAGCGCTCGGACACCGTGAATATGTGATGACTAAGCTGTATCGCAGCGCGTAAGTCAAAGGATCAACGGATTGATGGATGATGGCTTACTGCGTGATCCCATCCATCAATCCAACCATCCGATTTTTCAAGCCTCCGGTTTCATGGCCGACCGCTACAATCCAACATTGGTGCAAAACCTGGTCGGCGTTATTGCCGGCGCATCCGGTGTGAAAAAGCGGGACGCGGCCATCCTGGCCGAGGCGCTGGTGGACGCGGATGTCCATGGCACCTCGACGCATGGCGTGTCCCGCCTGAATATCTACATGCGCCGCATCAGGAATGGACTCATTAATCCGCGGGCGAAACTGGTAGTGGAACGGCGGCGGGGCGGCACGCTGGCAGTGGATGCGGGCAATGGTCTTGGCCAAGTGCAGGCCGTCAAGACCTTGGCAAAGCTCATCCCGAAGGCCAGAAGGAATGGCGTGGCTGCGGCGACGATTCGCAACTCACAGCATTTTGGCGCGCTGTCGTACTACTGCAACCGAGCGGCCCAACAGGACATGATTCTGTTTGCGACTTCGGGTGGCGAGCCGGCGATGTCGCCGGAAGGCGCATGCCAGGCCTTTTTTGGAACCAATCCGCTGGCGGCGTCGTTTCCCACGGGCAAGGGGTTTCCGGTGAAAGTGGATCTTGCAACATCGATCGTGGCGCGCGGAAACATCATCGCCGCGCAGAAACGCGGTGTGGCCATTCCATCCGGCTGGGCGCTGACGGCGGACGGCGAACCGACCACCGACGCGGCGGAGGCGCTGGCGGGGACGGTGCTCACGATGGCTGGGCACAAAGGCTACGCGCTGGCGCTGATGGTGGAGGTTTTTTCCAGCGTGTTGTCGGGCTCCTCCGTCGGCCCCGCAGTAGGTTCCATGTACAAGAACCTGGATCGCAAGCAGGACGTGGGTCATTTCTTCTGTTTGCTTGACATCGCGGCGTTCATGGAGGTGGCGGAATTCAAACGGCGCATGGACGAGACGATCGACAACCTTAAATCCTGCCGCAAACGCCCAGGAGTAGCCGAGATTCTGATTCCGGGAGAGCGTTCACACCATCAGGCCCAGCGGAATCTTGCGCAGGGAATTACCCTCGACGAGACGACGGTGGCGGAGCTGAAAACACTTTGCAAAGAATTGGATGTCTGTTACACGCTTGACGCCGGTGGTGTGCAGGCTGCGGACGAGAACCCGCAATTTTCACCTGGTTCAAGTTCAGGCCGGGGCGGAGAGGTCAATCCCTGGGCCGGTGCGCACCATTAAGGCCATGCAAATCCAAGTGCCATACGGGTGCTCCTTTCTCACGGCCAAGCTGCCTGACGATGTCGGCGTGGATGTCATCGAGGCCCCGGACACGCCGGCGGCGGCGGACCCGACCGGGGTTGTCCGCTCGGCGCTGGCAAACCTGCTGGGTAAGATTGATTGGGCCGGATTTGCGGGAGTGCGCTCCGTGGCCATAGCCATCAATGACAAGACGCGCCCGGTTCCGCATCAGCACCTGTTGCCGCCCTTGTTGGAACAACTCGCGGCCTTGGGCATTCCCGATGCGGCCATCACGTTTTACATTGCCGTGGGCACGCACCCGCCCATGACACCGGATGAATTCCCGACTACCCTGCCCGAAGGCATTCTGAAACGCTACCGAGTGGTATCGCACGATTCGGAACACGACGCGGGATTGATCAACTTGGGCGAAACGAAGGGAGGCACTCCCGTCTGGTCGAACCGAGCTTATGCCAGCTCCGATTTCAAGATTGTGGTGGGCAATATCGAGCCGCACCAATTTGTCGGTTTTTCGGGCGGCGTCAAGACGGCTGCCATCGGGCTGGCCGGGTTGAAAACGATTAACCGGAACCACGCCCTGCTCACGCATCCCGCTTCTCAGTTGGGCGAATATGAAACCAATCCGGCGCGGCAGGAGGTGGAGGAAATTGGGGGGAAAATCGGCATCCATCTGGCCCTCAACGCCATTTTGAATCAGCGGAAGCAGATTGTGCGCGTGCTGGCGGGCGATCCTCGCGTCGTGATGGAAGCGGGGATACCGCTTTCCCGTCAGGCCTGCCAGGTGGGCGTCCGCGAAAAATATGGATTGATGATTTCCTCGCCGGGCGGCCACCCCAAAGACATCAATGTTTATCAGTCCCAGAAAGGACTGGCGCACGCGGCGCTGATCACGCGCTCCGGCGGCACGATCATCCTGGCTGCGGCCTGCCCTGAGGGCAGCGGCAGTCCCCATTACGAGGCATGGATGGCGGGCAAGAAGTCGTACGACGAGGTGCTCAAGCGTTTCAGCGCCGAGGGTTTTCGCATTGGGCCGCACAAAGCTTATCAAATTGCGCGCGATGCCTCGCATGTCCGGCTGCTATTTTGCTCCGAGTTGGACGAGCGCCTGTCGCGCGCGCTGTTGCTCAATCCCGTCAAGGATTTGCAGACCGCCGTGGACCGGGCCCTGCCGGCCTTGAAGCCGGGCGAACGGATCGGCATACTTCCCCATGCTTCATCCACCATCCCTTTCATTGAAGAATCCATTTCGACCGCAACACATAAAACAAGCAGCCAAAGAGCCTAAATCATCCATCACTTATGAAATTATTTATTGACACCGCCGACGTGGCGCAAATCCGCGAAGCTTATTCCTGGGGCATTGTGGACGGCGTCACGACCAATCCGACGCACGTCATGAAATCCGGCCGCAAGCCGGACGACGTTTACCGCGAAATTCTTGACATTGTGGACGGGCCGGTTTCGCTCGAAACCATCGCCACCGACGCTCCGACCATCGTGAAGGAAGGCCGGGCGCTGGCTAAATTGCACCACAATGTGGTGGTCAAAGTGCCGGTCATTCGCGAAGGGCTGAAAGCGGTGAAGGAGCTTTCCGCGGAAGGCATCAAAACGAACGTGACGCTGAACTTCTCGCCGATCCAGGCGTTGCTTGCGGCGAAATGCGGTGCGACATACATCAGCCCATTCGTGGGCCGGCTCGACGCCGTCGGCCACGTGGGCATGGACCTCATCCGCCAGATTCGCACGATTTACGACAACTACGGGTTCCAGACGCAGATTCTCACGGCGGCGGTGCGTCATCCCGAACACGTGCTCCAATCGGCGCTTGTCGGCGCGGACGCCTGCACCATGTTTTTCGACTTTTTTAAAATGCTCTATGACCACCCGTTGACAGACATCGGACTGGAAACTTTTTTGAACGACTGGAAGAAAGTGGCGAAACAATGACCACATGAAAACTTATCCCCTTTATCTCAACGGGCAGTGGGTGCGAACGCAAAAAACCATTCCAGTCGTGAATCCGTCCACGACCGAGGTTATTGCCGAGGTTTGCACCGTTGATCACGGTGCGGTGGCGCAGGCCGTGACGGACGCGCACGCGGCGTTTCCTGCCTGGCGCGCGCTGCCTGGCAAGGCGCGCGGCGCCTTTCTGAACAAAATCGCGGATGAAGTTGAGCGACGCCGGGAAGAAATTGCCCGAGCCATCACCCGGGAAAATGGGAAGCCGCTGGCCCAAAGCCTCGGTGAAATGGCCATGACCACGGATCATCTGCGCTGGTTCGCAGAAGAGGCGCGGCGCGCCTATGGCCGCATCGTGCCCAATCAGGTGGAAGGCAAACGACACCTCGTGGTCAAAACGCCGATGGGGGTGGTGGCCGCGATCAGCCCGTGGAATTTTCCGCTGGTGCTGGCCGTGCGCAAGATTGCCCCGGCGCTGGCCGCTGGCAATACGGTGATATTGAAACCGGCGAGCGCGACGCCGGTTTGCGCGCTCCTGTTCGCGGAGTGCGTCGCCGAGGCGAAGCTGCCCAATGGAGTATTCCAGGTCGTAGCCGGTCCGGCAGGGGAAATCGCCCGGGAATTTCTGGACAACCCGCGGTGCCGCAAAATTACCTTCACCGGCTCGACCGAGGTTGGCAAAGCTTTAATCCAGGGTGCGGCCAATCAAGTCAAACCGCTTTCACTCGAACTGGGCGGGCATGCGCCGGTGCTGGTTTTTGAGGATGCCGATTTGGACGTGGCGGTGGAAGGTGTGATGATCACCAAATTCCGCAACACCGGCCAGTCGTGCATCGCCTCCAACCGCATTTATGTCCAGCGGTCCATTTACGCGAAGTTCTTGGAAAAATTCGTCCAGCAGACCCGCGCGTTGAAGACCGGCGACGGTTTCGAAGACGGCGTACTGGTCGGGCCGCTGATCAACGAGGAGGGTTTGACCAAGGCACTGACACATATCCAGGACGCCACGCGGCGCGGCGCGCGGCTGTTGTGCGGCGGCCATCGTATTTCACGAAAGGGTTATTTTCTCGAACCGACGGTGTTGGCCGAAGTGCCTCCGGAAGCGGTTTGCATGTCCGAGGAGACGTTTGCGCCGGTGGCGCCGGTGGTTCCGTTCGAGGACGAAGCGGAAGCCGTTGCCCGCGCCAACGCTTCCCCCTACGGATTAAGCGCATACGCATTCACGCGCGATCTCAAGCGGGCGTTTCGACTGATGGAATTGCTGGAGGCAGGCACCCTCGGCATCAATGACGGCGTGCCGACTACCAGCCAGTGCCCGTTCGGCGGCGTCAAGCAAAGCGGGTGGGGACGCGAACTCGGCAGCGAGGGCATGGACGCCTTCCTGGAAACCAAGCACGTCTCAATTGGAATCTGAGCATGGCAGGCCTGCAAACTCACAATGACCCGACCGGTAAACAACCCGCTGATTATGACCGCTCCAGCTCCAAACCGCGCGCCGGTGGGGATTGACATTGTCGCCCTCCACGGGTGGCGGAACAATCTCCGCCTGGCCAATGGCACGGTGGAGTTAATCGCCACGCTCGACGTTGGTCCGCGCATACTGTCTTACCGGAAAGGCGGGGGTTTTAATCCCCTCAAAGTTTTTGAGGACCAAACCGGAACAGCGGGCGAACTGGTGTGGCGGAGCCGCGGCGGGCATCGCCTGTGGGTTGCGCCAGAGGACAACCTGCAGACTTATTTTCCGGATAATGCGCCGGTCGCATGGGAAAAGCTGGGTGACCTGCGGGTCAAACTGGTGTCGTTGCCGGAAACGAGCACCGGGTATCAAAAAGAGCTCGACATCACGCTTGATGAAACCGGCACGGGGGTGACTGTGGTGCATCGGGTAACTCGAATTGGGTCCACTCCCGCTTGTCTGTCGCCGTGGGCGCTCAGCGTGATGACCGCCGGCGGCGTGGCCGTGGTGCCGCAGCCTCAACTGGGCCAGCATCCCCGCGACCTGCTGCCCAATCGCAACCTGGTGCTCTGGCCCTATACGGACATGAGCGATTTCCGCTGGCATTTTGGGCGGAAATACATCCTGCTGAAACAGGACGCCGGTGGCGGCCCCACCAAGATCGGCCTGGCGCACCAGCCGGGCTGGAGCGGCTATCTAGTCGGAGGCGTGTTCTTCTTCAAACGATATCCGTGGGATGCCGGCGCGATTTATCCGGACAACGGCTGCAATTTTGAAATGTTCACCAACGCCAGGATGCTCGAACTCGAAAGCCTTGGGCCGCTCACCAATTTGCACCCCAAGCAGAGTGTGGAACATGTCGAGAGATGGGAATTGCACGAAGGCCCTGAGACTCTCGATCCAACCAACGCTGAGGAGCAACTCGATAAGCTGTTAAAACCGGTTTTTAGGGGTGATTCCTGGAATCCGGAGCGACACAAATGAAGCTATACCGTTTATCCATGAAGACCGCTCGGCCGGTAGCGCAGACTTGCAGTTTGCTCTATCGCAGACCTCGGACAATGTGGCTCAAACAAACGAGCGTTGGCGCTGTGAATTTATGAATACTCCAAGCGAAATTAAACCCAAAGTCGGCGTCCTATTCCTCGGCCGCCGCCGCCCCGGTTTCGACATGGAATGGGGCAAAGTCATGGAACAGTGTGTGCGCGGGTGGGTGCAAAAAACCGAGTTCGATATTTTTGAGCCCGCGGAAAAGGTGATTGACGATGCATCGCTGCGCCGGGTCATGGCCTCGTGCGCGGCACAGAAAGTGGACGTGATCGTTTTGCTCCAGACTACCATGGGCGATGCCCGCCTCGCGCCAACCTTGGCCCAGCTTTGGCCGGAACCTCTCATTTTATGGGCCACGCCGGAAAAGCAGGACGGGGACATGATCAGCTCCTGTTCGCTCGTGGGCGCACATTGTTGGGCATCGGTTTTGCGGCAGATGGGGCGCGCCTTTGAACTGGTTTATGGCGATCCCAATGCGGTCGCCACGCAGCAAGGATTCCGCGAGGCGGTTCGATTGGCCTTCACGGTCCGGCGATTGAAGACGATGCGGCTCGGCGTCATTGGCGGTCAGGCCCCCGGCTATTTTGCCATGAGCGCGGATCCCTTCGTCATTTATCGTGGTACGGGCGCGCAGGTCCAAGCATACAGCCTCATTGAATTCTCGAATGTCGCCAATGAGTTGAGCGCCGAAGCCGTCGCTGCCGATGTGGCAAAAGTCAAGGCGATGGGCTTTCTGCACAAGGACACGACCGATGAAGATCTGCCAATGGCGTCGCGGCTGTATCTGGCGATGAAATCGTTTTTCGACAGTGAGAATCTCGATGCGCTGACCATTCGCGAATGGCCGGAAATGCCCAACGTTTTTGGCCAGTGGCCCTATTTCGGGGTCGCGCGGCTGGCGGACGAGGGCCGCGCCATCGGCATCGAAGGCGACGCGGACGGCGCCCTGTGCGCCTGGCTGGTGGAGAGCCTCGGCCTAGGCCGGTGCTATTTATCCGACTGGCTGGAGCATGACGAGAAAACCATCACGCTGTGGCATGGCGGCGCGGCCCCGATGTCGCTGTGCGAACCGGTTGGAACCCCGGGCGGCCCCCGCATCGCCCGGCATTTCAACATCAAGAAGCCGGCGGTCATCGAGGCTACGATTCGCGCGGGTCTGCCCATCACCGTGTATCGCTTCTGGCGCTGCGACGGAAAATATTTTTTGACGGCGCGCGAGGGCGAAACGATCAAGCCGAAACGCCATTTGATGGCCACCAACGCCCTGGCGAAAATGGACTGCGATCCGGGCGCCTGGTTCGAGGAGCTTTGCCATGCTGGCATGCCGCATCATGTGGCCGTGGTTCAGGGACGCCACGCGGCGATTTTGAAGCGTCTGGCGCGCTGCCTTGGAATGCAGGTCATCTAATATGGAAACACGCACTGCCATTACGCTTGGGCTGGTCATTTACGCCGGCCTGATGCTGGCAGTTTCGCTGTATTGGATGCGGAAGGTGAAAAAACCGGCGGATTATCTGGTGGGCGGGCGGAGCCTCCCGTTTTGGGTGCTGACTGGAAACATCACCGCTGGCTGCATTGGCACCGGCGTGATCATCGGTGGCTCGGGGCTGGCGTATCAGCACGGCTGGGCGGGTAGCGCCTATCCGATCGGGCTGGGTGTGGGGACGGCGCTGGCGGGGCTGATTTTTGCGGTGATGCGACGTTACAAGTTCATGACGATCATCGAGGAAGTCTCATCTTATTACGGCGGCAACCGGGCGGTTGTGGAGTTTTCCAACATCACCCTGTTCCTGTCGCAGTTTTGCTGGCTGACGGCGCAAATCATCGGCGGCGCACGGGTGTTTGCGGCCGCGACGGGGATGTCCAACGAAACCTGCGTCATCATCACCGGGCTGATCATCGCGAGCATCGCCATACCGGGCGGGTTCAAGAGTGTGGTGTACACGGACTTTGTGCAGGCCCTCATTTTGGTGTCCGGGTTTGTGTGCGTGACTTGGTCGGCGCTGCATCACGATGGCGGACTGGCCGGCTTGCGCGCGAAAGTGCCGACGGAATACTTTTCATTTCTCGGCATCAAGTCGTATGGCGGTTGGGAGGTGGCCGGCTTGATGTTGACGCTGATGTTCAGCGTCATCGCCGATCCGGGGCGGAGGATGAGCATGTTTGGGGCGAAAAGCGAGGGCGGGGCGCGCTGGTCCATGTTTTTTGCCGGCGTGATCGTCATTGGATTTTCGACGCTGATTGGCATCACGGGCATGTATGCCTTTCAACTGAACCCGAACCTGCATGGGGCGGACACCGACCGGGCGCTGCTCTGGCTGGTGATGAACGTGCTGCCGGCCTGGCTGGCGGCTTTTGTGGTCATCGCGGTGGCCTCGGGGATTTTTTCCTGCGCCAACGGCAATGCGATGGCCATCAGCACGTTTTTCGTTCGGCACATTTATCCGCTGGCGACCGGTGGAAAATATCCCCGGCGCCCGCTGTTCGCGGCGCGGGTGATGCTGCTGTGCGCGTTTGCCTTATGTATCACGGTGGCGCTGCATGCGGGAACCATCGTTGATTTCGTGAAGAAGTTCCTGCCGGTGACCATGAGCGGGCTGGCCATTATTATTTTGGTGGGGCGCTTCTGGCGGCGCGCCACGTGGCAGGGCGCGCTGACCGCGCTGATCGTGACGCCGCTGGTGTCGCTTACGGCCATGTTTTTCTTTCCGAAAGCCGCCTGGAACAACGCCGTCATCCTGGCCCTGCCCGGTTTCCTCGCGCATTTCCTGGTCAGCGTGCTAACCCCGCCGAATCCGCACAGTTTTGCCGACTCCGCCGCCACCATGACCCACGAACGCCGGGGCATTGAAGGCGAGTTTGCCGAAGAATCAACTCTTTAACCTCCGCAACCGTAACCATCACCCACTCGAAACATGAAACTTGTTAATGCAAAATATATCTGTGACGTGGCCGCCGCCAAGGGCTTTGGCGTGCCCGCGCTCAACAACAACGGCGGCAGCTACAACGTGGGCCGCGCCATCATCGAGGCGGCGCAGGAACTGGAATCGCCGCTGATAATCGCCGAATACGAGCCGAATCTGGAATACTGCGGCTACGATTGGGCGGGCACGGTCATCAAATTTCTCGCCGCCGACACGACCATTCCGGTGGCCATCGCGCTCGACCATGGCAAGACGCCGGAATCGGTTTTTCGCGCCGTCAAAGCCGGGTTCACGCATGTCATGATTGATTACGCTGACAAGCCCCTCGAGCAGAACATCCGCGGCACCCAGCAAATCATTGATCTCGTCCGGCCGCTGGGCATCAGCGTCGAGGCGGAAATCGGCCACATCATCAAAAGCTCGGACGCCTCGGCGCAGCGCGGAGGAACCGTGAGTGTCGCGGAAGCCAAAGAGTTCGCCTCCAAGGTGGACGTGGATCTGCTGGCGGTGGCCAACGGCAGCACGCACGGCATTTTCAAGGAGCAGCATGGCATGGATTTCAAATTGATTCCCAAAATCCGCGCGGCGGTCAAGATGCCGCTGGTCCAACACGGCACTTGTGGTATTTCGCTGCCGGACATCACCAAGCTCGTGAAAGCCGGCATGACCAAGATCAACTTTGGCGAAGGGCTGCGCATGAACTATATCCGCTACTTCAACGAATTCACTCAGACGCTCAACCACGAGCATCACGTCTGGCGCATTGCGCGTGCGTCCAAGGACCGGCTCAAGGAAGATCTTAAGGATATCATCCGCGCCTGTGGTTCCGAGGGGAAGGCTGGAGTTTTTAAATGAAATCCGAAGTTCGAAATTCAAATTCCGAAATCCGAATCGCGAAATCCGAATCAGCGGAGTTGAGCGAGATTTCGCTCGCTTGTAACCTGATCAGGAGCAAAGCCCGCTTCGGATTTCGGCCTTCGGCCTTCTTTCGGATTACGGAGATTCGGATTTCGGATTTCCCTCGTCATTCGGCCTTGGCTTTGGCGGCCTGTTCGTTCTTGGCCGTCTCCCTTCAAGCCGCGGACCTGGCTAGCGCTGACGGCCCCGAAATCTGGAAAGATCCGTCGCAGCCGCTGGACGCGCGGGTGCATGACCTCGTCGGCCGGATGTCGCTGGACGAAAAGACATCGCAAATCCTGGCCAACCCGCCCGCAATTCCGCGGCTGGGGATTCCCGCCTACAGCCATCGCAACGAATGTCTGCACGGCGTGGGCGACGCCGGCATTGCCACTGTCTTTCCGCAAGCCATCGGCATGGCGGCCACGTGGGACACGCCGTTGATTCAGGAAGCGGCGAATGTCATCGCCACCGAAGGCCGGGCCAAGCACAACGATTATGTCGCCAACCACAATGGTAACACCGGCGAGCATGCCGGCCTAAACTTCTATTCGCCCAACCTTAATATTGTGCGCGACCCGCGCTGGGGCCGCGGGCAGGAAACCTATGGCGAAGACCCGTTTCTGACCGCGCAGTTCGGCGTCGCCTTTATTCGCGGCCTGCAAGGTGATGACCCCAAATACTTCAAGGCCGTGGCCTGCGCCAAGCATTATGCGGTTCACAGCGGGCCGGAGTCCCAACGCCATGTGTTTGACGCCAAGCCGCCCGAACGCGACCTTTACGAGACCTATCTGCCGGCGTTTGAAGCGGCCGTCCGCGAGGGGCACGTAGGCTCCGTGATGGGTGCCTACAGTTCCTTGTATGGCTTGCCGTGTTGCGCCGATCCATTTCTGTTGACCGAGCTGCTTCGCAAGCAATGGGGATTCAGCGGCGTGGTATTTTCCGATGGCGGCGCCATCGGCGACATTTGGGCGGAGCATAAATTCGTCCCTACGCCGGAAGCCGCCGCCGCCGCCGCCATCAAAGCTGGCTGCGATGTTTCTTCCGGCGGCATGGGGCCAAAATCACTGCCTCGGACATCCGTGCCCGGCGGGGCCAACGCAGGGCTCAAGGGCGGCAGCGCATTTTCCGTGCTGCCTGCCGCGGTGGCGCAGGGAATGGTCTCGGAAGCGGAAGTGGACACCGCGGTTACCCGCGAACTCACGATGCGGTTTCGCCTCGGGCTATTTGACCCCCCGGCGATGGTGCCGTGGTCGCACCTCGGCCGGAATCAAAACGACACGCCCGAACACCAGGCGCTGGCATTGAAGGTGGCGCAGGAGTCCATCGTGCTGCTGAAGAATGACGGGCTCTTGCCGCTCCAGCGTGCGAAGCTCAAGCGCATCGCCGTCATCGGTCCCAACGCCGCCGCCACGAATATGCTCGCTGGCAATTACAGCGGCAAGGCGTCGCATCCGGTCAGCATCCTCGATGGCATCAAGGAAGCGGCCGGCGCGGGTATCGAAGTGGCGTTCGTACCAGGCTGCCCGCTGGCTCTGAAGAAGGACCGCTCGAACCTGCCCACGCCGGCCATGAGGGCGCAAGCCGTCGCGGCCGCAAGTTCGGCGGATGTCATTGTTTTTGTGAGCGGTATTGACGCCACTCTGGAAAAAGAGGAAGGCAGTGTGCGATCGGATGTTTTCGATGGTTTCGATCGTGGCGACCGGACGCGAATCGAATTGCCAGCTGTGCAGGAAGAGTTGCTGAGTGCCTTGGAGGCCACCGGCAAACCGGTGGTGCTCGTGAATTGCAGCGGAAGCGCCATGGCGATGCCGTGGGCGGCGACGCATCTGCCAACCGTGTTGCAGGCGTGGTATCCGGGCGAGCAGGGCGGCAGCGCCGTGGCCGCCGTCTTGTTTGGCGACGTGAATCCCGCTGGACGGTTGCCGATTACCTTTTATGCCGCCACCGCCGATTTGCCGGCATTCGACGACTATTCCATGAGCAACCGCACCTACCGGTATTTCAACGGGAAGCCATTGTTTGCGTTTGGACACGGTTTGAGCTACGCGAAATTCCACTACTCGCACGCGGAACTCGGCGCCCAGAGCCATGGCAGCAAGCCCGACGGCTGGACGATTCCGCAAGCGCTCGCATCGCAAGCGGAGCTTGGCACCCAGAGCTATGGCAGCAGTGCCACCATCGCGCTTTCGTTTACCTTGAAGAATACCGGTTCATGCGACGGCGACGAGGTGGCGCAAATCTATTTCCGTCACTTGGACTCCGCCGTTCCGCAGCCCAGGTTGGCGCTCTGCGGTTTCACGCGGGTGCATTTGGCCCAGGGCGATAGCGCCCCGGTAATGATGAAAATTCCCGTGGAACGGTTCCGGTGTTGGGACACCGCGAACAAGCAATACGTGGTTGAACCGGGCAAGTATGAATTGCTCATCGGCGGCGCGTCGGACGACATCCGCCTGCGTATGGGGGTGAATATCAGTAAAATATGACAACAGACTTTACCCGCAGAGAGTTTTTACGAACCTGCACCTTGGCCGCTGCCGCGATGACTTCCGGCGCATTGACCAGCGGCGCAACCGAATCCCCCGTTCGCTCCGGACCGGCGCGGCAACTTTTCCCCTTGAATCAGGGCTGGCGGTTCGGCGGAAAATTCACCGCCGACGCACTGAAGCCGGAGTTCAATGATGCGGCTTTTTCCAAAGTCACGCTGCCGCATTGTGTAGCAAAACTTTCGTGGCAGAATTGGCGTCCGGAAGAGTGGCAGGACGTTTGGATTTATCGCCGGCATTTTTCGATGCCGAAAGACTTTGCGAACCGGCGCGTCTTTCTGGATTTCGACGCCGTGATGAACACTGCCACGCCGACCCTTAACGGCCACGCTTTGCCAGCCCACGTCGGGGGATATCTTCCCTTTCACTACGAAATCACCAACTTGCTCAAGCTGGGCGACAATGTTCTGGCCGTGGCTGTGGATTCGGGCTGGAACAGCGTGCCGCCCGATGGCGATCCGCAGGGCGCCCCCTCGGTGGATTATCTGGAGCCAGGCGGTATTGTTCGGTCGGTGGCGTTGCGCGCCGTGCCGCAGGTTTTTATTAGCGACCTTTTCGCCAAGCCGGTGGACGTGCTGAATCCCAACCGCCGCATTGAGCTGGCTTGCACCATTGACGCCGCCCAAGTGCCGCAGCAACCTCTTTTTCTCCGGGTGGATATGCTGGAGGGTCATCGCCACATCGCGAGCGTGACTGAGGCGCTGAAGCTGGATCAGTCCGGTGAAACCGAAGTGAGGTTGACACTGTCTGATTTGGGCAACGTCAAGCTATGGGACGTGGAATCGCCGCAGCTCAATCAAATCGTCGCCACGCTGGTGCTCGGCGATCAGCCGGTGCACGATTATCGCACGCGGATTGGCTTGCGCGAGGCGCGCTTTGACGTGGATGGATTTTTCCTGAACGGCAAACGATTCCGGCTTTTCGGTTTGGACCGGCATGAAGTCTATCCCTACGTCGGTTTTGCCATGCCGGCCCGCGTGATGCGGCGGGACGCGGAGATTTTGCGCCGCGAATTCAACTGCAACGCCGTTCGCTGCTCTCACTATCCGCAAAACGAGGCATTTCTTGATGCCTGCGATGAGTTGGGCCTGATGGTTTGGCAGGAACCCCCGGGCTGGCAATATCTTGGCGATGCCACCTGGAAAGATCTGGCGGTTCGTGACGTTCAGGAAATGATTCGCCGCGACCGCAACCATCCCTCCATCATTATCTGGGGCGTGCGCGTAAATGAATCCAAAAACGACCCGGAACTATTCCAGCGCACCACCGCCGCCGCCAAGGAGCTCGACAATTCCCGGCCCACGTCCGGCTCCATGACTCCCGATTCGCGCGAAAACTGGCAGCGTGACTGGCGCGAGGATGTCTTTGCCTTTGATGACTATCATTCGGCCCCGGATGGCAGCGTGGGAATCGATGCGCCGTTGTCAGGCGTGCCGTATATGCTGGCCGAGGCTGTAGGCCAGTACTCCTACGGGTTCAATGCGTTCAACAATAAGTACCGGCGCGCGGGTGAGCCGGCCCTGCAAATGAAGCAGGCGTTGTATCACGCACAGGCCCATGACCGGGCCGCGAGTTATCCGCGTATCGCCGGGGTGATTGCCTGGTGCGCGTTTGATTATAGCAGTTTGCTGAACTGCTTCAACGCCGTGAAATGTCCGGGCGTCGCCGATGTGTTTCGCATTCCCAAACTTGGCGCGGCGTTCTATCAGGCGCAGGTCAACCCGGGGACACGGCCGGTCATCCAGCCAAACTTCTATTGGGATTTGGGTGCACATACGCCGCACGGGCCGGGCAAAAATGCCGCCATTTTTTCCAATTGCGACCGGCTGGACGTGTTCGTCGGCGGCAAATCCGTAGCCAGTGTGAAGCCGGATCGCCTGAATTTTCCGCACTTGGCCTATGCGCCATTTTTTTGCGACCTCGAAATTGCGGACGATGTCGTCCAGACGAAGCCTGAACTGCGCCTGGAGGGTTACGTGGGGGACCGGCTGGTTCTGTCGAAATCATTTTCATCCGACCCCGGCAAGGACCAGCTTTTGCTCGTGGCAGATGACGCTGAATTGGCTGGCGACGGCACGGACGCCACGCGGCTGGTCTTTAAAGTCGTGGATCAGTACGGCGCTGACCGCGCGTTTGCGAGCGGAGCGATCAACTTTGAGCTTGCCGGGCCGGGTGTCGTTGTGGGGGACAATCCCTACCAGCCGCTGGATGGAAGCGGTGGCGCCGGTGCGGTTTGGATCAGGACCGCGGCAAACACCGCCGGAAAGATCGTAGTTAAGGCCACGCATTCCACGCTTGGCGCAAAAACCGTAACCATCAAGGTCACAAAGGCATCCACTTGGGAACTAGGCTGACGCCGCTAAGCAACAACACTTTGAGTGAGTTTCACTGTAGTCGCGGCGCGTTGAATGCGCCTCTCCCTCTCCGCGTTTTGCGGAGTCGGCAACTTGCCCGCCATCGCTTCTGAGCGCAGGCGGGAGCAAAATGGGGAAGGCCTCGGTGAGATGCTTCGTTTCACCATTTTCAACGCACACCTTGAATTCACCGTAGCCCCGAACCGGCGTCCGCCGCCATCCCAAAAAATGGCACCACATGGCCCGGGGCAGAACCCATTGCGCAGCTCTGCTGCTCTTCCACTTCCGCATGGCTACAGCGCGACAATTTATCACACCGCCTGAATGGCCCGGAGAGAACTGAGGGAGGGAACGGAAGACGGAGGATAGGCGAGTGAGGGTTTGACCTTCCCCCGTTCGATGGAATATGTTCGCACCGCATGTTTTTTGGCCAATTGCATCGTTTTGGGAGGACTTTATTTCTTTTCGTGTCCGCCGCGGGGTTGCTGGTAGTTTCCTGCCTGGCAGACGCATCGTTGTTGACCGACGTGGTAAGCGAAGTTCGATCGAATATCCTGGCCGATCTTGCACCGAAGGTTCCGGGGCTATCGATTGCTGTCGGTCATGACGGCAATATTATTTGGTCGGAAGGCTTCGGCTTCGCCGATCTTGAAGCCAAAAAACCGGTCACCCCAAAGACCATGTTCCGAATCGGCAGTGTTTCCAAACCATTGACGGCCGCCGGTTTGATGCTGTTAGTGGAGCAGGGCAAATTGGATCTGGATGCGGACATCCACCGTTACGTCCCAGACTTTCCCGACAAGGGCCATCCGTTCACCACGCGGCAGTTGGCCGGGCACCTGGCCGGCATCCGCCACTATCAGGGCAGGGAGGCCTATCTGAACCGGCACTACGCCAATGTGCAGGATGGATTGCGCATCTTTGAAAATGATCCGCTGGTTTCCCTCCCCGGCGAAAAATTTTCTTATTCGAGTTATGGCTTCAACCTTGTCAGCAGGGTGATGGAGGCCGCGGCTGGCCAGGATTTTCTAACTTACATGCAAGCCGCCGTCTTCACTCCGCTGGCCATGACTAATACCAAACCGGATGACGTCACACGAGTCATCCTTCAGCGCACCTGCTTTTACAAGGTTAGGAGGGGCGGCGGTTTTGAACGCGAGCCGGACGTGGACAACAGCTACAAATAGGCCTCCGGGGGATTCCT
>Ga0302320_10009088_pt1 | contig 21430 bp, 21 predicted proteins | sample Bog_T0_3_FD_202130 | JGI IMG/M metagenome (GOLD analysis project Ga0302320, IMG submission 202130) | Peat permafrost microbial communities from Stordalen Mire near Abisko, Sweden - Bog_T0_3 | ecosystem: Environmental > Terrestrial > Soil > Wetlands > Peat | place: Sweden: Abisko, Stordalen Mire...
GAATCGGGCCGTTGCCCTCCATGCCCACAATGCCGTCGACGATAGTGAACTGGCGCGGAAATAAATGGTGCAGATCGACAATGGATTCGGGTATCCCGGCCCAGTGCAGGACGTTCTTGGGCCAACCATAAACGCCGCCGGGCACCAGACCGAACAGGTTTTTCATGGCCAGGGTCGCACCCGCCCAGTGGTGCGTCTTCATCTTGGGCAGGGAAACCAGCAGGTCGCACCCGAGGACCGTTTGGGGAAGATACAGCGAGTTCAGTTTGGAAACCGGATTGGGGATGTTTTGCTTCGAGAGAGCGTCGGTATTGAGATCGGTGAAGAGATCTTCGAATCCGGGGATCGTCGAAAAATAGCCCGCGGCGTCGGCGAGGTCGAGGGTGCCCCGGCGATGTCCCGGCCCCTCGGCGATGGCGACATCGGCTGCCCCGAGTTTGCGGAACGCTTCATAGGCGGCATGCACGACCAACGGATGCGTATTGATGGTAGTGGCGGAATCGAATTCGACCAGGTTTGGTTTCAGCACCACGCGCTTGCCGCGTACGTTCAGCTTGTGGTCGGCCACCATCCGGTAAACGGTGTCGTAGACGTCCATGTTGTAGGCGGCCGCTTTCACGATGGTGACGCGGGAAACGGGAAACCGCGCTTTGGGAGCGGCGGGAGCCAGACGATTGCAGCCGGCCAGATCCAGACTCGCCAGTCCCGCGCCCGTGAGTCCAGCGGCCATGGCCTGCCTTCGGTTAATTCTTACAGACAAATCGGTTTTCATGCGGGCCTGACTCTCACAGGCGATTTGGGTTTCCTGGGTAACACCACCTGGGCTCGTGCGGGCCAATCGAACGGGTAGGGGTTCATGGGACTTTCCATTAAAGCAACGGGTTCCGTTCCGCCGATGCAATGGCCGACAGCGCCGCATCGACAATAGTTCGTGCCACCGGATCCGCGCCTGGCCGCAGGTTTTCGCCGTGCGCGGACAGAGCCATGCGCAACCACGCCACACCCTCCGCGCTGCGGCAATTGCGAAGATGCCTGCGAGCGGACGCCTTGGCCCGCTCGATTTGCGCCGACCGGACGCCGTGCAGCGCCAGCAGAGCGATTCCGGTAGTCTCCGGGTACGAGTCGCCATCCCGGCCGAGTGCCCGGTTCGACCCGTGATTCCAGCCACCGTCCATACACATGTGGGACACGAGAAACTCCTTACCCGCCGCGATACGCTCGTCGAGCCGCCGGTCGCTTCCTTTGCGCGCGGCGCGCTGAAACGCAAGAATCCCCAGTGATGTGGGGATGACCCATGCCGCAGCCCCTGGAAACCAGGGCCAACCCTCGGGAAATCCGTCTTTATTTCCGGCCAGGCGCTGGCGCAGCTTATAGCTCCAGCTCGATTCTCTGCCCGTCTGGCCTTTGAGCCACTCAATCCCTCCGCGGTACTGAGCCGATCCGATCGACTCCTCCGGCAACAGCGTGACGAGCGCCGTCACCCATGTACTTTCGGCCACGCCGGTTTGCGGGCGCCATCCTCCATCCGGTGCCGCCGCCGAGCGCAGAAATCCTATCCCGGCGTCAAAAAATTGCCGATCGGTGGCCCGTTGTACCCCGACAGCGGACTGAGCCAACAGCACGAGAGCCGTAGGTTCGGTCCATGAGCAGCCTCTGGAGTAAGCCCAGCCGCCGTCGTGGTTCTGTTTTAGTTTCCAGTCCATCGTCCGATCCATTCAAATGTTTCCCCGGTGACCCACCGGACCATCTATCAGGACTTTCTGCCTTAGCCGCGCGAAGCTTTGCGCTTGCCGCGGCGGATGATAAGCAGCGTAAGGAAAAACCCCGCTACGATCCAAAGGACCGCCTGCATCACTGTTCCGTTCATGGTTAAGTCTCCTTTCGTGTTTCTTCGTTGCGTTGTGGCTTTGCCGCGCAGCCCTGGCGTCAAAGCCGCCTCCATCCCCGGCGAACTGCTGCGCGCGCCGCCGGCGAACCTCCGAAACCTCGTGAACCCTTTTTACCGGGCGAAACCTCGTGAACCCTTTTTACCGGGCGAAACCTCGTGAACCCTTTTTACCGGCGTGGCCGCGGATTAGTAATCCGTCTTGCGCTTGCGGCGGCGCTGCATGTAGAGCACCAGCGCCCCCAGGGTGAGTATCCACATAATGGCCTGCGCGATTGTCTGACTCATATCGTTTTCGGTTATTCCTTTCTTTATTCTGCGAACAAACTCTTCGGCATCGTTGGCCGAAATTCCGCGGCTCTATTTGCCGAAATTCTGCATCATGGGGAACATGTCGCGGAAGACTTTCAACAACGCCGGTCCCGCCGCCACGATCATCATCGACGGCAAAATGAACAGGAAGATCGGGAACACCAGCTTGACGCCGATCTTGGCCGCGCGCTCCTCCGCCTCCTGCTTGCGCTTCATCCTCATGAAATCCGAGTGGGTCCGTAAGCTTTCCCCCATGCTGGTTCCGAACCGATCCGTCTGGACCAGGATGGCGACCAGCTTTCTCAACTCAGACTCCCCCGTGCGATCTGCCAGGTTCTTCAACGCCTCCGCGCGTCGTTTGCCCGCGCGCATTTCCAGGCCGACCAGCCCCAGTTCGTCGCTCAGCTCGCGATGGGCATGTTCCATTTCGCGGGCCACATATTGCAGCGCCTGGTCGAGCCCCAGCCCCGCTTCGACCGCCACGACCATCATGTCGAGCGCGTCCGGAAGACCCGAACGAAGCAACAGGTGACGTTTCTTGACCAGGCTCTCGAGATAAAATCCCGGCGCTACATATCCGAGTCCCGTCGTCGCTATTACAAAAACGATGCGTAACACGGGGTTGTCGGTCACGTGCGTGCGCATCATCAGCGAGAACACGAACATTGTTACGCAGAAGAGCACCTTGATGCCGTAGAAGATCCGGATGGATCCGTCCGTACGGAATCCCGCCATCACCAGATCGCGTTTGGTCACCGTCTGGTCGAGCGGGCTCAACGGGATCTGTTCGCCGATCTGCTCGATCACGCGCACTACAACGTCGCGCGGCTTCAACGTTGGCGCACCGGTTGGGATGCCTGCCTCGGCGATACCGCCCACGCGATCGTAGACCCGGCTGGGCCGCACGTAGGCGCGGTAGCCGTAGATTGAAATCACGGTCATCAGCAGTACGAAGAGAAACAAGGCCAGCAAAATGGGCATCAACATATTCAGACCTTGATCTTTATAATTTTGCGGATAAAGAAATTACCCACTACCTGAGCCACCACGCCCAGCGCCACGATACGGCGCCCGGTGGGATCGTTCAGGAGCGGGTCGAGATAGCCCGGCGAAGTAATCATCAACCCCGCCAAGGTTCCTATCGGAAGCAAAGTCAGAATGGTCGCCGTCATCCTGCCATGAGCGCTTACCGCTTTGACCTGCCCTTTCAGGCGGAATCTTTCCCGGATAATGTGCGAGAGACGGTTCAGAATCTCGCTCAGATTACCGCCCGTCTGCCTCTGCAACAGCACCGCGGACGAGAAGAAGCGGACGTCGGGCAGAGGCACTCGCTTGCCGAAACTGGCGAGCGAACGCTCGAGCGAGGCGCCGAGATTCTGCTCGTTGAACAGAGCGCGAAACTCCTGGCCCAGCGGATCGTGGATCTCTTCGCCTACCATTTCGAGGCTGATGGAAAAAGCGTGGCCAGCACGCATGGAGCGCGCCAGAAAATCCAGTGCGTCGGGTAATTGCTCTTCCAGATCGGCGATGCGTTTGGACCGCTTGTTGTTGACATACATCAGAGGCAGGAAGGCGGCCAAAGCACCCACGCCGAACGCCTTGAGCGCAGGAGAAGCTGCCATGGGAATCAACAGTCCCGCGATGGCTCCAGCCACGAACGCTGCACCGGAGGTGGTGGCGAAACGCGTCAAAGTCCAGTCCAGTCCCGATTCGTTGAGCAGGTTCGTAATGCGGTCGGTCAGGTTGACCGAGCCCAGCAGATTCTCCGCGGAATCCTTGCGGGCATCCATGTCGATCAGCAGGTTGACGTGGCGTTCCTCGCCGTTTTCGGTCACCGTGCGCAACATGGAAACCAGCTTGTTGCGGCGCTGCGCTTCATAGAATTTCAAACCGAAGCTGATCGAGAAGAGCAGCAGCGCGAAAATCACGAAGAAGCAGAAAATAATGGTACCCGTCATGACTGCGTAATCTCCACCACAGTCTGGAATAAGGACGCGGGCAGCTGAATACCCGAGGTCTTAAGCTTTTCGTAGAAGCGCGGACGCACGCCGGTGGCGCGGAACCGGCCCAGCACTTTGCCGTTCTCGGCCAGGCCGGATTTCTCAAACAGGAAGATGTCCTGCATGGTGACCTGGTCGCCTTCGAGACCTACCAGTTCGGTGATATGCGTCATCTTGCGGCTGCCGTCGCTGAAGCGCGAAACCTGGATCATGAGGTCGATGGCGCTCGAAACCTGCTGCCGAATGGCGCGCGCCGCCATATTTGCGTTGGCCATGCCAACCATCACCTCGAGACGGGCAATGCCGTCGCGCGGGGTATTCGAGTGGATGGTGGTAAGGGAGCCGTCGTGACCCGTATTCATGGCCTGGAGCATGTCGAGCGCTTCCTCGCTGCGTACTTCGCCGACGATGATGCGGTCGGGGCGCATACGGAGGGCATTGATGACCAGATCGCGGATCTTGATCGCGCCCTGGCCTTCGATGTTGGCGGGGCGGGTTTCCATGCGCGCCACGTGAGTCTGCCGCAGCCGCAGTTCGGCGGCGTCTTCGATGGTGATGATGCGCTCGTTTTCCGGAATATAACTCGACAGCACATTCAGCAGCGTGGTCTTGCCCGAACCGGTACCGCCGGAAATCACGATATTCAGGCGCGCGCGGACACAGGCTTTCAGTAGTTCCAGCATGCCCTCGGTGAGCGCCATTTTTTTGACCAGGTCTTCGCCCTGCAGCAGATCGCGGCCAAATCGTCGAATAGAGAGCAACGGACCATCGACTGCAACCGGTGGAATAGCGGCGTTGACGCGGGAACCGTCGGGCAGACGCGCATCGACCAGTGGAGACGATTCGTCGACGCGTCGCCCCACGCGGGCCACCACCTTTTCAATGATCCGCAGCAAGTGGGTGTTGTCTTTGAATTCGACTGACGTACGGTAAAGTTTGCCGCCGCGCTCGACGTATACGAGGCGTGGCGTGGTCACCAGGATGTCCGAAATGGTGGGATCGCGGAGCAGCGGCTCAAGCGGACCGAGGCCGAAGACTTCGTCGAGCACCTCTTCGACCACGCGCTCTTTCTCGGCGAGGCTGAGGGGAGTGCGCTCCTCGTCGACCAGTTTGGCGACGGCAACGCGGATTTCCGCCCGCGCCCGCTCGCTCGCGAGCGACGACAGTGCTTCGAGATTAATACGATCCAGCAGCTTGCGGTGGATAGCAAACTTGAGTTCCTGGTATTCGGCGCCGCTTGAGTCGCGGTTGGCGAGACGAGTGACCCATCCCGCTTCCGGCTGGCCGTTAGTACCGATTCCCGACTGCATGCTTGCCATGTTGGTTAACCTTTATCCCCTTTGCGCCATGCTTCGACGACTAACCCTCGACCGCAACTCCGCGCCCACCGGCGGGGGGCTGCGGCCGAGGAGACTTCTGGAAATACGAAAACAAGCGTTTCACGCTCCCGGGGCCGGCCGTTGCGGTGTCGGCCGCCGGCGCCTTCTGCGGTTCCGTCCGCTCGCCGCGCGCTTTCCTGACGATAGAACCGGCAAATGCCTGGAGCTCGCGTCCGAGCTTTGAATTGGCCTCGATCAGGCGGCCTTCCGACCAGGCGTCATGAAGAGCTGTCGAATCGTCCGTGAAAACTCCCGCGGGAGCAACGCCGAGGTAATTCTCGATGCCTTTCATGTCAGGAGCCTTGCGTTCCGGCATCCGGTTCAGCAATACCTGAACCCGTGCCGGACCGAACCCCTGCCCAGCCGCGGCGGCGATCACGTCTTTGGCGTGATCGAGCGTCTCCAGTTCGACCGAAGCCAGCACGTAGAGCTGTTCAAGCTCCGGCAGCGATTCGAGGGCGGCGTTGCTGATATGGCGTCCGAAATCCACAATCGTCACCGGGTACATGGAACGCAGGAATCGCATCAGATTGGCTATATCCTGCGGTCCGCCGGGCCTCTTGGCCGCCAGATCCTCGGGCGCCGCGATGAGGTCGAGAAACTCGGCCGGAGTGGAAACCAGAGCTTTCCAATAGCTCGAGTCCATGCGGTGCATGTTGTCGAGAGCATCGCGCACCGAATAGGTACTCTTGGATTTCAGAATGAAGCGCAGCAGGCCCGCCTCGAAATCGAGGTCGGCGAGCAGCACGGGCTGTTTGAACTCACGCACCACCTCGGCTGCCACGTGGCAAGCGAAGGTGGTCGCGCCGCATCCCCCTTTCGCCGAGATGAATCCGAAGATCCGTCCCAGACCGCTCGATCGCGCGCTTGAAGTTTTTCCGCGTGTCACGGCCAGATTCTCGAACGCGTCGCGCAGCTTTTCAGTTAACGGAGGGTAAAGAAACTCGCTCGCGCCGGCCCGCAGAGCATCGAGAATATGCTGGGGCGACGCCTCGGGGTGCAACACGAACACGGCAGGCTGCGAAGTGCTGTCGCGCAGCCGTCCGATGAACTCCTCGAGCGGCAGAGCCAACCGGTGGGCCTCGATCAGAACCACGTCCACGCGGTGGCGCTCGATACGATCGAGGAGGGTTTCTGGATCGTCCGGATCGTTTTGCTCAAGAGCGATTCGAACCGGCAGGTTCTGGATACAGGCGTGCGCCTGTTCCCACAATTGGCGGTTGGAGATCACCAGCGCTGCGGTGAGGGGCATCATAGGGCTACCTCCCCGCCGTGGAGGGCGACTGAACCACCCCGTTGGCGCCGTTGCTGTTGCTGGCACTCGTGCTGGCTGCGGTCTGCGCGGCCGCGGCGACAGGAGACATTGTCACGGTGTTGCCACCCAGGCTGCCGCCTCCACCCCCTCCCATGCCGGAACCGCCCATCGGCGAGGCCGGCGTGGGACTGCCGCCTCCTCCGTTTCCGATACTCATCTGGTCGCGCTCGAACTTCTCCATTTCCTGCACGGGAATTTCGTCGCGTTTGGGCTTGGTCGGCGCCGGCCCTGTCTTATCGGGGCCCGCAGTACGCGGCGCTTCGTCCATAATTCCCTTGCCCTCGAGGAATTTGCGCGGCAGTTCCAGATTCGGCACATCCTTTGGATCGGTGATCGGAGCCACCAGTTCCGGCGTCACAATCACGATCAGTTCCGTGTGCGATGTCGAGCTGGATCTCGAGGTGAACAGCTTTCCGAGGATAGGAATATCGGCGAAGCCCGGGATCCTCGACAGCGATTCCGTGGTTTGACGATCGAGCAGTCCGGCGATCGCAAACGTTTGTCCGTCCTTCAGTTCGATATCGGTCGTGACCCGGCGCGTGTCGAGCGCGGGAATGGTAAAGCCCGACACCGACAGCGCATTGGCGTAATCGAGCGAGCTTACCTCCGGCGTCAGGTGCAGTCGTATCGTGCCGCGCGGCGTGATGGTGGGAGTAAATCGCAGCCGGATACCGAACTCCTGAAACTGAATGGTGACTTGCCCGATTCCGGAACCGCCGCCCTGCAGCGTCGGATAGGGAAATTCGCCGCCCGCCACGAAGCTTGCTTCATGTCCGTTCAAAGCCAGCAGGTTGGGTTCGGCGAGGATCTGCAGGACCGCTTTGGCTTCAAGGTCCTTAAGGGTCGCGCCGACATTAATGTGAGGATCCCAGAAGAGCAGATTCAGCGAGTCGCTCAGAGAAACCGTAGGCGCCGTGTTCCCGGCGGTAACGCTTCCTCCGCCATAAGCCCCGGTGCCTGCCGCGATCGGAAAACCCGCCGGAGTACCTACGAAATTGACTCCGAGATCGGTGGATTTCGAACGGTCGACGTCGGCAAACCGCACCTTGAGCAGGATCTGGACTTCCTGCGGCGGCACTTCGACTTTAAGCAGGTTCACCACCCTGCCGAGAGTCTCCGCGATGGCCACGGCCCGCTGGGATTCGAACAGATTCTTCACGCTCCCGGTGAGATAGACCGTGCCGTTATCGGAGGCGAAGTGCACACTGCCGCCGAACTCCATCTGAGCCTGCGTGTTGGCCGCCTCGAGGCGCGTCTCCCCGACTTTCACACTGATCTGAAACTCACTGCGCGTGCCGTCGTCAAGCCATAAGACCAGACTGGTCTCACCGGGCGCTCTCCCGTTGATCATTAACGTGCGCGCACTCACGGGCACCGCTTCGGCGACCCCGGGCGAGGCCACGGAAACTCGTTCAATATTGGTGGCGGTGTCGATCAGGTGCGTCTTGCCGGCGCCCACCACAATGTTCTGCAGCGCACCCGGCGTTTCCGCCCGCAGCGCGCTGGCACAAAACGCCAGACCGGCCAAAAGCACAATGTCGACGCCGCGGATTTTCATGGGCGGGATTTTCATCGATGAACTGCTCTTCATGGATGCACTGCTCTTCATGGACGCACCGGTTCTCATGGACGCACCGGTTCTCATGGACGCACCATGGAGTCGGGATCCTGGAAAGTAGACTCGCTTCGCCTGTCGCCGGCGAAGACTTCGACGGTGACGTTTCGCGGCCGCGGGGGCGGGGGCGCTTCGGCGAGACGCGGCCTAGGACGCGGGGCAAAATCGGGATGGGGCACCGGGCGGGGCGCTCCTCCCTCAAAGACGTTGGCTTGCGACGCACCGGGCGTGTGCACGACATCCTGATCGCTCGGATTGCGCAGCACCAGTTGAATGCGCTGCTCGGTTGCCAGGTTCAGGATTTCGGCCTGCTCGGGTGTAACCAGAAGGTTCACCACCTGCACCAGCACGGGCTTACCTTCGGCGTCTTTCTGAAAGTTCTGGCCCGCCGAAAGAACTTCGACATTCTGCAGCAACGTGCGTGTGACGGTGCCGGTGGCTTCCGTCGATCCCCCCGGTGGCACGCCCGAAACCAGCAGATCGACCCGCATCCCGGCAATCGCGAAGCCGGCTACGCCGACCACCTCGTTTACGTGCACCGCGAACGCGCGCATCCCCTTGGGAATGGTGGCAGCGAAACCCGCTCCAGCGCCTTTGGCCGCCAGCGAGGGTTCGAAAAACGGCGTATCCTCATGAATCGGACTGGCTACGCCCCGACCCACAATATCTTCTTTCTTGGCAATCGCTCCGGGAGGCGGCGTAAGAAAATCCTGCAACCGCACGTCCTTATCCTGAATGAGCGCTCCAAGCTCAAGATCGCGCGCTGCGACCAGAACTTTGGTCGTAACGGGCGCGGTGGAAGCGCCTACCTTTACTTTAGACGCGATGAGCTGATAAAGCACGAAAGCCGCTCCGGCCGATACGGCCAAAGCAAACGCAAACACACTGAGAAGGCGCTTTTTCATCGTGACCTACCTAATCCCTTTTCTCTTGTGACCGATCAATTTCATGCGGGGACGCCCGCGCACCCCACAATTTCCGCGTCAGCTGCCGGCTGGGCTGCTGACGCCCGCGCTTAGAAACAGTGACGCCGGTGCCAGCGCAATAAATGCCGGCAGCAACGTGTACTCGATGAGATCCTGCCCGTCCTCTTCGCGCAGGGACGTGTTCAGAATGTTCACAAAGCTCTCCTCCCCTCCAAACCCGACCTCACCCGGCTCTCCGGGCACCGCTCGCTAAAATTGCGCCGGAGCGGCAAAGGCCGCCCCGGCCTCAGTCTGCATGCTCTTCCTAGGAGCCGGCGGTGCTGGCTGCGGTCGAAAGCTGAGTGCTGGCCTTGGTCCAGATCGAGTTGACGCTGGCGCCGGCATTAACGAAAATAGCCGCCGAAGCCAGAGCGATAAAGGCCATCAGCAACGTGTATTCGATAAGATCCTGGCCTTGTTCTTCCTGCACGAAATTCTTAAACATGTTCTTCATTTTTGGTGCTCTCCTCTTAAGTGGTCGGTTGTGTGATCGGTGGATCACGGGTGATTGTTTTCGTGATCGCACGATCACGGTCTTTCCTCTCGTCACTGGTTACGAGAGAACGCGGGCCACCGGAATTGCGGCGGAAAACGAGGGCTACGCCGTCGTCGTGTACAACACGCCAGTCCGGTGAAATCTTGAGAGCTTGCGTCAGCGCGCATTGTGGCGCGATGGCGATGGTGTCGATCTGGTATTTATCGAGGGTCTTTTGCCAGCCGTGCTGCACATTGAAAACGTCGAGATAGCGCAGGCCGAAAGCGGCGCCATAAAAGTCGCTGCGGCCATCGATGAACACCTTTCGTGCCGGATAAAGATGGTAAATCAGGTAATCGCCCCATTGGTCCGCGGCGAAGATGCGGTGTGTGTCTGGCGCGAGCAACTCAGGCAGCGCCTGCTCCGGGAATGTCTTAGGGTCGTAAGTCGAGATGAATTTGCTGTCGGCGACACCTGCAACCGGCGGCGTAGCCAGCAGAATCGCGCCCACCAGAGCCAGCGGCAGGGCCGCGGCCAGGTGGACACGGCCCATGCGGTCTGTCTGGTCAAAAGTGGCGCTTGCCTGTTCCATCCAGCGCGCGCCGCGGCCGATCCATGGTGCCAGCGGGGAGGAAACCGGAGCGGCGGCGTGCCGAATCAGTTCTGCGATCGCCCGCGCCACCATCGGCGATGCCGCCATGGCGAAAAGAGGCAGATTCCGTTGCGCGATGAGTGCCAGGTGCAGCCAGCCCATGCTGAGAAACACCTCGGCGAAGCGGCGATGCCGCGCATCCCAAAGAGCGGTCAGGATCGCCAGTATCATGAGCGGCTCGAAATACACCACGGCCGGGGAATGGAAATCCAATCCCTGAAATTCCTGAATGTGCTGGAGTTGGTAGGGGTCGGAGATGTATTCCACCACGTGTTTGTGGAGTTGCCAGCCGTACGGGTTGATGAAAGTCACCGCGAAGCAGGCGGCAAAGGCGATCGTCCACGGTTTGAGGTTGCGGAGAAATTCGCGTCGCCGCGCTGGGTCGGCTTCAACGGCGGCATTGAGGAGGTCCCCGCCGATATAGCAGGCGAGCACGAGGAAAACAACGAAGAATCCACCGTGAAGATTGGTCCAGAGAAGCGTGAGCGGAATCAGCCAGCCGAGTATGCCGGCTCGACCAGGTTCACCCGCGCTGCCCGCGGCGCGATCGGCGATATGCAGGGTCACGATCAGGAACAGAATCGTGAAAAGATGGGGCCGCGCCAGCCAATGAATTGCGCAGCCCCCCGTTGCCAATAGGGTCACGGCTATGGCAACCAAACCGTTTTCGCATTTGCGCCGGATCAGGCGGAAAAGAAGGGCGCCGCTCAGGCAGATAACCGACAAGCTTGCCAGAACAACCGCGGCCATTCCCCAGCGCTGGTGCAACATGGCGAAGATCACGTCCCAAAGCCATTCCCATGCGAACCAGGGAGCTCCGGGGCGACTGAATGAGAATATATCGGCGTGCGGGACCTGATGGTTGGCCAGAATCCACTCGCCCGTGCGCACGTGCCAACCTGTGTCGCCATCGCCGAGCAGCGATCGCGCTCCGCCGAGCTTGACGAAAAGAAAAATCACTGGCATCAAAAAGGCCAGATCGGTCAAAGACGGCAGAAATCTAACAATTAAAGGGGTCTGCGCGGCCGCGCCTGGCCTTAATTCCCGCGCACCGGTCCCGTTGCCTGCTCCGGAGTCGGGGCGGCGGGGAGTCTCGGTAGTGGGCGCATCGAGGAGCATGGGGTCAAACGATTCGGTCGTTGGCGGCCGGCATGGATTGCAGCGGATATTCGCCACCCGGCGCCTTCGGTTCCACGAAACGGACATGATCGATCCGCAGGCCGACCGACGGCTGACCGGTTTTCCGCGGGACAATGCGCACCACCGTGGCCGCGCAGCGCATCAGGCGGGGCTCGCTTCCGGGATTGGCCGGCAGCGGAACGTCGACGGTCAGACTGCAGCCGAGTCCCGGCAGGGGGAATGGCTCAATCCAGCGCATTAACATGCCACCGCGCGACATGTTCTCGGTAAATGCCTCGAGGGGAGCCGATAAAAGCTTGTCATCCCCGATGCGGCAACGGAGCTGAAGGTCGAGACGTGCTTTGGTTCGCCTGTCCATTTATTTATATAAATTTGAATTTATGCTTTCGTCCGGCGGGGAACAATACCGAAAATGGGTTGTATCTAAATGCTATCTATGGTTATGGCGGGCCTGATAACCATATGGCGAGGAAACTCTATATCCTACGTAATCAGAGGCTTGGAACGCGGGTTCGTCGCAAAATTATTTACAGAATATCCCAATAACCGCCAAACTCATATACCGAAACAAGTTGTACGCAAAAACGTCAACTTAGGCGATATTGCGACACCCATTTTAAACAGGAAAAATGCAAAAACTATTAGAAAAGTTGCTCCACTGATGGTAAGCTCCATCACATGGCAAGTCTTTTACTCTGCACCGATGAGCCAATTCTGGCGGAAGGGATGACGCGAACGCTTTCCGCGGCGGACGAACTCAAGCTGATCGCGTGGAGTCCGAAACTCGACGGGTTGCGCGAACTGATCGAATTACATCGGCCGGACGTTCTGCTGGTGGATCTCACTTCGGATGTGACCTTTGCCGTCCTCAGCGGATTACATGAGATCGCCTGCGAGGCCCGCATCGTCCTTTGGGTGCACTCGATTTCGACCGAACTGGCGCTGCAGGCAATGAGCCTGGGGGTACGCGGCATCCTGCGCAAGACGCTGCCGGTCGAGACCCTGCTACGCTGCCTGAATAGCGTCAACGAGGGCGAACTTTGGTTTGAAAAGGCATTGACGGACAGTCTGATGACCGCGCGGCGATATTCGCTTACGCGTCGCGAAGGACAGCTTGTGACACTGTTGTCACAAGGACTCAAGAACAAAGAAATAGCCACCCAGCTCCACATCTCGGAGGGCACCGTAAAGGTTTATCTGTCCCGGCTGTTTCAAAAGCTCGGCGTCAAGGACCGGTTTGAGCTGGCGCTCTACGGGCTTAAGAATCTGGCGCCGGGATCTTCTCCGGTCGAGGGCCGCCCGAGCGATGCATCGAAGAAACCGGTTGCCCCCATCTGGCAGCCCCCGCGCTCGTTTTTTGTGGAGCGGACCGGTTTTGTGGAGCGTACGGGTTTTGGGGAACGCACCGGTTTTGGGGACCGCCCGGGAGCCCCGTCCCAGCCTGGGCCGATCAACCTCGGCGACCGTCGGACGAGCCCGTTTAAGTATTGAACAGGCCCGTTCAAGTACGGAACGGATATTTGCTATCGGCGCGATCCTTAGACGAGGCGCGCTTCAGACTCGGAGTTCTCGATACCATCGAGGACGCGCTGCAGCAGGACGTCGGTCTGGGAAATCATCGCGCGCAAAGAATTCACCGCATTGCTCTGGGCCTGAAATTTGCGGTCCAGATCCCCGCCAATCCGCGCCGTGGCCCGATCGATGGCCCCGGCCAGTTCCTCATGAGTGACGAAATCGTGAACAGTTACCCTCTTCGACATCTCGTCCACCATTCGTTCAACATGGTCCAGCCGCGTCGCCAGGTCAGCCATTTGAAGGCGAGCCGTCAGATCGTCCGGCCCGGCCATGGCACGCAGGCCGCGGAACAGGCCATAGCCGAGCCCGGCGACGATCAACGCCGACTTCCCCATGAACTTGAAAAAGCTGTCGGGCAATCGACGATTATACGGGTCTGTCAATTGTCCGCGCATCCCCTCCCCGGTTACGGTAGTACTGGAACTGCTAATCGCTGCAACAAACAGAAAACTCTCGGGTTTTTCCGATATAACGGGATAGGTGGCCGGAAAGCAATCAACCTCGAGATCCGCTTCGTGCCGTAGTCGGGGAACCCTTCTCGAGGATGCGGAAGCATGGGCCGATATGCTGGCAAAGGTGGCGGGAGCCAACTGCCGGCTCCACGAAGTCCTGGCCGGGCAGCCGGATCGGGGGGACCGGGGCCGTTCCTTGTTGGCGGAACTGGAGCGCGAAAGATCGCGCATCGCACGCGAACTCCACGCCGGCGCGGGTCAGCCGCTGGCCGGGATCAAATTAAACCTGGAGCTGCTGGGCGACTCGGTCCCTTCCATGTCCGGCGCGGCGCAGGAAGCGCTGTCGCGGCTTCGTGTGCTGACCGACGCGGCCCTCGACCAGGTTCGCGCAGTATCGCACCGGCTGCACCCGCCCGAATGGCAGGACCTGACTACCGAAGACGCGCTCCGCAAGCTCGTTGAAAGCAGCGGGCTCACGGAACGGTTTGAGACCGCCATCGATATCGGACATCTGGCACATGAGCCGGGGCACGCGGCCAAGGTGGCGCTATATAGGTGCGCCCAGGAATGTATCGCCAATATTTTTCGTCACTCGCGGGCCACCCGGGTGGAATTTCAGCTTTTTGCCGAAGGGGATCAGGTAAAATTACGAGTGTCCGACAACGGAAAGGGCATCGGAACAGGGAGTAGAGACGGCGGTATCGGGCTGCACGCCATCCGGGAGCACGTGGCACTGCTGGGCGGAACGGTCAGTTTCGGTAGCGCCCCTTCCCAGGGTGCCTTGGACCACAATCGCGCGGGAGGTACTACAATAACTGTCAGCCTGCCCCTGACGGACGATTAGATGGAAACTCTTCCCCCTTTGACTATTGTGCTGGCCGACGATCACGGCATCGTTCGGGAAGGCATCGCAGCTTATTGCAATGCGCGTCCGGAGATCACCATCGCAGGCCAATGCTCGGACGGCGAAGAAGCCCTCGCCGCCATCCTCGCACGCAAGCCCGATTTCGCCGTGCTCGATCTCAATATGCCGAAGCTGGGCGGGCTGGACGTAGTCAGGAGAGTCCGGCAGGCGCGCTGCGCGACCAAGGTGATTATTCTGTCCATCAGCCGCGATGAAAGCATTATTCGCGAACTGTTTCGCAGCGGTGCCGACGGCTATGTCCTGAAAGATGGACCCGCCCGGCATCTGTTCGATGCCATCGCCTACATCCTCGACGGCGGCCAGTACCTGACCCCTTTGCTGCGCCGCGAATCGATTGAAGGCCAGAAAGAGAAGCAGGACCCGCTGACGCTTCTAAGCAAGCGCGAATACGAAGTCTTTTCCTTTCTTGTCGATGGCATGAGACCGAAAGATATAGCAAAGTTACTCAGCATCAGTCCGAAGACAGTCGATACTTATCGCGCCAATATCATGCGTAAACTTGAGGTTGACGGAATCGCCGGCCTGGTTCGGTTTGCCATCCAGCGCAATCTCAACTCCAATTCGCTGCCGTGTTGAGTTGACAGAGTTCAGGTATGCCCGAGTACCAGTACAGGGCAATACCTTGAGTGGGTGATTTTTTCGTAATCTTGAAGCACGGCAACCAGCCGGCGCTCTACAGGAAGACATGGCTAAACTATTCAAAATTCTCACGGCGTCAATTGGCGGAGGCGTCGTGCTGGGCGCCGCAATCCGTCTGGTTGAGAAGATGGCGTCGAACCGGGCCGAACTCCCGCACGGCGCCGAACAACACCTGCTGGGGAGAATGGATTCGCTCGAACTCAGGCTGGCGCGAATGGACGCGGGAAGCACGCCCGCCGGTCGTTCATCGAGTCCTGCCGCAGACCCATCCGCCCCGTACATGATTGCAGAAGACAAGGTTGCGGTGGAGGCCGCAGCAACTATGGATAATGCTTTTACGAGCCTGCACAGCCGCTTGAACGCGCAGCAGGCGGATGTCGATGCCATCAGGACGCAACTGGCGTCGGCTAACCTCGGAATCGCCCAGCTCAACCGGAAAGACGAAAAATTACGAGAAGAATTGCGCGGATGGGTCGATAAGCATATTGAGCAGCGGATGACGATCGCCGAAGAGAAACTCCAGCGCAGCATCGAAACGGCACAGAAGAATACCCTTGACGCGCTCGTTGAAGGTGTACAAACCCGCGTGGTTCTGCGTATCTCGAAGCTTGAGGAGGAGGTTGCCGGGCAATCGGCCGCCATGGCGGATCTGCGCGAATGCTCCCTCAGCACGGAGCGAAGCATGCAGAAGCTTCTCGAAGGAATCGACAGGCTGGTGGCAAGCCAGTCGCGTACCGAGACCAAGGCGCGGGAATTCCGCAGTTTCGATCCGATGCCGCGGGAAAGAGGGCATGAGGATGAGGTGGCGAAGTCGCCGTCCACCGGGACTTCGGATCGGGCGCCCCGGCCGGATCCGGCTTTTGAAAGCGGTGCAGGCGAAGAGAAGACCAATTTCCGGCGTTGGGGATTGTTCCGCTGATCGCGCCTTGATTGACCGGTATGAAACCGCGCTAAACTATTAACTGCTATGGCGCACCACGGTCGAGTGACGATTCTTCTGGCGGACGAGGACGCCTTGCGCCGTGACGGTTTAGCCGCCGTCCTTTCAGGCACGCAAAACTTCGAAATCATGGGCGGCGTGCCGGACGGCGAGGCTGCTCTCGAAGAAATCCGCCGGTTAAGGCCGGACGTCGCCGTGGTGGACCTGAATCTTCCCAAAGTGCACGGGATCGAACTGGTGCGAAGGGTTCGCGCCGAAATACTCGGAACGAAGGTACTGATTCTGGCCGGCACCGCTGACGATGAGATTATCCGTGAGGTGGTTCGGGCGGGCGGCGATGGATATCTGCTCAAATTTGGACCGGCGCGCCATCTGATCGATGCCATTTCCTACGTGCGCGATGGGGGCCAGTACTTTTCGCCGCAACTGGGGCGCGATGGACGGTCCCGGCATTTGCTCGAAGAGCCCCCGCGAATTGCGCCGGAATCCTTCTCGCGGGCACAGGAAGACCGCGAGGAAGCCGGGGACCCGGTCGATCCACGACAGTCAGGCGAGTCGCGCGAACGCTCCGCCAGAACGCAAAGATCCCGTCGCCGGTCGAACGATTCCATGCAATTCCGGGAGCGCATCCGCGAACAGGCGGCGTCCGGCGAGAATCTTGACGACCGCGATTACGAAATCATGACGATGATGGCCGATGGGATTCGTCCCATCCTCGATCGTCTCGATGAAATCGACAATCGCGTGGCTCAAATGGAAGTCGGCGCCGAACCGGTGCCCTCCGATCCGCGCGGTTGGCTAAACAGAGAATTGGCCGACACGCTGCGCGATCCGCGAAACGGTGGGGAAGTGGCGGTACTGGGGCGTTCCGTCAGCGATCTGGAAGCACGTCTCCCGGAGTTGATCGAAGAGACAGTGACCAGGCGCTTCCAGCAGATGGCGGGCAGGCTTCAACAGGAAATCGAAGAGACGCATGTACGCACGCTCGAAACGTTCGTCAAGAACATTCAGGTGAAACTGGTAAAACGCGTGGCCGCCCTCGAAACCGATATGGGCAAGCAAGCGGAGGCGATGAATCAGTTGCGCGAGTCGTCGTTCCGCACCGAAGATAATCTCAGCCGTCTGATCACGGGGGTGGACAGGCTGGCGCAGGAACTTCCCCGGCGCATTAATACCCAAAATATCCCGGTCCCCGAGGCGCCGCTGGCCGAGCAGTCAGAACCTCTACCGCAGGTTGCGAAGCCATTGAAGCGGAAGCCGGCCGGACGCAACAAAGGGATCAAGATTTTTTGGATCGCGGCAGCCGCCATATTGCTCATGGTGGTTCCGGGATATTTCCTGGCGGGACGCATAGACCGTTCGAGCTCCGTTGCCTCTGCGGCAGGCGCCGCGTCCTCGTCATCCGCCCCTGCGACCGCCACCAGGCCAGCGCCGCCTCCGGCAGGCGCCGACACCAAAACCAAAATGCAGGCGGCGCAGGAATATGCCGATCGCAAGGACTACGCGATGGCCGAGGATGTTTATAAGCAGGTCATCAAAACCGAGCCGAACAACGTGGAAGCGCTGAAGGCGCTCGCCAGTGTGCTCTATCGCCAGGACAAGATCGACGAAAGCGCCGCCGTTCTCGATCGCATCCCGAAAGATTGACCGTTCCCCTCGTATTTGACTTCAACTCCCGCTGTGGAGACAATAGAGGTTTCCCTCCATCATTGCGGATGTGGCGGAATTGGCAGACGCGCTAGATTCAGGTTCTAGTTGGGGCAACTCAGTGGAGGTTCAAGTCCTCTCATCCGCACCAGATTCAATAAATTACAGCCGTTCCCGTTGACGCCGGCCTGGCGTCAACGCCCGAATTTGTCTTCGTGTGTCTCCACAAATCGTTTTTCGTCATGCCGCCAGGTCAGGCGCGCGACGCGGATCTGGTGCGCGCTCACGTGAATCGCATTGAACGAATTCGGCTCCCCGCGTACGCGTGTGGAGGTCGCAGTGCCGGCCTGCACGATGACCGCGTTATGATTGCCGATGCGCAGCGATGCGGCCTCGGCGCCGGCGAACGCTTTGTGCTCGTGCCCCGCCAGAATCAGATCGACCCCGCACTCGGCCCAGCGCTCGAGGGCCCGCCGCGCGCGCGTCGTCCGATTGGCAATGGTCCAATGCTCGGGAATGTCCAGCGGGTGATGGGCTACCAGGACACGCAGCATTCCGGGCGCGGCTGTCGAGAAAGCGTGGCGCACGCTTTCAATCTGTTCGACGCTGATGCGGCCTCCTTTCCAGGCAAGGGCGCGCGCCGTGTTGATACCCACCACCACCATCGCATCGTCCGCGTATTTCTGGTCGAGATCGCCGTGAATATGTTCGCGGAAGCGGCCCCATTTGGAAACAAACCGCATCCATGGATTACGCGCCGGAACGTCGTGATTGCCCGGCACCACGATCATCGGACCGTGCAGGCGATCGAGAAATTGGCGCGCGTCTTCAAACTCGCGGCGGCGCGCGCGCTGCGTCAGATCTCCCGAAACCGCAATCAGATCCGGCCGCAGATCCTCGATGGCGCAGACCAGCGGGTCGAGCGTGGCCGGATCGATGCGGCCGAAATGCAGATCCGAAAGATGCGCAATGACTTTCTTCATGGGGCGAGCTTCATGGGGCCAGCACGCGGATTGCACGCGGCAGCACCGAGTAATGGAGCGGCGGCTTGAGGCGGCACAACTCGCCATCGAGCGAAACATGGAGTTCCGCGTGCCGACGAGTTCGAACCGTGATCCGCCGCGCCTTCAGCAGGGTGAAGTCGCGATCTTCCCTGACGCTTCCGGCGAGAGCGCGAAACGCGATGCGAATCAGTCCCAGCGGGCCGTGATGGCGCGCTGTGCAGACACCGAGAGTTCCCCCGTCCAGCCGCGCCCGGGTGCCGATGGAACGGCCCTCAGTTTCATACACGTTGTTTCCGACGAACAGAAACGGCGTGATGCGCGCCAGATGGATGCCGTCCGCCTCCAAATGCAGGCGCAGAAACGGCAGCCGGAACAGGGAGCGGATACACGCAATCAGAAATGCGGGCCATTTCGGAATACCGGCCCGGCGCACTTTCTCGCGCTCGAGTACGATGGCGGGATAAATTCCGATCCCGGAGTTGTTAATGAACAGCCGGCCATTTACCATGCCGCCGTCGATTTCGCGTACGCGGCCTTCGAAAAGCACGCGCTCGGCTTCGGCGAGGCTGTGGATGCCGAGATCCCGGGCAAAGTGGTTCAGGGTGCCCAGCGGAAAGACGCCGAGGGGCACGTGCGCTTCGCGCAGGGCGGCGGCCACCCCGCTGACGGTTCCGTCACCGCCGCACGCCACGACAACCGTACAGCCATCCCTGATGGCGTGGGCGACAGGCTCGACGGGGCTGGCAGGGCACTCGTACTCCCGCGCTTCATCTCCTCGCTCGCGCAACGACGCCATGGCCGCATGGACCAGGGCGGACTGGCCACCGCGGCCCGCCCGGGAGTTGAAGATGAATCCGTAGCGGCGCAATGATATGAGAATAGAGTAATGGCCAGCAGAGAGAAAGAATTGATGGAGCGGATCCGGCAACTCGAGGAGCAGAACAGCGCCCTGCAGGACAAGCTCGATATGATCTACGCGATCCTCGAGCCGGATTACGAAATTGTGGACGAGCCGCCCGAAGGACTCGTCCAGATTGACAGCAAGCGGCCGTAGACGATTATTCGGGCTGCGGTGTAGCGGCCGGGGTCCGGCGCTTTCTGGGGGCGGCGGGTTTGCGGGCGCGCTTGGGCGGCGCCACGATGTTGCCGTCCGGTTCGGGTCCCGCCACCTTGCGTCCGCCTTTCTTGACCCTCGGGGCGTTGGCGGTTGGCTGGCCAGGAACCACTGGTTGCGGCTCTTCGATCTCCTCTTCGTCAAGCTCTTCTTCCATGACGGGCGGTGGCGGGGGAGCCGGTTCGGCCGGAGGATGGAACTCCGCTCCGAGGTATACGAGCAACCCCTGGGTCTCATCGGGCACGATGCGCACGACGGTCTTGTCCTGGGCATAGTTGAGGAATTCGCTGAACTCCTGGAAACCGTAATTCTTCCAGTCGAAAGCGGGCGACTCTTCCTTCACCCAACCCAGTAGTTCGTCGGCAGTGGAACCTTCTTCCATCTCCAGACGATGGTTCTCGAGAACATCGCGCAGGTACGGCAACGCCTCTTCGGGCTTGACCGTCTTTTCAGGCGCCCCGGTGCGCTTACGCTGGATCATGTAGCGGCCTTCGCCACCGGTGACCTGGATCAGATCCGACTTGCGCAGCTTTTCAATGAAGTCCGTAAAAGACCCGGCTCCATAGGCGCGTTCGCTGAAGCTCGAATCGAGCTGCAGCATGGTCGATTTCAGCAGACCGAGCTGAGGACGGACTTCGCGCCGTTCCAGAACCTGCAGGGCGCGCTCCACCAATGGCATGGCCTGATGCAGATCGAGCACGGGACGGCGCTGGTTCTGATTCTGCTGGCGGGGTTCGCGCGGCTGCTGAGCGGGGCGCTCCATCCCGCCGCCGGACGGTGCGACGCCGGCCGCGGGAGCCTCGATAGCCCGTGGCTGCTGGTGCTGCTGTTGCGGCGGACGCGAGGGGCGGCTATCGTCGAGCATCGACTCATAGCTGATGAATTCGTGGCAGTTCTTCTGCAGAATGGTGCTGGTGAAGGCCTTGCCGCCGACCACGAAGATGGTCTTGTCGTACTGCTTCAGCTTGTTGACCAGGGCGATAAAGTCGCTGTCGCCGCTCACGATGCAGAAGGCATTGATGTGATCGTGGGTGAAGGCGAGCTCCAGCGCATCGAGCGCCAGGTTGATATCGGCGCCATTCTTATCGCCGCGCGGAGAGGGGTCGCGCTGCACCATCTGCACGGCGTACTCCGAGAGCTGGCGCGTGGAGTTCTCGAGCTTACCCCAGTTGGCGTAAGCGATTTTGGTAATGATCTCGCCGCGCTCCTTCAAAGCCTCGAGCACCACCGAGACGTCGAATTCCCGCTGCAGGGTCGACTTGACGCCGATTTCGATGTTGTCGAAGTCAATGAAGACGGCTATTTTCAGGTGCTTTTCCATGTTGAACCGATCCACCTTCGCAAAGTTGCTCGCCTGTCGGCGTGCGTATTCCCGCATTTTTATTTTTCTATCGTG
>Ga0302320_10009091_pt1 | contig 21425 bp, 20 predicted proteins | sample Bog_T0_3_FD_202130 | JGI IMG/M metagenome (GOLD analysis project Ga0302320, IMG submission 202130) | Peat permafrost microbial communities from Stordalen Mire near Abisko, Sweden - Bog_T0_3 | ecosystem: Environmental > Terrestrial > Soil > Wetlands > Peat | place: Sweden: Abisko, Stordalen Mire...
TTTCAAGCGGCGGCGAACGGCGGGGCTAACAATGAGAGAGATTCCTGTGCGCATCCCACAGACTCGCACGCCCACGCCCACCGGGGAATCCTATCTGGAATTCAAATGTCAGATTTTATCCACTAGTTTGCCCCAAATTGTGAATTTCCCATCGCCTGCCAGTTCACGCATTTTTTGGAGGGCATCACTAGCGGCACCGGTTTGGCCGTCCCGCAACTTTTCTTCCGGCTGAGGCCAGCGGCGATTAACGGCATACATCATGGCATCCTGAATGCACGTGTCCCGCTCGACCAGCCGGTGCGGCTCTACGCGAAAGGTGCCGTCCTTCAGGTCGATCACTTTGATGCCGGGCGTGTGGATCATGCCGCCGGTGCTGGCACGCGCAAAGCCCTTTGAAAACATCCCGGCAAGGCTTGCTGGCAGTTCCGCATTTTTGGCGTTAATCGATCCGCCCGTGTCGGCGTGAAACATTGATTCTGAGGGTGGGACGGGCGCTCGCGCTTCGGTCGTAAGTTCCCGCCTCCGCCTCCAGCCGATCCCTCCCAAGGCAAGCATGCATAGGGCAACAAGCCCGAAGGCGACGGCCCAGCCGGTCAGATTTCCGGCAGGGGCGGCGCTAGGGGCTTGGCTGACCGATGGCGAGGGTTGCCCACGCCAGCTTAGATACCCGAACAGGGCGCTGAGGACCGCGCACACCGTGCCTACAGCCGTATTGGCGACTAACCAGACCTTGCCCATCCCGCGCCCTTCAAAGCTCCTGAGATCAGCAATAGCGTCAAAACGGAATGCGCGGAACGGTCGGCAACGCCGTCAGGGAAACCGTCAGGGAAAATGCTGAAGATTGGTGCCAATTTGTGCTTGTAACGCCCCAACCGGTTCTAATAGTTTCAAGACCTTAGCCGCCGGGCACAATCTTGTGGATCCGGAGGTCGGTGGTTCAAGCCCACCCAACTGTACCAATTCCAAAATCCGCGTTTGTTTCTCCCGGGGCGCCCCCATACGCTGCCGCTATGGGCCGCGCCCGTCCTCGGCCAAGAAGCCTCAGACCCCACTCAACTGTACCAACTCTTAATCCTGGAACCGCCGCATGACCAAGGACGAAATCACCGCCTGGGCGCTGGCCAATGGCTGGCAGATGATTGACGGCTTTCCCAGCCTGACCAAACCCTCGGCACCGCACCCGGCCATCGTCCGGCTGGTGCTGAAAGCCACCGTGGCCAGCGTCGAGATCAAAAAGCCCGCCGGCAAATGGGAAAAGGTTTCGGGCGAGAGCTATTCCAAAATCGAAGCCGATCCTGACAGCGGCATGCCAGGCGGGTTGGGCCTGGGCACGATCTCGGGCATCACCCTGCTAATGCGCGACAACAAAGACCGGATGGTCTTCGCCCCGAAAAGCTGAGCCGTCTCACAGCTTGCTGGTGAACGCCGCTTCGGTTTTGGCTTTCACATCGTCCAGACTGACATCGGGCGCCAGCTCGATCAGGGTCATGCCGCCGCCTTTGCGGTCCACTTCGAACACCGCCATGTCGGTGATCACCATGTCGATGCAACCGCTGCCGGTGAGCGGCAGGCTGCATTTTTTCAGAATCTTGGACTGGCCCGCCTTGTTGGCATGCTCCATCACCACAATGACGCGCTTGACACCCGCCACCAGATCCATCGCCCCGCCCATACCCTTCACCATCTTGCCGGGAATGGTCCAGTTGGCGATGTCGCCCTTTTCCGAAACCTCCATCGCCCCCAGCACCGCCATATCGATATGGCCGCCGCGGATCATGGCGAAACTTTCCGCCGAGGAGAAAAAACTGGAGGAGGGCAGTTCGGTGATGGTCTGCTTGCCGGCATTGATCAGGTCGGGGTCTTCGTCACCTTCATAGGGAAACGGCCCGATGCCCAGCATGCCATTCTCGCTTTGCAGCGTCACCTTCATGCACTTGGGAATGTAGTTGGCCACCAGGGTGGGAATGCCGATGCCGAGATTGACGTAATAGCCGTCCTTGAGTTCGCGGGCGGCGCGGGCAGCCATCTGTTCGCGGGTCCAGGCCATCAGGCACCTGCCTTTTCGGGCACATTTTCAGGGCGCGGCCGCACCGTGCGCTGCTCGATATATTTCTTGTAATCGGTGCCTTCGAAAATCCGGCTGACGTAAATGCCCGGGGTGTGGATGGCATTGGCGTCCAGATCACCCGGTTCGACCAGTTCTTCCACTTCGGCGATGGTGATCTTGCCGGCGGTGGCCATCATCGGATTGAAATTCTGCGAGGTCTTGCGATAGACAAGATTGCCTTCGTTGTCGCCTTTCCAGGCCTTGACGATGGAAAGGTCGGCGCGCAGCCAGCTTTCCCGCACATAGCGCTGGCCGTCGAATAGCTCGATGGGCTTGCCCTCGGCCACCACTGTGCCGACGCCGGTCCGGGTGTAAAAGGCGGGAATTCCGGCGCCGCCGGCCCGGATGCGTTCCGCCAAGGTGCCTTGCGGGTTCAGTTCCAGTTCCAGCTTGCCGGACAGATAAAGACTCTCGAACAGCTTGTTCTCCCCGACATAGGAGGAAATCATCTTCTTGACCTGGCCGTTCTCCAGCAGCACCCACAGCCCGCGATTGTCGGCGCCGCAATTGTTGGAGATGATGGTGATGTTCTTGGCGCCAATGTCGCGCAGGGCCGTGATCAGATTTTCGGGATTGCCGGACAGGCCGAAGCCGCCCGCCATCACCGTCATGCCATCAAAGGGTATGCCGTCCAGCGCCGTTTTCGCGTCGGGATAAACTTTGCCCGTCATTCCCATCCCCATATCCCGTCGCGCGGCCGGACGGAAAACCGCTTCACACTTTTCCTGGCCGACGCTCATTTCCGTGCCTTATGTACGCCATGGCGCTGGGCCTTTGGCAAGAGGGGTTTTCGGCATAAGTCTTTGACAAAACGCTTATTTAGCGCGGGCCGGGCGGCTTCCTTGCCCGTATGGCCCGGCCCCATTACAAACCCCTGCGATTCAAGACAGATTCCGTCATGGCCGAGCCGAAACAGAACCGACCGAAAGCCCGGCTGCCCCGTGGTTTCCGCGACCGCGGGCCGGCGGAAATCGCCGCCGAACGCGCCGTGCTGGAAACGGTGCGGCGGGTCTATGAAACCTATGGCTTTTCGCCGCTGGAAACCCCCGCCTTTGAATATACCGATGCGCTGGGCAAATTCCTGCCCGATGTCGACCGGCCCAATGATGGGGTGTTTTCGCTCAGGGATGACGATGGCGAATGGCTGTCGCCGCGCTATGACCTGACCGCGCCCCTGGCCCGTCATGTCGCGGCCAACTTCCAGAACCTGACCAAGCCCTTCCGTCGCTACCAGTTGGGGCCGGTGTGGCGCAATGAAAAGCCGGGACCGGGCCGCTTCCGCGAATTTTTGCAATTCGATGCCGATACGGTGGGGAGTGCCAGCCCGTCCGCCGATGCCGAACTCCTGATGATGCTGTCCGACGCGCTGGAGGCGCTGGGCCTGAAGCGCGGCGATTACATCATCAAGCTCAACAACCGCAAACTGCTGGACGGTGTACTGGAAGCCAGCGGTATCGCGCTGGAAGACCGGGTCCGGCGCGGCACCGTGCTCCGCGCCATCGACAAGCTGGACCGGCTGGGAGTGGAGGGTGTCACCGCGTTGCTGGGCGATGGCCGCAAGGACGAATCCGGCGATTTCACCAAGGGCGCCGGTCTGTCGCCGGACCAGGCGCAGCGCATTCTGGCCTTTGTCGCCCCCGATGCGAAAGACGAGGAAACGCATCTGAACCAGATCGCCACCCTGGTCGGCACCAGCGCCATTGGCGCCGCGGGCCTGAATGAGCTGGAGCAAATCGTCAAACTGCTCTCGGCCTGCGATTACGGCCCGGACCGCATCCTGTTCGATACCGGCGTGGTGCGCGGGCTCGACTATTACACCGGTGCGGTGTTCGAGGCCCAGCTTACCTTTCCCGTCCAGAACGAAGCAGGGGAAACGGTGGTGTTCGGTTCGGTGGCGGGCGGCGGGCGCTATGACGATCTGGTGGCGCGTTTCACCGGCCAGATGGTGCCGGCCACCGGCGTTTCCATTGGCGTGTCGCGCTTGATCTCGGCGCTGGCCACGCGCGGCTTGTCAACGGGCGTGAGCGAGCCCTTGATCGTGGTCACGGTGATGGACAAGGTCGATGCCGCCGCCAGTTTCAAGACCGTGGCGGAACTGCGCGCCGCCGGCTTGCGCGCCGAAGCCTATGTCGGCACCGGAAAATTCGGCGACCAGATGAAATATGCCGACCGCCGCGGCGCCGCCATCGCGGTGATCGAGGGCGGTGATGAGCGCGCCAAGGGCGAGGTGACGCTGAAGGATCTGGCGCTGGGCGCCGAATTGGCCAAATCGGTGGAAAGCCGCGCCGCCTGGACCGCCGAACGCCAGGCGCAAGTGAGCGTCAAGCGCGGCGATCTGGTGGCGGAAATCAAGAAACTGCTCCGGCCCACTTCTGCCGGTCAAGTATAATGGCAGCCTTTCCCTTTTATGATGCCGCCGCCATCGGCGCGCTGAACGATCAGGCCGTGGTGCTGCTCAAACTGTTCGCCGCGCGCGGCTATTCGCGCGAAGAGCCTTCAATCCTGCAACCGGCCGATATTTTCCTGGACCGCTACGGCGAAGAAATCCGCCGCCGCACCTTCACCCTCACCGATCCCTCCGGCCGCGACCTGTGCCTGCGCCCCGACCTCACCATTCCCATCTGCAAGCATGCGGTGGATGCGGGCGCGAAATTCCCCGCCCGCATCAGCTATAATGGCTTGGCCTTTCGCCACCAGCCCTCCAAGCCGCTGCGTCCCACCCAGTTCTTTCAGGCCGGGGTGGAATTGCTGGGGCTGGACGATGCGGCGGCCGGAGAAGCGGAAATACTGGGCCTGAGTTTCGACGCCATGCGCGCTGCCGGCCTCAAGGATTTCGAAATGCGCTTTGGCGATCTGGCGCTGTTCGGTGCCCTGGTGGATGCGCTGGAATTGCCGGCGCAATGGCGCACCCGCCTAAAGCGGCATTTCTGGCGGGCGGGCTATGTTGAAACCCTGCTGCAACGTCTCGGCCATGGCGCCCGGAAAGCCCCGTCCCGCGCCGAAATCGAGGCCCGTCTAAAGGATCATGCCGCTGCCCCATCCAGTGGGCGGACGCGCGACGAAATCATCGCCCGCGCCCTGGAGCAGGGCGCCGAAGCCGCCGCCTTGCATCTTGATCCCGCTGTTGCCGGTGTCATCACCAAGCTGTTTGGCATTTCCGGCCCGGCGCAGCAGGCGGTCGATGAAATTCGTGCCTTGCTGAAGACCGCCGGCATCAAATTGGACACGCCGCTGGCGATAATGGACGCACGCCTTAAAACCATCACCGCGTTGGGAGTTGATTCGGCACGGGTCCGCTTCACTGCCCATTTCGGCCGCAACATCGAATATTATACCGGCTTTGTCTTCGAACTCTGGTCGCGCGACGGCGAAGGCCCGGTCCAGGTGGCGGGCGGCGGCCGCTATGACGCGCTGATGGAAACGCTGGGCGCCAAAGCACGGGTGACCGCCATCGGCTGCGCCCTGCGCACCGAGCGCATGCTGGTGGCCAAGCAATTCCTGGGAGGCGCGTAATGGGCGCGCTGACGATTGCCATTCCCTCCAAGGGAAGGCTGAAACAAGCCTGTGACGCATGGTTCGCCGATGCCGGGCTCGTCATCGAGCAGGTGGCTGGCGCGCGTGGCTACCGCGCCAATTTTTCCGGCCTGCCCGGCGTTGACGTGATGCTGCTCTCGGCGGGGGAGATCGCGTCTTCCCTGCTGGCGGGCGATGTTCATCTCGGCATTACCGGCGAAGACCTGCTTCGCGAGGAAGCGCCGGAACTGGAAAGCCGCATGCAGCTGGTCTGTCCCATGGGCTTTGGCTTTGCCGATGTGGTGGTGGCGGTATCGCAATCCTGGATCGACGTTTCGACCATGGCGGATCTGGACGATGTCTGCGCCGCCTATGCCGCGCGGCATCGCCGCCGGCTCAGGGTGGCCACAAAATATGCCCAACTGACGCGCGGCTTCTTTGCCCATGCCGGCATTATCGATTACCGCATCGTGCCCAGTTCCGGCGCCACCGAAGGGGCCCCGGCAGCAGGCACTGCCGAGGTGATCGTGGACATCACCACCACCGGTGCCACGCTGCGGGACAATGGCCTGAAGATCCTGGACGACGGCGTGATCCTGAAAAGCCAGGCGCAACTGGCCGCTTCGCTAACGGCGGAGTGGAGTGCCGAGACGCGCGCCGCCTGCGAGACGATGCTGTCCCGCCTCAGCGCCAAGGCGGGCGCGGCGTTGTACCCGGCGCTGGTGCAGCGGCTCAAATAGCTAGCGCGGATTTCCCGGCACGCTGTCGCGGATATCCGCGTCCCCGATGTGTTCTTTCTTCCACTGCATCATCGCGGCAATGCGGCGGCGGCCCGAGGGATGATCGTAGAAGATCACTTCTTCCCACGGCGCGGGATCGAGCTTGCGGTAGGTGGAAAGCTTGAGAACCATACTGGCGAAAGCATCGGGCTTGCGCACCGCATTGACCCCGAAAATATCAGCCTGCTCTTCTGTGGTGCGGGCAATGCTGTTGGTCACCGGCGTGGCCAGGAACAGGAAAATGCTCATCAGCGCCACCAGAAGCGGCAGTCCGGCAATATCGTCCGGCTGGCGCACCTGCCAATTGCCGCCGAACAATGCGATGGCGAAGCGGAATCCCCAGGCGACAAACGCGAAGCCCGCGATCATTACCAAACCAAGCAGCAGCAGCAACCGCGTGGTGTGGTCCATGACATAATGGCCCATCTCATGGCCCAGCACGGCCAGCACTTCGTCATGCGTTCCCTGGTTCAAGAGATTGTCGTTCAGCGAAATGCGGGTAGTGCCCAGGAAGCCCGAGACATTGGCCGAAATGCGGTTCGACTGGCGCGATTCATCCACCAGCCAGACGCTCTCGGCCGGAACGCCATTGGCGCGCGCCAGTGCGAGAATATCGCTCTTCAGCGGGCTGTCGGGCAGGGGGGAATAGTGGTTGAACAAAGGCTGGATGACGACAGGCGAAATCACCAGCGCGATCACCATGCAAATGATCGCCAGCCCCGCGCCCCATAGCCACCACATCTCGCGCGCGGCGCGGATCATGGCGTAGAGGATCGGCAGCACAATCAGGCCCGCGATCAGGGTGAGGGCAAAGCCGGTGGCGAAATCCCCCGCCCATTGCGGGAATGTCTGACTGGAAAGACCATAGGCATTCTCGCGCACATAGCCTTCATAAATGCTGAGCGGCAGGCAGGCGATGGTCATGGCGGAGATATAGACCGTGAAATACAGCATGACCTGATAGGCGCGGCTGTGGCTCAGTTCCTGCGCCCAGTCGCGGATGCGGGCTGAGATTTGCAGCCACAGCAGCAGCGCCGCGATCACCAGACCGTAAGCCAGGTCAAGGATTTTCAGATAATAACCGCCCTCGAAATAGGCGTCGGATTTCCGGCGCGCCTCGCCGCCGATACGCGCCAGCCAGGTTTCGGTCGCGGCCTGGGGATCGAATTGCGGGATGGTGTTCAGTACCGCCAGTTTGCTGACTTCGACATGCTTTGTCGGCGCGGCCACCGGCGGCAATTGCTGGTCGACTGGCAAGTCCTGGGCCACCGCTGTCTGACTGAGGCACGCAATTCCCAGACTTAAAAACACGGCCAAAATTAACAGGCCGATGCGCAAGGTCATGTTATCCTCCCGCGCGCACCCTAACAGAAGCTTTCCGGCATGCCATTCTCATTCCTACCCCGCAAACTTGATTATGGAACCGCGCTTGCCGGCATGGCCCTGACGCTGGCGATCCTGCCTGCGCTTGCCGCGCCCAGCATTTACCAGCGCGCGTCGGACAAGCTGCGCTATGACGATTGCCTCAAGCTGGCCGGCCAGAATCCGGCCGCGGCGCTGGGCGTGGCCAACAAATGGGCCAATGACCGCGGCGGGCCGCCGTCGCAGCACTGCACCGCCGTGGCGCTGGTGGGTCTGAAACGATACAGTGAAGGGGCGGCAAAGCTCGATGAACTTGGCCGTGCCCCGGGCATGGCTGCGCTGCGGCCGTCGCTGTTCGACCAGGCCGGCAATGCCTGGATGCTGGCGGGCGAAACCGCCAAGGCAATTGTCAGCTTTCAGTCGGCCCTCGCGCTGACTGCCAGCGACGCCGACATTTATGGCGATCTCGCCCGCGCCCAGGCAATGCAGGCGGATTGGCCAGCGGTGGAATCCGATCTTAACGCGGCGCTGGCAATCGCGCCCAACCGGCCGGACCTGCTAGTGCTGCGTGCCAGCGCCCGCCATGCGCAGAACCACATCGCCGACGCGCGCGCCGATGTCGAGGCGGCCCTGGCGCTTTCGTCCCGCGACGGCGAGGCCCTGGTGGAACGCGGCGCTCTCAAACGCGACAGCGGCGATCTCAAAGGCGCGCGGCTGGATTTCCAGGCGGCATTGGGCACAGGCCCCTCCGCCGAAACTGCCGATGCGGCACGGCGCAACATCGCGGCGCTGGATGCGGCGGCAAAAGCGCCCCTCAAGAAGAAGTAGCAGCCCATTCTGCCAGCACGCTGCTATCTGTTTCGACCGCGTCGCGCTTCAGGGCCGCGAATTCTTTGACCGGCAGCAGGCGCTCCAGCGTCCACACCGCCGCGCCGCGCACCAGCGGTGATGCGTCGTTCAGAAGGGCGCGGGCTTCTACTGCCAGTCCCGCATCGCCGCTGTTGCCAATCGCGATCAGAACATTGCGGACAAAGCGGTCGCGGGTGATGCGCTTGACCGGCGATTTGCGAAACAGCGCGCGGAACGCCGCATCGTCCAGCCGCGCCAGTTCGGCAAGGCGAGGAGCCGCCAGTTCTTCGCGCGGATTGACCACGGCGCTGGCGGCGGCAAATTTGTTCCAGGGGCAGACCGCCAGGCAATCGTCGCAGCCATAGATACGGTTGCCCATCAGGCTGCGCAATTCGCGTGGAATTGGCGCCTTATGCTCGATGGTGAGATAGGAAATGCATCGCCGCGCATCCAGCTGGTAGGGCGCAGGAAAGGCGGCGGTGGGGCAGATATCAAGACAGGCGCGGCAATTGCCGCAATGATCCGCTTCGGCTTCGTCGGGCTGCAATTCCAGGTCGGTAAAGATGGAGCCCAGAAACAGCCAGGAACCGAATTCTCTGGAGACCAGATTGGTGTGCTTGCCCTGCCAGCCGATGCCGGCCTTCTGGGCCAGCGGTTTTTCCATTACCGGCGCGGTGTCCACGAACACTTTGACCTGGGCGCGGTGTTTTTCGAAAATATAGCCCGCCACCGATTTGAGTTTTTTCTTGACCAGGTCGTGATAATCGTCGCCCTGGGCATAGGCGGAAATCGCGCCCCGGGTCTTTTGCGCCAACAACGCCAGCGGATCATTTTCGGGCCCGTAATTCAAGCCCAGCACGATGACGCTTTTCGCCCCGGCCCAAAGCCTGAGCGGATCGGCGCGTTCGTCCCGGCGGTTTTCCATCCAGTCCATGGTGCCGTGATGGCCGGCGCTGAGATAGGCCTCCAGACCTTCGCGGTTTCGCGCCGCAGCAGCCGCATTGGTAAAGCGCACGACGTCAAAGCCTTCTGCGCGGGCACGCTCGGCAATCGCGCTTTTAATGTCAGTAATCAAGTTCGGCATAATGCGCCACCGGCGGCTGACCCGGAACCCGGTCGGCAAGAATAGAGCGGAAGCTGGGCCGCGATTTCATCCGAACATACCATTCGGCGGCGGCGGGAAATTCGCTCCACGGCACTTCGCCGAGATAATCCAGCGCGGACAGATGCGCCGCCACGGCAAAGTCGCCCAGCGAGGGCGCTCGTCCGGCCAGGTTGCCATTGCTCTCCGCCGCCTTGCCGATGGCGGCCAGCGCCAGCTTGACTTCCGAGCGCCCCAGGCGGATCACATTCATGTCGGGCGCCCGCTTGGCTGGCGCGCCGGTATGGCGCTGCCCGGCTTTCTCATAAACGATGCGCTGGGTCACCTGCTCATGCAGCGGTCCCATCGCCCAGTCGAGCCAGCGCAGGGATGCCCGGCGCTCGGCGGCATCTTCGGGCGCCAGCGGATGGTCGGGATATTGACCCTCCAGATGATCCAGGATCGCCCACACGCCTTCGCAGCGGGTGCCGTCCATGTCCACAAAGACCGGCATGGGATTGCGCGCATCCTCGGCCGGGACCGGATCGCAGGCGATGCGTTTCTCGGCCACGATCAGGCGGGCAAGGCGGCAACTGGGCGACAGCATCAGATGAATCAGGCGGCGCATGCGTCCTCAAGGTGCGAAGCGGTAGGACATAAGATAAGTGCGTTGTAAGCGACGCCTCTGTCTAACGCAAAAGCCATGGCGGATGCGGAAATCCGGGCCGTCGCGCGCCGCCATATCCGCCTGTTCCTAAAGCACGCGGGCGGTTCGGGGATCGCCGGGATTAAACACTATTGCGCCGCGGAAATGCGGAAAATTGGTCCATTGTCATCCGCGCCTCGACCAGGAAATCCGCACGGTTTGCGTGGTTTGACACCCTCCCAAAACGCATGCTGTACTTGATATAACACTTTCGAAAGGTGCTCGCTGTCACAACGAGATAAATCTCAAAAGATTGTCCGGGGAGGATAAGAATGACCAAGAAACATTGGCTGATGACAGGCGCCCTGCTGGCGCTTCTGGCCGCCACCGGGTCCAGTCCGCAGCTCGTCAGTCGCGCCTTGGCGCAGACCGTGGCGAGTGAGCCGGTGCCGGTGTTCGCGGTGGACGCTTCCTGGCCGCAGTTGCCCAATGGCTGGGTTCTCGGCGTTACCTCGAAGGTTGCCGTCGATAAGCACGATAACGTCTGGATCATTCACCGGCCGCGCACAGTCCCGGCAGGCAAGGTTTCCGCGCCGCCGGTGGTGGAGTTCGGTCCCGATGGCAAGTTTATCCGGGGCTGGGGTGATGAAAATTCTACCGCTTATGACTGGCCTGATGCCGAACACAATGTCTATGTCGATCAGAACGACAATGTTTATATCAGCGGCTCCAGCCCCAGCGGCCAGTCCAAGACCTTGCGCTCGGACGACATGATTCTGAAATTCACCGCCGACGGCAAATTCCTCAAAGAGTTCGGCGGCCGCACGGCTGCCCATTTGGGCAGCCTGGACAAAACCGCTGTCAACAAGCCCGGCGACCTCACGGTCTGGCCCAAGACCAACGAACTTTTCATCGCCGACGGCTATGGCAATCGCCGTGTGCTGGTACTGGATGCTGATACCTTCGCCTTCAAGCGGATGTGGGGCGCCTTCGGCAAGCCGCCGACCGATGACGCCAATTCGGGCGGACCCGACACCGAAGGCGGCCCGCAGCGCCAGCCGGGTCAAGCCACAGAGGAAGGCGCTGGCGCCCCCAAGGTGCTGGACACCGAAGGCCCCGGCCCGGACCGTTTTGCCAGCCCGGTGCATGGCATCGCCATTTCGAATGACAATATTGTCTATGTCGTGGACCGCACCAACAGGCGGGTGCAGCTCTTCACGCCAGAGGGCAAATATATCGACGAAATCTTCCTGAATCGGGCGGGCCCATCGTCAGGCTCGGTTTCGGGATTGGCCTTTTCGCCGGACCCGGCGCAGAAATATCTCTATCTCTCGGACTTCGGCAATTCGCATATTGCCGTCCTGGACCGCAAGTCCAGGACCATCCTTTATCAGTTCGGGGTACGCGGCAAGGAGCCCGGCAATTTCCAGGGCGTTCATCACATCGCGGTGGATTCCAAAGGCAATCTCTATGCCGCGGAAGTCGCTCCGGGCGCGCGCGTCCAGAAGTTCAACTTCACCGGCTTGTCGCCAACCTTGCCGCCGAACGCCCTGACACCGGAGCAATTGGCCGCCAAGCCGGCGCCCCGCGGCGGCTGATGGGCGGTGCCGTGCCGGTGATTCCAGAGGGTGGGTCCGGTCGGACCCGCCCACTTTTCGTTTTCCGGTTCAGGCTTTGACGTATTTGCCAAACCAGTCGAGCGTATGTCCCCAAGCTTCCTTTGAGGCGTCCGCGGAATAGCGCGGCGTGGTGTCGTTGAAAAAACCATGGGCGGCGCCTTTGTAGATATGGCCTTCGTGCGCCACGCCGGCGGCGGTCAGAGCGGCGTCATAGGCGGCCCAGCCTGCGGTAATACGGGTATCGGTTTCGCCGTATTGGGCATTGATCGGAGCCTTGATCCTGGCCACATCCTCGGTTTTGGGCGCCGTGCCGTAATAGGGCACGGCGGCGGAAAGTCCCGCTCCCATATGCACGGCCAGCTGGTTGGCGACGCCCCCGCCGAAACAGAAGCCGGTGGCGCCGATCTTGCCGGTGCCATCGGCGCGGGCTTGCAGCCAGGCCGAGGCGGCGAAAAAATCCTGCATCATCTTGTCGGGATCCACCGACTTGAACAGCGCCGCGCCCTTGACGTCTTCGGTCGGGTCCACCACGCCGGGCGGGTCGCCGCCCACCGAGGTAAGACCGTCCGGGGCCAGCGCCAAATAGCCTTCCAGGGCAAAGCGCCGCGTCACATCCTTGATATAGGGATTGAGACCGCGATTTTCGTGAAACACCATGATGCCGGGCAGCTTGCCGCGCGCCTCCGCGGGACGCACCAGATAGGCATCGATCTTGCCGTTGCCCTGGGGCGAGGCAATGCTAACCGTCTCGGATTTGATCCGCTTGTCGTCTTCCGGCACCTGGTTGGCCCAGGCGAAATTCGGCGCCAGCATGTCAAACAGCGCGGCGGCGGTGACGCCGCCGACGGCAAATTTTTGCGCGCCCTGCAGGAAGACACGGCGGCCGATATCGCCATGGACATAGTCATGCAGCAGGTCCAGCAGTGCCGGGGGAAAATCCGATGCTTTTTTTCGTTCCAAACGCGCCTCCCATGGTCCGGCATGCGGCCGCCCTGGGGGGCGGCCCTTGGTCATCGGGTCAGTTGCCGGACGGCAGGCTGAAGGCGAGATAATCGCCCGAGTAACTTCCACCGGCGACGGCGACAATGATATATTGCTTGCCGTCCAGATTGTAGGTCATCGGCGAGCCGGTCTGCGGCGCGGGCAACCACACGGCGCCCACCTGCTGGCCGGTCTTTTTGTCATAAGCCCGCAGCATGGCGCCGCGCGGATGTCCGGCCGAGGTCGAGAATTCGGGATCGCCAGCCACCACCAGGGTCTTTGTCACCAGAACCCCGACATCGCCCGCCTGGCCGGTCTTGGGAATGGTCAGGCCCTTGAGTGCCGGATTGTTCTTGATTTCATCTGGGGTATCGCCATGGGGCACCTGCCACATGATGTCGCCGGTATTCAGGTTGATGGCCGACAGCGTACCGTAAGGCGGCTTGACCAGCGGCAATCCGTCAACCGTTGTGCGCACCGCCGGCGTGGTTGGCTTGGCGGCACCAGTCTTGGCGATGATATCCGCCAACTTCTGCTCCTCGGCGGTCATCTTCGGCGCGTCGGGCGCGCCGCCGGAGCCGCCGCCAAGTTGGACCGCGAAAGGCTGGCCGGCCTGTCCTTCCTCGTACCGGGCATCGGTATAACCCGGCGGCGGCTCCACCAGGCCGCGCGCCGCCACCCCGTCTTCAACGGATGGCAGGAACAGAATCTGGTTCTCGGGGTCATAACCGCCGCCCGACCAGTTGGTGCCGCCAATGCCGTTCCAGTTTTCCAGCGTGCCCAGCGGATAAGGCTGCTTGCTGATCACGATCGGAGCATAGAGCCCGCCGACCTTGAAGTGCTTGAGCACCTCCAGGGCCTTGGCATGCAACTCGGGCGTGAAATCAATCAGGTCCTCCATGCGGAACTGATTGCGGCCATAGGGCTTCGGCCTGGTCGGAATAGGCTGGGTCCTGGCCATTTTCTCGCCCGGCACATCGCTCTGCGGCACGGGACGTTCCGGGATCGGCCAGACCGGCTTGCCCGTGGTGCGGTCCAGAACATAGACCATGGCCTGCTTGCTAAACACGGCGACGGCTTTGATCGGCTTACCGTCCACCGTGATGTCAGCCAGGATTGGCGGCGAGGTGATGTCGTAATTCCACACCGGGTGATGCACAAGCTGATAGTACCATTTCATCTTGCCGGTATGCAGATCGACGCACACGACGCTGTCTGCGAACAGATTGTTGCCGGGGCGTGAGCCGCCATAGACGTCATTGGTGGCGTCCTCCACCGGCAGATAGACATTTCCCAGCGTGGGGTCCACGGTTATGCCGGTCCAGACGCCGGCATTGCCGTTATAGTCGGCGGAATTTTTATCCCAGCTGTCATAGCCGAACTCCCCTTTTTGCGGGATGTCGTGGAAGGTCCAGAGCAGCTTGCCGGTGAGCACGTCCCAGCCGCGCACGATGCCCTTGGTGTTGTTCTGGGTGGAGACCTGAAAGCCTTCCTTCATGGTCCCGCCGGCGATCACGACATTGTCCACCACGGTCGGCGTGGAGTGGAGGCCGACTTCGCCCGACACCAGGTCAATCTGCTTGTAGACGCCCGGCTGGCCGGGCACGCCGGTATACATCCCCACTTTCATGTCAATCACGCCATGGTCGCCGAAGGACTCAATCGGCTGGCCGGTATGGGCGTTCAGTTCCACCAGCCGATAGCCGGTGGTGACGAACAGGATGCGTTCATCGCCTTTGCCGTCGGTCCAATAGGACACGCCGCGGCCCGACAACTGGCGCGGCGACAGGCCGGCGCGCAGCCCTTCATTCATGGAGTAAACCCATTTCAGTTCGCCGGTCCGGGCATCCAGGGCGATGGCGTCGCGGCGCGAACCACCAGTGGTGTAGATGGTGCCGTTGATCTCCAGCGGCGTGCCTTCCAGCTTGTATTCCGGGCGGGAGCCAAGTGAGTCCGTCTTGAAATGCCAGGCCACTTCCAGCTTGTTGAAATTGGAGGCGTCGATCTGACTCTGCGGCGAATAGCGTGACCCGCTGGGATCGGCGAAATAATAGGGCCAGTCGCCGCGCGCGGCAGAGGGTTGGCCATAAGGCTGCATCCCTTGCGCAAAAGATTGCGATGCCAGCACCAGCGCACTCAGCCCCAACGGCGCAGCATAGACAAAAAGCTTCTTCGAAAACTTCGCCATAACCTTCCCCTTATTTTATTTCCCAAGCAGTCATCGGCCGTCAATGTAATGGAAGAACAACATTGTTCCAACTTGTCATTGTTGCAAGTGCGAACACATGATCAAAGAACTCCCCCGCAATTTGGCGGCGTTGCGCGCCCGTCAGAGAAAAATTATGCGGCCATGTTCACGCCGCGGTTGAATCATTGTCGCGCGAAAACGGCTTCAAAGTATTCGCCGGGAGCTTTTTCAACACAATCGCCGCAAAGCGGAGATTCACAAGGGCATCTGCGAAGTTCGGTTTTTGCCCTGCTGATATCCAGGTTTGCACGCCGCATCGCATGCGTGAGGGAGCTGGCCAAGTTTGGCTTCGAGGATTTCGCAACCGCTGATCAGGATGGCGATTCGTCTACGATGGTGTTTCTGAGCGTGCCGATCCCGGAAATATCGACCTCGACGACATCGCCGGGCTTCATCCAGACGGGTGGTTCACGGAAAGCTCCGACGCCGCCGGGTGTGCCGGTCACGATGACATCGCCGGGGCGCAGCGCGGTGAATGTCGAGCAATATTCGATCAATTTTGGTACGGCGAAGATCAGATCGTCCGTGCGGCCCTCCTGCATGATCGCGCCATTCAGACGCGTGGTCAGGGAGAGGTTGGACGGATCGCCCAGTTCATCGCCTGTCACCAGCCATGGGCCGAAGCCGCCGGTGGCGGGAAAATTCTTGCCGGGGGTGAATTGCATGGTGTGGCGCTGCCAGTCGCGCACGCTGCCGTCATTGAAACAGGCATAGCCCGCGACATGGGCCAGCGCGTCCGCGGCTTTGACATGACGCGCCGTGCGGCCGATCACCACCGCCAGCTCACCCTCGAAATCCAGCTTCACGGAGGCAGCCGGCCTTATCAGGGAGCGGCCATGGCCGATCAGCGTATCGGCAAAACGCGTGAAGATCATGGGATGTTGCGGCACCTCCCGCCCGGTTTCCTTGACATGCGCGAGATAGTTGATGCCGACGCAAAGAATCTTGTCGGGATCTGGAATGACGGGTAGCTGCTCCACATCGCCCAGCGCGATCCGCCGGGATGCAGTCGCTGCCCAGGCTGCGATGCGCCCGAGGCTCTGGCGCGCCAGAGCTTCTTTCAGGGTTGCGCCCACTTCACTGGCGATAGGCGCGACATCGATCAAGGTTTCGCCATCGATCACGCCATAGGAATCTGCCCCGCCCTGCCGGAAGCTGGTAATTTTCATGTTTGTCTCGCCCTGATTTGTTGGAAGTCATGAAGCTACCCTGCCGGGCTGGAACGTCAACTGCCTTGCTTGCCGCCGGCGCCGCAGCCGCCAATTCACCAAGCGGACAGGCGAAAATCAGCAGCAGCGCCCCGCCCGGCATCATCGCAGCAGCCGCCATCAACGAAAATATGCGATCCAATCGGGTTCATCCGCAGCCAGAAACGGTTCAGCGCGCGTCGGGGCGGGCGTGTGTGCCTTCATTCTGGATTTTGATTGCTTACTGCAATAAGACCCAGTTTACTGCCGCCCAAAAAGGGGGAATCCATGCCAATGAAGATATCGCTTGCCGTTTTCGCCATGACGCTGGCCGCCATACCGGCGCTGGCCGCCGAGCCCGATGGCCTCATCCTGCCGCCGGGCTTTCACGCTAACATCGTGGCCGATGGTCTTCAAGGCGTGCGCCACCTGGCGTTCGGGAGCAGCGGCAACCTCTATGTTTCCGTCAATGTCGTGCGGGGTCAGCCCCCCACCGGCATTATCGCGCTGCATCTTGACGCCAACCACAAGGCCGCCCAGACGGAGCATTTTGGCACCATCAATGGCGGCACCGGCATCCGCGTCTATAAGGGCGCGCTTTATGCCGCCAACGCGACCACCATCTATCGTTATCCTCTGACCAAGGCGCTGGTTCCAGCGGGTCAGCCCGAAATCATTGTCGACGGCATGCCGGCAACCGTCTCTTCCGGCACGCATCCGATCGCCTTCGACGACAAAGGCAATCTTTATGTTTCCATCGGCGGCAGCGGCAATATTTGCGTTGACCCCAATGCCCCCAAGGATGCCCGGCCGCTTGGTCTCAAACCTTGTCCTGGCCTGCAGGGCCATAGTGGCGTCTGGCGCTTCGATGCCAGCAAGACCGGCCAAAAATTCCCTGCCGATGGCGAGCAGTATGCAACCGGCATACGGGAGATGGGCGCAATGGATTGGTCGCAAGTTGGCGGCGCGCTCTATGGCATCACCCATGGCCGCGACGGAACCCATGCGGCGTTTCCCGATCTGGTTAGCGCCGCGGATGACGACGCCATTGCCGACGAAATGCACCGCATCACCAAGGATACAAATTTGGGCTGGCCCTATACGTATTACGACGCCGTGCGGAAAATCCGCCTGATCGGGCCGGAATATGGCGGCGACAACAAGACCGGGGCGGACGGCAGCGTCTACGACGCGCCGGCTGTCGCATTCGCGCCCAAGCGCGAAGCGCCGCTGGATCTGGTTTTCTACAATGGCCGCCAATTTCCCCGCAGCTATCGCGGCGGCGCCTTTATTGCCATGCATGGCGTCAATGGTCCGAAGATTTCCGGCGGTCGCGGCGGCTATCGCGTTGTCTTCGTTTCGCTTGACCGCAACGGCAAGGTGGGAGCGCCCGTCACCTTCGCAGACGGCTTTGCTGGACCGACGCAGGATGACAAATATTCAGGCCATGCCACCTATCGTCCGGTGGGCGAGGCTGTCGGGCCTGACGGTTCGCTCTATGTGGCCGATTCCAACAAGGGCCGCATCTGGCGAATCTCATACGGCAAGTAGGCATCGTCACCGCCGTGCCGCGATAAGGGCGGCATGGCGGTTTACTTCAACATTGCGCGCCCGCACCGCCGCCACCGCCAATTGTGCTCCCGGATTCCGCTGCGCGAATCAAGCCGCTCAGACGGGGAGGGGGCATAACGAATATCTTCCGGATGCAAGAAAATCCGTATCAGAAGGCACGGCCCGCCAAACCTTTTTTGCGGAGTTGCGCGTCCAGGCGCGGATAAACTTTGCGCGCATTGCCTTCAAATATCTTGTGGCGCGTTTCCTCGCTCATATTTTTCAACTGGTCGATATATCGCTTTGTGTCGTCAAAATGGTGACCGGTGTCGGGGTCTTTGCATTTCACCGCGCCCAGCAATTCCGAAGCGAATAGCACATTGTCGGCAGGGATCACGCTGGTCAGCAATTCAATGCCCGGAAGGTGATAAACGCAGGTATCAAAAAACACATTTTTCAAAAGATATTGCGCAAGCTCCGGCCGCTTCATTTCCAGGGCGATGCCGCGATAACGGCCCCAATGATAGGGCACTGCGCCGCCGCCATGCGGGATGACGAATTTCAGATCCGGAAAGTCCTTGAACAGATTGCCCTGTATCAGCTGCATGAAAACGGTGGTGTCGCCATTGATGTAATGGGCGCCGGTGGCATGGAAATTCGGATTGCAGGAGCCGGTGACATGGATCATGGCCGGCACATTGAGTTCGCAGAGCTTTTCGTAGACCGGGTACCAGTATTTGTCGATCATCGGCGGATCGGTCCAATAGCCGCCGGAAGGGTCGGGATTGAGATTGAAACCGACAAAGCCCATCTCGACGCAACGTTCCATTTCCGCCAAGCAGTTTTGGGGCGGGATGCCGGGGACCTGGGGCAGTTGCCCCACAGCCACGAAATTATCCGGCTGCAGGGTGCAGATCCGGTGGATCATATCGTTGGAAAGCCTGGTCCATTCCTTGCCAACCGCTTCGGTGCCGACGTGATGGCCCATACCCGAAGCCCGGGGCGAGAAGATCGTCAGGTCGGTGCCGCGGTCCCGCTGCAATTTCAGCTGCGGCTGGACACTGGCGATGATTTCCTCGTCGCTGATGCCCAGATCACTGGAGAGCGGCCGGCGCGCGCGATCTGCCAGCCCGGCCAGTTGCTTGTCGCGGAACTGCTGCATCGCGGGAGGTTCGGTCGTGTAATGGCCATGGATATCGATGATCATCGGACCCGCTTGCCTTTCCCGGAAAAACGATATGCGCATAGCGCGCGATGTTCGTCAGACGAACAGGGCTGAGAATTAACATGGGGAAAGTCCATGTCAATGCGGCTGGCCATTCCCAGGCCGTCCACGCTTTCCAAAGCGTCGGCACCGACATAAGGTAGCGCTCAAGATAGCGCTCATGGGTTTGGGCCGGGCAGGGAAATCCATCATGCGTAATGTTTATCTCGCCGCTCTGTTTATCGGTCTGCTCGGTCCGGCTGCCCAGGCGGTGACGCCGGTCGAGATTCAGGTCTTGTCCTCAGGCGTGACGGCATCGGGCCTCAGAATATTTTCTGTGGCCTTCCCCAAGGCAACGCATACGATTTGGGAGAACGGGCCTGATGTGGAGATCGTTGGAGGGACGGTGGGCATTGTCGACCAAAATGCAAGAAGCAGCGAACCCGGCGACGTTGTCGTGCTTCCGGTTGCGGATATGGACGCTCTGGAACAGGCCGGCGCGCTGGCATCGGGCACCAAAACGCCGCTGGGGCGCGTTGATTTCGGTGTCGACGTGAAGGCGGGCACGCCTCACCCCGATATTGCGACACGGGAAAAATTTATCGCCGTGATGAAGGCGGCCAATGCAGTCGCCTTCAACGATCCTGCCAGCCAAAGCCTGGGCGGCATCACGATTGACAAGTTTCTGAGCCTGCCGGAATATGCGGGAGTCAGGAAGTTGCCGGGCGGAGGCGCTCGTGACGTGGCGTCCGGCAAAGCCGATATCGGAATTCAGACCATGAGTGAGCTTCTATCCGCCCAAGGCGTGGAATTCGCCGGTCTGGTCCCGGCCTATCTGAATGCGCATATTCACTTTTCTATCGCGGTCCTGACCAAGGCAGCCCATCCGAAGGAAGCGCGTGACTTCATCCGTTACGTAACGCGGCCCCAGGCGGCGGCAATCTGGAAAGAGAACGGCGTTATTCGCTGAGACAGTGAATTTTGGACGGGATGCCGCATGGGCGGACATCGATAACTGGGAGAAAGCACATGAAAAAAATTCTTGCCTTGACTACTATCGCATTGCTGGCATCGGGATCTCTTGGCAACGCGCAGGTTACCTTTGTCACGCCGGGCAACGACCAGACGCGCTTGCCCAGGCCGCCGCGTGACCGGGGCCCGGCGCTCGCGCCCGCGGTCCTTGCAGCTCAGACGGCGGTCGAGGCCTGCCAGGCCAAGGGCTACAAGGTCACGGCGGTGGTGGTGGATTCCGTGGCAATGCCGGTTGTCCTGCTGTCGGGCGATGGCGCCGCCCTGATTACCCAGGCCATCGCCATGGGCAAGGCCGTTTCCAGCGTCAAGAACGGCATGCCAAGCGGCGACCTCGCCAAGCAGGCGCAGACCGATACGGCGCTTGCCGCAAAGCTCGCCGCCGACCCGCAAGAAGGTCCACAACGTGCCGGCGGTTTGCCCATCAAAGTCGGTTCCGATGTGATCGGCGCGATTGCCGTGAGCGGCACGCCGAGCGGCGATATAGATGCGACTTGCAGCCAAGCGGGTCTCGACAAGGTCAGCGCAAGTCTCAAATAGCTTTCTGTGCTGGTAACAATCAGACGAGGGCATGGGTGGAAAATGAAATATTGCCATCGCAAGGCTATTGTTGGCCAAGCCTTCATCGCTGCCTTGCTGACATATTGGGCAGCGCCGGCTATTGCCGCGGACTTGCAATATCAGTGTGCGCTTGACCCGGTTGCTTTCGACAATTCAACGGTCTTGAATACCGTGGGAAAAGGCAGCATCACGGCGACCCTGTCGGGTCGGATGCTGGCCATCAGCGGCAGTTATGCGGGCCTGTCGTCCAACGCCACCGCCGCCCATATCGAAATGGGCCTGGCCTTGGGCGTTCCGGGTCCGGTGATTGGCGATGTGAAGGTCAGCGGAGATACGAGCGGCCGGATTTCCGGCAGCGTCACTCTGAACGCGGCCCAGATTGGCGCCCTGAAGCAGGGCGGGCTTTCCGTCGTGGTCGACAGCGCCAAAGCGCCGGACGGCAATCTGTGGGGTTGGCTCCAGACTGCTGACCAATCGCAATAGGGTGCCTATCGTCCGTATGGGCAAAGAACCCGCTGCTCACTTTTGCGAGCAGCGGGTTCTCTGTCATGCGATGCCAACCTGAAGCGTCGTTTCAGACCGGCTAACCAAAATAAGCCAGCCTGATGAGGCTAATGCGCGGCCGGCGCGCGCGGCGGCAAAGGCTTGCCCTGCTCATCCACCTGGATGGTCTTGACCGGCCCCATGCCGACCAGCTCCAGAATCGCG
>Ga0302320_10009093_pt1 | contig 21422 bp, 19 predicted proteins | sample Bog_T0_3_FD_202130 | JGI IMG/M metagenome (GOLD analysis project Ga0302320, IMG submission 202130) | Peat permafrost microbial communities from Stordalen Mire near Abisko, Sweden - Bog_T0_3 | ecosystem: Environmental > Terrestrial > Soil > Wetlands > Peat | place: Sweden: Abisko, Stordalen Mire...
TGAGCCGCCACTACCTGCAGCTGGTCGATCGCCGATGTGAGACCATGACAGGTAGTACACTGCGTGTCGTTGGCGACGATGCCGGAACCATGGTTGGCGCCCGTCGCGAAGTTGACGTTGTCATGACAGGCACCACAGGCTTCCATCGTCGGCACGGATTGAAAGTTCAGTGCCTCAGTCAACAACGGATGATTTTGGACGTGACACGTTACGCAGTTGCGGATGTCCTGGGGGTAATGCACCGTGTTGAAATTGGACAACGAGTCTCCATAGCCGACAATCCAATAGCCCTGTCCAAGGGTGGGCGTCGTGTTTGGCGTCGTCGCAGTCTGTATGCTCGGAAGCGTAATGCCCGTGTGGATCTTGTGGATCATCACTTTCATGTCGAGCGTATTGGCGCTGTTGGGATCGATCGTGCCGGGGTTGTGGCACATGACGCAGTACTGTGTTTCGACTCGAGCCCCGCCGTGGGCGCTCAATGAGGTGTGACACGTGTCGCAGGTCGCGGTATCGATGATTTCGCGGCTGAAAATCCCCGTGGTGGCGCCCGTCGATGGCTGAAACGTGTAGGCAGCGTTATTCGCCTGCACGAGGTTGCGAATTTCGAAGCCGACGCGGTGCGTGAGCGCCGCGTTGTAAATGACCTTGGGGTCGGCCGTGATATCTTTCTTAAACGTGTATTGGTAGGTACCATCGCCGTTATCCACCAGTGCGCCCGTGACCGCGGACTCTACGGTCGCCTGAGTGGTGGGGGCGGTAGCGCAGGCGCTCACACCCGCAGGGCAGGTGGCCGGTGCAACGGTGGCATAGATATAAGAATTCCACTGACTCGCCGATCCATTTTGACCGGGCACCAGTTGCGCGATCGCAAAGCCCACATCGGCTGCGGGCAACCCTTGAAGCAAGGCGCCATTTTGATCGGTGAGCCGGAATTTAACCACCGGCGGCCCAGCGATGGTGACGCTTGAGATCTGGCCCGTAATCGTGGTCGCAGTGCTGATATTAAGCGCAGACCCAGTGCTCGCTGGACCCGTCGCACCGGTGGTCCCCGGAGAGCCGGCAGGGCCCGAGGATCCCGTCGTTCCTGAACATGCGCTCAGGCAACTCGTGAGAAGCGCAATCCGCATTGCGTGCGCAAGTGCCCGGCTTAAGTTTGGGCGAACCCCCTTCGAGCAATCCATACCACACTCTCCCTCAAGACCAACCGAACAGACGACAAACCGGTAGCGAGCACGATGGATCAATTCGTCGATCGCAAAACTACCGCGAGGCAGGATTCGGGTCTGTTCGGTAACGTACGGTGGCACGCAACTCGATCACCTAGCATTCGCCGATCGAGTGCACGTCGCTTGACGAAGGCCCACCGTACTTGTCGCCTCAGAGAACGAACTCAATGACCGTATCTAACAGCATGAGTCCGCTATGATCTCCCCGTCGCCGCTGCGCCGCGGATTCTTCGCGTGGCTTTGGCGACGACCACAGCGATGGTGGTTGTTTGGAATTCCCGCCGGTGCGCTGGTTGCCTTCGGCGCTGGCGTCATTTTCTGGGCCAGTTTTACGGCTGGCGTAAAATATGCGGAAACGGATTCGTTTTGCACCTCGTGTCATGAGATGCGGCAGCCTTACCAGGAATTGACCCGTAGCCCACACTTCTCCAACGTGCTCGGGATCCAGGCCAGTTGCGGCAATTGCCACGTACCGCCGACATTCGTTGCGGGCATGTGGCGACATATCCAAGCCTACGGCGAAGTCTGGGGCCACCTGCGCGGCGAACTGAACACACCTGCCAAGTATGAAGCGCACCGCGCGCAACTGGCGCAGAAAATTTGGACTGAGTTGAAGAATAACGACTCCGCCGAGTGCCGCAGCTGCCACACCCCCAGCCAAATGGCGTTTGCCAAGCAGTCGCCCGACGCGGCCAGCGCCCATCAGTCACTAAAAGCAGGCGGCACCACTTGCATCGACTGCCACCAGGGCGTGGCCCACACGCTGCCTCAGGAAGGCCGGACCGCGGTTACCGGCTCTTTGATGCGCGCGTTGAAATAGCGCCACACGATTCTTACGATCTCTGACAGCCTGAAGTTGAACACCCGCCGAGGCCAGAACAGCTCGCGCTTATCGCACACGGTGGAAATACTTATGGGTTTTTTTTCCCCTTTTTTTTGCTGGGCGACTCCGCCTTTTTCCCCGCGCGCTTTCCCCCCATCGCGCCGCGCCCGCGGGGCGCGGGCCGCCGCGATGCCGTCGGCGACGCCTTTGCCGCGGCGTGACGATAATCGACCGTGTTTGATTTTGAGCTCATTCAGGCGCTCGGCGGCATCATAGGTGGCATCCACCAGTTCGCGGCGCGTCATCCACTTCGTCTCATAGTTCAAGATGTATTCCCAGGTCGGTTGGATCAAGAGTTGCCGGTGCTGTTCGAGAGTCTTGGCAAACAGTCGATAACCAAAGCGCTCTGGCTGTTCGAAGCCGCGGCTCCCGGGATCGATGAAAGGTCCCATCGGCGAAATAAAACAGGACAGGCGTTTATCGCCTAGTTGGAACAAGTGACCGCAGTACTCGACCGTCGCCTTGACCGATGCTTGGGTCTGGGCTGGCAGTCCAATCATGAAGAAAATATCAATTCGTGAACAACGCAACCGCACGGCTTCCCGGATCAGATTTTCCATGTCCTCGGTGGTGTAACCGCTCTCGCCGTCTTGAGCATCCCGCACCAGCTGCTCGTGGCTCTCGGGACTGAATTCCATGCTCCAGTTGCGCACGCTGCGATCGATATCTCGCAAGAAGGAGGCAGGCGGCAATGCAAAGAATTCAAATACGATGTTGTTGGGCAGATCCGCAACGCGCAACAACTCGAGCACAGCGGCCGCATGGTCCGGGCCTGCCATCAATAGGTCACCGACCAGCAAGATGGGCGCATGCGTCAGGCGGGCGATATCTCGCATATTGGAGACGAGGCTGGCCGGGCTGCGATACACGGGCTTTTGACGCGTGGTCACGTGCAGACATGCAGTCGCGGAACTGCCGCAAGTTACGCACTCGTACGCACATCCTTTGACCGTGAAGACCGTGGTGATCGGATTATTCCACCAGCCATTAAACGGCAGCGTGCTTTCAAGATCCCGATGCCGCATCACCATCTCGACCATCAGGTCAGGCCGCAAATCCACATAGTCCAAGCTCTTTGGCATGAAGCTCAAGGGATTGACATGGACCCCTCGGCCATCCTTCCACGTAAGATTCGGAATCGTATCGAGCGGCGCACCGCGCTCGAGCGCCAGCAACAACTCATGTAGCGGCGGCTCGGTGCTGTCGCCGCGCAGCACATAGTCGACGTGCGGATAGCCAATGAGTTCGCGATGAAAATAGGTCGAGGATAACCCCCCCATGATGACGGGAACATGCGGATGCAGCTGTTTGGCGATGCGCGCCACTTCCAGCGCCCCATGCGCATGCGGCAGCCAATGCAGATCGATGCCGATGGCTTTCGGCCGAAGCTTTCGCAGGAACTTCGGTACATCAAAACGTCGGCTGTTCATCATGCGCAGCGCCAGATTTACAATGCGCACCTCGAGGCCGCGATCATGCAGGTAGCTTGCTATGGTCAAGAATCCTAGCGGATACATCTCGAACACGGTGGAGGAGGGCACCATGTCGCTGACCGGGCCATAAAGAATCGATCGTTCGCGAAAATCATAGACGCTGGGCGCGTGGAGCAGCAGCAGATCGACGTCGCAGCGGGGTTTGCGCACGGGGTCAACCATGCCTACTGAATTTTGACTTGAATGAGTTCTTCGCCGTTCGCATTGAGGACATGCACCGCACAGGCCAGGCAGGGATCGAAGCTATGCACGGTGCGCAAGATCTCGAGCGGCTGTTTGGGATCGTGAATCAAGTGCCCTTTCAGAGCCGCCTCATACGGGCCTTCGATGCCGGCCGCATCGCGTGGCCCTGCATTCCAAGTGGTCGGCACGACCGCCTGATAGTTGGTGATCTTGGCATCGTCGATGACGATCCAATGAGCCAACGAGCCGCGCGGCGCCTCCATGAATCCGACCCCTTGTGCGTGTTTGGGCCAGCTCGAGGGCTGCCACTGTTTCTCGTTGAAGGTGCGCACATCGCCTGCGTGGATGTTGCTCATCAGGCTGCCGAACCATTGTGGCATGGCGTCGCTCAAGAGCTTTGCTTCCAGGGCGCGGGCAGCCGTACGGCCCATGGTGGAGAATAATGCCTCGACCGGCAGGTTCAGCTGCTGGAGCGATTGCTGCACCAGCTCCACCGTCGGTGCATGCTTGTGGGCATATAGCATCAAGACCCGCGCGAGCGGTCCCGTCTCCATCGCGTGGCCTTTCCAGCGTGGCGATTTGATCCAAGAATAACTCGCCTGGGTATCCAGATTGGCGTAGGGCGGTTGCGGACCGGTGTAATTCAGTTTGGTTTCGCCCTGGAACGGATGCAATCCGACGTCCTTGCCGCCCTCGTAGTCATACCAGGAGTGAGACACGAATTCTTGAATGTCCCCCTCGGCCTTTAAGTCCACTTCCTGGATGTGCGACAGGTCCCGACCCAGAATCGCCCCGCGCGGCACCAGAAACGTGGCGGGGTCTTGCGTTCCAGCGGTGGCGAAATCGCCGTACGTCATGAAATTGCCGACTCCCTCGCCATAGCCTTTCTTGAACCAGTCCTTGTAGAACGACGCGATGGCCAGAGTGTCGGGGACATAGACCTGAGCGACGAACTCCCGAATCTGCTCGATGATGGACGCGACCTTCTGCAGTCCCACGGCGTTCACCGCGGTGGAACTGGTGCCGGCAGCGGTATGCACGCTAATGGCCGCCGGCGTGCCGCCCACCAGGACATTCGGGTGTGGATTCTTGCCGCCGAAGATCGTTTGTAGTTTGACGATTTCCCGCTGCCACTCCAGCGCGTCGAGATAGTGCGCGACCGCCATCAAATTCGCTTCCGGTGGCAGCACGTATGCGGGATGCCCCCAATAGGCATTGGCGAAGATGCCGAGCTGACCGGACTCGACCAACTTTTTGATACGCGTCTGCACATCGGAAAAATACCCGGGCGAGGAACGAGCGTAGTTTGAAACGGACTGGGCCAAGGTGGACGTCGATCTAGGATCCGCTTTGAGCGCCGAGAGCACATCGACCCAGTCGAGTGCGTGCAAGTGATAGAAATGCATCACGTGGTCGTGAACGAATTGCGTCACGACCATCAGATTGCGAATCAGCTGCGCATTGGCTGGGATTTCGTAGTGCAATGCATCTTCGACCGCACGCACCGAGGCAATGCCGTGAACCAGCGTACACACGCCGCAAATGCGCTGCGCGAAGGCCCAGGCATCGCGAGGATCGCGGCCCTTGAGAATAATTTCGATGCCACGCACCATGGTGCCCGAGCTTGATGCCCGGGTAATAACCGAACCGTCGAATTCCGCCTCGATGCGCAAATGCCCCTCGATGCGCGTGACCGGATCGACGACGATGGTTTGAGCGCTCACGGAACGGCGCCTGCTTGCAGCAGATTGCTGGCCACCAACTCGAGTAGGCTATCGGGTTTTTTGCCCCAATTGAAATGCACCTGCGCATCGTCGAACGTGCGACGGCAATCCGAGCAGCTGGTGAGCAGCGTGGTTGCGCCGGTGGCGTCGATTTCCCGCATCTTCACCTCCATGGTCCGATAGCGCAGCGGTGCGGCTTGCTTGATGTCGATGACGCCGCCCCCGCCGCCACAGCAGAAACTGAATCCACCGTGGTTCTCCATCTCCTCCAATTGCACGCTCATCGCCTTGAGCAACTCCCGCGGCGCATCGTTGACGCCGCCTTTGCGAACCAGCTGGCAGGGATCGTGGAATGTCACCTTTGAGTCCTTGGCTTTGGCGAGTTTCAACCGGCCCGCTTTGAGTTCATCAGCCAGAAACTCGGTGACGCTCAAGACCCGGAACGGCAGCGCCTTCCCGTACAAGTCGGCGGCCTCCCATCGCAGCGCGGTATAGGCATGGCCGCATTCGGGCAACAGCAGCGTGGTCGCGCCGCAGGCAATAGCCTGCTCGATCAAACGTAAACTGATGATGCGCTGCCATTCTTTGCTGCCCGCAAAATAGCCGTAATTCTCCGCGATCAAGCCGTCGCTGCGAAAGGTGCAAGCAATGCTTAAATTGCTCATCACGCGCGCCAGCGCCGCCACGGCGCTCGGATACTGTTCGATGTCGGTCCGAGGAACACACAGCATGACGTCGGCTTGCGGCTTATCGAGCGGCATATCGACGCCGAAGCGGGCACCGATGGCCAGCAATTGATCGCGGTAGGGTTCGAGGCTGCTTTCGGGCTGGCCCGTCAGCTGTTGATGGGCCGCCTTTTCATACAGTTCCGTCGGCGCGAGCCCGGCGTCGAACATCGCGTGGCGTGATTGTTCGATCAACGAGGCGACATCGATACCCATCGGGCAGATGAGGCTGCAGCGGCCGCACAGATTGCAGCTATCGAACAACAAGTGCTGCCAGTGCGCCAACTGATCGGCTGTGACTTCGCGCTTCCAGCCAAACAGCCGATACAGCGGCGCCAGAGCGCTGCTTTCACGCTTATAAGCTTGTTTGAAGGGTTCAACCTTCCAAATGGGCGTGTACTGCGGATCTTCAGTGGCAATAAAATAATGGCAGGCATCGGCACAGATGCCGCAGTGAATACAAGATTCGAGCCTAAACGCGCTCAAAGCGCCGATCTCTTGCGCGAAGCCCTTCATGGCGCCCGCGACATCAGGCGCGAGCGCGGGGGAAACGGCGGCGACATCCTTCACGAAGTGGCTCCTTTACGAGCGAGTAGCGCGCCGTTGATCGCGCGCGAAGGGAAAATGTAGAACGCATGCATCAGCTTGCCGAACGGAAACCAGATCAGCAGCACATCGACACTCAAGATGTGCAGCGCCAGCAGCGTTTCATAAGGGCCGCCCACGTGGGCCGTGGCGGCCAATCCGGTCGCCATGACCAACATGGTGATGAACCAGCTGAAGTAATCGTCGAAATTCGACAACAGGCGCATCACCTTGTTGGTAACGCGTCTGAAGAGCACGGCGAGGAACAGTGTCAGAGTGATCACGGACAGGATGGTGATGACGCTGCTGGGCAGCCCCCGCCAGCCGAAGCCGAACAGGCTTTGCAGGAACAAAATGTGCGGCGTGAACAGCAACACCACCGCAAACAAGCCCAGGTGGTAGCTGTAGCCCAAGGCCTCGCCCGCGCCGGTGCGACCTATGAACTCGCGATGCGGCCACGATCGCGAGCCCACGGTGATCAATCCGCCCAGCATGTACTTTAGTATCGACTCGCGCGGTCGACTGTACTCGCGGCGAATGCGCAACAGCGCAAATGAGGCGATCCGCCAGGTCACCCCTAAACAGAAGATTGCGATAGCTATTTGGAGGCCGAGCCCGCGCGCGAAATGCAATAAATCCATGTCTTTAGCCTTCTTCTGCGTCGATGTCGAGCGGATGTTCACTGCGATATTGGCGCAGGCGGCCCGAGCCCGCAGACACCACGCCGAGCGCTGCGCCCGCGACAATGCCGCCCGCGGCGAGCTCCAGGACCTGGCGGGGAGAGGACTCGCCGGCCTTGCCCCAGTCCGTCGCTGAGAGCGGCGAGTACAGGCTGCCCTTGTCCCAGAAGCCGGGCTCTGAACAGCCGATGCATCCGTGACCGGATTCGATGGGAAAACTCGTGCCGCCATTCCACTTGGTGGTGGCACAGGCGTTGTAGGTCGTCGGACCCTTGCAGCCTAGTTCGTACAGACACCAGCCGTTGCGAGCCCCTTCATCATCGAAGGTCTTTGCGAATTTACCTTGATCGTAAAACGATCGGCGATAGCAACGATCATGGATTGTAGTGCCGAAAAATGCCTTCGGCCGCAAGTGCTCATCGAGATCCGGGACTTTTCCAGTCGTCACGTACTGCAGCAAAGTGCCGGTGATCACCTCGGGGATCGGCGGGCAGCCCGATACATTGATGATGGGCTTGTTGGCGACGATCGCACTGACGGGCCACGCATCGGTGGGATTCGGGTCCGCAAACGGGATGCCGCCGAAGGAGGAACAGGTTCCCACGCAGACGATGGCTGCGGCACCTTGCGCGGCCTCGCGCAAGGTGTCGACGGCGCTTTTTCCGCCCGACGTGCAGTAGCCACCGCCGGCACCGGTCGGCACGGAGCCGTCGATGATGAGCACGTACTTGCCATAGTTATCGTGCATGGCTTTGGCCAACGCCGATTCCGCTTGCTCGCCGGCCGCGGCCATCAACGTATCGTCGTAATCCAGCGAAATGACGTTGAAAATCAGGCTTTCCATGGTGGGGGAGAAGGAACGGGTGAAGGATTCGAAGCACCCCGTGCACTCTTGAAAAGATAGATAAATGACCGACGGACGCGGCGCGTTCTGCAGTTGCTGCGCCATGGCAGGTCCCATCCACGGCGGCAAAGCCATGGCCGAAGCTACGCCGGTACAGTATTTGATGAACCTACGGCGGCTGACCCCGTTTTGCCGCAGCATGTCGCCGACGGCGAGTTCATCAGCTAAGGGTTGCATGAGTCATCCTTGCGGCGGCGGAGTGAGTGACCTCGAGCCGACTACGCAGAGCACGCGAAGCTGCCACCATGTCCTCGGTCGATGCCGCGAGGATCGCAGGAGTGGTGGCGACTTCGAGCAGTTCCGCGATCAGTTCCCCCCGGGCGTCCCGGTGTTCGATCCACCATAGCCCGGAGATGCCGGTCTCTTGCAACGTGGAGACTCCATCGGCGCGCAATGTGGCCTGCACTTCGCCGTGTCCCAAAGCCGATTGCAGCGCGCTTCGATCTTCAGGGCTCATTGGCAAACTGCGTAAATCGATCGTCGCTGCCTCACCACCGTGAGCAACCTTTTCAAGCATGTCGACCAACTCGCTCAATACCGCGGCCACCCCGCCGCCCAAGCCCCCAAGGCGCGTCGGCGCCTCGATGCGAACCGAGATCTCGGAGAGGCGGCTCATGCGACGAACCATCGCGACAGCAGGCTGCGAGCCTTGGAAGACGCCTCCACCAAGCCATTTTCAACAGGCAGCGAGAGAGTTTCGCGCCAATCGATGAAAGCCGGTTGGATGCACAGCAACGCACGGCGGCGCGGCAAACAATTGCGCAAACGTGCCATGTCAAGCAGATCCACCAGGCCCACCTCATGCACGGTGCGGCGACGCGACCCTTGGAGAAAGCGGTCCATATCCTCATTTTCGAATAGTTGGGTCGACCCTGCGGGCTCACCAAGCTCCGCCGCGTCGATGACCAACATCGAATTGGTTTTTTCGACGTGCGGCAGCAAGCTGAAACTCATGGTGCCGGCATCGACAAACTCGTAAGCGCTATTCGGTAGTTGGGTTCGTAAGCGCTCCACTAGGTGCACGCCTGCAGCATCATCGCCCAGCAGGGTGTTTCCAAATCCCAATATAAGTGCGATCGGCGGACTGGGCGAGGTCCACTCGCAGCTGACGTTGGTGGCACGCGAACCCATTTCATCGCTCTCGTACCTTGCCAGTGCCGTCATCGTAGCTCCTCGCCGAAAGACGATCGATCTGACCATCGTGCGTGGCCGGTGGTCTGTACGCTGACGCACATACAACCGGAGGAATCTCAAGCTAGCATCAGACGCGCGAGTCTCTGAATCCTCTTACCTTTTAGCTCACGGCGGAATCGAAGTGCACGAACTGTCCGTTTGCCACGCGCTCTTGACTCAGGTGGCGGACATCGCTCGGGCACAGGCGGCGGAGGCGGTAGAGTGCATCACCATCGAGGTGGGACCCTTGAGTGGCACGGAGCCGACCCTGCTGCTCAATGCTTTCCTCGTGATGCGTTCAGGTTCAGCGGCGACAGCAACGCTCGTCATCGAACGCGGTCCAGTAAAAATATCCTGTCTACGCTGTGGCGTGAACAGCGAGACGCCGCCCAATCGATTGATCTGCACGCACTGTGGCGGATGGCGCACACGGGTGATTGCGGGCGATACGCTGTGTCTTAAAAGGATCGAGATGCGCATGCCGGAACCGACTGACCGAACCCACTGCCTCAACTCGGAGCCAATCCAATATGTGTAAAACCTGCGGCTGTGCAATACCAGCGCCCGCCCAACAGAGCGTGATCAACCCCGCGTTGAAGTTCACCATCGTCGATGTGGTGCAAGACCTGTTTGCCGCGAATAACTTGACGGCCGCTCACAATCGCAAACACTTCGATGAGAACGGCGTGCTTGCGATCAACCTCATGTCCTCCCCGGGGTCAGGAAAAACGACGCTTCTGGAAGCGACGATTCTCGCTCTGAGGACGCGTTACCGGATCGCCGTCATCGAGGGGGACTTGGAGACGGAGCGCGATGCGGAACGGATTCGCGCCTGCGGGGTGCCGGCGCTGCAAATCACCACCGGTACGGCCTGTCACCTCGATGCGAGTTTGGTGCATCAGGCGCTTCACCAGCTGCCGTTGGCGGACATCGATCTGCTGTTTATCGAAAATGTAGGCAATCTCGTTTGTCCTGCGAGTTTCGACTTGGGCCAGCACCTCAACGTCACCCTGCTCAGTGTCACTGAGGGAGATGACAAACCCGCAAAATATCCGGTCATCTTTCGGGCCAGTGACCTGGTGGTCTTGAGCAAGACGGACTTGCTTCCGGTACTCGATGATTTCCTCCCGTCCCGAGCGTTGAGCGCCCTTCGCGGATTGGGCGTGGCCACCCCGATGATCCATACCGCGGGACGCCGCGACCTCGCAATCGGCGCGTGGATCGAATGGTTGAAAAGCCAATTGGAAAACCGAGATATCAAGGCTGACGTGCAAGAGATCAACGCTCCTGCGGAACAAGACGCCTCCACCCTATGTGCTTAGCCGTACCGCTACGGGTCATGGCCCTCTTGGGTGAGGACTGGGTCGACGCTGAGGTGGGGGGCGTCATCACTCGGGTGTCTACCGCGCTGATCGGCACTCCTGTCGTCGGAGACTACCTGATCGTGCATGCGGGATTCGCGATCACGCGACTGGATGTGGAAGAGGCCGAGAAGACCCTGGCACTATTCGCAGAAATTTCTGCTCACCTTCGAGGAGCACCCGGTGCGCTACATCCGCGGCTTCCGTGACGGCGACGCGGCTGGCGCGCTCGCACAGCTGATCGCTACCGAGATTGATCCAGAACGTGAATATCATCTGATGGAATTCTGCGGTGGCCACACCCATGCCATCTTCCGCTACGGCGTCGAGGACTTGATGCCCAGGAATATACGCTTGGTCCATGGCCCCGGTTGTCCGGTGTGCGTTCTGGCGATGCCGCGGTTGAACGCAGCCATCGACTTGGCGCTGCGGCCTAACGTCACTTTTTTAAGTTACGGCGACATGGTCAGAGTACCCGCATCGCGAAAGCGCAGCTTGCTCAAGGCGCGTGCGCAAGGAGCGGACGTGCGGCTGGTCTACTCGGCGCTTGAAGCGCTAGAAATTGCGGCGGCGCATCCGGCACGCGAAATCGTGTTCTTCGCCATCGGTTTCGAAACGACGACGCCGGCGACAGCGCATCTGATTCTCGAGGCGCAGCGTCGCGGTGTGCCTAATTTGAGTGTCTACTGTAATCACGTTGTGACGCCTGCCGCGATAACCAGCATTGTGGAGCCAACCGCGGAACAGCAATGGCAGCAGGTGCGCATCGACGGATTCATTGGTCCGTCTCATGTCAGCGCCGTAATTGGCAGCGTGCCCTACGAGGCATTCGCCCACACCTATCGCAAGCCAGTCGTCATCTCCGGGTTCGAACCGCTTGATGTAATGCAGGCGGTGTACATGTTGGTCAAGCAGATCAATGATGGTCGTGCTTGCGTGGAGAATCAATTCACGCGCGGCGTCACCCGTGAGGGCAACGTCAAGGCGCAAGGGCTGGTGGCCGAAGTGCTCGAGATTCGGCCGATGTTCGAGTGGCGAGGGCTCGGGGCACTCGCTCACAGCGGCATGCGGATCAGACCACGCTACGCGCGCTTCGATGCGGAGAAGCGGTTTGCAATGCCGGAAAGTCCGGTGCGAGAAAATGCCGCCTGCCAGTGTCCGTCAATCATTCGCGGCGTGAAGAAACCGGCCGATTGCACTCTATTTGGGAACATCTGCACACCCCGCAGTCCCATCGGCTCTTGCATGGTTTCCGCTGAAGGAGTCTGTGCGGCCTACTACAAGTATCGGCGCGCCGCCACCCAAATCGGGCTTGCGGCCGCTGGTGGAACGCCCGCTTGAACCATGCGCAGCGCTTAAGCATCGGCGGCTGTGTCCAGGGAGTGGGGTTTCGCCCTTACATCTATCGCTTGGCCCACTCATTCCAATTGACCGGATGGGTGCGCAACAATGCTGGAACCGTGGAGATTCATGCCGAAGGCTCCGCGGAACGCATCGATGCGTTCGCGCAAGCCATCTTCTCTCGCCCGCCGCCGACTGCTCAGGGACACTTGCTCGTGCGCGCAACCGTATCCGCTGAGCGGGGAACGGCCTTTATCATTCTCTCGAGCGTTAACGGTGGCGTGCGGCAGGCGAGCGTGCCACTGGATCTGGCTAGTTGCTCGGACTGCGTCGCGGAATTGCGTGAGCCTCTGGCAAGACGCTATCGATACCCCTTTATCAATTGCACGCAGTGCGGTCCCCGATACACCATTATTGAGGACCTACCTTACGACCGCGACAACACAACGCTGATCGATTTCAAGCTGTGTCGGGCTTGCGGCGCCGAGTATTCGAATCCGCTGGATCGCCGATTTCACGCCCAGCCGCTCGCGTGTGCCGACTGTGGACCGGCGCTGTTCTGGTGTACAGCGGACGGCACGAGGGCAAAAGAGTCGCTTGCTTTGGCGGCGGCTGTCGATGCGCTGCGTGCGGGCGGCATTGTTGCTCTTCGGGGCGTCGGGGGATATCACTTGTTATGCGATGCCGGCAACGACAGTGCCGTGCTTCGGCTTCGACAACGCAAGGGACGACCGGCGAAGCCACTCGCCGTCATGATTCCCTGGGCGGGAGAGGATGGATTGGCGGGGGTGAGGCAGATCGCCAATTTTGGCGCGCTCGAGTCAGCTTCGCTATTAGGCGCCTCCCGACCTATCGTGGTGCTGGAACGAAAGCCCCGGATCCCCCTTTGTCGATCGATCGCACCGAATCTGCGCGACATCGGTGTGATGTTGCCCTACAGTCCTTTGCATCACTTGTTGCTGGAAGACTTCGGCGCCCCGGTGGTGGCAACCTCCGGCAATGTTCGGGGTGAACCCGTCTTGACCGACCCGGAAGAGGCGCAGGCGCGACTCGCGTTCATCGCTGATGGATTTCTGCATCACAACCGCCCGATCGCGCGATCTGCCGAAGACCCTGTCGCTCGACGCATTGGGGATGCTGTGCGGCCGTTGAGAATGGGTCGTGGCACGGCGCCGATAGAAATAAAACTCGCTGTCCGGATCGATAAGCCGACGCTGGCGGTGGGGGCCTATCAAAAGAGTACGATCGCTCTCGCGTTCGGTTCCCGCGCGATCGTTTCTCCCCACCTTGGCGACCAATCCAGTCCGCGCGGACGTGCAATCTTCAAACAAACCATCGCAGATCTTCAAAAACTGTATGGCATCCGCGCGGAGCGCGTGATGCACGACGCACATCCCGGGGTCCCAGCGACGCGCTGGGCACTCGAATGCGATCTCCCGGCGACCGCCGTTTGGCACCATCACGCACACGCTTCGGCGGTCGCGGGCGAGTATGGAAGATCTACGCCTTTACTGTGTTTTACCTGGGACGGTCAAGGTGTCGGCCCCGATCACACCTTATGGGGAGGCGAGGCACTCTTGGGATCTCCCGGATGCTGGCGGCGAGTGGCGAGTTTTCTGCCGTTCAAGCTTCCGGGGGGCGAGCGGGCAGCTCGTGAGCCGTGGCGAACGGCGCTCTCCATGTGCTGGCAAAGCGGTTTGCACTGGCCGGCGGGCGCCGCTCGCGATGAAACCCTTCTGCGCCACGCGTTTGATCGGGGCATAAATTCGCCGAGCACGACCTCTGTCGGACGCCTTTTCGATGCAGCCGCTGCGTTGATTGGCGTGTGCATGGTATCAAGCTTCGAAGGAGAGGCCGCCACACAACTCGAAGCACTGTGCGAACCCCTGGAGGGCTCCCAGCCCATCGCGATGCCGTTACTGAAGGACGGGCAGGGTATTTGGCGCAGCGATTGGACTGCGTTGTTCACTACGGTGCTTGATGGAACCCGCACTCAGGCCAATCGCGCGGCGCTGTTCCATTCGAGCCTTGCGCACGCGCTTCTGGCCCAGGCCCTAGCCGCGCGAGAGGAAAGTCGGGTCAATTCAGTAGCACTCGCTGGAGGCGTCTTTCAGAATCGGGTCTTGACGGAGCATGTCATGCGCCTGCTGGAGGTGGAAGGATTTGAAGTCCTCGTGCCAAAGGCGCTGCCCCTAAACGATGCAGCCATCAGTTTTGGACAGCTGATCGAGGGAGAGATGCTCCATGCGACCCCAGTCTAAGTTCAAGGATACGCACGTGAGCCTCGCGCACGGCAATGGCGGACGTTTGATGCGCGAGTTGATCGATGAGGTGTTCGCAAGCGTGCTCAAGAACCCCTTTCTTGATACAACGACCGACGCCGTCTGTCTGCCCACGCCCATTGGCGAAGAACTTGTGGTGACGACCGATGGTTTTACAGTCAAGCCGATCGAATTCCCAGGCGGCAACATTGGCTCCCTCGCGGTCCATGGAACCGTTAATGATTTGGCGGTGGTCGGCGCAGTGCCTCGATTCATGACCTTGAGCGTATTTGTCGAGGAAGGCCTGGACATCGCGGTGCTGCGCAGGGTGGTGGACTCCCTGGCACAGGCCGCGCATGCGTGCGGCGTGTCTGTGGTTGCTGGTGACACCAAGGTGGTCGGACGAGGCGAGTGCGATGGTATTTATTTGTCAGCCACGGGGATCGGGTTTAAGTCCTCGCAACATCGCTTCGCGGTCGATCAGATCCACGTGGGCGACCACATTCTGGTCAGTGGCCCCGTCGGCGAGCACGGCGCCGCGGTGATGCTCGCTCGCGAAGCATACGGCTTTCGTGGCGATTTGAAGTCGGACGCGGCCAGCGTCTTGCAGGAAGCACGGGCCCTGATCGACTTGGTAGGATTGCGGTTCATGAGAGACCCGACCCGTGGCGGTCTCGCCACCGTCGCTCATGAGATCGCGTGGGCGACGGGTCTTACGGTCCGGCTCATCGAAGCCCAAATACCCTTAAATGATGCCGTTCAATCCGTGTGCGAGTTGCTCGGATTCGATCCTTTATATATGGCATGCGAAGGGCGAATCGTTGCGGTAGTCGCGCCAGAGGCAAGTGCCACCGCGCTAAACGCTCTGCGCCGGATCGCGCCCAGTGCAGCATTAATCGGTGAAATCTGCTCCGATGGCCCGCAAGTCATCTTACAGACATCCTTTGGCGGACAGCGGTCCCTCGATGAGTTGGAAGAGGACCCACTGCCACGAATATGCTGACAGAAATAAAGGCCGCTCGTCGGCGCTTTGGCGCTCGTGTATCAATCGCCCGCGACGATTTGAAAATCGGGTCCGATAGTCGTCGGACCCGCGATGTCTAGTAAGTCAGGGTGATATTGTCCACCACGTTGCGCACTCCTGGAGAGGCCCAGGCCGTGTTAGTCGCCAATTCGCGCTCAGACCAAGAATGTACCTTGCCGGACAGGGTCACATTGCCCCCGTCAACGGACACTGCAATAACTTTCGCGTCCCTCTGAGCGCGACGTTTAAGCGCCGCTTCGATGTCCGCCTTGACAACGGGGGCGGAGATGTTTGGCTTGATGACAACCTGATCGTATACGCCTTTGACGCCTTTGAGATAACGCACCGCGCTTGCCGCGGATTGCCGTTGGTATTCCCAATTGACCTCGCCGGAGAGGGTGACCCAGCCACTTTCTACGGTGACCTTTACCGAGTCGTTCGGCAAATATGTAGTCCACTCCAAGACGTTCTTGGCCGACCGTGCGATGTCTACATCCTGTCGAGTACTGTCGCCACCAAGCTTTACATCCATTTCCGCTGCGAGCGCTTTGACGCCTGCCACCCGCAAGGTCGCCCGTTGGGCGTCCATCTTCTCGGCGTAACTTCCCACATGGCCTGCCAGAGTGACGATCCCGTCTTTGACTGTGACGGAAATATCTGCGGATCGAATGGCAGGGTCCCATGCGAGCTCGGCATTCACATCGAGTTGTAACTGGGTATCGGTTTTCATGATCAGAGATTCCTTTGATTGACGATTCACAAGGCTGCGCGTGTCATAAGCGTTCAGTCTGTACGCGAGCCCGCTTAAGGACGCGCCCCTTCCGTGGAAGCTGCTGACAAGCACAACGCGCTTCGCATAAGAAAGGGTCAGTGAAGCATTGTCCGACTTGCGTCACGGCGGCTTCGAAGGCGACTCCGTTCCGATTCCATAGGCTTCCACGCGAAGCATCAACACGGGCAGCGCCTGAGGCGCGTTGGCGCTTGTCATTTATATAGGATGATGATATCGCAGCTACGAGAATACGGAGCTACGGATCACGGATGCACAATGACCACGACTCCGACAGATAATCAGGGGCTGGCCAGGAACTTTCTGCCACCCCCGCAAGATCACGCCGCTTAGACCATCGATTTCAACGGTCAGGCGAATGCTTTAATCACCGCCTCCGCCTGCGTATGCCAGGATTTGTCATGAGGTGTGATGGCGGGTATGGGTCGCTCGATCGACAGCAAACCGTAGACAGCAATCTGCGCTGCGCGGATCGAATACTCTACAGTGAAAACAACGTCTTCCGGGATTTCAACGAATTGGCTAACAAACGCCAAATTTTTGCAGTCCCGCGGAACCGGTAAGGGCCGGTCGCCGGCTTTGCGTGGCATGAACATGCTGGTGATGTAGGGCATTCGGCAGGGGATGCAATTTTCCGTGGCCGAATCCTCGATGTCGAAACGCAGATGGCCATAGAGCTCCCGAAGTATGTCGGCCCCAGTGCATTCGGCCATGGATTTGGGCACATAATTGCCGATCCTATCGGGAAAAAGGCCGTAGCCCCAGAAGACTTGAACCGAAGCCGGTTGGTCAACAAAGTGCGGCTGATGGGCAAGCACCACAGACATCAACCAATTGGAGTCCTTGAGGGTCACCAAGCCGCCGATGCCGGCCTCATTGCCGCTAAAGCTGCGCATTCTTTCAAAGAAAGTCGAGTTGGTCAGGGTCACGGTGAATGACTCCCAGCATGATTGGGCAATACCACTATTAAAAGCTCTGGGGTTTCCGAACTGAGGTCTGCCCTGCGCTAGACTTTCCCATAGACGCCATCCGAGCGAATCCTCCTTGGTTAACGCCGCTGGCGCCGCGGTCATTGAGCCTAAGCTCGACGCATCAGTCATCGAGCCGTTCTGCAGGAACACCAAGTCTTCGTCTCCTAGCGATATTGCAATCGGGCCGCCCGGACTGTCGCCGTGCAATCCGGTGACGAGAAACTGGCCACCGATGTAATGGTGATCGATTCTCAGGATTGTAGACTGCATCGCAAATTTCACTCCTTGCGCGGCAAGCCAATGCTGGAGCGGTCGGACCAAAGAGTCGTATTGGTTATAAATAGTGCGTTTTACGCCTGCGAGTGTTTCGATCCGTGTGAACTCAAGCATGAAACGATGTAGATATCGTCGGAACTCTACGGCGCTATGCCAGGGTTGGAATGCAAATGTCGTTGCCCACATGTACCAGAAGTTGGTTTTGAAAAACTCCGGTGCCAACCAATCCGTAATGCAGCTATCGTGAAGATCCGTTTCGTTCGCCTGTGAAAGCCGTAGCAGTTGAATGCGATCCTGCATGCTAAAGCCCATTGATTTTACCGGCACTCGCGCCCGTTGCGAATCGACAAGACGAGCCAGCGAGTGCGACTGGTTGGAATCATTGAAACGCATCGTCTCCGTGTAGACGGAGTCCCCAATCGAGACAAGGGAGGGGATTGTCTTGAATAGGTCCCATGTGCATTCGTAATTATCGGCGGTAAACATCCTGCCACCGCGCATCACATATCCATCTCTCGGGGTGCCGCTCGCATCGAGGCTTCCTCCGATCACTGACGCTGATTCAAATACGGTCACGCGCTCTCCCGCGAAACCGCCGTCTCGAACGAGAAAGGCGGCGGCGGCCAGAGAGCCAATACCGCCGCCCACCAAATAAGCATGTCGAGGTAATGCGGTCATGAGGCGGTTTCCGTACATTGTGAGAAAGCGAAAGGTTTAGTATACGCAGCGATAACTACGACTCGGCGCGATGCTGCTCATTGGGAAGATCATCAGACTATCGACGGCTTCGGCAACTGCTGCTCCGACGGGGGTATCAATCCATAGTTCGGATTTGTACGTCTGTGCGGTAGGCTACTCAGAATGAAGAACCCGAGAGGACCGGAAAGTACCTACACCTCTATGTACGTTATCGAACAGATGCAGTCCGCTAAGCGCGTTACGATCAGACACGGCAATATCGCAATACTCAGCGCATTTGTCTTCACTCTCTGTCGACCAAAAGTCAAATGCCGAAATTCAAGGACCTGAAAAAGAATCACCTTTTGGCTGCGTTGCCGGAGGCTGAGTGGAGGCGCTGGGCACCCTCACTTGAGCGTGTTCCAATGCCGCTTGGAGAGGTGTTGTATGAGCCTGGGATCGCGCTTAACCACGTCTATTTCCCGATTACCTCGATCATCTCCCTGCTCTACGTGATGGAGAACGGGGCATCTGCGGAGATTGCAGTGGTAGGGAACGAGGGGATCGTTGGCGTCTCACTATTTATGGGAGGCGAGTCAACCCCGAGCCGCGCCGTGGTGCAGAGCGCGGGAGTTGGCTGTCGACTCAAGTCGCAGTTGATGAAAGAGGAATTTAACAAGTCGGGTCCGGTTCTGCATTTACTATTGCGCTATACCCAAGCCTTGATCACCCAGATGGCGCAGACTGCGGTCTGCAACCGACATCATTCGCTTGACCAACAATTATGCCGTTGGCTACTGTTGAGCCTTGATCGACTCCAGGGAGATGAACTCGTGATGACCCAGGAGTTGATCGCCAACATGTTGGGTGTGCGTCGCGAAGGCGTCACGGAAGGGGCCCTAAAACTACAAAAGGCGGGGCTGATTCAATACTCGCGTGGCCATATCACCGTGCTTGATCGCGCCGGGCTCGAGAAACGGACCTGTGAGTGCTATGCAGTTGTAAAACGCGAGTACGATCGGCTGCTGCCTGCCCATGTTGCAGTGTGACGGCACTCATCTATGTGCGCTGACAGACGGTTGAAGATCCCACCGTTGTTCTAGTCTCTCCTCAGTCACGAGACAAGGGGGGGCAACCGATGGCGGCGATCACCAATCACTTGATCGATATCATCCCGCGTACCGAGAGAACTCGCCTACTGGGCTTGTGTGAACCGGTTGAGCTCAATTTGTCCCAGGTATTGTCGGACAGCGCTGCGACAACACGCCACGTCTATTTTCCCACCGGTTGCTTCCTGTCCATATTCACCTCGTTCGAAAACTCTCCGGTGCTTGAAATCGGCATGGTGGGTAGCGAGGGAATGCTCGGGACGCAAGTAGCGCTCGGTGTCCCGCAAAGCGGCCTACATGCACGAGTACAGGGGAAAGGCTCTGCCTGGCGACTCACGACCACGCAGTTTAAAGAGGAGCTCGGCCGCGACCGCGGACTACGACGCAGTCTTAACCGATATCTTCAAGTGACGATGCTGCAACTTACTTCCGCTGCGCGATGCATTCGATTTCATGACATCGATCATCGTTTTGCCCGTTGGCTGCTAATGACGCAAGACCGGGCACATAGCAATACGTTCGACGTGACCCAGGAGTCGATCGCGTTGATGTTGGGCGTTCGACGTGTGAGCATTACGCAAGCTGCCACCGGCCTGCAACGTCGTGGCATTATTGCCTATGCCCGAGGGGAAGTAACCGTTCTGGATCGCAATGCTCTTGAGGGAGCGGCCTGCAGTTGCTACGCGGCCGATCGACGCTGCTATTCGAGGTATCTTTGAAATTCCGATGCCAGCCCTTTTCGCAGCGACCCTCGATTCACCATCCGTGTCTGGTGTGCGGATTGAAGCCACGCTCGCGCAGCGTCCGCTGAGCGCGGATGTTGGATCTGTCGGAGGCCGCATGATTTCTATTTGCGACCGCGCTGCTCGTCGGGGTGTGCGTCCATAGCTTCAGGGCCAAACGCGCTTCACGGCTTTATACCCGCGGCAGGGCAATTGCTTCGCTAATCGCACAAGTTCTGCGTCCGGCCCAAACAGGTCAAGTCCGTAGGCATCAAGCTATTAGCGTCAATGGGTTAGCGATAACATCCAGATTCTGCGACAGAATTGGCAAACGCTACAGTCGAAACGCGCAGCAATTACACTGGTCTTAGAGCTTGCGATCTGACGCCCGCCTGGTAATCTTTGCTCATATATCTCGGTGCGGGGATTTGAGTATGTCAGATCATGTGAACCATTTTCTGGTGACGACAACGGCTAGAAAGACGGGCTACCGCTCGCTCAGCGAGGCCACCACCGCTTTGCGAGGCTTGATTGCACTGCAATTGGGTCGCGGATATAAAACGGAACGGAATGCAAACGGCCGGCACATCAGCGAGCACCCCGTCAATCCCGCGGTGGTGTTCTGGGTTGAGAATCAAGGCGGTGTCATCGTCAGTTGATGTCGACGGCCGACACTCGGGCCGAGTCTTAGCGTAGGGCGAGCAGCTGTAAAATGTCGCTCAGCTTCGAAAGGAATCGTATGTTCGACCCGAGCGAAGTGACCGATCTTCTACGCTTGCGCCAGCCAGGTTACAGCCTTCCCCAGGCATTTTATTGCGACCCCGATATCTACGAATTCGACCTTCGAGCAATTTTCTATAGAAGTTGGCATCTGATTGGCTTCGAGGTCGAGCTTGCGATGCCCGGAAGCTATTTGGCAACGATCGTGGGTCGATCCCCCATCCTCGTAATGCGCAATCGGCGTGGGGATATAGTAGGCTTTCACAATAGCTGCCGTCATCGCGGTGCGCAGGTTTGCAAGAGCGGGGTAGGCAGAGCGCCTCGCTTGGTCTGTCCCTATCATCAGTGGACGTATGATCTCGACGGAACCTTGTTGTCGGCGCGAGGAGCCCCTAAGGATTTTGACTTAGCCGCACACAGCTTGGGCGCCATCCGCGTGGAAAGTGTGGCGGGATGCATCTATGTCGCCCTGTCCGAAGACGCGCCTGACTTCGCTCCCTTTCGTCGCGCACTTGAACCCGCGCTATTGCCGCAGAGACTGTTGGATGGAAAAGTTGTCCATGTTGCCGAATTGTCGGAGCAGGCCAACTGGA
>Ga0302320_10009094_pt1 | contig 21418 bp, 16 predicted proteins | sample Bog_T0_3_FD_202130 | JGI IMG/M metagenome (GOLD analysis project Ga0302320, IMG submission 202130) | Peat permafrost microbial communities from Stordalen Mire near Abisko, Sweden - Bog_T0_3 | ecosystem: Environmental > Terrestrial > Soil > Wetlands > Peat | place: Sweden: Abisko, Stordalen Mire...
GCCACCATCGCGTCGACGCGGTCCTCGATGCGCGCGTAGAGTTCCGCCCGGTCCATCGTGAGCCCGATAAGGCGGGTCGGGTGGCGCACCTCGGCGCTCCAGAGCTGCGACTCGCCCTGCGGCGGCTCGAGCGCCCCGATCTCCTCGAGCTCGAGCGCCCGCACCACACGATGGCGGTCCGCCGGGTCGATGGCGGCGGCGGCCCATGGTGCCCGCTGTGCGAGCAGCGCGTGCAGCGGCTCAGGCCCCCGGCGCTCGAGCTCCGCGTTCCAGCGCTCGCGAACGCCGGGCGGCGGCGGCGGTCGCAGGGCAAGATCGGTCAGCGCGGCCCGCAGATACAGGCCTGTGCCGCCGATCACGATCGGTGTCGCCTGCTCGGCGAGCAGCTCGTCGATCTGCGCGTGCGCCAGCGCAGCGTACTCGGCCACGCTGAAGCGCGCGTCGACCGGCAGAAACGAGATCAGCCGATGTTCCAGCAGGCGCTGCTGGGCGGCTGTGGCCGCCCCGGTCAGCAACTCGAGTCCGGCGTAGACCTGCAGCGCATCGGCAGAAACCGCGACCGGCCGCTCGCCACGCTCGCGCAGCCTCGCCGCAAGCGCCAGGGCGACATCGGTCTTGCCTACCCCGGTGGGTCCGAACAGCGCGATCAGACGCTCGGTCATCGCCTCAGTATCGTCACGGCGGTGCCGATCCGCGCCGCGCCACGATGACCTCCTTCGCCCTGCGGGGCGCCCGCGTTCTACTGACCGGGGCCAGCGGCGGGATCGGTGGCGCGATCGCGCGCCGGCTCGCGGGCGAGGGCGCGCATGTGGTGCTCACGGGCCGGCGGGCCGACATCCTCGAGGCGCTGGCGCAGGAGGTCGGCGGCGAGGCGGTCGCGGCCGACCTCGCGAGCCGCGCGGAGGTCGAACGCCTGCTCGAGGCGGCGGGCCAGATCGATGTGCTGATCGCCAACGCGGCGCTGCCGGGCACTGGCCGCCTGCTCAAGCTGGAAGGCCCCACGATCGATCGCGCGCTCGAGGTGAACCTGAGGGCGCCGATCGCGCTCGCGCACCGCCTCGCGCCGGGGATGGCGGCCCGCCGCCACGGACACCTCGTCTTCATCGGCTCGCTGTCGGGGAAGGCGGCGACGGCCGGCTCGTCCATCTACAACGCCTCGAAGTTCGGCTTGCGCGGCTTTGCGCTCGCGCTGCGCGGGGAGCTGGCAGCTTCCGGGGTCGGGGTCTCGCTGGTGGCACCCGGCTTCGTCAGCGAGTCCGGGATGTACGCGACGACCGAGGTCAAACTTCCCTTCTACGTTGCCACGCGCACGCCGGAGCAGGTTGCGGCCGCCGTCGTCGTGGCGATCCGCGAGAACCGCGCCGAGGTCGATGTCGCATCGCTGACGATGCGCCTGGGTGCGGGCTTCGCGAACCTGGCTCCCACGCTTGCCGCACGTGCGAGTAGAGCGCTCGGCGGCGAGCAGATCGCGCTCGAGTTCGAGCGCCGTCAAGCCGACAAGCGCTAGCCGCGCGGGCTCCCGCTCCAGTCGCGCGCTGCTCAGAACAGGCTGCCCTGCGGGTGCGGGTGCGCCGCTTCAGGGGCGCTATCACGCCGGGCACTCGCGCCTGGGCGCGCGAAGCGGGCACCGCCCTGGCGGCCGCGACCCGCAGGGCGAACGAGCGCGGCGAGCCGCTGGCGCTCGCCCGCCGGCAGGTAGGCTCCGTTGCCGTACAGCGCCGCGTAGTCGCCGACGAGTTCGGGCCTCGCCTGCTCGAGCCAGTCCATGAACACATCGCGCACGCCGGCGCGCAGGTGCAGGGCGACCGGCGTCACGTTGCGAGCGCCGGCGGCGCGCGCCCGCTCCACGATCTCGCGAACCAGTCGCGGGTCGTCATTGATCCCCGGCATCAGCGGCGCGACGAGGACGCTGGTCGGCACACCGGCGCGCGCGAGCTGACGGACGGCCTCCAGCCGCGCCGCCGGATGCGGTGTATGCGGCTCGGTCGCACGCCAGGCGCGCTCGTCGAGCGTCGGCACCGAAAGCGCCGCGCTGAACAGACCTTCGGCGGCGAGTTCCGCAAGCAGTGGCAGGTCCCGCAGCAGCAGCGGCGACTTGGTGAGCACCGAACACGGCGTGCGATGCTCGAGCAGGGCCTGCCAGATACCGGGCATCAGCCGGTAGCGCGCCTCGACCCACTGGTAGGGGTCGGTGTTGGTGCCGAGCGCCACGTGCTCACGGCCCCAGCTCGCCCGGGCAAGCTCGCCGCGAAGCACCTCGGGAGCGTTCACCTTGACGACGATCTCGCGTTCGAAGTCGCGCCCCGCGTCGAAGTCCAGGTATTGGTGGGTGGGGCGCGCGAAGCAGTACACGCACGCGTGCGTGCAGCCGCGGTAGGGGTTGACAGTCCAGCGGAACGGCATCGGCGAGCGCTCCGGCACGCGGTTCAGCACCGAGCGGGCGCGCACCTCGTAGAAGCGGATATCGAGCGCCTCCGGGGCGTCGAAGCGCCGCACGATCGCCTCGTCGCGGTAACCGGGCAGCCGGCGCTGCTCGTCGTCTGTGAGCGTCAGGTTCGTCCAGCGCACGAACGTATGTTCGCATGCGATTCGCGCTGATGCAAGCGTGATCGTGCGCTAGGAGCCCTCAAGGGGCTCAAGATCCTTGATCCGGTCCTTCATGGCTTGGACCATCTCGGCGGGGTGTCCCTGCCAGCTCGTCCATTCGCCGGTGACTCGCAACGGCTCCCGCGAACGGTATGACATCGTCGGATTGCCCGGATACCTCTTGTCCGTCAGGTTGGGGTCGTCCACAATCGGTCCGGTCGGCTCCACCGTATAGATTCGGCCGGGACCTTCGCCGAGAGCCAGCTCCGCTCCCCAAATGGCCGCGTCCAGAGTGGCGGTCAGGTAGACGTAGCCTGCCTGCTTCCGCTTGCCGAAGTTGGAGCGATAGCCGCGCTCGATCAGGTCTCCCGGCTTCAGGTCGGCCCGCGTGCCATGGTAGAACCGCTGCGCACTCGGAGCCTCGGTGGCTGCCATCGTCTCGCTCCTCCTGCCCCGCGGCGGTGCTGCCGCGCGATGGTGTCCTCCGCCCCTTCGTCCCATCTCAGGCCCGCCGAGATCCCCGCCGAGCCCGGCGGGTGATTCTCGCCGGCCCCTCTTTCGCCGCGGGTGCGGGGAGTGACACCGCCGCCGCCCACCGGCGCAAGGACGGTGTCAGCGGCCGTCGCGCGCCGCCGTCGCGGTCAGCGGATCGCGAACGCATATTTCGCCGGTGTGCGGTCGGGACCGCCGAGACCGATGGCGCGCACGTAGAACACGTAGGCGGCGGGCGTCAGATGCGTGAACGTGACCGGCGTGCGGCAGGCGGCATATGCCGGCGCCGGCGTCGTGGCCCGCCGTGCGAGCGGCTTGCGCACCAGCGCGCACTCGAAGTGAGTCGAACTCCCCGATGCCCGAAAGCGGAAGCTCGCGCCGGCGATACGTGGGTCGATCGTCTCGGCGGTCAGCAGCGTGTTCGGCGCCGGCGGGGTCACGACGGCCGTGACGTGCGAGGCCGCCGCAACACTCCGGGCGCGGGCATTGCTCGCGGTTTCCTCCACCCTGATCGTCGAGCCGATGTCAGCGCTCGTGAGCGTGTAGGTGCGGCCCTTGGCTCCGGCGATCGCGCGGCAGTGCGTGCCGGCGCGATCGCAGCGCTGCCACTGGTAGGCGTAGGCGGTCGGGGCGTTGGACCATTTCGCGTGCGCTTCGCTCAGCCGCACGCCGACGACCGCGCTGCCAGAGATCGACGGCGTGGCGCTGCTCGAGATCGATGGCGGTGCGCTGCTCACCGGCTGCGGCGAGACGACGGGCACGGCGGCACTGAGCGCCGCCGGGCCGGCTCCGCCGGCGTTTGCGGCACCGACAGCGCACGTCAGCGCGTGGCCGAGATCGAGTGAGCCAACCAGGTAGGCCCGGTTCGTGGCCCCCGCGATGGCCGAGCCGTCGCTGTTCCAAGCGTAGGTGAAGGCGGTCGGCGCGTTCGACCAGCTGCCATCCGAGCACAGCAGCCGGTCGCCGACGAAGGCGCGCGCGCCGCCGCCGGCTCCGCTGATCACCGGCGCGGCGATCTCGGCCGGCGGCGGCGGCACGCTCGTGACCGCGCTCGAACTCGTCAGCAGGCCGGCCGCCGGGCCGCTGTCGAGCTCGAACTGGTAGGTCCCGGCCGTCGCCGGCATCGTGTAGCTGCATGACCCTGCGGCCGGCGGCGCCGCAGTCCCGGGGACCTCGCTACAGCTGTCGGCGTAGAAGCCGCCCGCGGACGCGCCGGCCGCCGCGCCGGGCTGGTAGAGGCCGATCCAGTCGCTGGCGGTCGGATTCGATATGCCGCTCCAGGACACCGTGATCGGCGTGCCGGCCGTCACGGTCGCGGCGCTCGCCGACACGACCACGGGCGCCATCACGACATTCGGGCCGTAGACCGTGGCACCGCCCGTGTCAGTGACGACAAGCTGGTAGTTGTAGGCGCTCCCGGGATCCAGGCCCGCGACGGTGGCGCTGGCGGCAAGCGGCGCGAGTCCGGGAGCGACCGCAACCGGCTCGGTCTGCGAGCCGTAGGAGGACGTCTGCCCGTAGAGGAAGTGGTAGGAGGCCTCGTATATCCCGCCGGGCGTGAGTGTGCCGTTGAACGTCGCCTGCGTGGAACTGACGCCGCTGGGCGAAGTGGTGGCGGCGGCCAGCGTCGTGTCGTTGCCGAAGATCGTCGCGGCCGCCGGGCGCGCGTAGAGGTAGCCCGGATCCGCGCTCGCCTCATACAGCTCCGAGTCGGAGTATTTCGAGCACGACAGGGTGTACCCCGGAGCCGCCATCTCGTAATAGAAGACGTGGGCCGGCGGGTCCGGCGCGCTTGGCGACATCAGGGTGCCGACAAGGTACTGCGCGTCGGCGTTCTGCTGGGCGACTCCCCGCGCGGTCGATTTGCCCTTGATGCACTCCCACGCCGCGACCTCGGTGAACCAGACCTGCGCCGGCGCGGCAGGCAGGTTGTCCTCGAAGGTCGTCACCGACGCCGACTGCTCGCAGTTGACCGCGAAGTACGGATGGAACCCCCAGACCGCCGGCGTGGCGCCCGCGAGGGCGCTGACGTACTGGTCCTCGTAGCTCGCGAGCGCGTTGTAGGTCAGACCGGCCGCGCAGCCGGGGTTGAACGACTGCCCGCCCTGATCGGGATCGTTGTCGACGAAATCTCCGGCGATCGCCGTGCAGCCCGCGGTTGCGCAGACGCTGTTGGCCGCGATCCAGTAGGACGCCGCGGTCGCGGCCGCCACACTCGAGGAGTTCGGCTCGTTCCAGGCTTCGATGTAGGCAACGGTCGTCCCCGGGTGGAGCCCGTCGAGATAGGCGAGCAGCGCCGAGATGTCGCTCGTATACGCGGCAGGCGACGGCTGCCCGTGGTTGGCGCAGCCGCCCTCGGCGACGTCCCAGACCGCGATGACCGGGATCAGGTGCAGCGTCTGGGTGACGTAGTTGAACCACTGGGTGAGATTTGCCTCGCAGTCCCCGCCCTGCGCGATCGCGTCGGGGGCGGTGACGAAGCGCGCGTACTGCAGGTGCTGGGATCCGGGCACGCCGACCCACGCGTCGGCGAAGAAGCTGTCGAAGTCCGGGCTGAAGAGGCCCGAGGCGTCCTGGTAGTCACCGTCCCACAGGCCGAGGTTCTGATCGGAGACCCCGTCCACGTACGGCGTGCCCGCCGCCGCCGCCGCCGCCGGCGCGGCGCCGACGAGGCCGGCAAGCGCGACCGCGCAAGCGAGCGCCGCGAGCGCGCACCGCAGCGAGATCCGCCGCGGGGCTGGCCGGTTCCCCGTGTGCTGCGCTCGCCGCAGGGCGTTCATCCGTGATCCTCCGTCGGTTTCGCGCCGTCCCCGCCGCGAGCGACAGCCCGCGGGGCGCGATTTGGAGGGTAGCGCCCCGAGCGCCCGGCGGCGAGCCCTACAACCTGCCGTGCGCCGGCCGCGGCAGGGGCTCGGTCGGCTCGATCGCAATCAGCTCGTCCGGTTCGTGCTCGACCTGCAGCGTGGTGTGCTCCAGCGCGAACCGCTGCAGGAGCAGCGCCTCGAGTTCGCGCCGAACGGCATGGCAGTCTGTTTCGCGGCCAACGAGCACGTGTGCCGACAGCGCCGGGAAGCCGGAGCCGACCTCCCACACATGCAGATCGTGCACCTCGCTCACGCCCGCCTGGCCGGCCATCGTTTGTCCAATGACCCCGGGGTCGATCCCTCTCGGTGCGGCCTCCAGGAAGATGCGGCCCGAGTCGCGGAGAAGCCCGTAGGCGGCCCTCAGCATGATCGCGGCGATCAGCAGCGACGCGAGCCCGTCGGCGCGCATGAAGCCGGTCGTGATGATCGCCAGCCCGGCGATCGCCGTGAACACGAATGCGGCAAGGTCGGTGAGGATGTGCTGGAAGGCGCCCTCGATATTCATCGACGCGCGGTTGGCCCTGGCGAGGATGGCGGTGGCGGCGAGGTTGACGGCGATGCCGGCCAGCGCGACCGCCGTCACCGTGGCGCCGCCGACGCGCGCCGGAACGATCAGCCGGCGGATGCCCTCGTAGGTGATCAGCAGCGCGAGCACGAGCAGCGTCGCGCCGTTGAACTGCGCCGAGAGGATCTCCGCCCGCCGCAGGCCGTAGGTCATCGCGCCCCGCGCGGGCCGGGCGGCGAGGCCGATCGCGAACAGCGAGGCCGCTATCGCGCCCGCGTCGGCGAGCATGTGCGCCGCGTCGGAGAGCAGCGCAAGCGAGTGCACGATCGCCCCGGCGATCACCTCGACCAGCATGAATCCGACGATCAGCGCCAGCACGGCGATCAGCTTTTGCCGGTCGCCCTCGCCGGCCCCGGCGCCGTGCACGTGTCCGCCGTGCGCGCCGCCGCTTCGATCGCGGGGCTCGTGCGCACCCATCCCAGGCAGCGTAGCGCCTCGCAGCGACGCGTCGGCGCGGGGCGGAGCGGTGCCGGACCAGCCCGGCGGCACCTCACCGCGGAGCCGGCCATGGGACTAGTCTCAGCGCCAGATGGCGAACGACCGCTACACCCACCCGCGGGACCTCCTGGTCGAGTACATGGCGCGGATCTACGGCTACCGCATGACCACCACCTCCGGCGGGAACCTGTCGATGCGCGAGTCCGGCGGCGAGCTCTGGATCACGCCGGCGAAGGTTGACAAGGGGCGGCTGCAGCGTTCGGACATCGTGCTCGTTCGCCCCGACGGCTCGTGGGAGGGTGACGCTCCGCCGTCCTCCGAGCTGCCGCTGCACCAGACGATCTATCGCACACGTCCCGACGTTCACGCGATCGTCCACGCCCATCCGGTGGCGCTCGTCGCGTTCAGCATCGTCCACCAGATCCCCGCCACCCGTGTCTTTCACCAGGCCTGGCGGATCTGCGGCGCCGGCGCGTTCGCCCCCTATCGGCTTCCCGGCAGCGCCGAGCTCGGGGAGTCGATCGCCGCCGCCCTTGGTGCCCACCACAGCTGCGTGATCCTCGAGAACCACGGCGTGGTCGCGGTCGGTGGCGATTTGTCGCAGGCCTTCCAGCGCTTCGAGACCTTTGAGTTCGCCGGCAAGAGCATCATCAAGGCCCGCCTACTCGGCGGGGAGATCCGCGAGCTTTCCGACAGCGACCTCGCGCTCGCAGGCGAGCAGGGCGACGGCGCCGGCGAACCAACGCCACCCACGCCACCCACGACCGCCGAGCGCGACGTGCGCACGACGCTCGAGGACTTCGTCCGCCGTGGCTACCGCCAGCGGCTGTTCATCAGCACCCACGGCACCTTCTCGGCCCGCGTCGATGAGCGCTCGTTCGTGATCACGCCGCACGACCGCGATCGCGGCGCGCTCGCGCGCTCCGATCTCGTTCTGATTGACGCCGGCCGTGCAACGGCCGGATCGGCGCCGAGCCATGCGACGGCGCTGCACGCCGCGATCTATCGCCGCCACCCGCAGATCGCCGCGATCATCAACGCCGCGCCGGTGAACGTCACGGCGTTCGCCATCTCCGGCGCGGTTCCCGACACGCGCACGATCCCCGAGAGCCGGGTCGTTGTGCGCACCCCGATCCTCGCGCCGTTTCGCCTCGAGTTCGAGGATCCCGACGCGCTGGCGGGGCTCCTCTCGCGCCAGCAGCCGGTCGCGGTGCTCGAGAACGACGGCGTGCTCGTCACCGGCGGCAGCGTGCTCGAGGCTTTCGACCGTCTCGAGGTGCTCGAGTCAACGGCCGAGGCGCTGATCAACGCGAAGGCCCTGGGACCGCTTTCGCCGATGGGCGACGGCGCGATCGCGGAGCTCGAGGCGGCGTTCTTTCCCGCTGGCTGAGCCGGGACGCTCAGCCTGCGCGGGCAACCAGGCGCTCCTCCCCGGCCAGCGTCTGGCTTGTGGCGCTGTGAACCGCGACGGCGGCCATCTCCCCCGGCGCGGCCAGGCCGGCGAAGTTGACGACCTTGTTGTGGCGGGTGCGTCCGCGCAGGCGGTCCGGGTCGGTTCGGCTCGAGCCCTCGACGAGCACCTCGACGGTCCGCCCGACGAATCGCTGGGCTCGCTCGCGCGCGCCACGCTGGACCGCTTCGACGAGACGCCCCATTCGCTCCACCTTCTCCTCGTGCGCTACGACTCCCTCGGTCGCCAGCGCCGCCTCGGTGCCACGACGGGGCGAGAAGATGAACGTGAACGCGCTGTCATAGGCGACCTGCTCAACGAGCGTCAGCGTCTGCGCGAAGTCCTCCTCGGTCTCGCCGGGAAAGCCGACGATGATGTCGGTGCTCAGGGCGATGTCCGGGACGTGGCGGCGGATCTCCTCGACGCGGTCCAGGTAGCGCTCGCGGTCGTAGGTCCGCCGCATCGCGCGCAGCACCCGCGAGGATCCCGACTGCAGCGGCAGGTGGATGTGCTCGCACAGCGACTCGAGCTGCGTGTGGGCGCGGATCACGTCTTCGCGCATGTCCTTGGGGTGCGGGCTCGTGTAGCGAAGGCGGTCGAGCCCTTCGATCGCGTCAAGCTCGCCGAGCAGCGCCGCAAAGCTCGCGCGCGCCGGGCGCAGGTCGCGGCCGTAGGAGTTGACGTTCTGGCCGAGCAGCGTGATCTCACGCACGCCGTCGTCGACCATTCGCGCTGCCGCCTCCACCAGGTCGCGCAGCGGGCGGCTGACCTCGCGCCCGCGTGTGGACGGAACGATGCAGTAGGAGCAGGCGCAGTTGCAGCCGACGCTGATCTGCAGCCAGCCCTGAAAGGCGCGGGAGCGTTTTTCAGGCAGATCGCCGGTGAATCCCTCGAATTCGAAATACCCCTGCGCGCTCAGCGAGTCGCTGGTCAGGAACTCGGCGAGCCGGTGCACCTGGCCGGGGCCGAAGGCGACGTCGACGAACGGGAAGCGCGCGAAGACCTCCTCGCGCAGCGACTGGGCCCAGCAGCCCCCGACGCCGATCACGCGCGTCGGATCTTCGCGTTTGAGCCGCCGGGCCTCGCCGAGATGCGAAATAAGGCGGTTGTCGGCGGTCTCGCGGATCGAGCAGGTGTTGAACAGGATCAGGTCGGCCTGCGCGCGTTCCGGCGCCTCCTCATAACCGAGCGACTCGAGCATTCCGCGCATGTGCTCGGAGTCGTGCTCGTTCATCTGGCAGCCAAACGTGGTGACGTGGTAGCGGCGGGGCGTCATGGCTGCAACGGTAGCGGGTGCCACGAAGGCCTAGAGGAGGGTGAGTGAGTCGTATCCGACGACCACGGAGTACCCGTCGGTGTCGTTGGCGACGGCGTCGCAGTCGATGACCGCCCTCGCCGCGAAGCGGACCGTCAACGTTGCCGTCGCACCCGGCTCAAGCTGAACCGTCCCCGCCGACAGCGGCGGCACCTCGGCGGAGACCACAAAGCTGGCACCGGATGCGTCGACGTCGGTGACGTCGAACGTGACCGTGCCGCAGGGGACGCTGGTCTGGGAGAGCGTCAGCCCGCCGGCGGCGGCAGTCGCCATACGCACGTCCACGGTCGTCACGGCAGGGTGCGTACAGGGCTCGAACAGATAGAGCGCGCCCGTGAGCCGGGCGGCCCGGCCCTTGCTGTGCGAGCCGGCCGTCGCGACCGAGGAGAACGTTCGCTCCCCTCTCGCCGGCAGGCTCAACGTCAGCCGCGTCGAGCGTCCGGCCGCGATCGCGCCCGTGCGCCGGGCCCCAACTCCGAAGTCGCGAACGCCCGTCGTCCGGTTGATGACCGTGAACACGAGGGTGCCCGTCGGCACGTCGCGCGGAGTGAACACGATTGACGTGTTGGCGATTGTGACCGTGACCGCGGTCGGCGAGGTGGTGGCGGCAGCAGGCGCGACGCAGACCAGGGCGGCGGACCCGGCCGCCAGCACGCCAGCCCAGCGCGCGCGGGACGCGGATCGCCCACCGGACCGCAGCGAGTCTCGCGAAAGCCACACCGCGAATCAGGCTATCGCACCGGCGGCGCGCGAAGAACGCGGACGGACGATGCTTCGCCGAGCGCTTCGTCAGGCGCCGTCGCCTCGGGCTACTCCGCGTCTGCGCGGGACGACGCCCGCACGGCGTCGTAGGCGACCTCGGATTCATAGCCGGCGCGGATCAGGATCGCAAAGGCGCGCTGGCGGTCGCGGTCGTCGCGCAGCGGGCCTGGGCAGCGGCGCTCGAGCAGCGCGGACGCCGCCGCGAGCTCGGATGCCTGGTCGTGCCCGGCGAGGGCCGCGTCGATCAGCTCGCGCTCGATGCCGGCGTGCTGCAGCCGCGCGCGAATGCGCTCTGCGCCCCAGCCATCGATGTTGCGGCGATCCTCAGCCAGCAGGCGCGCGTAGCGCGCGTCATCGAGGTAGCCCTGTTCGCTGACGATCGCGAGCGCGGCGTCGATCGCCGTGCTCGCTAGCTTGGCTCGCTCGAGCCGTCCGCGCAGTTCCGCGACGCTGTGCTCGCGACCGCCGAGGTGGCGGTAGCAGCGCGCGAGCGCGTCGTCCAGTTCGGCCGCGCCGGGGGCCGCAGTGTCCTGCGGCAGCACAGCCTCAGGCGGCTCGCTCGTCGGCGATCTTGATTGCCGACGCCTCGCGCTCGAAGTCGATCGGGCCGCCATCGAGGATCTCCGCGTCGTCGAGATGCTCGATCGGCACGACCAGCGAGTTGGAAAGCCCGAGCGCCGCGTAGATGCGCTGCTCGATCTCTTTGGCCATCTCGACATGCTCCTCGAGGTAGGCCTTCGCGTTGTTGCGACCCTGCCCGAGCCGCTCCTCGCCGTAGGAGAAGAACGACCCCGACTTGGTCACGATGCTGTGCTCGATCCCCAGATCGACAAGGCAGCCCGAGGTGGAGATTCCCTTGCCGAACTCGATATCGAACTCCGCCTGGCGAAACGGCGCCGCGACCTTGTTCTTGACTACCTTGACGCGCACGCGGTTGCCGACGGCCTCATTGCCGTCCTTGAGCGTCTCGATGCGGCGGATGTCAAGACGCTGGGAGGCGTAGAACTTCAGTGCCCGCCCGCCCGGTTGCGTCTCGGGCGAGCCGAACATGACGCCGATCTTCTCGCGGATCTGGTTGGTCAGGATGCACAGCGTCTGGGTGCGGTTCAGGTTCCCCGCGAGCTTGCGCATCGCCTGGGACATCATCCGCGCCTGCAGGCCGACGCTCTGGTCGCCCATCTGTCCCTCGAGCTCGGCGCGCGGGGTCAGCGCGGCCACCGAGTCGATCGCAACGACGTCGACCGCGCCGGAGCGCACCAGCATGTCGGCGACTTCCAGCGCCTGCTCGCCGTAGTCTGGCTGCGAAACCAGCAACTCATCGATGTCCACGCCGATCCGCTTCGCGTACAGCGGGTCCATTGCGTGCTCGGCGTCGATGAAGGCGCACGTCCCGCCCAGCTTCTGGGCCTCGGCCAGGACGTGATAGATCAGCGTCGTCTTACCCGAGGACTCGGGGCCGAAGACCTCGACGATTCGCCCGCGCGGGACACCGCCGATGCCGAGCGCAAGGTCGAGCGAGAGCGCGCCGGTCGGGATCGCGGCGACGCGAACCTGCGCTCCCTCGTCCCCCATCCGCATGACGGTGCCCTTGCCGAACTCCCGCTCGATCTGGGCCAGCGCGCCCTGGAGCGCCGCCACACGGGCCTTCGTGGCCTTCTCGTCTTCTGTCACGCTCATCGTCAGGCTCCTGTCGCGCTGGATCGGGTAGCCCACGATAGGAGGCCGTCCGGACGGAACTCGCGCCTCGGGGTGCGTCTAGCCGGGTGGTATCGAGGCCAGCGGCGTGTAGAGCGCGCCGCTGGGCGCAAGCTCGGAGCGAAAGAGCGTGAGGGCCTGGGGCGTGAAGCACAGTGGCGGCGTCGGCGGCAGCTCGCGGGCGCGTTCGCTACCGGGGCGCATGCGGGCGATCGTGATGTGCGGGCGGAATCGCTCGCGCCCCGGCACCCAGGCGAGACTCGCCGCCAGTTCACTCGCAAGCGCGGTGTGGAGCGCGCGCAGCGTGCCGCCGGGATCCCCCACCTCCACGGCCAGCACGCGCGGGCGCCGCGGCGGAAGCCAGGCCGGAGCGCCAAGCTGGAGGTCCTCGACGCGGAAGAAGAGCTCGACCACGGCGCCCAGCAGGTGCGCGATCTCCCCGACGGCCGCGGCCGGCTGCTCACCCAGGAAGCAGAGCGTCAGGTGCAGCGACCCGGCGTCGATCCGGCGAGCCGCGGCGTTTCGCCCGATCGCCCGCCGCGCCCACAGCGCCAGCTCGTCGCGGACCGCCTCCGGTGGCTCGGCCGCGATGAAGAGACGCAGGCCGCCGCTCACGCCGCCGGCGCATCGGCGGCGCCAAGCAGCAGGCGTCGCAGCAGGTGCATCGTCGCGACGACCGTGCGCTCGCGCACGTCTGCGCGTGTGCCGCGCTGGTCGGTGCGGCGCACGAGCCGGCGTCCATCCGGCCCGCGCAGCGCGATCCACACCAGCCCCACGGGCTTCTCAGGCGTGCCGCCGCCGGGGCCGGCGACCCCCGTGACGCCGATCCCGATGTCGGCATGCAGGCGCTCGCGTGCCCCCTCTGCCAGCGCGACCGCGACCTCCTGGGAGACAGCGCCGTGTTCTTCGATCAACTCCGCCGCCACGCCCGCAAGCTGCTCCTTGACGGCGTCAGAGTAGGCGACGACGCCGCCGCGCAGGAAGGCCGAGGCACCCGGGCGGTCGGTCAGCCTCGCGAGCACGAGCCCGCCGGTGCAGGACTCGGCGACGGCGACCGTCAGCTTCTGGCGCTCCAGCAGTGCCGCGACCTGCTCGTCCACGCCGGTTCCGTCGTCGGAATAGAGGACGTCGGCATGGCGTTCGCGGATCACCGCCTCGAGCGCGGCCGCGACAGGCGCCGAGTGGGGCTCGTAGCGCGTCACGATCTCCAGCTCCCCGCTGCGCACGCACGTCGTGACCTCGATCTGGTCGAGCGCGACGCCGGCTCGCTGCGCCTCGCGCAGGGTCGTCGCGATCTCGGACTCGGGCAGCCCGTACAGGCGCAGTGTGCGCTGCTCGTAGACGCTGGCGCCGCGGACGGCCTGCGCGAACGCCTCGGTCTGTGTGGCCTGCTCCCAGAGCGGCTGCAGTTCGCGTGGCGGGCCGGGCAGGACGACCACCGTCGGTCCCTGGCGACCGTCGGCCGCCGCGACGACCAGCCCGGGCGCCGTGCCGACCGGGTCGAGGACCGTCGCACCGGCTGGAATGACCGCCTGCTTGCGGTTGGCTTCGCGGATCGCCTCATCGCTCAGGTGCGCCCAGCGGACCCGCGAGGCCCGCAGGATCGCGGCGATCCGCTCCTCGAGCGCCGCGTCGAGCACCATCTCGCGGCCGCAGAAGCCGCCCACGACGGTCGCCGTGAGATCGTCGGCCGTGGGCCCCAGTCCGCCGCTGGTGACGATCAGCGAGACCCCGAGCGACGCGCACCACGCAAGCGCCCTGAGCATGTCCTGCGGGCGGTCGCCGACGATCGTGACGTGCGCGAGCTCGACGCCGAGTTCGCGCAGCCGCCCCGCCAGCCAGGGTCCGTTGCGATCGCTGACGCGCCCGTCCAGCACCTCCGTGCCGGTGACGACAATCGCCGCCCGCGCGCTCACGGGCACCTTGGCGCCGCGGCTGCGGACAACTTCGTGTAGCGGCCGTCGAGGAAGATCTCATAGGCCACGGCGGCCACGGTCGCATCGACGGCGACGCTGTGGCCGTCGATCACCATCCGCAGCGTCCCGCCCGCGAAGCTAGCGAGGAAGTGGTTGTCGGCGTGCAGCACCGGCGCGGGACTCGCCGAGGTCAGCAGGGTGTTGCTGTAGCGCGTGTGCGCGCCGCCGTGGGCGGTGCGGTAGCCGATCAGGCACACGCGCACCGAGCTGGTGGCGATCAGGGCGAGTCCGACGTGCCGCGGAGGGCGCTGAACGTGCGTCTTGGACCGACTCGTCGTGGAGCTCGTGGTCGTCGTGGTGCTCGATCCACCCGGTCCGTTCTTCTTGCGCAGCTCGTGCACGATGAACAGTGCAGCCGCCAGCGCCACCACGAGCACTGCGATCGCCAGCACGCGCGTGGAGGGGCCCTTCTGGCGCCGGCTCCCGCGGTCGCGCTCCGATCCACGCTCGCGAGACCGCCTGCCCTCACCGCGCGTCGGCATCGTCGCCGCGAGCTCAACCTCCGAGGGATCCTGGTACTGGCGCTTGAACTCATCGACCAGCCCGCGCCCGTCGAGGCCGAGCATGTCGGCATAGGTGCGCAGGAACGCCTTGGCGAAGGTGTAGCCCGGGAGCAGTCCCCACTCCTCGTCCTCCAGCGCGCGCAGGTACTTCGCGCGGATCTTCGTGCGCGCTTCGAACTCGGCGATGTCACGGTGCTCGCGCATCCGTGCTTCCCTGAGCGTCGCGCCGATATCTGCCATCTCGACGCCGAAGCGTATAGCGCTACTGCGGCTCGGAGGGTACGGCCGCCTCGCCGCCCCGCGCACGCGCGCCCAGCGCCGCGATCACGGCCGGCAGGTCGGCCTCCGAGACGAGCACCTGGCGCGGCTTGGAGCCCTCGTAACCCGAGATGATTCCGCGGCGTTCGAGCATGTCGATCACGCGCCCGGCACGCGTGTAGCCGAGCCGCAAACGGCGCTGCAGCATCGAGGTCGAAGCGGTCCCCATTTCGACCACCAGGGCGATCGCGTCCTCGAGCAGCGGATCCTCGTCCGGATCGAAGCCATCCTCGTCGCCCTCCGGCGCGGGCTCGGCGTCGAGTTCGGAGAGCAGCTCGGCGCGGAACTCCGGCTCGCCCTGGCGCCGCCAGAAATCGGTCAGCGCGGCGATCTGGGCCTCGTCGATGTAGGCGCCCTGGATCCGCTGCAGGGCGGATGAGCCGATCGGCGAGAACAGCATGTCCCCCGCGCCCAGCAGCGACTCCGCGCCGTTCTGGTCGAGGATCACCCGGGAGTCGGTCTGCGAGGAGACGGCGAAGGCGATCCGCGAGGGGACGTTGGCCTTGATCAGGCCCGTGATCACATCCACGCGCGGCGACTGCGTCGCGAGCACGAGGTGGATGCCCACCGCCCGGGCCTTCTGAGCGAGACGGATGATCGCCGTCTCGACGTCGGCCGGCGCGACCATCATCAGGTCCGCCAGCTCGTCGATCACGCACAGGATGTAGGGGATCGGCGGATCGCCACGACCGATCCGGTAGCGGTTGAGCTCGACCAGTGAGCGGGTCCGCGCGAGCGACATCATGCCGTAGCGCTGTTCCATCTCCCGAACGAGGTTGCCGAGCGCGTTTGCGGCCATCCGGGGGTTCGTGATGACCGGCGTGAGCAGGTGCGGGATCGACTCGTAGTGATTCAGCTCCACCTGCTTGGGATCGATCAGGACCAGACGCACGTCGTGAGGAGTCGCCCGCAGCAGGATGCTCGCCAGCATCGCGTTCACCGAGCCGGACTTGCCCGCGCCGGTCGTGCCGGCCACGAGCAGGTGCGGCATCTTCGCCAGATCGGCGCCGATCGCGTGCCCGGAGACGTCCTTGCCGAGCCACACGGTGAGCGGGGACCAGTCACCCGGAGGCTCCTGGTAGACGTCGCCGAGACGAACGATCCGCCGGCGGGCGTTGGGCACCTCGACGCCGACCGCCTGCTTGCCCGGAATCGGCGCCAGGATGCGCACATCCGTGGCGGCGAGCGCGTACGCGAGGTCGTCCTTGAGGTTGGCGACCTTCGAAACCTTGATCCCAGGAGCGAGGCGCAACTCGTAGCGAGTGATGTGCGGTCCCGTGACGGTGCCGATCACCTTTGCCGCGACACCGAAGTGTCCGAGCGCCTCGAGCAGGCCTGCGGCGACCTTCTCCTGACCGGCCGTGTCGGGGCGCACCTGCTCGGCGCTGGAGCGCGTCAGCAGCTTCGGCTTGGGCAGCCGCCACTGGTAGCTCGGGTCGTCCGTCACAGCGGCGCGGAAGCGCCCCTGGGGTGTCAGCTGGTCCGGGTCGACCGCAGCGCGGTGCACAGCGGGTTCGTGCTCGGGCGGCGAGAAGTCGACCTCGGCCGCCTCGAGCTCAGGTTCGACGTCGATGTCGGGGAAGTCCGCCACCTCGACCGCCGGCGCCTCGACATGCGTCGCCCGCACGACCAGTTCGCGCGGGCCGGGATCCGGCGGGACCACGCGCTGCGCTCCCCTTCCCGCCGCCGCAGCCTGGCGTCGCTCGCGCGCGGCCTGCGCCAGGCGAACGCCGCCATGGCGGATGGCCGCCGCCAGCGAGCCGCCGGAGAGAAGGACGATGCCCGCGAGGACGAGGAAAACGGCGAGGATGTGCGCCCCGGTCGTGCCGATCAGCCGCGAGGCCGCCCACAGCTCGCTCTGGCCGAGGATCCCGCCGTGGACCCTGAAGTAGGACGCCGACCAGAACCCATGCCGCGGGCCGTTCCCGGCCAGGCCAAGCGCCCCGGCTGCGAACAGCAGCAACGCGCCGGCGCGAAACGGCTTTACCGTCGCGAGCAGCGGGCGCATCCACATCAGGCTGCCGGCCGCCGCAAGCGCGACCGGGACGCCGAGCCGCGCTTCCCCGATCAGCCAGGCCAGGCCCTTGGCCAGCCAGTCGCCGGCGCGGCCGCCGTCCCAGTGCGCGTAGAGCACGAAACCGAGCAGCACGCCGACCGCGACGACGGCGAGCCCGAGCACATCGAAATGCCGCTGCTGGAAGCGAAACCGCGGCCGTCGTCCGCGTCGGGCGCTGCTCCGGCGCCCGCGCGCCGGAGCGCCACGCTTGCGCCGCGCCGGCGTACGCGCAGCACTCTTGCGAATGACAGCCATCGCCCGCCCATTCGACGCCGCGGCGCGTTTGCCTGCCACGCGGCGCCGACGCGAAACGCCAGGCGCCCTCAATGCGGCCTAAATATCGGTCCGATCGGCCGCCGGCTGCCCTAACATCGCTGGAAATGGCTGACTTCGAACGCTCCCCACGCGTACTTGTAGTAGAGGACGACGGCGACATCGCCGACGTGCTGCAGCGGTCGCTGCGGCTCGAGGGCTACGACGTGAGAATCGCCGCCGACGGCCAGGTCGCGCTCGATGAGGCCAATGCCTTCCTCCCCGACGTCGTGATCCTCGATCTCGGGCTGCCGAAGATCGACGGGATCGAGGTCGCGCGGGAGCTGCGCCGCGACGACAAGGTCCCGATCCTGATGTTGACGGCCCGCGACGCGGTCGAGGCGCGGGTGATCGGCCTGGACGCCGGCGCCGACGACTATCTCGTGAAGCCGTTCGAGCGCCAGGAGCTGCTCGCCCGGATCCGCGCGCTGCTGCGTCGCACGCCGCCGCGCGGCAGCGCCCCGCTGCGGGTCGCGGATCTCAGCCTCAACCCCGACACGCACGAGGTGCACCGCGACGAGCGTGAGATCGAGCTCACCCAGCGCGAGTTCGAACTGCTCGAGTACCTGCTGCGCAACGAGCGGATCGTGATCTCGCGCCAGCGCCTGCTCGATGAGGTCTGGGGCTACGACCCCTTCTCGACAACGAACACGATCGAGGTCTTCGTGTCGAACCTGCGCCGCAAGCTCGAAGCCGGCGGTGAACCGCGCCTGCTCCATACGATCCGCGGAGCCGGCTACGTCCTCCGGGCCTAGTCAGAAGCTCGGCCGGCCGCTGTCGCGGCTGCCGATCCGGGTGCGACTGGCCGTCAGCGTGGCCGCCGTGGCGTTCGTGATCCTGGCGCTGTTCGCCGTGGTCGTCGGCCGGGTCAACGCCCATCGCCAGCGTGCCGAGTTCAACACCGAGGTTCTCACGAACGCCGAGCAGTTCGTGCGTTTCGTGCAGTTCGTGACGGTTGGTACCAAGGTTGTCGTGCAACCAAGCCTGGCCGGCTACAACGGCTCCGTAGGCGCCGTGGCGCGACTGCTCTCGCTCGACGGGACGACCGTCATCGCACCGCGCCCCGACAACGTGCCCAAACTCGGCGATCCACTCCGCCAGCAGGCGGACTCGGACGGCGACCCGACGGCGACGAACTTCAACGGCTACCGCGTCGTGACGATCCCGGTCACATTCCGCGGCGGGAGCGGCGCCGGCGGGTACCTCCAGTACGCCCAGCCGCTCGGCTCGGTGGACAGCGCGATCGCGGGACTGCAGCTGATCCTCTTCCTCGGTGCGCTGATCGGCACGGCCCTGGCGTTTGGCGCCGGTTCACTCGTGGCTCGCCGCGCGATCGCGCCGATCGCCGACCTCACAGCCGCGGCAAGCGAGATCGAGCGCACGCGCGATCCCGACCGCACCCTGCCTGAGCCGGTCGCCGACGACGAGGTGGCCGAGCTGTCGCGGACGCTGAGCGGGATGCTCGCATCGCTCAGCGAAGCGCGCGATGAGACCGAGGCGACACTGGAGCGCCAGCGCGCCTTCGTGGCCGACGCCTCGCACGAGCTGCGCACGCCGCTGACCAGCGTGCTCGCCAACCTCGAACTGCTCGTCGATTCGTTGAAGGGCGCCGACCGAGACGCCGCCGAGTCCGCGCTGCGCTCGACCAAGCGCATGCGAAGGCTGGTCGGCGACCTGCTGCTGCTGGCCCGCACCGACGCCGGGCAGGCGCCGGTCAGCCAGCCGCTGGACCTCGCCGAGATCGTGATCGACGCGGCCAGCGAACTCGAGTCGGTCAGCCGCGAGCACGTCGTCGACCTCGACGTCTCACCGACGCCGCTGGTCGGCAACCGCGACGACCTTCAGCGCGTCGTGACCAACCTGCTCGAGAACGCGTTGCGCCACACGCCGCCCAACACCCGCGTCACAGCCAGCACGCGGCCGCTACCCGACGGCTTCGCCGAGCTCGTCGTCGCCGACGACGGTCCTGGCATCCCGCCGGAGCTTCGGCCCAAGCTCTTCGCGCGCTTCGTCCGCGGCTCCGGCGACCGCGGCGGCTCGTTCGGCCTCGGCCTCGCGATCGTCGCCGCCGTGGCCCAGGCCCACGGCGGCACCGTCGAGGCCGACGACTCCCCCCACGGCGGCGCCCGCTTCACGGTCCGCCTAGCTCCCGCCGCCACCGAGCAGCCCCAGACCGAACCCCCGGCAGCGCCCGACGGCGTCCCGAACGAGCCGCTCACCCCAACGCCCACCGCGTAAAGCAGCGAAGCCCGCAGGCCGGCGCAGCCGGCCGAGGACTGCGGCCCCACAGGCCGGCGCAGCCGGCCGAGAACAGGCACCCGGTCAGGAACGCGGCGCCGGCACGGTCAAGGCCGTCTCGAGAACCTGAGGATTGTTGTCGAAGTCGTCAGACTTCGACAACAACCGGAAGCACCATGGGACGGCGCTTCAGCCGCTCATACACCAGGGCGGCCAGGTGGTCGTGCAGGATCTGCTGGAGGCGCTCGATGTCGCGCACTCCCTCGCCGGCGGCGCGGTCGAGTGAATCCTCGACGGTGTCCTTGATCTCGTCCACGAGCTGGCCGGCCTCGTCGAGGAAGGCGACGCCGCGGAAGATCACCTCGGGTTCGGCGACGGAGCCCCCGTCCTGCTCGGAGATGGTCGCGACGACGATGAAGATCCCGTCGGCGGAGAGCATGCGGCGGTCGCGCAGCGCGGAGTCGGCGACGTCACCGATGTCGACGCCGTCGACGAAGATCATCCCGGCGTTCTCTGGCTTGCCAAAGCGGGCGCCCCGCGCGTCGAGTTCGAGCACGGCGCCGTTCTCGCCGCAGAAGATCGCCTCCGGCGCGATGCCCACGGCCTCGGCGAGCCGCCCGTGCAGCTTCAGCCGCTTGAAGTCGCCGTGGAAGGGCATGACGAAGCGCGGCTTGGTGAGGTTGAGCATCAGCTTCAGCTCCTCCGCATAGCCGTGACCCGAGGCGTGGACCTGGGCGTCGGCGGTCGTGATCACCTCGCAGCCGATGTGGTAGAGCCGGTCGATCGTGTCGTTGACCGCGCGCTCGTTGCCGGGCACCGGCGTGGCCGAGAAGACGACGGTGTCGCCGTCGTGCAGCTTGACCTGCGGATGGTCGCGGTAGGCCATCCGGCGCAGCGCCGACAGCGGCTCCCCCTGCGAGCCGGTCGAGATGATGATCATCCGCTCGTCGGGGAAGTCGTCGATCTCGCGCGGGGTGATGATCAGCCCGTCGGGGATCTCGATGTGGCCGAGTTGGCCGCCGATCGCGACGTTCTTGCGCATCGAGCGCCCGACCAGGGCGACCTTGCGGTCAAGCGCCACGGCAGCGTCGATGACCTGCTGGACGCGATGGATGTTGGAGGCGAAGCTCGTCACGATCACACGCCCCGGCGCGCGCGCGAAGACCTCCTCGAGATGCGGTCCGACGACCGATTCCGAGGGCGAGAAGCCCGGCCGGTCGGCGTTGGTCGAGTCGCCGCACAAAAGCAGCACGCCTTCCGCGCCGAGCTGTGCGAGGCGCGACATGTCCGCCGCCTGGCCGTCCACGGGCGTCTGGTCGAACTTGTAGTCGCCCGTCACCAGCACCGTGCCGACCTCGCAGGTGAGCGCGACCGCGCTGGCGTCGGGGATCGAGTGGGTCATGTGGATCAGCTCGAGCGAGAACGGACCGAGCTCGAGCTCCTCGCCGTCGTCGAGGTCGGTCAGGCGCACCTCGCGCAGCTTGTGCTCCTCGAGCTTCGAGCGTCCCATTGCCATCGTCAGCGGGCGCCCGTAGACCGGCGGCGCGTTGGCAGCACCGAGCTCGCGCAGCACCCACGGCAGCGCGCCGAGATGGTCTTCGTGGCCGTGCGTCACCACGATCGCCTCGATGTCGTCGACGCGCCCGCGCAGGTAGGAGAAATCCGGCAGCACCAGGTCGATGCCGAGCATCTCCGGCGTCGGGAAGCGCAGACCCACGTCCACGACGACGATCCGGTCCTCGTACTCGAAGACCGTCATGTTCTTGCCGATCTCCCCCAGGCCGCCGAGCGGCAGCACGCGCAGGACGCTCACGCGGTCACATGCCCCAGCAGGCCCTGGCGGACCAG
>Ga0302320_10009095_pt1 | contig 21418 bp, 10 predicted proteins | sample Bog_T0_3_FD_202130 | JGI IMG/M metagenome (GOLD analysis project Ga0302320, IMG submission 202130) | Peat permafrost microbial communities from Stordalen Mire near Abisko, Sweden - Bog_T0_3 | ecosystem: Environmental > Terrestrial > Soil > Wetlands > Peat | place: Sweden: Abisko, Stordalen Mire...
CCCTGCGGAAAACCCGTTTCATTTCCCGCAGAAGTTCTCAACCGATCGAAGACTCATTCAGTTGACTTCCAAATGCGACTACCACTCTACGCTCAGCCTTGTCTGTTCGCGCAACGTTAGAATGCGCCTCTAACGGATCCGTATCTCATTGACAACAAACATCATGTGTCGTCTATGCCGAATTAACAGTAGCGACATGAAACGTAGCAGTGGACAGAATCTCTCGCGGTTCGATGGGAAACCAGCAAGGGGTATCCGATGGAAGTCCAACCCTGTGGCGGCGTAGCGAACCTCATCGTCCTGGGCAGTGCGTCGGCTCGGTGAAGGTGATGACGAAGTGTCGGCAGCGGACATCACAGGCCCGCCACTGACTTGGCTTAAGGATTGAGTCTGGGTGCAAACGCGTGATTGGCGCCCGCGTTTCAGGGGTATTGCGCCGCGGCCAACGAGGAGAGGAACCAGCCGAGAACGTCAGTAACGTGGCGCTTGGCATCGAGCGCAACGCGGTTCTACGACTTGTTCATATTCCAGTTTGTTTTGATCGGCCAGGTTTGGCTTGATAGCGCATCGATGGTGCTATTTGTCATCACGGAAGAGACCTATCTGAACGCGTCCGAGTTTCCTTGCCGAGCGCGCCGGCGAGCCACCCACCGAGCTGAAGCGTCGATTCGCTGCAGGCTCGCCGCGCTTCTCGATCAGATAACTTGTCCCAGCGACGCCTCGGAACGTGATTACCGGCTCAGTCGCACCTGCCACGATTTGCGCGCCGGTCTTGCTGGAGATTACTTTGACCGGTTCATTCGGCCACGGATTGCGAACCTTGAGCGGGCCCGTAGTTCCGGCTTCGATTCCGACGGTGGCGACCATCCCATCTTTCACCTGCACGTCTACTTTTGTCCGCCCGCGCACATAAACGCTCCCGTCGAAGTCCCATCCCGGGGGAATGGCGGGGGCGATCCGAATCAATCCGTCGTAGTCCTGCACCAGTGCTTCTTGCAGTGCGTCGGCGACCACTCCAACCTGCTCAACGTAGAACTCACCATATTCAACGTCCCAGTTCGCCAGGCCGTTCACCGAATGTTGGGAACTCGCGGTAATCTTGACCAGGGTCGACCCCACTTCGCCTCCCCATCCGAGGCGTGCAGCTTGAATCGGATCGAAGCTCCAGTCGGCAACCGCCGAGAATGAGCGGTGTGCGTAGGTGCGCTGCGCAAGGGCGAACAAAGGTGAGGTGTCACCGATCAGGTCGTACGGCCAGACCGTCTCAAGCCCGATGTTTTCGGCATTGTGTCCAGCCGCTTCCGGTTGATAGGACTCGGCAATCACATCGTCTCCGCCGGCATCCGCGGAAGGAGGCAAAAGAGTCCGGGGCCCGCTCTGTTGAGTGCGAGGGATCGGCGGAATATTCTTGAGCGCTGCCTGCAACTGCCCAACCAGATCGGCATCTTTGCCTAACAGCTTCGCGGCCTGGATGGTTGCCGGAAAGAGAGCCATACTCGCTGAAATGTCGGTCGTCGGATCGGTTACGTCCCATTGCGTTTCGTGTGCGTTGGAAGGCCCTGAGTGCAGCAGCCCGTCGGGGCCCTTCTTCTGGTAAGCTAGAAGGAAACGCGCCGAAGAGGCCATGATCGGATAGTTATCGGCGAGGAACTTACGATCGTCTGTCGCAAGATATTGTTGCCAGACCCAGAGCGATACCTCCGCTCCGGTCGAGAGCGTCCGGGCGTTATAGTACGGGTGGAAATCCGCGTCGCAATCCCGGCCGATGCTGATCGGCTTCCAACTGGATTCGAATTCAATGCCTCGCCCGTTGAAGCGCATGGTCTCTGGGACACAACTCCCCGGACGCCCATTCATGTGCTCTTGAGTCCACTTTTCGATGCTTGGCAGGTTTTCCCGATAGAGATTGAAATACGGTGCATTGAGATCCGTCAAACCCGCGCCCAGATTTGCCGCAACTTGCATGCGCAGGTTCCAATGCCAGAATGCCGATGAATCCCAGCGATGCGCGTCTCGCGCTGAAGAAACCATGTCGGCAACGCCCGCCTGCGAACCGGGATATTCATCCCCCTTTTCAATGGCCGCAACGAAGAGATAGATGTTCCGCAGATTCTCCATATACTCGCCGGTACCATCTTTCGAGGTGACCTTGATGACCGCTGCCCGGTTCCAGAAACTCTGCCACCAGGCGCGGTGCGCCGCAATCGGAGCGGGGGACAGCGCTGGGCGAAGGACTGCTTCCGCATTCTCTTTTCCGTCATAGTGCGGAGATGCGGCAACAATCCTGAAGTGTCCGTCCTTCAAAGGCTTGAAGCGGACAGTGATAGTCAGAGGATCGGTGACCGCGACGGAAACATCGCGGCCCTCTGCGGTAATCGCCGCAAGCGATCCGAACGCGCGCCCCGACGACTCCGGATTTTTGTCATCGAGCCAGGCTTCCGACAGTGTGCCCACGGCGCCTTTGGCCGATGCGTTTGGTGCACGAGGCGCCCATAATTTGAGGAGCGCGGTCTGCGCTTCGTCCGGATTCGCGCCGGTTACATCGACAATCAAGGCATCGCTACCGGGTTCCACATAGGCCGTCGCCGACATGCCGTTGCCTTGCTCCTGAAACTCGCCGTGGTAGAGATCGAGGCGCCCCGAGTAGTCCTTCGCGCGCGGCAAAGCTGCGATCCCTGGAATGACGACCTGGCCTCCCGCCAGGCGATCCGGCAGTGTGTCTGCTCGATTGAGTTGAGCGGTGAGTCCATCTGCCGACCAGATCGCGACTCCGAGATTGCCATTTCCCAACGGCATTGCCTGGCCGGCTTCCACGTTTGGTTTAGCCAATACGATAGCGGAGCGCCCGATTACTCCTGCCACATCGACATGGAACCGGCCATCGCGCCATGCGGTTGTGAGGTCCGGCGCGCCAGAATGAGCGATGCCGCTCGCCGCAAGCCCTGCGCACAGCAAAACTACACTCACGATCTTGATCGATAAGTCTTTCATGGCACTCCATGGCTTTTTCCTCAAGAAAAAGCCACCTTCTTCCCGACAGCGGTCAGAGCTGCTTCACTAAAACCAGGCTCCACGGAGCGATTGTCCGATGAAGATCCAGATTACCCGCAGCGTCGCTACGGATGATTTCCTTTTTTGTGTCCCACGCAGCTTCGGACAATGCTTTTGTCTGCTGTGTATTCGGCGGTTCGGGCATGCCCATAGCCTCCCATGCGGCAACTGCGTTGCCATGTTGACGATCCAGGGTCTCAATCAGAAATGAAACATTCGGAATTAGCCCACGGAGATGAACATCCAATTCCCGGCCACTACCGCTTGCATCGATCTCGTCCGCAGCCGCAACCGAATCGCTCACGGGAAGAGATATCTTGATCTCAGGCGGATAATTGTAGGCCAACGCCGTAATGCGGCCGGAGACATGGTCTCTTGTGACAATTGCGCCTTCTGTCTGATCAAGCAATTCATCGCCAAGTTCGTTCATAAATCGATAGGCATGAAATGCCGGCTTCACAATCTGCTGATAATTGATCAGGCCAAAGCCGCCATGGAAGACCGAATCCGTCTTGCGGTTCTCTTCGAATACATCGGTAAAGACCCAGTAGGAGAGCGAATCGACGAGCCCGATGGATTCAAGATTTGTCTTCGCGACAAACGCCGCGGCAGCCAGTGAGTCATGCGTATGATCGGTCGGTGAAGGACTTGAACTCCACTCGGTCAATTGAATTTCCGCATGAGGATATGCGCTGGTGTCGATGATCCGGCGAAGAGTGCGCAGGTCGTCCCGCGTCGAGTTGATGCTGCGCCGAAATTCACTCTTTCGAGGCGAGCTCGGATCGTCGATCGCGAAATCTTGCGGATACGGATGCGTCGAAACAAAGTCAACGGGCAAATTGTTGGTCTTGCAAAAATGAAAGAAATCATCGATCCAGAGGGGCTGCCAGGGAATGTCCATGGGGTCAAACGGCTTGCCTGATGCCTGCGCCTGCTTCAGGGCATCCTCGTCCAAACGGTAATTGCTTGTCGCCGGTCCGCCCACGCGCAGCGCCGGGTCAACTTTCTTGATGGTCTGCGCTGTGAGCTTGTAGAGATCGAAATACTGTTGCTGCGTTCCGCGGAAGAAAGAGTCGGTGAGATTCGGCTCGTTCCATACCTCGAAATACCACGTCCGCACCTCCTCAATGCCGTAGCGTGCAACCCAGTGCTCGGTCGCGTGCCGCATCAGATCGGCCCACTTGTTGTAATCCGACGGAGGGCTTCCGTTGGCGTGCCACCAGAAGGTAGTGTTCTTCACGATCGCCAGTTCGCTGGGGACAAAGCTCAACTCCACAAAGGGACGCACGCCCTTCGCGAGCATTCTGTCAAAGACATCGTCGATGTACTGAAAGTTGTAAATCGGGTTCCCTTGCTGATCCTCGCGATAGACGAACATATCGTCGTGGAAGATCCCATGAAAGCGTACATATTGAAAACCGCCATAGCGATGCGCGGTCTCCAGTTCCTCCTGCCAGGTGGCGCGCAACGCTTCGTTGGCCCGCCCCGCTCCCACAACCTTGCTCCAATAGTGCACCAAGGGCTTGCCCGGAGCTGCAACTTGCGCCGAAATCCGAATCGCCGTGTCCGCTTTAGGCGGGACAGCTTGTGCGCCGGAACCAGGAGCCTTTTTCTGTTGTGCATACCCAGACATATAGACGAGAAGACATGTCGCACTCAGGCAGACCATCTTCCAAGTGGTGCGGCAGTTCAATGCCATTGAATCCCCCTGGTCGCTTTCATCGCATTTACGCAACCGACCGAAGTCGATATGTGCAGCCACAAGGACGCTATACCGGCGGCGCGGAGGAGGCAAGGTTAGGATGGAGTCCTAACATGACTTGTAAGTATATGATTGTAATCGCCTTATACTGAAGACTAGCAGCTTAACAGTAGGCACATCGATGAGCGGCCCTAATGACCCTGCAAACGATGGCATGCCACCATTTCGACGGTGCCTGGCGATCCAGCCATGGTATGCAAGCGCAAGAGAAGTTCAAAATTCTGCGCCGTACCACGAGGAGAAATTCCACAGAATTCCAATGCGCGCGAAAGATGCATCTTATCCGTTACCAAACGGCCTGCAGCCTCAGTGCCTTCCCCGTTTGCCCCAGCCAGAAGCAGCACCTGTCCAGACTGATTCGGATTTTGGACGAGAGCCACAATCGCAAAGGACTCTCCGGTTGCAAACCCGAGAGCGGTAGGCACATAAGTGGCCTGCTCGCCTGCCTGTGGATGAATATTCTGGATAACTTCCTGATTCAACTCATTACGGAAGATAAATCTGAAATCCAATTGTTCTCCGAAAAGTTCGACCCACGGATTGGAGCGCGGACTTCCAATCAAGATCAGACTGTCATCCGTCTGTAGATCGGCAAATCGCAAACTTCGTGCGGACCGAACGCGGATTTCGTAGTCATCTGGAACTATGCGGGCGATGCTGACAGCAATCGGCGTATCCACGGATGCCGCATTGTCGGCATGAAGATAGTAAAGGTAGAACTGTTCCAGTTCAGGCGATAGACCTCTCTCCCCACCTGGGAGGAACTTCCGATTTGCATAATCCGAAAGCGTGATGCTTTGTCCGGTCAGTCCTTGTAGCTTCTCAGTGTTTGGATCGCTGGTAATCAGTTGCGTGGCGTGTCCAGGCCGGAAAAGCGTTGACCACGGCAGCATGGCCGCCGGCGTCCGCGTGGACTTCCATTGACGGAAAGCGACCGCTGCCAACCCTGCCAATCCCACTAGGACAACGGCCAGAACAGCGGCGGCCGCTGGTACCCAACGAATCTTCGTGCGCGTTGGCGGTGCAATTTCAGCATGTGGAGGGTCCACGGCGGGTGGGTGGACAACTTCTTCATGATGACCCGCAGGGGTCGAAGGTTCATATATGATCTCGGGAATATAGGAGCCCGAAAGAAGATTAATGCGAAAGTCGGACGTCCCCCCGGAACGTCCGTAGTGTTGAAGTAGCCGCTTGCGGACGTCGCTTGCCGTGACCCTCACAATGGCATCTTCGCCTGTGTCATAGGATGGCGGCCTCTGGAAAAGCTCGAAGCCGATCATCCGCTCCTTCAGGCTGTCAAAAGACCCTTCAAGAGTCTTTTCGACGACGTAGCGGAGAAACTGCTGACTACGGTGGCTCCCTTTGAAAGCGGCTCCCTGGGCCAATTCATCAAGGTGATGCTTAAGAGCCGCAACAAGTTTTTCGTCCTTAACCAACTTGTGGAGTTCAACAGCTCGAGCATCGTCTCGTGTGTCTGCGCTCATATCCACCCTAGCGGGGACCATTCTATCACTCAATCATTAGCGCAGAATACACTGATCGTTACCAGCGCAGAGCGGGCGCATTCAAGATTCGGCCAGACTGTGCACATCGGAATGATCCCAGGCGGCTTCGGGTCATATTCAACCCAGGGCACGCCTGGAAGTTTTTCCCGAATTTGGGCAGATTTCAGTTATTTCCAGCAGAGTAAAAGGCCCAGGACCGTCGGACCCCAGCCCTGGGCAAGTTCATATCTTTCAGATCGACGAAGCGTTCAATCCTATCTGCACATCCTTGCCCGATCCGTTCTCGATTTGGGCAGGACCGGCAAACAGATTGCCGGAGATAACCGCTCGGTCTACAGCCGCGCTCAACAGAATATGCCTCTTCTTCTGGAGAAACTCACAGCCTCGAATGAGCACACTCCCCGAGGATGCCTGGATTGCCGCACGATCTCCTTGCTTTCCCCACTCCACAAACGTGCAGTCGCTGAAACCCACCGTGCCCTTTCCGGCAATTTTGGCGATTTGGTTGCACGGTCCCCAGACGGCGCTGTTGCTGATGCGAACGACTCCATCGTTGGTGGGGCGCACTTCGACCATCGTCGGATCGTCGCCTTCAAACGAGGTGAACTCTCCGTTGGCGATGAGAAGCCCGAACGGCGCGCTCTGTTCCACAAGGATGGCGGGCCTGCAGTTGTCAGCACCGATGCCCAGGAAATTTCCGTTGCACACTCCTGTCGGCGTTTCCACAAATTTGTAACCGACACGGTATCCATAGCAGAAGGTATTCAGCACGTATTCCCAGTCCGCGCGTCCAAAGATGAACGCCTCTCCATTCTCTTTCTGCCATTGATATACCTTGCTGTGCGAATTCCACCACGGATTGAAGTGAACATTCTCAATGCGGCCGATATCGTAGATCGCATCGACCCAGATGCCGCGGCGCAATGGCTGTCCACTGATATTGCGTACATTGTGCCGCTCGTTTTGGCTGGCATCGATTCCTTGATAGGGATTGAGCAATTCCAGATCGAACGCCGCCGGGTTCTTACCCCGCATCGCAATGGTCCATGGATACGCGACAGGATTTCCATCCGTAATCTGCTCGGGATAATAGATCGTGAGACCGGTAACGGAGCTGTTGCTATTCAGCGTAAGAAACGGCTTTCCGTCTTCGCTTCCCCGTCCCGATGTTACAAATAAGGCGCTGCCATCGTCTCCGGGTTTCGCGCGTCCCCGATCTCTGATTCCGTTATGAGAAGGCACACAGCTGAAGGATCCCCGCAGCGTGATTCCGTCGGGAACATTCAGCGTTTCCCGAAACAGATACCGTCCTGGGGGCGCATAGACTGTGCCGCCTCCGGCTTTGTAAGCGGCATCCAGCGCACGCTGAAACGCGGCGCTATCGTCGCTTACTGCATCACCCGCTGCGCCAAAGCTCCTCACATCCAGTGCGTGGGAAGCAGTTCCGAGATGGTTCTCTGCCGCGTGCGCAGATTGCGGAGCGTCCAGGAGTTTCATCACACCCGCGGCGCCCCCCATGGAGAGAAGCTCACGGCGTGAGGGAGTCCTCATGTCATTGATACTCATTTGTACCTCGTTGTGCAGGTGTTGGTTGATTTGTCCCTAGTCATTCTGCTTCAATCTCCTTCGCGCTCAATTCCGCTCATCGACGGCGGAGCATCCTCCGGGGCGCTGCCCCAATGCATATTGGGCCGATCCCCCATTTCCAGAATCAACGTTCCTCCGTTCGCAATGTCCGCGTGCCGAAACCATGGCCTGTTGAGCGGCTTGCCGTTTAACTGTGCTGACTGGATGTACTTGTTGCGAGCCGAAACGTGATTCGCGACGATCGTAAATTCCTTGCCACCGTTTACCCGGATCGTGCTCTTCTCGAAGATCGGACTCCCAATCTCGTACACCGGACTTCCCGGGCACACCGGATAAAATCCAATTGCGCTCAGGACATACCACGACGAGGTAGCTCCGCCATCGTCGTCTCCGGGAATGCCCAGCGGCCCGTCTCCATACCAAACATCCATCAGCTGCCGCACGCGCTTCTGTGTCTTCCAAGGCTGGCCGGAAAAATCATAGAGATATGGGATATGAAAGCTGGGCTCGTTCCCTTGTGCATAGAGACCGACCAACCCAGTAGCATCTGGAAACTGGCCGAGGAATTGAAACTTGGAGGTCCCGTACTGCTCCACAAAAAGCCGGTCGAGCTTCGCGTTGAAAGCATCGCGGCCTCCCATCAGGTGGATCAATCCCACAGTGTCCTGCTGGACATTAAACGTGTAGAGCCAGGAATTTACTTCGGTAAAGTAATCCCGCCCTCCTTGTCCGCCGCCTAACTTAGGATCAAAATTCTTAACCCACTGACCGTCCGCACTCTTGGGGGCCATGAAGCCGATCGCCGGGTTAAAAACGTTTTCATAGTTATGCGCCAACTTAGTGAAATAGGCTTCATCCGACTTCTTGCCCAGCGCCTTCGCGAGTTGCGCAACACACCAGTCGTCGTAGCTGTTTTCCAATGTTACCGATGTCGCCTGACGGCGCTCGGGAGTTACCTCCGCCACAGTTTCGCTTTCTCCTAAGGCCAGTGCCGGAAAGAAACCCTTGTCGAAGTACACATGATCCAGGCTTGTGAGGGTCCCCCGGCTCCAGGGAAGCATGGTCGCCTCCGTTGCGCTCTTTCGCATCGCCGTGTAGGCCTCTTCAACATCGAAGTCGCGGTAACCCTTGGCATAAACATCCAGAATGAAGGCTGCTGCGTGATGACCGACCATGACTGCCTGATCTCCCGCCACGGAAGGAAACGAGGGCAGCCATCCACTCTGTTCATACATGCGAAGGTAGGAGCGAACCATGTCCTCCTGTTGCCTGGCATCGAGCAGAAGCTGCAAAGGATGAAGTGACCGATACGTATCCCACAGGCCATCGTCGATGTAGAAGTCATGCCCTTTCGCGTCGTGCACAGCGAAGTCGTAGCCGCTGAAATACCGGCCATCCTCGGTGATGTCGGTCATTCGGCCAAGAGACCGATAAAAGGCCGTATAGAAAATGGTGCGCTGGCGTTCTGTTCCGCCAACAGTTTGAATTCCTCCAAGCGCAGCATTCCAGAGAGTCCGCGTATCCGCCTTTACACGCTCGAACGTCCAGCCGGGAATCTCCCGCTCGAGGTTTTTGCGTGCCTGTTCCGCGCTGATGAAAGACAATCCGATTCGAACTTCGATCTTCTCTCCCGCCGTCGATGCGGAATCCGTGACAAATCCAATGTGATCGCCGGTCTGCTTGGAGGTGTGCCCCAAAGTACCATTCTGCCAAGTCTGGTAAGAGTTGAAAGGTCGAGAAAACTCCGCATAGAAATATTCCCGCGTTTCCCGCCCTGTTTCCGCAATCTTCCCGACCGGGCCAACAACACGCTGGCTTCCTTGCACCGCATGATCGCCCGTCACAGTGAGTTCGGCGCCCTCGGCCATGCTGAGAACCAGATTCGCGTGCGCGCTCGAGGGAAATGTAAATCGGTAGTACGCCGCCTGCCTGCTTGCAGTGAATTCCGCGCGGATTCCACCGGTCTCGAGGTCCGTCGCATAGTAATAAGGAGTCGCGGTTTCAAAATCGTGATCGTAGTCCGATGCATATGTCTCGGGCCGCGTGTCGACTCCGCCGACAGATGCCATCAGCATCGCGGGGCCCGCGGGAAAGCCGTAGATCTTGTCCGCCAGATACCGGTCAGCGATGCCAGGCGTCGTGATCGGAGCCAGTCGCGCCATCCCATGAGGACATTGCACGTACGGAATCGTGGCGGTGAGCAGTTGTCCGATACCCCCGATGTTCGGGGAAACGTAATCCACCGGTTCTTTCGCGTGCTGACCCATGGCGGTTAAAGCGCTGCCGCCGAGAATGGCCGATACGACCAATGTAACTAGACTCTTCATCATCATTGTGTCCTTTGTGCGCGTCTTTCCTTTGGAATCCGTCAACCGAGAACAGCCTGAGCTCGAGACGAGGTCGCTCTCGTTATGGCTTCAGGAGAAAGGCAGTTGTGAGCGAGGCCTGTGAAGATCCGCCCATCCAGGCTGTGTAGTTACCGGGCTCCACGACCCAGTTGCCCTCGGTGTTCCAAACAGCCATCTGCTGTTGGGGAACGTGAAAGGTCACGGTTTTCGTTTCCTGCGGCCTGAGGTGTATCCGGGAAAAACCTTTCAACGAACGCCCAGGGGTCTCGACGCTGCTCACATCTTCCCGCAGATAAAGTTCGGCTACCTCATCCCCTTCTCGGTCTCCGGTATTTGTAACATCGGCTGTAACCTGAATATCGCCTTTGCTTCCCGGCTCTGGAACCTGCACGGCAAGATGGTCGTAGCGGAAAGTCGTGTAACTCAATCCGAATCCGAACGGAAATAGAGGCTTGCCGTCGTCATCCACATACTTATAGACACGCGAAGGATCGGAGTTATAGAAATCGGGTAACTGGCCGGTACTGCGCGGGAAAGTAATGGTCACGCGGCCCGCGGGATTGTTGTCGCCGAAAAGAGTCTCAGCGATTGCCTGTCCTCCGAATTCACCCGGATACCAGGCTTCGAGGATTGCCCCTACATGCTCCTTGGCCCAGCTGATCGTGAGGGGCCGTCCATTTTCCAGCACCAGGACCACGGGTTTGCCCGTAGCAACCACAGCTTCAAGCAACTGTTCCTGATCGCCAGGCAGATCGAGGTTCGAGCGATCGAAACCTTCCCCTGAGATACCCTGCCATTCGCCCAATCCCAGAATCGCTACCTCGGCGCTCTTCGCTGCCGCCACAGCCGCCGCAATATCTTTACCGGCATTGAAGCTGACGGTTGCCTGCGGAAGCAGCTTGCGGAGCCCCTCCAGCAGGCTGATGTGCATGCCATTTTCTTCCTTCTCGTAATCGCCATAGCGCGCCACGTCGCCGTTGGGCCCGATCACGGCGATATGCCGGATGGAACGGGAAAGGGGCAGCAGATGCCCTTCATTTTTGAGCAGGGTCATGGATTGGCGGGCGGACTCGAGCGAAAGAGCGAGATGCTGCTGCGAGCGGTCCACCTTGGCGTGCAGATTCGGATCAACCAGTGGATGGTCGAACAGTCCGAGAGAGAACTTAATGCGGAGAACGGACTTGACGGCCCTGTCCAAATCCTGCTGGGACAACGTGCCTTCATGCACGCAGTCTACGAGCGCCTTCTGAAAAACTGCATGGTCGAAATCGTAGAACTGCATGTCGACGCCGGACCGGATGGCCATGCACGATGCATCCTTGGGAGTCGCGGCAACGTGATGAGCGTCGTACAACCGCCGAACCGCACCAAGATCCGACAGCACAAATCCCTGAAAACCCCATTCGTCGCGTAAAACCTTCTTCAGCAGGAACGGGTCTGCCGTGATCGGGATACCGTCGATATCGTGATAGGCGGCCATTGCGCCCATCGCATGGCCCTCGCGAAATGCAGGCTCAAATCCTCGCAGCATGACCGAACGCAATTCACGCTCGCCCATGTGTACAGGCGAGGTATTCGTGCCTCCTTCCGGCGAACCATGCCCGGCAAAATGTTTGGGCTCGGCGACCAGGGTGTGGTCTGAGTTCAGACTTTCTCCCTGTGCCCCGCGGACGTAGGCCAGGCCAAACTGCCCCGTCAGATAGGGGTCTTCGCCAAAGTCTTCTTCCACGCGTCCCCACCGGGGGTCGCGCGCCAGGTCAAGCACCGGGGCCAGGATCATCCCCACGCCGGTCGAGCGTGCTTCGGCGGCGATGGCGGCACCGGTTCGTTGGGCAATGTTCGGGTTCCACGTGGCGGCCAGATTGATCGGAGCGGGAAATACGGTTCCCGTATCGAAGCCGTGCAAGCCCTCTTCCACAAACAATGCAGGAATACCGAGCCGGTTATGCGCAATGACCCAGCTCTGAATTGCGTTCGACTGCGCCGATGTCGGATAGGTGTCGTGAATGCCGCCCACCCCGAGGTCGCCCCACATCTCCTGTGCCTTGACCGGCAGAAAGGCTGCGTCCAGGGCCACATGGTCCTTGCCGGTATGCTTATCTTCCAGGGTCCCGGCCGCCGCATAGAGATCGAGCTGCCTGGCCTTTTCTTCTGGGGTCATCCGATTCAACAAATCCTCGACACGCCGCTCAATCGGTGCGTCTGCCTGTTTGTAGAGGGGATTTGTGATCGTCGCCGGGCTTGCCTGCTGCGCCGGGGCCAAAGTGGGTTCGAGAGCGGGAATCCAACAGACTGCCAACAGCAGGGCACATCCGCAGACAGACCGGATCGGGAGTAGCTCTTTCTTTCCCTTTTCGCAGCCTGAAGCAATTCCCCTGGCTCCAGACGCGGCACCCTGATTGGATGGAACGGAGACTCGTTTATCTAGCTTCTTCTGTTCTGAAGCGGAATCTTTCACGCCGATCAAACAATCACTCGCATTGCTACACCTGTTCACTTTTACGCCCTACTTCCATCTGGCTTTTGTTAGTGACAACCACCCTAATGGAGCGCCAGATGGGCTGGCAAGGTTAGCGCCATTCCTAACTTGAATCTATGTCGATGAAAATAAATGTTTTGTATCTAACCAAAATACCTAACGGTAGGTACCTTGAAGAAAGTTTTGCAAACAGGCACTTTGTAGGCCGACTGCCCGCGTCTCTTTCGGCCCCGACGATCATGTCGTGACGCAAAGGGCCCAGATGGAAAACAATCCGCCCGCCTCCGCCTCCGTTCCAGGTTCGGACTTCAATATGGTGAAACCGCCTTTCCGAAGGAGGCTCGTAAGGGAAACCGCCCAGCAACTTTCCCGCGGATGAAGTACCGAATTGACTCTACGGGGCTCTATCGGCGCTCGCGAAGTTGAAATCGCATGAATCCGGTCTGACCGGGCCGGACATGCGACCTGTATCTACCGTTACAGTCTTCCATCCTTGAATTGCCGTGTATTTTCATAGACTTACAGCCACGTTAGCTTTTTATAGAACCTTGCGCCAGGCCTAACGTTCCCATAGAGTGATCGTCAGGATATCCAGACAATCCGCAACGGTCCGTACCAGGCAATGTGTGCTGGAAGCCGACAGCCATGCATGAGCCATTCCGCCCTGTGCATCATCCGATATCCGCGCGCGATTCGCGCCGCCGGCACGCTGACGGAAGCAGCCACTTCCCAAACCGATTGCATCGAGTTTTCTTTTGGAGGTTTCGTGGAAAGACGGCAGTTCCTGGCTTCTTCTGTTTCGTTAACCGCCCTCGCGCTGGCAAATAGGTCCCTCGCTGTTCTTCCGTCAGCCACCCCGCGCAGTTACAACTTTGATCGCGCGATCTCGCGAGAGGTTTTGGAGAATTATCTGTCCCGCTCGATTTCGATGGAGGGTCTGCTCAACGGCAGAGGCGATCTCAGCGACAACATTCGCATGATCGGCAATATCGGTGCGAAGTACATCGGACGGAGCATCTGCCTGTGGGGCGGTGAGGCTAACCTGCTGCATAACCTCGAACGCGCGATGCAGCAGCTTCCGCAGGTCCACGCAGTCGATCCCAATATCGTTCTTGAAGCCTGCATTTTTGAAATTGTTACCACTGAAGTCGAACAGGTTCCCGTACCCGCCTGGGCATTTGCCGCTCTGGGGCAGCCGGTAGAACAAAGAAATTTCCGCTATGCCGATATGCTTTATCCCGACGGGCAGCGCCACGATCAATGGGCACCCGGCTCCTCCGTTCCCGACGTAAGCCGGCCGGAGACCCAGCTCTGGTTCTACTTCCTGGCAGCGTCGTACATCGACCTGGGCATTGAGGGAATTCACTTCGGCCAAGTCGAAATCATGAATGGGAACGATCGCGATCTTGCGCACTGGTCTAACGTTTTCAGCCTGGTCCGCAGATATGCCGAGAAACACGCGCGCCGTCGCATGGTGCTTTGCAACGCTCACGTCCCCAGCGGCGGTCTCGTTCGCGACGGGCAGTTGCTGCTCGACTTCCATGCTTTCCCATTGAGAATCATGGAGGTTCCCGGCCACCCGCAGGAGGCAATTCTGAAAGTCGGTTTCTCCGATAGTCTTTACGGTCGCAGCAAGGGAGGCCGGACATTCAGCGGCTGGCAGTGCGAGCATCTTCCGTATCTGGTGGAATTTGATAACTACGGCGTCAGCAAGCAGCCGGGCCAACCCCGAGCTAGCGGAATCGAAGGCAACTGGGATTGGATCTGGGGTTATGACGAAATTACCTGGTTCGCCCACCAAAGCAAGCAGTATCGCAGCGACTGGCTCCGCTATGCCTGGAACTGGGTGAAGAAGGCCGACCCCAACGGCCACCTTGAAATGCCGGGCAGCCGGACAATGGCTTCTCCGCTGGATCACCGGCGCTGGTACTACGCCAATACACCGAGCCCCGCGGTGCCCGATGGTCTCGGGGACGAAGAAGCGATTCGCGCCATCTGGAAAGGCGATCTGGCCCGATCATCGTCTCTCTGATCGCCGGAGCGAAAGGACAATCCTGTCTCCGCTCCGGCTGAGCGCGCCGGCCGATTACTGCGCAGGAGCGGGATAGTCCACTTTTACCGTGACGATTTCGAATGGATGCGTGGGGACGTTGATGCTGTCTCCTTCTTCAATGGGAAGCGGCGAACCTTCGGGTTCCTCCAGCAGGTTCGTCAATTCAGCCGCTGTGGCACCCTTCGGAACACGCAGGCGTATGTCGCCGCTTTTCCCGGCCCACTCATAGAATCGAACAATCAGCGCATTGCTATCTTCGGCCTTCTTCACTGCGGTGAGCACCACGTTTTGCGCGTCCGCTGCGATGAACGAATGGCTGAGAGGCAGCGTTCCAGCATGGGCATCCACCTGCACAGCCTGGAGTTTGTAGTTGTATTCGTAGCCGCGCCTCAAAGTCAGCGCCTGCTTCCAGTCTCCGGCATGCGGATAGAGAGCGTAACTGAAGTGATGATGTCCACGATCGGCATTCGGATCGGGATCGGTCGGTGAGCGCAGCAGCGAAATGCGCAGCGTGTGCCCGGCGGCGTCATAGCCGTACTTCGACTCGTTGATCAGGCTGAATCCATGCTGACCGTCGCCAAGATCCGCCCAGCGAATCGTTGGAACTTCAAACTTCGCATTCTCCCAGCTATTGTTCCGCGTCGTGGGCCGCTGAATCGTTCCGTAGGGGATTTCATACGTTGCCATCGAACTCGATGCGGCAAGCTCGAAAGCCGCCTTCAGCAAGACATGAGTTTCATGCCAATCGATATCGTTGACGACATTCAACTCGTCCACGCCACTATAGAGCGAAATATCCTGCACAAATTTCGAGCTCTGCCAGGAGTGCGTGACGCGAATTACCGCGCGTAGCGGACCGCTCTCGATCAGTTGGGCAGAATCGGCTTTATCCAGCTTAGTCGTGTGCTTCTCAAAGTCCGCATCGATGTTCCATGCATCGAACATTTTCGGCGTATCTTGAAAGGCGATTAACTCATTTCCGCAGCTGTTCGGCGCAAGCGTTTCAAAGTGCGACTTCTTGTCATAGAGACTTGTGATGCAACCCGTCTTGGCGTCGACCGTCACCTTCAACGCGGAATTCTCAAGCGTTGTCCCGCTTGCTTTCAGATCGCCTGCAAAGCTGCGCTCGCCCGGCACAACGCGCACAACTTCATAGCCGAGTGAAGGAATATCCTTCGCTTCGATCAGCAGATGATACGTGTTTGTCGCGTGGTCGCTCGACAATATCTCCGATGAAAGAACGCGGCCCTCTGAATCAAGAACAAGAATTCCTGGTGCGGCAGCCGGCATCTGAACGTCCGCCTCAACCAAACCCGAGCGTTGCCATCCCAGTGGATTCACGATCATCAGAGGAACCGAACCGGAAGAGGCCGCTTGCCGCGTATCGACATGCGCTTTCAAAGTTTCCAACGATTTTGCGGAAACCTCTTGCGCGGCCCACCGCACGTCGTCGTAGTCTTTCTGCGCATCCTTATAGATAACGCCGATGCCCGACCCGGCGGCCAAATCGTGAAACTGATTGAAGACCACTTTCTTCCATGCGTCGGTAAGTTCGGTTGCGGGATACGGCTGGCCGTCGAGCCATGCCAGTGACGCATATTTCTCCGCGTTTAAGACAAGCTCTTCGCTTTCCCGCATATTGCGCTTGTGGTCACTCTGCGTGGTGAACACTCCGCGATGAAACTCCAGATATAACTCATCCTTCCAGGTAGGAATCGTGATCTGCCCCGCCTGCGGCGTGGGTAACTCCGTGTTCCCTCTAGCTGTGGTGTCATAGTTCCAAACTGGAGAGTTATCGTTGATTCTCGTCTGCACATCGTTGAAGAATGTTTGCGCCGTCCCGAACTTCATTTTCGGAACAACCCTGTCCGGCTCCATCCATTGCAATCCCTCATCGAGCAATGCGCGCGTTGGGCCACCGCCATGATCGCCCACTCCGTATAGGTCCATCATGTTGTTCAGGCCCGGAGCCTGCGTCCTGGCATGAGCGAGATCGTTTGCCAGGCGCACTGGGCTGAAATTGTCGTTCCCATACCCATCCGGGAAATAAGCCAGCACCTTGCTCCCATCGGGAGACTCCCACCAGAACAACTTGAGTGGAAGCTGATTGGTTTCGTTCCACGACATCTTCTGCGTAACAAAATAATCGACTCCGGACTTTTTATAGATCTGCGGCAGTTGCCAGTTGTAGCCGAAGGAGTCCGGATTCCATCCGATCCGAACATCGACTCCATATAACTGCTTGTACGTTCGTTTGCCGATCAGCAGCTCACGCGCTTGCGATTCGCCGTCCGGCATGTTGAGATCGGGCTCGACCCACATGCCGCCCACCACTTCCCAGCGGCCTTCCTTGATGCGCCGCGCGATTCTTTCATTCAGGTCCGGATATTTCTCCGCAATCCATACGTTGTACAGCGCCGCCGATTGTGTATAGGTATAAGTCGGGTATTCGTCCATCAATTGAGCCGCTGTGCCAAAGGTGCGCTTGACTACATCGACCGTTTCTGTCCACGGCCAGAGCCATGCTGCGTCAATATGGGAGTTTCCCGTAAGGTTGAACGTCGCTCCCTCAAGAATCTTCCCAATCGGCGAGAGCGCCTCTTTCGCCTTGCGCAGTGAAGCGTCGAAGGCTGCCTGGTCTCCAGCATCCAGGGATTTCAGATCGACCGACTTGATTGACTGCTCCAATACCGTCTTTGCAGACCCATCCGGGACGAGCGACGGCGTCAGGATCGCCGCGGACAAAAACTCGCGGTACAGAACCTCCGGATTCGGACGGCTCGGAGCAAAATCGATATGCAATTCGATGCGGCGGAGGTCCTTGGGCTCGGCGGTCTTTTCAAGCCGGATCGCAAGCAACAGTTTGTCCCCCGGCTTGGCGGAGCTGAAGAGCGTGATCGGCTCCATATCTTCGCCCCTGGCGACGCGTGCGCCGTTGAAGTAAACAGATACGCCTCCGCGCGTGGGTTCCCGAAGCCAGAGATTCGCGCCCGTAGGATCGTAGCCGCTATATGTCTTGGGGACCTCGATCCACTTCCGCAGCCAGACAACTTCGGCCGAACCTTTAGAAGGAAGTTCAATGGTCTGCCACGAAGAGTCGTCGAGATCGACTGCGGCGCCGTTCGGAATGTCTCCCGCGTAATCGCGAATCTCTCCGACCGGCACCGTTCCCAGCCGGGACAGACGTTCCATTACCGCCTGAGCCGCCGGTGAAAGACTCTTCAGCGCCGCATCGGTTTGCGCCTCAGCGGAATATGTAACACCGATTTGTTGCGCGCAAGCGGTCCGGCTGCCGCTGAAAATCCCTGCCATCAGGATCAGGAAAAGAGAAAACCAAAGCACTCTGAACTGGGATTGCCGGGATTGCAGACTCATGACTACCTCTGAGCGCTTGACAGTCCGCGGCTTCCATCGTCCTTGACTATCGGCAACAATCGGATTTCGCCGAATTGCAGGACGGGTTCACAGAATCGTACGCCACAAGTGCAAGCTCAAATCTACGCTACTCTTCTATCCGGGGAATCCGTCAACGTTACGCAGCCCTAACACTCTCCCATAACTAATTGCAATTAAACAAGATGCGCGAGCGCCTCTCTCGTAACGGTAGGGACCTCCATTCGCAGTCATTCACAGGCTATCCCGTGGGCTCCTCAACCTTCACGATCCGATCTGCGGCGGGATGCTCAAGCCGCTGCACAATTCCGCTTGGCCATCGAATCTCCACGCGTTCGATCTTTGTCTCGGCGCCAAGACCAAAATGCACGCGCCGATCGCTCGACGACATGAACCCGACACTGGTGGTCACGTGGTTATAGAGCATCCTGCCGGACCCGGTGGTCACTTTTATGGTGGCTCCAATCCCGTCGCGATTGCTCTTGTGTCCGCGTAGTTCGAACATAATCCAGTGATTCTTCACCAGGGCATTATTCATCAGAATGCGAGGCTTCTGGCCAAGAGAAGTTACTACCAGATCCATGAAGCCGTCATTGTTCAGATCGACAAACGCCGAACCGCGCTGATAGCCGACAAAAGCAAAATCCAGTCCCATCTTTTCAGTGGCATCGATAAAGGTCTTGCCGCCTTGATTCTCGAACATGGTGTCATGCTGCCTGGACGACTCGGTCAGGTCGTCCACATCTCCGTTCGCGGAGTACACATCCTTCCAGCCGTCGTTGTTGTAGTCGACAAACCCAATGCTCCATCCCGACAGTCTCCGGGTCAGCGGGCCTATTTTGGTGGACCAGGTGGCCTCGCTGAAGGATTTGCCGCCTTCGTTCTTGAGAATGCCGAAGACCTGCCCGGCCAGGTCGTTGTAGATAATATCGACCCAGCCGTCGTTGTCGAAATCCTTGGCGTCCGAGCCCATGCCCGACACGGAATCGCCTTCCTCGTTGTAGGCCACACCATATTCAATGCCGCACTCCTTGAACGTTCCATTGCCCTGATTCACAAACAGAAAATTGGGCTCGGTATCGTTGGCAATAAAGATGTCCATCAGCCCATCGCCGGTGAAGTCCGCGATCGAGATGCCCATTCCCTTGCCCAAAGCCTTCCCGACGGCGCTTGCTGCGGTGACGTCCTCAAAGCGGCCAGCCCCGAGATTGCGATAGAGCCTCGACTCGATGCTTTTATAGATCGTCGGGCTGCAATACTCCTCGCGCGCCGCGTCTCTAAAGCACTGCTTGTCGGTCTGCGGAGTCCAAGTGGTGTAATTGGTGACGATCAGGTCCAGAAGGCCGTCGTTGTCGTAGTCGAACCAGGCCGCTCCAACGCTCAGGACGTTTTCCGGCTTATGTTCAAGTCCCGATCCAACAGTCACATCGGTGAAAGTGCCGTCGCCGTTGTTATGGTAGAGAGCATTCCTGCCCGCATTGCAGATGAAGAGATCCGCGTGGCCGTCGTTGTCGTAGTCCGAAGCGGCAACACCAAAGCAGTAGCCAAGGCCGGCTCCCGTCAGGCCTGCTTTCGCAGTCACATCCTCAAACGTTCCATCGCCGTTGTTGCGCAGCAGGCAGTTGTAATAGGCGGGCGAGGTCTTTTCCAACTCCGGCAGTTTGGCGCCGTTGGTAAAGAACAGGTCCATCAGCCCGTCATTGTTATAGTCAATCGCCGCAACGCCGCCGCACATCGGCTGCGGAAAATACTTCCTGCCCGTGAAGTTGTAGCTGGTCCGATAGGCAAACTGCGACAGTCCGGCGACATCGGTGAACCAATAGGAATCTGCCTTCGACGCATTGTGGCCCAGCATTCGGTCAGCAGGCAGCGGCTGAGTGTTGGACGATTGCACCGGGGCGGAAGGCGCGGGCTTGGCAGCCTGGGAAGGACCCGCATCAGAGTGCAGTTCCAGAGAAAAAGCTCGCCGGACAATCAAGCCGGTTGCGCAGGCCGCAATCGAGGCCAAGAGACTTCGGCGCCTCACATATGTCATTTCATTCCTGGCCGACGCAGACCGCGCCCTTAGAATACCATTAAAATTGGCGTTGTTGCTTGGATCGGCGTGGCGTTGTTGCACGGATAAAGATGAAGATCGGCTAGTCTGGGACAGAATACTGAAGGGCTTTCCCTTCAAGGCCGAACAAGCACAACGCATGGAAGCCTATTCCAATGGACATCCATGCTCTTCCGCGGCCTCGACAAGCAATTCAAGAACGTCCTGGAATTCTGGAATCGTATCTCCCTCTCGGTGCAAATCGCGTCCAAGTGTAAGTTTGGTCAGGTTGAGAACCTCGCGACCTTCTGGATCGATCACTCTTACATGGAGTGTGTACTTCCGGCCGATTTCCATCAGCCTGGCTCTGTGCTCCGCCTCTTCCGCTTTCTGCCTGGCGCCAGCGGCGTGAATAGCCTTGCGAATCCTTTCGTGCTTTGGGTCCCTGGCCTTCGCATTCCCTTGCATGTATCCCTCCGTCCGCTGAAATCGAGGCAAGTGTGTAATTTCTCAACTAACAACTGGGCTCAACTCTTGTCAGAACATTGAGAGTGATAGTGTTCAGCACTTCACAAGTCGGAGATGTTGATCCAGCGCCCATACGGTTAATTGTCTCCAGTAATTCTTCCAAACTGGGAACCGGCCGGATTCGTAGCCGGCCCTCACCGGCGACGGAATTCAAAAGGGCTGCAGACCTCCCTGCGAGTACCCGGTGAGATTCTCTTCTTTACGATCGGAAAACCTCTCTGCAGAATAGCGTTGCTAATTTCCCAAGCTGCTTGCCGGACACCTGGGATGGTTCCAGGAAAGACGCGGACATCCGTTTCTCCTTGTGAGAAGTTCGGTTCTGTTACCTCTTTCTAGGCGGCAGCAAGTTTTTTCGTGACTAGCGGGCATAGATTACCACGGTCGGGAAATAACCCTATGCCGCCCAATGAGGGGCTGGCAACGTTAGGGGGGCGCCCTAACGGTTCGTGCTTATTATGGATAACAAATGGAGCAGTGTGGAAATCTGACCGTAACGGTAGGTACGTTCGTTAGCGCAAAAATGGGCGCCCAAACCGATCCGGCTCCTGAAAGAATCTCTAAGAACCTGTCTAAAAACTTACGAAGGTACCCGCGGAGGAATATGCGCGGAACGGTTCTGGTCTTAGCTTAGAGGCATGTATCCGAGCGATTTGACCGACGCACAGTGGGTTAAGTTG